>Ga0315338_1001522_pt1 | contig 28640 bp, 27 predicted proteins | sample ASW8metaG_FD_204518 | JGI IMG/M metagenome (GOLD analysis project Ga0315338, IMG submission 204518) | Ammonia-oxidizing marine archaeal communities from Monterey Bay, California, United States - ASW #8 | ecosystem: Environmental > Aquatic > Marine > Coastal | place: USA: California | collected... | reverse complement strand
ATGGGTTTGGGTATCAATCAATAAATCAAATTCTCTAGAATTAAGTGGTGGTTTAAAAAAATTCATTAAATCACTTAATCTTTCAGATATGTTGGCTTCATTAACACCTATAAATCCAATATTAGCCTCTTCTACTACTTCATCTAATAATCCTTTTACCAAAGGTGCTAGTGTGCGATTAAATTCACTTTTATGTGTTCCTGCTATCCAAGTTATTTTAGAATTTGGAAAAACTTGTCTTAAAGATCTAATAAAGGGTAATTTTATTAAACCATCACCAACAAAATCTAGTCCTACGTAAACTCCTATTGATGAAGGTTTTATTTTTTTATAATTATCTTGTAACATAACAATATGAAAAAAGATTATTTTATCTTCTTTTTACTGATATTTTACTTTTTTTTTCAATTATCAACACTTGATTATGGATTTAAAATTAATGATATTAAATATCTTAAAAATATTTCTCTAGATGAAAAATATATAAAAGATTTTACTGAAAAAAAAGAAATAAAAAATAAAGAAAATATTAAAAGTACTACTGATCCATGGCGGTATAGATATAAGCTGTATAGCGTGAATGCTGATGAAATGATGGCTATCATGGCTTTATCAAAAATAAAAATAAATGAGAAAAAATTTGATCCTCAAATATATAAATATGGTGGAGCATTTCTTTATCCTCTAGGTTTTTATTATTATTTTTTAACTAAAACTAATTTTCTGGAAGATATAAATTCTTATTCAATAATTAATAATGAAAAATTAATTGATGATATATATTTCCATGGAAGATTGTTTATTTTATTATGTTTCATTTTTTCTGCTTTAATCCTATACAAATCTTTAAAATTAATTACTAAAAAGAATTATGCTTTGATTTTTACATCAATCTACTTAATCGCACCTTCGTCTATTATGTACTCTCAAATTATTAAACCTAATTGGTATGCTTTATTGTGGTTCAATTTATCTATTTTTTACGGTTTAAAATATTTTTTAAATAAAAAAAAAATTTTTTACTTATTACCTGGATCAGTTTTTCTGGGTTTGACTTTAGGATCGAGCATATTGTTTGCGCCGGTTGTATTTTTTATTTTTATTTTAATTTTTTTAAATTTAAAAAAAAATATCACAAAAAATTATTTTCTTTTTTTAATTTTTTCTACTTTAGCAATTTTCTTTATAACAAATCCTTATATTCTAACAAATTTCACAAATTTCTTTAATGAGTCTCGTGGAGAATATAATTGGGTTTTAAAAGGAATAACCTTCAATAATATAGTTCCTTTTTTATATAACTCTTTTATCCAAGGATTTGGCCTCTTCTTTTCATTAACATTATTTTATTTTTTAATAAATAAAAAAAAGTACGAATTTGAAAAAAAAATTTGTTTTTTTATTTTTTTACTAATTTTATTTGGCGCAATAATTTCAAGTTATGAAAATTGGCATATTCAATTTAGATATATTCCTTATATTTTAACAATTTCATTAATTTACTTGGCGCTCAAAATAAAAAACTATAAATTTATTCTTTTTATTTTTTTTGCAACTTTTTTACAAGCTATACCTTTAAAATTAGCTTTCCATGATGAAAACATTTTAATGCATTCGACAAGGCTGAGTTCAGCAAAATGGATTAATGATAATATAATTGAGAAAAATAAATCAATTTGCAAAAAAGATTTTAGTCCTTTTGATTTTCCACCAATTAATTTTAATAAAGCTAAATTACAAAATGATTGTGAATTTAAAGTACATGTATTAAGACAACCAAAAAGAATAAAGGAATATAATAATAAAATAATAAAAAAATTTGAACCAAGATATCAATTCTCAAATATTCCTTTAGTATTTAGTCATATAAATCCATTAATTATAATTGTTGAAAACTAAAATGAATGTTTAATATGCGTGATTTAACTTTAATTATTCCAGCAAAGAAAGAGGTTGAGTCATTGCCCGTTTTTCTTAAAGAAATTGAGAATTATAAATGTAAAAAATTTGTTGTTTTACAAAAAGAAGATTTGGAAACAAAAGAAGCAATTAATAAAATTAAAAATATTAAAATTATTGAACAAATGAATAATGGTTTTGGCAATGCCTTGATTGAAGGTATCAATTCTGTAAGAACTAAATATTGTTGTATTATAAATGCAGACGGAGCAATGAATCCCAAGTATTTAGATAAAATGAAAAAATTATGTAAAAATAAAGATTTTGTATTTGCAACTAGATACCAAAAACCTGGCGGAGGTAGTGATGATGACGATTCAATTACATTCATTGGAAATTATTTTTTTACTATTGTCAGTAATTTTCTTTTTAATTTAAAAATATCAGATATTTTATTTACATATATTTTAGGAAAAACATCATCCTTCAAAAATTTAAAACTTAAAAATTTTGACTTTAGAATTTGTGTCGAAATTCCAATTAAAGCAAAATTTCAAAATATGAATTATACTTGTTTACCAAGTTATGAACGAAGTAGGATAGGTGGAAAAAAGAAAGTTAATGTTTTAAAAGACGGTTTCTTAATAGGGACAGAAATTCTCAAATATTTCTTAAAAATTAAAAAATAAAACTATTTAGATTTATTTTTTAAATACGATTCATAAGTTAATTTAATACCATCTAAAAGATTTGTTTTTGATTTCCATCCTAAAGAATTAATTTTTTTTGAATTTATAAGTTTTCTTGGAGTTCCATCTGGTTTAGATTTATCAAAAATAAATTTTCCTTTAAAACCTATAACTTGACCAATAGTTTTAGCAAGATTTAAAATACTTACTTCATTACCTGAGCCAACATTAATATGTTGATTTTGATTATATTTTTTCATTAGAAAAACCAATGCATCGGCTAGATCATCAACAAATAAAAATTCTCTTTTGGGTTTTCCAGTCCCCCAAATAATTACATTTTTCTTATTTAATTTAGTAGCGTTATGAATTTTATTAATTAAACCAGGTAAAACATGTCCTGAATTAACATCAAAATTATCTCCCGGTCCATATAAATTTGTTGGCATAGCAGATATAAAATTTTTTTTGTATTGTATTCCATATGCTTTACATAATTTTAAACCAGCAATTTTGGCTATAGCATACCATTCGTTTGTAGGTTCTAGATGACCTGTAAGTAACGAATCTTCGTTTATTGGTTGTTTTGCAAATTTTGGATAAATACAACTAGAACCAAGATATAAAAGTTTTTTTACATTATTTTTATATGATAGATGAATTAAATTTGTTGCTATTGATAAGTTATCATAAATGAAATCAGTAGGAAAAGATGAGTTTTCTAAAATACCTCCTACTCTTGCTGCAGCTATAAATATGTAATCAGGCTTTTGAGATTTTAACCACTTGTTTGTTTTATTGTAATCCCTTAAATCCAATTTTTTTTTATTAACTGTTAATACTTTGCAGTACTCTGACTCAAGCCTTTCGCGCAAAGCTTGTCCAACTAAGCCATTATGACCAGCAACAAAGACTTTTTTATTTTTTAAAGATATTTGTTTCATATCTTAATGGTAGCGAGGGGGAGATTTGAACTCCCGACACACGGATTATGATTCCGCTGCTCTAAACCACTGAGCTACCTCGCCTTATGGTTAGAATGTATAACAAAATATGCGATTTCAAGTAAATTATTTTATGCAACAGAAAATATTAAACCTTTGAGTTTATTTGTTATTTTTATTTGACACGCAAGTCTTGAATTTTTTTTTAAATTTTTTGTTAATGCTAAAATTTCTTTTTCCTCATCAGTTTGTTTTTTTAATTTATCAATGTGATTAGATAAAATATATACATGGCAAGTAGAACAAAGCATTTCTCCACCACAAGATCCTTCTAAATTAATATTATTTTTTTTTGATACTTCAAGTAAACTAGAACCATTATTAGCCTTAATCTCTTTTAAATTATTATTATTATCTAAAAAATTAATTTTAATCATTATTCTTTAAAATTTTTGAAATTTTGGACCCAAGATATAACATTTCATTTTCTGTATTATTCTTACCAATTCCAATTCTTAAAGTGGATTTTGCATTCTTTGAATTAACTCCTAATTCTTTTAATACATAAGATGGTTCGCCTGAGCCCGACCCGCATGCAGAGCCTGAGGATATAGATATATTATCTAATTTTGAGAACAAAAAATCACCATCTACATCAGGAAAGGTTATATTAATATTATTATCAACACTATCCTTACCATTTAAAATAAATTTAACGTTATTTTTTTTTATTTTGTTTAAAAAAATTCTTTTTAAATTCTTAATTTTTTTCATATTTTTAATTCTTTCTTTTTCTGCTAATTCTACAGCGTGGCCAAAACCGACACTTAAAGCAGTAGGTAAAGTTCCAGATCTTAAACCGTTTTCTTGGCCACCACCCGATAAAAGAGGTGTAATTTTAATATCTTTTCTTTTTTTTATAAATAAACCTCCAATTCCTTGAGGCCCATAAATTTTATGAGAAGAAAAACTAGCAAAGTCTAAGTTTAAATAATTTACATCAAATTTTATTTTTCCTAAAGATTGAGAAGCGTCTGTGTGAAAAAATATTCTTTTTTTTTTACATATTTCACCAATTTCTTTTATTGGATGAATGGTTCCTATTTCATTATTAACATGCATTATCGATATTAAAAAAGTTTTGCTGTTAATTCTTTTTTTTAAATCATTTAAATTTAATTCTCCAAATTTGTTAATTTTTAGATAAGTTATTTTATAGCCTATTGCTTCTAAGAATTTACAAGACTCCAAAATACATTTGTGCTCTGTAACGCATGTAATAATATGATTTCTTTTTTTTTGAGAAAACGCTAATCCTTTTATAACCAAATTATTTGATTCAGTTGCACCTGATGTAAAAAAAATTTCTTCTTTTTTTGATTTAATTGCTTTTGCTATTTTTAATCTGGATAAATCAACAAATTTATTTGATATCCACCCATGAGAATGAGACTCGGAATGAGGGTTGCCAAAAATATTTGTTAAAAATGGTACCATCTTTTTATAAACTCGTTCATCAATTTGTGTTGAGGAGTGATTATCTAAATAAATATTTTTATTTATCATAGATATCTATATTCCGGAACCATCGCCGCTTGGATTATCAACAACTCGAGCTGGAATACCAACAACTACAGTGTTTGCTGGTACGTTTTTTGTTACTACAGAATTTGCACCAATTTTTGAGTTTTTACCTACTGAAATAGGCCCTAAAACTTTTGCCCCTGCTCCAATCACAACATTATCAGAAATATTAGGGTGTCTTTTCTTTTTTTCCCATTTTGTGCCACCTAATGTGACGCCTTGATATATACTTACGTTATTCCCAATAACAGTTGTTTCACCTATTACTATTCCCATTCCATGATCAATAAAAAAATTTTTACCAATTTTTACTGCTGGGTGAATTTCAATACCAGTAAGAAATCTTGAAATATTTGATATAATTCTTCCTATTAACTTTAAATTAAATTTCCAAAAAAAATTTGATATTTTGTGAAAAAAAACCGCATGGACTCCTGGATAACAAGTTACTATCTCCAAATATGATCTTGATGCAGGATCTTTCTTTTTGTATGCATCTAAAAATTCTTTAAATTCTTTTAAAAACATAATTATTTAAAATAATTATTGATAATATATTTATTTACTTATTTTTATGGAAAAATTCCAGTTAATTAATAAATTTAATAAATATATTTTTTTTATTAATTGCTTTTAATAGCCATTTTATTATAAATCATATTTAATATGACAGAAATATTAATAAATGGACCACAGGGTAAATTGCATGGATTTTACAAACATTCTGAAAATGCAGAAAATATGGGTTTAGTTTTTCATCCAAGAAACTGTATTGAGAATTCCGTAGACAACAATGTAGTAAATTCTTTATTTGAAAGTTTCTCAAATAATAATTTCTCAACTTTAAAAATTAATTTTCGTGGTGTACAAAAATCTGAAGGAGACCCTGAAGAAGATGGGTTGGGAGAATTAAGTGATGCTGCAACAGTTCTTGATTGGTTACAAGAGCAAAATCAAGAGATAAATAAATGTTGGATTGGAGGGATAGATTTTGGTGCTTGGATTGGATCGCAATTATTAATGAGGAGACCTGAAATAGTTGGGTTCATAAATGTAGCAACTCCAATCAAAGAATTTGATTTTTCTTTTTTATCTCCGTGTCCAGCCTCTGGTTTAATTATTCATCCTAATAAACAAGTTGAAATAGATAATAAAGATATTGATGCATTGGTTAAAAAACTTTCACTCCAAAAAAAAATTAAAATAATCTATAAAAAAATTAATTCAGATATTAATTTTAATAATAAAGAAAATGAAATAAAAAAACTTTCTGTAAAATTTATTTCAGATATTACTACAAATTTAAATAAAGGTGAAAATTTGACCACCGGCTAATGGTTTTTTTACTCCTGTTGTTTTAGAAAAAGTAATAGGTAAGTTTAATAACTTTCTAACAGATAAATAAGCAAATGCATAAGCTTCTATTGAATCCCCATTCCATTTATAATTTTCACATAATAAAATCTTAGATTTTTTTATTTTTTTATTAATTAATTCAACTAAAAATTTATTATGCCTTCCTCCTCCAGATAAAATACATACATCTGGATCACCTGGTAAATAATCAATAGCCTTCAATAAGGTGTCAGCTACAAAATAGTTTAAAGTTGCAGCGCCATCTTTAATTTTTAATTTTTTTAACATTTTTATTGAAAATGAACTTCTATCTAACGATTTTGGAGGTAATTTTGAGAAAAAAGGTTTTTTTAAAAAGTTTTCAACTATTTTTTCTTTAACCTCTCCTTTTCTTGCTAATAAGCCAAAATTATCGAACTTTTTATTTGAACTTTGTGTTACCCAATCATCAATTAAAGAACAACAAGGCCCTGCGTCAAATGCTAAAATATTATTTAAGTTAGTTTTAGTTTTATGATCAAAATAAGTAACATTTGATATGCCACCAAGATTTATAAAACAAATCTTTTTTTTTATTTTCTTTGTTAAATAATAATGAAATATAGGTGTTAAAGGAGCACCTTGTCCTCCATTAATAATATCATTCTCTCTAAAATTACTAACAACGTTTATATTTAATAAATTTGCTAATTTTTTAGAATTACCTATCTGCCAACTATAACCTTTTAAAGGATTATGAGAAATGGTTTGTCCATGAAAACCAATTACATCAATTTTCTTTTTTTTAATTTTTTTTTTTTTTAAGAATTTATTTATTGCTAAAAAATTTAGTTGAGTAAATTCGTTTTCTATTTCAACGATTCTTTTTTGTTTTTTTAAATTTTTAATATTTACTTCTTCTTTAAAAATACTTTTAATTCTTTTTCTAAAAAATTTAGGAAAAGGATAATAATCAGAAGGTCCTAACTTTATTTTACTTCTTCCATCAGTTATAATAGTTGCAACATCAATACCATCTGCAGAAGTGCCACTCATTAGTCCTAGTGCCATATACTTTTTTGAATTTAACATTAACAAATCTTTAAATTATAATTAATAAAGTTACTAATAAAGTTTGAGTATTATAATGTTAATAAAAAAAAAAATAGAAAGTTATAAAAAAAATGTTTAAACCTAAATCTAATCTTATTCAAGAATTACAGGAAAGAGGTTATATTCATCAATGCACAAATATTGAAGAGTTAGACAAATTAGCCTCTAAAAAAAAAATAACAGCGTATATTGGTTTTGATTGTACTGCAGAAAGTCTTCATGTGGGAAGTCTTATTCAATTAATGCTTATAAGAATTCTACAAAAAACTGGTCATCGAGTAATTGTTTTGCTGGGTGATGGTACATCAAAAATAGGAGACCCGTCTGGTAAAGACAAATCAAGGCAGTTATTAGATGAAAAAGAAATTAAAAATAATTCACAAAATATAAAAAAAAATATAGAAAAATTTACAATTAAGAATAACGGAATCAAAAAAATAAAGTTTTTATATAACTCGCTATGGATAGACAATATTAATTATATAAATTTTTTAAGAATATACGGTAAAAATATTTCAGTAAATAAAATGCTAACAATGGACAGCGTAAGTGAAAGGTTAAAGAGAGAACAACCATTATCTTTCTTAGAATTTAACTATATGGTTATACAAGCTTATGATTTTGTTCAATTGAATAATCGAGAAAATTGTCAAATTCAATTTGGTGGCTCTGACCAATGGGGAAATATTACTGCTGGAGTAGATTTAATAAGAAGAATAAATAAAAAAGAAGTTTTCGGCATTACAACACCTTTAATTACTACATCGTCAGGAGATAAAATGGGTAAAACTAATAAAGGTGCAATATGGTTAAGCGAAAAATTACTCTCATCTAACGGGTATTGGCAATTTTGGAGAAATGTTGATGACAAAGATGTTATTAGATTTTTAAAAATATTTACTGATTTAAATACTGAAGATATTAATAAATTAAAAAATAATTCACCTAGTGAAATTAATAATAATAAAATAATTTTAGCAGACGAGGCAACTAACTTATGTCATGGAAAAAATATAGCAGATAGTTTTGTTATAAAAAAAAATGATCTCATTAAAGGTATAGAAGCATTTAAAATTATCAGTCTTAATAAAAAAATTATTCAAAGTAATAGCGAAGCTAGAAGATTAATTAGAGGTGGGGCTGTAAAATTTGATGGAAAAATAATAAATGATGAAGTTAAGACTTTTTTTAAAAAGGATTTTAAAAAAAATAAGATAGAAATTTCAGTTGGTAAAAAGAACCATTTTGTAATTAAAATAATTTAATCTTTTTCTTCTTCTTTTTTTTCTGTTTTAAAAACACTAAAAAATTTCTGAATAAAGCCTGGTGTTATAGTTTTGATTGGATTTACCCTAACTTCTGGTTCATCTAAATTACCCTTAACAGTATAAACAAAAGACCAAATTCCTTTTCTCTCATTAGTTAATATTTTTCCTAAAATAGGTATTGAGCCAATAATCTTATTAAGAGTTACCATTGGTATAATAGCGCCTTCTAAATCCATTTCTTTTTTTCTTAAATAAACTTTTCCTTGATTTGAAAAACCAACATCCGGGCCATAGGCTTCGTATTTATTCAAATTTAACACACCGTTTTCTAAAACAAATTCAGATTTTAATTTATTGATTAAAATTCCCTCTCCTGATAAAGCAGAAACAATTCCTATTGATGCTAAATTTAATATTTTAGCAAGAGTGGGGGCTTTTATTAATCTCATATCTCTTATAGTTACTCTTGAATTTAATGGATGAGTTTCTTTTGTATCATCGTATTCTCCGTGCAATACAAATTCTCCTTCTTTTCCACTTTTATTTATATTAAAAGTTTTTAAAAATAATCCTGCATCATTAGAATTAATTACTAATTCTCTTGAATTTTCTTTAGGATTTATTGTCAAATTAAATTCTTTTTCATTTTTTAATTTAGAATGTATTTCTGCTTCTTTAAATAATTTATTTTCATATTTAAGTATGGCATCAACGCTAAAAATACTTTTTTCTTTCCCTACCAGTATCTCTTTTGCTTCCAAATTTATTTGGACAGGTTGTAATTGAATTAAAAAACTATCTTCTTTTTGTTTTTCTATTAATGTTTCTTTTAAAGTTTCTGATAAATCCAAATAATCTCCTTTTAAATCTAAAGTGTTTAAATCCTTGTTTCTTAAAATTTTAATACTTGTTTTCTTACCATTATTCTTTAAATCAAGTTCTAAACTCTTATAAGGTTTGAATTCTTTTGATAATTTAACTAAACCTTTCACCTCTTTATTGTCTTGTTTGTAATTTACAATTTTAATTTCTTTTAGCTTTCCATTAGAAAAATCAAAATCTATATCTACTGCTGCCTCCGATCCTTTATATTTTATAATGTTTAAGGCTGGTATGTTTAATTCTGCATCTTTTAAGTTATTAGATGTTTTTATTCTTTCTTTCTTACCTTTAAAAATAAAATATGATGCATTGAAATCTATCGGACCTTTAATATAAGGAGTAACTTTTAAATTAAATGATTTTTCTATATCATTTTCATCGATTTTTCCTGACAAATTGTATTTACTTACAAATTTACTTAGATCTATATAGTTTTTTTTTCCTTTCAAAAAAATATCTGTTTGTCCCAAAGTTGCATTTCCCTCAATATTAAATCCATTTTTATCTACAGAAAATTTCATATTTTCCGAATTTAAATCCAAATTATAAAAGATTTTATTTCTTGAAAGTTTTGTTAAAACTCCATCAGCCGAAGATTCCTCTAAATTTAAATTTACTGTTCCTTGATAAAAATCTTCTTTTATACTTGTTGAAAATTTATCAATAATTATTTCTTTATCACTAAGATCTAAATTACCTTCTAAATCAATGGAATTAATTATTAGTGGTTTTGAAAAAACTAAAGGTAAATCTATTTTACCTTCAAACATTTCAATTTTATTTGTAACTAATTTTCTCTTAGTAACTAATGGTAAAAATTTTATGTAAACTTTCAAATTTTTAAACTCTGAGATTTTTTTTTCATCAATAGAAAAAATATTAAAATCTTTTCCATCGACAATAATTCTCATTTCTTCTTTATCGAAATTTATTATTGGATTTTTGATTGATGTATAAAATTTTTCTGATTTAAATCTGTCATTTATAAATTTTTCTAGATATTGGCTTGAGAATTCTCCTTTGTTAATAATCCAAGCTAAATATATCAATACAGATATTGTCAGTAAAATTATTAATGAAATAAATGTTTTAAATATTTCTTTCATTTTTTTAATTCTTCTTAAACAAAGCAGCTTCTAAAAAAACATCGATATTTCCATCTAGAACAGAATTACAATTCGGTACTTCTGTATTATTTCTAAGATCTTTAACCATTTTATATGGGTGCATAACATAAGATCTAATTTGCCTCCCCCAACCTATTTCAGATTTATTTTGATTTTTTAATTCTTGCTCAGATTCTTTCTTCTGTAATTCCATTTCATAAATTCTAGCTCTTAACATTGAAAGAGCTGTGGCTTTATTTTTATGTTGAGATCTATTGTTTTGACACTGCACAACAATTTTTGTAGGTAAATGGGTAATTCTTACCGCGCTATCAGTTTTATTAACATGTTGTCCGCCTGCGCCTGATGCTCTATAGGTATCAATTCTTATATCTTTTTCATTTATGTTTATTTCTATTTTTTCATCTATTACTGGATAAACCCAAACTGAAGCAAAGCTAGTATGTCTTCTTGAATTAGAATCAAATGGTGATATTCTAACTAAACGATGAATCCCAGATTCTTTTTTTAACCAACCGTAAGCATAATCTCCATTTATTTTCATTGTTAAAGACTTTATTCCTGCTTCTTCTCCAGAATTTTCTTCTAAAATATCAAAGTTAAATTTTTTTTTTTCACACCATCTAGTATACATACGTACTATCATCTCAGTCCAATCTTGTGCCTCAACTCCTCCTGCTCCTGAATGAACTTCTAAAAAACAATCATTTGTATCAGCTTCTCCTGATAAAAAATTTTCAAACTCCTTTTTTCTAACTTCCTTGATTAATTCGTTGGTCTTTTTATTTATTTCAATTAATAATTTTTCATCATCATCATTAGTAACTTTTGTTAACTCATTTAATTCATTAAATTCATTTTCTAAACTAAAGAATGAATTTAATCTTTTTTCTAAAATATTTTTTTCTTTAATTATTGATTGAGCTTTTTCTTGATCACTCCAAAAATTTTCTTTTTGGATCATGGTATCAAGAGATTTAATTTTTTTTGAAATGTAGTCTAAATCAAAGCCCCCTCCTTAGTGTTTTAATTGAAACCTCGATTTTTAACAAATTATTAATTATATCTTTCTTCATTAATACAATCCTCCCAATCCTTGAATATCTTTTTTAAATTTATCAAAAGATTTTTGATTATTATAATCTTTTATTTGAGAATTTTGTGCAAAAGCTTCTAAAATCACATTTTTATCTTTTTTTTTTGCTAAGTTTCCAGTTTCTAAATTTATTTTAACTAATCGTGCTGTTGAAGGAATCCTAAATGGTGTCCCTTTTTCATTCTCTAGTGCCAAGTACATAAAATCTCTAAAAATTGGAGAAGCAACACTTGCGCCTGTTTCCCTTACTCCTAAAGATTTTGGAGTATCAAAACCAACGTAAACGCCAACAACTAAATCTGGTGAGAATCCAATAAACCATGTATCATTACTTTCATTTGTCGTTCCAGTTTTACCAGCAAGTGGTTTTTTTATAACCGAAACTTTTTTACCAGTTCCTCTTAAAATTGCACCTTCCAACATCGAGACAACTTGATATGCATGCACAGGTTCGATGATTTGTTCTTGGCTATTAACAATTTTAGGTTCTAAAGAAATATCTAGTTCTTTGATTTTGCAATTTATACACAATCTATTATCGTGTTTTTCAATTGTTTCTCCATTTCTATTTTGTACTCTATCTATTAAAGATGGAGATATTTTTTTCCCTCCATTAACCAATGTTGCATATGCAACAGTTAGTTTCTCAAGAGTTGTTTCTCCAGCACCTAATGCCATAGATAATACTGGGTCAATATCTTCGACTATATTAAGTCTTTTTGCAGTACCAACTATAGATTCGATTCCAACCATTTGCGCTAAACGTATGGTCATTAAATTACGAGATTTCTCTAAACCTAATCTCATTGTACTTAAACCATAAAACTTATTGGTGTAATTTGTTGGACTCCACTTTCCTAAATCAGCTCCTTGATCAATTACAAAAGGCGCATCTAAAATTTTTGAATTTGGAGCAAATCCTTTTTCAAGGGCTGTTAAGTACACAAACGGTTTAAAAGCAGAACCAGGTTGCCTATATGCTTGTGTTGCTCTGTTAAATTCACTTCTATTAAAACTAATCCCACCAGATATTGCAAAAATTCTTCCTGTATGCGGATCAAGTGCTACCAACGCGCCATTAACATCAGGAAATTGCCTGAGATTATAAAGAGGTAAAAGGCCATATTCTACAAAATCTTCTTTTTCATTTTTTTCTTCTACATAAACAATATCGCCAATTGCTAATACATCTTGTGGATATTTAATTGGTGGGCCTAAATACTGATTTCTCCTCCACTGTCTTGCCCATTTTAAATCTTTTAAATTTATTCTTCCATAACTATTATCATCGAAAAAAATATTTACTCCTAAATTATCAATATGAACAATAACAGACGCTTTCCAATTTGGAAATGCTTCGGGAATTGGAATGTTAGATAAATCCTTTTTTAAATTTGTATCTATGACATCTACGTTAGCTAAAGGTCCTCTCCAACCATGTCTTCTATCATAGTTAATTAAGCCATATTTTAATGTATTATCAGCAATTTTTTGTAATCTAGGATCTAGCGATGTTTTTACAGTAAGACCACCTTTATATAGTTTGTTTTCGCCATATTTATCTATTAATTTTTTCCTGACATCTTCTAAAAAATATTGAGCCTCCACAGGTTTCAATTCTGGCCTTTCAATTGTTATTAATTCGGTGTTGGTTGCTATTAAAGCTTTCTGTTCTGTAATAATTCTTTCTTGACGCAATCTTTTTATTACCCAATTTCTTCTTGCAAGCGCAGCTTTCTTTTTTCTAATTGGATGATAATTATTTGGTGCTTTGGGTAATGCTGCAAGAAAAGCAGCTTCGGAAATATTTAATTCATTTAAAGATTTATTAAAATAATTTAAACTTGCCGCTGCAACTCCGTAGGATCTAAAACCAAGATAAATTTGATTTAAATATAGTTCTAATATTCTATTTTTATCCAGAATCTGCTCTATTCTTAGCGCTAACAAAATTTCTTTAATTTTTCTTTTATATGATATTTCTCGTGATAAAAAAAAATTTTTTGCTACTTGTTGAGTAATAGTTGATGCTCCTTCCGGCCTGCCTCCAATATTATTAATGTTTCTTTTTACTGCTCTTAGAATACTTGTAAAATCAATACCTATATGATTATAAAAATTTTTATCCTCAGCTACCAGAAATGAATTTATAACTATTTTAGGAACAGATTCTAGTGGAACATAAGACCTTTGTTCTGCTGCATATTCTGAAATAAGTCTCCCGTTTGATGCATAAACTCTTGTAACCATTGGAGGTTCATAATTTATTAATTGTTCATGATCGGGCAAATCTAGAACAAAATGCCAAACGATAAATAATAGAAAAATAAAAAGAGCAAATAATGAAATGAATGCTGATGCAAATATGGTTATTAATTTTTTAACAGGTTTCATTATTTTTTATTTTAAAAAATTAATTAATTTTTTTTCTTATTTATTTTTATTAAAATGATATTATATCATTATATATGTGTGTTAGTTTAAAAAACGAATATTAATATAATTTATTCATGAAAAATTTACATTTAACATATTTTAAATTATTAATGAAAAAAAAATTGAATTTATTTCTAAGAAATTTAATTAAAATTTTAGAATTTCAAAGAATTTTTTATAGGATTTTATCACTATGGACAAAAGAATTGTTGTTGATTCTTCATTTAACGAAGAAACAAGAGTTGCGTTTATTAACGGATCAGAAATTGAACACTTTGAAGTTGATACATCTTCAAATAAGAAGCAATTAAAGGGAAACGTATATTTAGCAAAAATAAGTAGAGTCGAACCATCTCTTCAAGCAGCTTTCGTAAATTACGGTGGAAATAAACAAGGGTTTCTTCCTATCAGCGAAATTAGTAGAGACTATTACAAAATACCTGAGTCAGACAAAAAAAAAAGCAATGATGATTTTGTTGTAAAAGACTATTACAGAGATAATGAAGAAAATAAAAAAAAGAAATTTTCAAAAAAACCAAACTTTAAAAGATACAAAATTCAAGAAGTAATAAAAAAAAATCAAATAATGTTAGTTCAAATTGTCAAGGATGAAAGAGGCAATAAGGGTGCTGCGTTAACAACTTTTATAAGTATTGCAGGAAAATATTGTGTTTTAATGCCTAATAAGCCATTAGGAACAAAAATTTCAAAGAAAATAAGTGATTTCAAAGAAAGAACAAAATTAACAGATATTATTAGTAAATGTAGTTTGTCAAAGGAAATGGGTTTGATAGTTAGAACTGCTAGTAGAGACTGTAATGAAAATAATTTAAAAAAAGATTTTGATTATGTATTAGGTATTTGGAAGTCAATAAAAGAAAAAACCGTAAATTCATTAGCTCCAACATTAATAAATGAAGATTCTAATATTATTAACAAATTTATAAGAGATAGCTTTATTGAAGAATATAAAGAAATTGTCATAGAAGGAGAAAAAACATATGAACAAGCAAAGAAATATATGAAGACTTTGTTACCTGAACAAGAAAAAAAAGTAAAAGAATTTAAAAATACAAAAATGCCAATTATGGAATATTTTGATTTAGAAAATAAAATAGACTCAATTTATGATACAAAAGTTAGGCTTAAATCAGGGGGATACATCATAATTAATCCTACGGAAGCATTAACAGCAATTGATATAAATTCAGGTCAATCAACAAAAGAAAGAAATGTTGAGGAAACAGCTTTAAAAACAAACACAGAAGCGGTTGATGAAATCTGCAAACAAATAAGAATAAGAAATATAGCAGGTCTTATTGTTGTTGATTTTATAGATATGGAATTCGTAAGAAACAAAATTATTATTGAAAGAAGATTGAAGGAAGTAATGAGATATGATAGAGCAAAATGTCAAATATCAAGAATAAGTAAGTTTGGCTTGATTGAAATATCACGACAAAGAATTGGCCCTAGTTTAGAAGAGACAACCTTGGAAGATGGTATAATCTCTGGTATAAGATGTACTATAAGATCGACCACATCTTCTGTTGCTAGAATACTAAGAAAATTAAAATACTTAAAGTTTGAAAAAAAAATAAAGGAGATAAATATTCATTTATATGAAACATTATATGAATATATAATAAAAAATAATAAGAAGCTTATAAAAGATATTGAAAAAAAATTAAAAACAAAGATTCATTTAATTAAAGACAATAACATTGCTCCTCCTTTTTTTATTTTAAAAACAGTTGAAATGATTAAGAAAAAAAAGAAATTATCAATTTTATATGATGATGTACCAAAATTAGTAAATGATGAAGAAATAAAAGAAAATAAAAAAGATAATAAAAGAGAAAAAAAAGTAATAACAAAAACAAATATAAAAAAAACAGAAAAGAAAGATACTACGCAAGAAAAAGAAGTTGATAATGAAATAAATTCATTAGTTAAATAAAAAATATTAAATTTTCATTTTTTTTCTAATTTTAGTTGCAGATATCTCTTCTATTTCTTTAGACAAAGAAATTTGTTCTATTTCGTATCCGACTCCTCTTCCGTAACAAATATTTGTAATATTTGGAACTTTAATAACTTCAAATTTTCCTTCATATTCCGTTAGATTGCTTTCAATATTTTTTTTTACAGTTTCAAAATTAAAAGGATTTGAATCATCCGTTCCACTTGTATCTCTTATCATTATAATAACTTGCCCTGTTCTTTTGAAAATTTCTTTAAACAAAGTTTTATGTCCATCATGAAAAGGTTGAAATCTACCTAACATTTGTGCAGTAGGTTTTTTCCAATTAATAGTCATTATTCATTATCCTTTCTTTAATATAATTAGACCAATATTTAGCATTTTTTGTTGTAATTCTAAAATGAAATTTTTTAGGTTTCTGAAAAATTTTATTTGTATTTTCAAATCTACCCTTTTTTTCTGTATCCATCCAAATAACAATATCAGGATTTAATATTTTTCTTGTCTCATCTAAAGGACAAACAAAATCAGCAAGAGGACTAATTTTTTCTAAAAAAATATAATCAGAAAATCTTTTCATTCTATCAGCCTGCCTTAAGCGACCTTCTTTAGAAAAATCCCAATCATTGAAATGTTTTCTTATTTCATCAGCATTAAGGTGAATAATTGGCATTATTTTTTTTAGTTCATTCGACAAACGTGTTTTTCCAGAACCTGGTAAACCCATAACTAATATTTTTTTAGGTGAAGAATTTATTTTTTTATTCTTTAATAAACCCTTTTTTGCAATTTTATTATTTATAAAGCTTTTTTCATTTTCTAAAATTATCATATCTTTTCCTTATTATTTTATTTGTTTTTATTAAATATAAATTTTTTCAAATTTTTCAATTTTTTAGATCCACTTTTGCGTTTTCCCCACAAAATATAATTCCATCCTCTTTCATGAAAATAATATAAAAATGTTTTAGTTAATACTTCAAACATAGCTATTGTTCCTGCCCAAGAAGGTTTTCCTGTTACAAGCCATGCGATAATAAAAGTATCTAAACTTGCAAGCGTTCTCCAAGTTATAGATTTTATTAATGATCTTTTTCTAGAAACTGTATATATCATATTTTTTTTTCATTAAATTGTTGGAAAATATTTATTATCTTCTTTTTCATTTTCATGTATTCCACATTCACTCTTTAATGAGTCAGACCATCTTCCATCTCTAATTGAATCCTTAGTTTTAGTTGTACACGGTTGACAACCAATTGATTTATAGCCTTCTGCAACTTTAGGATGTTCAGGTAAATTATTATTAATCATATAATTTTTAATTTTGTTCAATGGCCAATCTGATAAAGGATTTATTTTTATCAATCCATTAATCATTTCAATTTTTTTTAATTTTGATCTTTCAGAGCCGTGGAATCTTTTTCTTCCATTTATCCATGCATCATAGTTTTTCATTGACACTCTTAAAGGTATAACTTTTCTAATATGACAACACAAATTTGGATTAGTTTTATGGAGATTTCCATTTGGGTCATATTTTTTTAAAGTCTCTTGATTTGGTTTAAATATTTTAATATTAGTTAAATTTAATTTTTTCTTTAAAGTTTTTAAATATTTCAACGTCTCAGGAAAAAGTTTTTCTGTATTTAAAAAAATAACAGGTATGTTTTTTTTAATTTGAGATACTAAATGTAAAATAACTGCGCTTTCTGCCCCAAAAGATGATGTTACTGCTATTTTTTTGTAAAAAACATCTTTTATCATAATTCTTAGAAGTTTTTCAGAATCTAAATTAGAATATTTTTTATAAAAGTTTTGAAAATCAAAATTATTGTATTTTGTCATCTAAAACCTCTTTTATTTTTTTAAATTGCACTTCTGGTCCAATTCTGTTACAGAAATCACCGAGTGGTTCATCATTTTTTCTTTGGTCCTTAAATAATAATAATATTTGCTCTATAGCTTTTGTTAAATCCTGATAAGAAACCTTATCTAAAATTTTTTTATTTAATCTTGTTCCTTCAAAATCACCACCTGAAAATAAAGCATAAAGATTTGGAGCTCTTCCAACAATTCCGATGTCTCCGGCGTATGGTCTTGCACAACCATTTGGACAACCTGTAATTCTAATACTAAATTTTTCATCTTGTAAATTATGTTTTAATAAAATTTCATCAACTTTTCTTATTATTTCATCCCTTACCCTTTCTGCTTCAGATAATGCAAGCCCACATGTTGGTAATGCCGGGCAAGCTAGAAACCAACGGTCGACTTTAGATATCTTTTTTTTGACAATTGAATATTGTTCTAATAACTGATCTATAATATTTTTATCTTTTTCATTTATATTCCCAAGAATAATATTTTGATCAGTTGATAATGTTATTGAAGGATTAAATTTTTTTATTATATTTCTTAAGCCAGTTTTAATTTTTTTATTTTTATTATCTATAATACGACCTGACGAAATAAATATTCCGGTGTACCATTTTCCATCACCTTGTTCGTGCCAACCAAGATGGTCTACAACTTTTAAATTATTTAATTTTAAAGGATTATCAAAATTTTTATTTAATTTATATTCTATTAATCTTTTAAACCATTTGGTTCCTTCTTCTGCAACTAGATACTTTAAACGGGCATGTTTTCTATTTTTTCTATCACCATAATCTCTTTGAATTTTTACTATTTGCTCAAGAACTTGAATTAAATCTGTTGGGTTACAAAATAATAAGGGCTTCGCTAGGTACGGAAAGGTTTCCGGCTTATTGTGGGTCATACCCAACCCACCACCAATTGCAATGTTATAACCTAATAATTTATTATTTTTAAAAATTAAAAAAATAGCGATATCATTTGTTAAAACATCAACTGAATTATCCCCAGGTATAGTTATCCCAATTTTAAACTTCCTTGGTAAATAAAGTTTACCGTAAATAGGTTCTTTTTGTTCTTTATCTGAATATTCGTACTTATCTCCATTTATCCATATTTGCCCATAGCTTATACTGGAAGGAAGGAAATGTGATGAAATTTTTAACGCATCTTGTCTAAGTTGGTTATGGATTTGGTCATTAATAGGTGCAGCAATTGTTGTAACATTTCTTACTACATCACCGCATGCTCCATAAGTTGATAAAAGCATTGTTGAAACAGTGTTTATAATTTTTTTTAGATTTCCTTTTAATACTCCATGAAATTGTATGGTTTGTCTGGTTGTAATTCTTAAAGAAGGATCTGAAAACTTATTTGTTAAATCATCCAATTCAATATATTGTTTGGAAGTTAACAATCCAGCAGGAATTTTTGTTCTGATCATAAAATAAAATTCTTTTTCTAGTCCTTTTTGTTTCAATTCTGTTGCGGTATCTCTATTATACTGTTGATATGTCCCATGAAATTTAAGTAATTGAACTTCATTTTCTTCGAAATAAGGGTTTGAATTTTGTAATTGTGATCCTATTTTTCCAGCTAAATAGTCACTATCATTTTTAATTTGTTCAACTTTAGACAATATTATATTGTTCATGATTTTTTTTATTTTGTTTTAAAAAACTTATATTTCTTTTATTTGTTGAGTACCAATTTAATATTGGACTCAACAAAACATTTTTACCGATAACCAACAAAGCTGGACTATCAATTGCATTCTTATCAAAACTTTTAGAACAATTGAATAAAGTACTAATTAAAATTTTTTGATTTTGTTTTGTCGCATTTGAAATAATGGCAATATTTTCATGCTTGTCTCTACCTCTTTTGATAAGTTCAGAACATACCCAATTTATACGCTCTAACCCCATATAAATAACAATTAACTGTGATGTTTTAGAAAAACTTGTCCAATCAATAGTCTCAGGTTTTTCACCACCTGCTCCGTAAGCAGAAATAAATGTAATTGAGGTATTAAAATCTCTATGCGTTGCCGGAATACCTGCGTATGCTAGCCCTGCTATTCCAGCTGTTGTTCCAGGGACAATTTTAAAAGGAATGTTGTTTAATTTAAGAGATAATGCTTCCTCACCACCTCTACCAAATATAAATGGATCTCCACCCTTTAGCCTAAGAACTCTTTTATTTTTTTTTGCTTCATTAATTAATAATTTATTAATTTCTAATTGATTTATTGACTTTTTATTACCTCTTTTACCTACATAAATTAATTGTGCATTGGGTTTTGCTAAAGATAAAATTTGTTCATTTAATAAAGCATCATAAAATATTATGTCAGCTTTTTTAATTGATTTATAAGCTAATATTGTTAGTAAACCAGGATCACCAGGTCCTGCTCCAACTAACCAAACACTTCCTTTATTAAAATTAAAATCAAAAAGTTGCATATATAGCAACTTATCAATTAAAATCATTAAATCAACTTTTTTTTTGTAAATTATATTATTTTACATATTTTTTATGTAGTATTATTTTTTATTAAGTTATTCATCAAAGATGCTATTTTTTTGTAATTATTGATATGACTACATAAAATGAATTTATTTTTATTGGTTTTTTTATTTTGTTTAATAACTAACTGTAAATTTTCTAATAAATTTCCTCTAAATAGAAAAATTGGCAAGATTATAAATTCATAATTTGAAATTAATTTTTTTAATTCTTTCTTAATATTTTCTTTATTCAAAGTAACAAGTAGTATTTTGTAAAATTTAAATTTATTTTTTTTTACAATCTTCTTTGCTAACGAATTTATTTGGGATTTAGCATAAGTATTTATTGTATTACTAGCTAAAACAATTAGCCCAGTTTTTGTTTTATTTTTTAATTTTTGTAAATTTTTAATCAAATTATTTTGTATAACATCAAAAAATTTTTTTGATTTTATCAAAGGAGGTACAAAATTTATTTTTGGTATTTTTTTAAATTTTTTTTTAGAATTATTTATAATTTTTGGTATATCTTTAGTAACGTGGTTCCCAGAAAAAATCATAGCAGGAGCTATTAATAAATTATCAAATTTTTTTTTAAAAAAAAAATCTAATTGATTTTCAATTGTTGGTCTGGTGATCTCTAAATATCCAATTTTAACTGTACAATCTTTATTTCTTTTTTTAAAAACTTTTAATAATTTAATAGTATCTTTAATTCCTTCATTGCTTCTTGTGCCATGATAACAAAGTAAAATACCTTTTCTCATTAAAAAAAGATTTTATAAAAAATTAAAATTAAGAGTATAAGGCCGTTAAATCTAAGAGTAACAAAAGTTATTATCATTCCAGTTTTACGATGCATTATTTTTTTTTCATACAAGCTTAATGCGTGTAAAATTCTTCCGATGATAAACAATGACCCTACTATATTTATATATAAAAAATAATATGGAATATTTTCAATAGCTAGCCACTCAATGGCAATTAATGATAATAAAAAAATCGGAGTATATTCTATAAAATTACCTTGAGCTCTTATTCTTCTCATTAATACTCTGTCGCCATCATCTCCAAATGAAATTTTCCCTTGTCTTCTTAATTTTATGACGTTCATTGATAGTTTGCTCAAAATTAAACAAGATAACGCAACATATATAAATGAATAATAAATCATGCTTTACAGATTATTTAAACTTTTTAACATTAATAATTTTATTTAAAACCTCTAAAATAAAATATAAGTATAAGAAGTGCAATCAAATAGACTAGATGGACGTAATCGTGTTCTGTTAATTCTGGATTCATTATTATAAATTAAACTTTCTTTAATGCGGAATCTAAATCTTTTATAATATCTTCCGCGTCTTCTAAACCAACTGATAATCGAACCAGTTTGTTATTTATATTTAAAAAATTTTTATCTTTCTTTAAAATTTTCAAATGAGTAGTTGTAGCTGGATGAATAATTAAACTTTTTACATCACCTAAATTATTAGAGATTCTTATAGTTGAAAGGTTATTTAAAAATTTAAAAGTTGTATGTTTATCTCCTTTTATATAAAAACTAGTCATATTTCCAGGCCCATCCATTTGTTTTTCTACCAATTTTTTTTGAGAAAAGTCTGAAAGTCCTGGAAAAATTGTTTTTTGAATTTTTGGGTGGTCTTTTAAAAAAAAAGCTATTCTTGATGCATTTTTACAAAGATGTTCTATTCGTAAAGGATATGTTTCTAAACTTTTTAACAGTACCCAAGCTGTAAATGGGTCTATAGTGGGACCGGTATTTCGATAAAAAAATTTAAGTTTGTCTTCATAAAACTTTTTAGAAGAAAGTAATAGACCACCCATAGTTCTTCCTTGGCCATCTATATGTTTAGTGGTGGAATAAACAACAATATCTGCACCATGATTTAAAGGTTTTTGTAAAACTGAAGAAGCAATAACATTATCTACTATAACTTTTGCATTATAACGATGTGCAATTTCTGAAACTGATTCAATATCAACAATTTCAAGCGTTGGATTGGACGGTGTTTCAAAAAAAATACAGGAGGTTTTTTTATTTATTGCTTTTTGCCATTGTCTTAAATTTTTTCCATCAACAAAAACAACTTCGATTCCATATTTTGGCAAAATATCTTTTATAATATTATAGCAAGATCCAAACAAAGCTCTTGATGAAACAACCCTATCACCTTTTTTGATTTGACACATTAATGATGCAAATACTGCTGACATACCAGAAGAAAAAGCCTTACATGATTCAGCCCCTTCAAGCTCTGCAAATTTTTTTTCTAATTGATTAACTGTTGGATTATCAAATCTAGAATATTGATACCTATCTATTTTCTCATTAAATACATTTTCAGATTCCTGTGCATTCTTATAAACATAACCGGAAGTTAAATACAATGGCAGTGATGTTTCTTGAAGAACGCTTCTATTAGTTTCTTTATGTATAAATTCAGTAATTTTTTTTTTCATGATATTAATTATAGCACCGTGATCCGTGATTTTTGAGCAAAAATTGATACAAATATGGACACCAAAAGCGACACCAATGAATTTTTTGAAAGCTGAAAATCGGCTGTAATCCCTACTATACTTAACTTTGAATCTTTAATGGCGGTGAGGGAGGGATTCGAACCCTCGATACAACACAAGGTTGTATAACGAGTTAGCAACCCGCCGCATTCAGCCTCTCTGCCACCTCACCTCTTTTTATATTCTAATTAAGATACTATTGACTTATTTTGCAAGTTTTTTTTTTAAGATATCGTTGACTATGCCAGGGTTAGCAGTTCCTTTTGTCTCTTGCATAACTTGTCCAACAAAATAACCAAATAATTTTTCTTTTCCTGATTTATATTCATCAACTTTATCTTTATTATTATTTAAAACTTTATCTATTAAAGATTCGATCTCACTAGTATCAGTTATTTGTTTTAATCCTTTTTTTTCAATAATATCTTTTGCTCTTTTTTTTGTTTTAAACATTTCTTCAAAAACGTTTTTTGCAATTTTTCCAGATATAGTTTGATCTTCAATATAATCTATTAACTCTCCTAAATCTTCAGCTTTAATAGGAGAATCTTTAATTTCTAAATTATTTTTATTTAATAATGCAAATAATTCTCCGGTTATCCAATTAACTACATTTTTAGCATTACGTTTTTTATTTCCGGTAATAATTTTATCAAAGAATTCAGCATTGTTTTTATCTGAAACAAGGATAGCGGCGTCATAAGAAGAAATTTTATATTGATTAATTAAGTTTTCTTTTTTTACATCAGGTAGTTCGGGTAAATTCTTTTTAATTTTTTCAATCCATTCATCTTCTATTTCTAATGGTGGCAAATCAGGATCTGGAAAATACCTATAGTCATGAGCTTCCTCCTTCGATCTCATAGATCTTGTTTCTCCTTTTTTTTCATCAAATAACCTTGTTTCTTGATCAATTTTTCCTCCTGAATTTATAATTTCTGTTTGCCTTTTAAATTCATAATCTATTGCTTGTCCTATAGATTTTATAGAGTTAACATTTTTAATTTCTGCACGCGTTCCTAATTCTTCGCCTTTTTTCCTAACAGAAATATTAACATCACAACGTAATGACCCCTCTTCCATATTACCGTCGCATGTCCCAATATATCTTAGAATTGATCTTAATTTCTTAACATATTCTTGGGCTTCTTCTGCCGATCTAATATCAGGCTCTGAAACTATTTCCATTAATGCAATTCCAGATCTGTTAAGATCTATATAACTTTTATTTGGTTCAATATCATGAATGCTTTTTCCTGCATCTTGCTCAAGATGTAATCTAGTAATACCAATTTTTTTTGAAGTTCCCTCTTTTAAATCAATCTGAATTGACCCGCTGCCAACTATTGGCTGGGTAAATTGTGAAATTTGATATCCTTGTGGCAAATCAGGATAAAAGTAATTTTTTCTATCAAATATAGATCTTTTGTTTATTTTTGCATTTAAACTCAATCCAGTTTTAATTGCTTGTCCAACACAATCTTTATTAATAACTGGTAGCATTCCAGGCATTGCTGCATCAACTAAGGAAACTTGTGTATTTGGTTCAGAACCGAAATTAGTTGATGCGCCAGAAAAAAGTTTTGATTTAGAAATAATTTGAGCATGTATTTCTAAACCAATTATAGTTTCCCAATTATTCGAACTTTGCATTACTTTTTATCCACTTTTTTAAAATTAGAATTTTCTTCAATAATTTTAGCTGCTGAAAAAACACTGTCTTCATCAAAACTTTTCCCAATTATTTGAAAACCCAAAGGTAAATCATTATTTGATAAACCCATTGGGATCGATATTGCAGGAAGACCAGCTAAACTTACCGGTACTGTAAAAACATCATTCAAATACATTTGAATTGGGTCGTCTATTTTTGATCCTTGTTCAAAAGCATCTGATGGTGCTGTTGGGGTAAAAATTATATCAACTTTTTCAAATGCTTTTTTAAAATCATTTATGATCTTCGATCTTACTTTTTGAGCTTTTAAGTAATAAGCGTCATAATAACCGGCTGAAAGAACGTAAGTGCCAATCATAATTCTTCTTTTTACTTCATTTCCAAAACCTTCTGATCTTGTTTCTTCATAAAGATCATTAATATTTTCTGAATTACTTCTTAATCCATATTTTATACCGTCGTATCTAGCTAAATTACTTGATGCTTCAGCAGATGAAATAATATAGTAAGTTGCTAACGCGTATTCGGTATGCGGTAAATCAATTTCTACTACTTCACAGTTATTTTTCTTAAAATATTCTATTCCTAAGTCCCACAATTTAATAATTTCATCATTTAATTGATTGTTTTTATATTGTTTTGGAATTCCAATTCTTAATTTTTTGTTATTTTTTAAATTTTTATAAAAATTTGTTTTTTCTAAATTTGCTGAAGTCGAATCTTTTTTGTCATATCCAGCCATGATATCTAACATCAACGCTGCATCATTAACAGTTTTAGTCATTGGTCCTGCTTGATCTAATGATGAAGCAAAAGAAACTATCCCCCATCTAGAGCATCTACCGTATGTGGGTTTTAATCCAACAATTCCACAGTAAGATGCTGGTTGCCTAATTGAGCCACCAGTATCAGTTCCTGTGGCAGCAATTGCAATATTACCTGATACTGCACCAGCTGAGCCTCCTGATGAACCACCTGGTACATATTTCTTATTGTCTTTTGACCAAGGATTAATTGATGCTCCAAAAAAACTTGTTTCATTTGAAGAACCCATAGCAAATTCATCTAGATTTGTTTTTCCTAAAAGAATTGCTCCAGCATCCCAAAGATTTTGTGTAACAGTTGACTCGTAGGTAGGTTTAAAATCTTTTAACATCTTAGAAGCAGCTGTGGTTGGAATATCTTTAGTGCAGAACAAATCTTTTATTGCAATTGGTATCCCTTCTAATGGCCTTGCAGTATTAGTTGAAATTCTTTTATCAGATTCCTCAGCTAATTTAATGGCATTGTCAAAATTTAGTGAAATGTATGCGTTTAGATCTTTATTTGCTTTAGCTTCTTTAAGATAAAAAGTTGTTAATTCTTTTGAACTTATCTTTTTTTCTTTGAGAAGTTTTAAACATTCTTCTAAATTTATATTTTTTAAATCCATAAACTTTTACTCCACAACTTTAGGTACAACAAAATAACCAGCTTTTTTTTCTGGTGCATTTTTTAAAACTTTTTCTTCAATTTTTCCATCATTAATTTCATCTTCACGAAATGGAATTTTTATATCACTAGGGTTTGCAACTGGTGTAACATCTTTAGTATTCACTTCATTTAGTTTCTCAACCCAAGTAATTATTTTTGAGAGATCTTTTGAAATTATTTCAACCTCTTTTTCTTCAATCTTTAATTTTGATAAGGTTGCTATTTTTTTTACTAATTTTTTGTCTATATCCATAGAATATAATTATATTAGTTATTTTATATTTCAAATGACAATAATAAACAAAGAAGATTTTAAAATAAAAAAAGAATTAAATAGACCTATTTTATCTCTTGATTATGGAGAAAGTAAAGTTGGTATTGCGATTTCTGATACTAATTGTTCTATAGCTCTTCCTAGCGAAGTTTATAAAAGAAACAAAACTAATAAAGATTTTTTATATATTAAAAAATTCATTATAAAAAATAATATTCAAGCAGTATTAATAGGGATGCCTTATAACATGGATGGTTCTGAAGGAGAACAGTGTGAAACTGTTAAGAATTTTACTAATAAGTTATTAGAATTTATTGATATTAATATCATTTTTTGGGACGAAAGATTCTCAACTCAAGCCCAAGAAAAGATTCTTATTGATAAAGATTTAAGTAGAAAAAAAAGAAAAAAAATTATTGATAAGCTTGCAGCAAGCTATTTTCTACAGTCTTTCTTAGATTTCTTAAAAAATTAAAAAAAATAAAAAACTTACTTGAACATTTGTAAAATTAGGTCCATATTAAACTTTTAATGAAGCTTTTAAAAGATAGCAAACGCGCTTTATTAAAACCTCATCTACTTAGTGTTGAAGAATTATCTATTCCCGAAATTGATATTTTGTTAAATAAAGCAAACTTTTATGCAGACGCTAATAAACAAAGGGGTAAAATAGAAAAGACCCTTAAAGAATCTACTGTAATTACATTGTTCTTTGAAACATCTACAAGAACAAAAACTTCCTTCGAGCTTGCTGCAAAAAGATTAGGAGCAAATAGCATTGGCATAAATGCATCGGCAAGTGCTATTAAAAAAGGTGAGACTTTAATTGATACAGCAATGACATTAAATGCCATGCATGCGGATATTTTGATAGTAAGACATCCAGATAGTGGCGCTGTAAAATTATTATCTAAAAAAGTTAATTGTGCAGTAATTAATGCTGGAGATGGAACGCACGAACATCCGACACAAGCATTGCTAGACGCATTAACTATAAAAAAAAATAAAAAAAGAATTAAAGGTTTAAACATTGCAATATGCGGGGATGTTCTACATAGTAGAGTTGCAAGATCAAATATTTTGCTTTTATCTAAATTAGGCGCAAGATTAAGAATTATTGCTCCGCCTACATTAGTTCCAAAAAATATAGAAAATTTAGGGGTCGATGTATTTACTGATATGGAAAAAGGGCTTATAGACTGTGACATTGTGATGATGCTTAGACTCCAAATGGAAAGAATGAAAGGTTTGTATGTGCCATCAACTAGGGAATATTTTAAATTCTTTGGTCTTGATCATGAAAAATTAAAAAAAGCAAAAAAAGACGCTCTAATTATGCATCCTGGTCCTATGAACAGAGGGATAGAAATTGATAGCTCTCTAGCTGATAATTTAGACAGAAGTGTAATTCATCAACAAGTTGAAATTGGAGTTGCTGTAAGAATGGCATGTTTAGAAATGTTAACTGTGGGGATAGATAAATGAAAGAAGCATATATAAATGCAAAAATTTTAGATCCAGAAAAAAATAAAGAATTTATTGGCGATATTATTATTGAAAAAGATAGAATTGTAGAAGTTGGACCAAATATTCATAAAAAAGAAAAGCCAAAAAATTACACTAATATTCACGATTGTAAAAATTTACATATATGCCCTGGCTTACTTGACATGAGAGTTTCACTTGGAGAACCAGTTTCTGAACATAAAGAAAGTATTAAAAGTGGTTCTGAAGCTGCTTTTGCAGGTGGGGTTACCACCGTTGTTTGTTTGCCTAATACTGATCCTGTAATAGATAATGTATCAGTTGCAGAATATATTCAAAGAAGAGCAAAAGAAGTATCAAAATTAAATCTTTATACTTACGGATCGCTAACAAAAAATTTTGATGGAAAGAATCTTTGTGAAATGGGTTTATTGACAAAAGCAG
>Ga0315338_1001520_pt1 | contig 28654 bp, 27 predicted proteins | sample ASW8metaG_FD_204518 | JGI IMG/M metagenome (GOLD analysis project Ga0315338, IMG submission 204518) | Ammonia-oxidizing marine archaeal communities from Monterey Bay, California, United States - ASW #8 | ecosystem: Environmental > Aquatic > Marine > Coastal | place: USA: California | collected... | reverse complement strand
GCATCCTCTTTTCGGTTTTGATTCCCGAAAATTTGGAAACTGATGCAGTAAATTTAATCTTAATAGAAACTCCTACTCTGGGTGTGAGACGGCGCCATATCGATAGATACATATCTGATCGGGAGGTAAGGTCGGTTGAAACAGAGTGGGGGCTTGTACAAGTGAAACTGAAGCTTAGCGATGGCCTCATTGTGGACGTATCTCCGGAATATGAAGATTGTCGCCGTATTTCGGCAATGAGTGGGATGCCGTTTCAGGCTATCTTTAGGTCTGTGAGTGAGCAAGCCAGAGATCAACTGGGTTTGCGCAGCTCATAGGTAGATGGTTTAATGGGTCGTCGGGATACATAAGATTTGTGCGCTCTAAACTTCACCCATTTGCAACTTTCTGCTATCCTCTTAACCGTTGGAATAGCAGTTTACCCAATATATAAAGACCCAGCGTACAGTGGGTACTAGCAGACATAACGGCATTCATAAAAACATTAAGTGGATACGGGCACTGCGGTCATGATAGAACAGCAATTAAGTCACTTAAAAAGCATGCTTGAGGAAGCGTTGTCTAGAACATTGGAATCTGTGAAAGGTATTTCCGAAGAAGATGCGCATGAAGCGCCTACGGAAGGTGAATGGAGTGTCTGCGAACTGCTTGCTCATATATCGGAGATACAGGATTTTTGGTCTGACAAGGCTATTCTTATAACGTCTTCGGATGACCCTAATATAACCCGGACTGAGGTTGAGAATGATATACGATCAGCGGCAGTACAGGATCATTCAGGTGACTCGATCCCAGACTTACTGCATATGGTCAGGGATGCTAACCAGAACGCCATAGAAAAATTATTGAGCATAAGTTTTTCTGATCTAGATCGACCGGGGCATAGGGGAGAGGATAATCCAATAACCACTAGAGGTGTATTCGAATATTTATCCGGCCATATTGCAGAGCATGCGCGACAAATACTGGAGACGCGTAAGGTAATAGAATCTGGCTAGTAATCAGTTGTTAAATTGATATGGTCTGCTTATTTCTATTCATATTATTGAAATAAGTAAAGATTTCATAAATTATAGGAGGACAATTTTGTATCAAAGTGTTAGCGATTCCACATTCAAGGCCTTACAGGCCATCGATGGACCTAGTATATGTAATGCGATTGAAGGTCTAAACTTTCGCCCGAAAAATCAAGGCTTCATGCTGCCTGAAATAAAATCTATTTATCCAGATATGCCGGTTACTTTGGGATATGCTGTAACTGGAGTCATTAGCGCCAATGAACCTACGAGTACGCCAATAGCCAGAGAAGATTGGTGGGATTTGATAGCATCTCTCCCTAAACCCACACTTATAGTGCTGCATGACATAGATACCCCTCCATTCGGAGCATACTGGGGAGAAGTTCAGGGAAATATACATAAGGCTCTCGGTGCAGTAGGCGTCGTAACCGATGGTACTGTTAGGGACTTGGACGAAGTGAGAGCGTTAGACTTTAATTTTTTCGCCAAAGATGTCTCGGTGTCCCATGGTTATGTACATTTGATAGATATTGGTAATCCTGTTGGTATAGGCGGGTTTATGGTCAAAACAGGAGACTTGCTGCATGGAGACAAACATGGTGTGTCACATATACCGTTTGAATTGGCGGACCAGATACCAGATATGGTTGCGACAATAGCGGAGTATGAAGAACAGACCATCAGTGTGTGTCAATCTCCGGATTTTACTATGGAGAAGTTGAAAGAGATCGCCAAGATAACGAGACCATATTAAAGTTGACGTAGGTACACTTGTAAAAAGACCTAGTTCTAAGGGTTCTGGGTCTTTTTAATTGGTCATTTGTTTCTTGCACATATAACCAAGTTTACTTGAAATTTCAAAAAGAAACGTATAGGTAAAAACTATTAGGTGGCGAAAAATGAAACAGCTGTTTAGAGTATTTTTTCTTTTAACAACATTGATTATATGTGTTGCTACAATGGGTTGCGATATTATTACCGGATTTGAGGAGGGGTCGTTTTCTAAATCTAGTGGTGGTAAAGAAACACCTGCAGAAGCACAAACTGAGTCTAAGGAATCCAGTACTCAATCATCTCAACTACCAACTCCCGGTAGTTCCGGAGAACTGATAAAGGAAATTCCTAAATCTCATACAAATCAAAAGAGATATCCTGCTCCCCCTACTATGACTATATCTTCTGGCGGCACGTACTCAGCCTACGTTAGGACTAACAAGGGCGATATGACCATAGAGTTATTTGCCGCGGACGCTCCAGTAACAGTCAATAACTTTGTATTCCTTTCAAATGAAGGGTTCTATAATGGCGTCCGATTTCATAGAATCATGAAGGAATTTATGATTCAAACCGGTGATCCACGTGGCGATGGAACCGGCGGGCCTGGATATCGGTTTGAGGATGAACGAATCTCGCGTGCCTATAACAAGGGGACTGTTGCTATGGCGAATTCGGGTCCCAACACCAATGGCAGTCAATTCTTCATAGTACATGGAGCCAATGTTGGTTTGCCTCCGATGTACACAATATTTGGACAAGTTACCAAGGGTATTGAAGTAGTAGATGCTATTGCTGACGTACCCGTGGAGCGTAGCAAATTCGGTAGAGAAATTTCATCTCCGACAAGTGAGATTATTATAGAGACTGTGGAGATAATCTCAGGGGGATAAATCACCAGATATTAAACGTAGTATCACTGCGTCAAAGAACAGAATTTGTTGATAGTTGGCGTCCCTTTATCTGTGGATGTACCTGCAACTTCAGGGCGTTTAAAGCACTATGGTCCGGAAATATTATCAGCACTTCCAGATCGCAATGATGGTTAGTCGGTTATAGTGACTGTATTTACAGTCATCTAATATGGTTGTTTCAGAATGACTAAACTCCGTAATATTTGTACTTATAACTCAATTTTTCTCTATGCTAAAATCGGCTTTGCTTAAGTAGATATACCTAATATCCGGCAGTAATAGGTAGTCAGGGGAAGAGTTGAATGGACGCTTTAGTTAATTCGTTTTTACAACATTTAGTTGTGGAAAAAGGGTTTTCAACTAATACACTGGAAGCTTATCGTAATGATCTAACACAGTTTAATGAATATGTGGTAGATCAACAAAATTATTCAACTGATCAGGGCATTCGATGGGATGCGATAGATATTACTCTACTGAATGGTTATATCAGCGATTTGCGCAATCTTAGAGGATATCGTGACACAACTACAGCTCGGAAAGTAGCCTCTGTAAAATCCTTTTTCAATTTTTTAATGTCTAATGGGAATATTGCAGAAGATCCTACTGAATCTATGGGATCGCCTAGGGTAGGTCGGACATTACCAAAATGCTTATCTGAAGATGAGGTTAATAAACTTTTGGATGAAGCAACGAAATTGGGAAATCCGGAAAATAAAAGGGATGCTACTATCCTAGAACTGCTTTACGCGACTGGATTAAGGGTAACTGAGTTGGTGTCCATTAATATACAGGATATTGATCTCAAGGAGTCTTATATTCGTTGCTGGGGGAAAGGGAAGAAAGAACGGATGGTAGATATTCATCCGCGCGCTGTCGAACAATTAAATAACTATTTGCGGGATAGCCGCGGTATGTTACTCGGTAAGAAAAAACATGAATCGGCGCTTTTTATAAATCATCGCGGGGAACGCTTAACTCGTCAATGGATTTGGAATATCCTCAAAACCTACAGTAAGCGAGCCGGAATCCAGCAAAAAATCACTCCGCATACATTGAGGCATAGTTTTGCAAGCCACCTATTGCAACGAGGTACCTCTCTAAGGCATGTCCAGGAGTTATTGGGTCATTCCAGTATATCTACTACTCAGGTGTATACTCATTTGACCAACGCCCATTTACGAGCAGAGTATGATAAGGCGCACCCGAGAGCGTCCATGAACGGAGTTGAAGACGACGCGAACGCCCCTCGTATTGTAGCCGACTAGATTGGGTCCGCATACGCCATAGATGTGGCGATTATTACTGATATAGTATACTGGCTAACATGTAAATAAGATCCAAGGATATTAGGCCTTGGATAGGAGGATCACACCAATGCCAGGTAAAGGTCGAAGAATAGCTTCCCGTCAATCCCAGCTTGGTCAGAGGAGAAGGCGCAATTCTAAGAGCGCACAATCGACTACTACTGCGGTCATATCATCTGGTACGCATGTTTCTAATGCTAGCCCCGATGGAGTAACAGCCGTAACTGAGGGTTCAGCAGTAGCAGATCTGAATCATCCAGTAGCGGAATCGCGGTCTCGAGCCAATTTGGCGGATCGTTCGACTTCTGATGCTCACGTTAAGTCAGAGATAACTCGCATAGTTATATTGGGATCGGTTCTTATGATAGCTTTATTGGGACTGTCTTTCCTTATATAATTCGACAATGTCCAGTTCGTTAGTGAATGATCGCCTAAGGTTGACCCCTGCAAAGCCTGGGGTGTACCTCATGAAAGATTCCAATGATACGGTCTTATACGTTGGTAAAGCGAGTGTTTTGCGAAATCGTGTCAGGTCATATTTTGTTCCTGAAGATACACTTGCAACTAAAACTCGCCTACTGATGAACCAGGTATCGGATTTTGAATATATTGTTACCGATACTGAATCTGAGGCATTGATTCTTGAAAATACTTTAATAAAGCGTTACAAGCCGAGATATAACGTACGGCTCAAAGATGATAAAACTTATCCTTATCTGAAGATAGATTTACAAGAAGACTTCCCAAGGGTTTATATAACTAGGAAGGTTTCTAACGATGGGGCCAGGTATTTTGGCCCATTTGCTTCTGCTGGTAGTGTGCGGCAAACCATGGATTTAGTAAAACGACTATTTCCGTACAGGTCTTGTACTAAAACTATTACTGGTGTAGATCCTAGGCCTTGTCTTGAATTCTATATCAACCGCTGCATTGCACCTTGTTCCGGACATGCTAGTCAAGACGACTACCTCGATGTTATCCGTCAAGTAATAATGTTTATGGAGGGAAACACTGAGGAAGTTACACAGCAATTACACGAAAAGATGTTGGGTGCCTCCGAGAATATGGAATTTGAAAGGGCAGCCATTCTTAGAGACCAGATAAATAGTATAGAGAAAGTCCTAGAAGATAGAGATATTAAGGTTGATTCGGGGAAGCTTGTCGATCTAGACGCGATAGCTTTAGCTAGCTCAGAAAACGAGAGCTCGGTAGAGGTATTTTTTATTAGAAACGGGAAGTTGATCGGCAGAGATAGATTCTTGATGGAAGGGACTAAAGAGGAGACTCCGGGGTCAATATTGGGGCAATTTATTAAGCAGTTTTATCAATCTGCCGTCGTAATTCCACCGACCATATTGTTGCAACATGATATAGAAGATGTCGATGTTTTGGTTCAATGGATGAGTAATACACGGGGTGGTAGTGTCAAGCTAACATCCCCCAAAAGAGGAATAAACAAGAAGATTATTGACATTGTGTATGAGAATGCTCAGCAAGGATTATTACAAAAACGAGTATCGTGGATGAACAATAAAGGTGTAATTGAGGAGGCAGTTAATGAACTGCAAGAGCAACTAAGCTTACCGAATATTCCGCAACGTATGGAATGTTACGACATATCACATATACAAGGCTCGAATGTCGTAGGCAGTATGGTGGTCTTTCAAGATGGGAAGCCTCGACCAGACCATTACCGAAGGTTTAGGATTAAAACCGTAGAGGGTGTCGATGACTACGCAAGTATGAAAGAAATGTTGCGACGACGCTTCGAAAGACTTGGGAAATCCAGGCTTTCAGAACAATCTGGCAAGGTAGACTCATGGGGTATAGTTCCTGATTTGGTCGTAATTGATGGTGGGAAAGGGCATTTGTCCGCAGGTCTCGAAGTACTACTATATATGGGATTGGATGATGTACCCCTGGCTTCGTTGGCGAAAGAGAATGAATGGATTTATGTTCCAGATAGTTCTGAGCCAATAATATTACCCAGGAATTCGCAGGCGCTGTATTTATTACAAAGAATGCGCGATGAGGCTCATCGGTTTGCTATAACATATCATCGGAATTTACGGAGTAAAGCGAGCCTGAAATCTTCAATCGACATGGTAACTGGTATAGGACCGAAGCGAAAACGGATGCTGCTAAGAAAATTCGGGACTATACAAGCGATAAAAGATGCTAATATTGATGACATTGCAGCGGTGCCTGGGCTTACTCGGTCCTTAGCGATGAGGCTCAAAGAAACTTTGTAAGTCGGTTATATAGTTGGCATAGCAAATTAGCCGGGGTATCCGAAAATACCCCGGCTAATTTAACTTTAGAAGCATATGGATATATCCGCTGGTGTGATTGCAGATTATTTACGAGGACAAGTATTGAAAATAGTGGTAGATATGGGTTGACGCTCTAGTTAACATATGTGTAGCCATTAGTTTCGTATAAGGTAACGACATTACTATATGAATAAAGTTTCTATAACTACTTCTGACGGTGCACACCTTATCATAGAGGTGCAGGACCCTGAGGTTCTCTATAATGTGATCGGGATGGTCACTGGTAAGAAGGTCTCAAATAGTGATATCTCACACGAAACTCCTCACATAGAGCAAGATGTTCCTATAACTATCTATTCGAATGGGCACGGTACTAATAAATACGCTCCAGAGGGTGACAGTTCTAATGGTAATACCAGTATTGAAGAGCATGAATTCATAAAGTTTTGTAGAACGTCAAATCCGATGGGAGATATGAGAAAAGTAGTTGTGGCAGCTGAAGCAGCGAATAGGTATCTCAATGAGGATATGGTCGATTGTGAGCGCTTGGGAGAACTATTCGATATTGTTGGATGGCAACAACCCCATAGTTTTATACAAACGCTTAGGAATGCTGCCAGAAGTAAGTTTAGGTGGCTCGAACGAGTTCCGGGTAGATCTGGCAAGTATATGGTTACAGAGGTTGGTAGAAGGACTGCTTTCGATAGAGTCTGAATCCAGTCCCTTTGATTGGTTAAAGCCATTAAGTGTATTTCACACATAATGGGAATTTAAAGGAGATTACTTATGAAAATGTATATTGGCTGCCAATGGGTCGATAGACAGGATTCGATAACAGTACTAAATCCATTCGATCAATCAATAATCGACACTGTGCCTAGAGGAACTGCAGCTGATGTTGAAACTGCTATATCTAGTGCCGCAAAAGGTGCTGAGATCATGGCCAAGATACCCTCATATGAGAGATATATGATCTTAAGGCGGACCGCTGACCTTATGGCAGAACGGTCAGAAGATTTGGCCCAAACTATAACAAACGAAGAAGGGAAAGTTATAGCGGAAGGTCGTGGCGAAGTACAGCGAGCAATACAAACAATAACTTTATCCTCTGAAGAGGCAAAAAGACTTCATGGAGAGACCGTTCCTTTAGATGGAGTCCCAGGAAATACGGGTCAATTTGGCTTTACTATAAGGATTCCTGTAGGAATTGTTGCTGCCATAAGCCCGTTTAATTTTCCGTTGAACCTAGTTTGCCATAAAGTCGGACCAGCCATAGCGGCAGGAAATGCCGTGGTTCTAAAACCAGCCGGAGATACTCCACTTTCTGGATTAAAACTTACTGAAATATTGTTGGAAGCTGGGCTTCCAGCGGAAGCAATACAGTGTATAACCGGGTCAGGGGCAGAGATAGGGGATGCTATAACTGGTGATCGAAGAGTTAGGAAAATAACTTTTACTGGAAGCATGGAAGTAGGAGACCAAATTTGTAGGAATGCAGGAATTAAGAAAGTTACTATGGAGTTAGGCGCTAACTGTCCTCTTATAGTAATGTCAGATGCGGATATTGAAAAAGTGGCGGCCGCAACTGTGGCAAGTGGATTTGCTAATGCTGGCCAGGTATGTATCTCGACCCAACGGGTGTTTGCAGACCGAAATATATACGCGGATTTTCTTGATGCATTAAAGGCACCTACAGCCGCATTTTTAGCGGGCAATCCAATGGATGAAACGGTTAAAATGGGACCAATGATTCGTGAAACAGATGCAATTAGAGTAGGAAATTGGATATCTGAAGCCGTTGATCAAGGTGCACGTATAATAGCTGGAGGAGATCGAGACGGAACTTTGCACGCGCCGACTGTAGTCGCTGATGTACGATCTGATATGCGAATGTCACGGGAAGAATTATTCGGACCGGCTGTGGCGGTTAGCTCATTCGATAACATCGATGACGCTATTGCAATGGCTAATGACAGTAGATTTGGACTGGCAGCTGGTATATTCACTCAGAATGTTGATTGGGCTATGCGCTTTGCTAGAGAAGTACAGTCTGGCAATGTACATATCAACTCCTCACCTCAATGGCGAGCAGATATAATGCCTTATGGTGGTTTAAAAGATAGTGGAATGGGCAAGGAAGGACCTAGCTATGCTATAGAAGAGATGACAGAACTAAAAATGGTAGTGTTCCATATGTAAAGAAGGACTTGTTTTGCTAACTGACTAATAAGGGACCCTGTAAGGGTTCCTTATTAGTTGTAGGCGATTATGTTTTGGTGCAGTCAGGTTATCAATTGAAAGGTAGTATCTAAATGATGGAAATTATAAATGAAGCTCCTAAGCGTATGATGGTTGTCACTCCGCATCCAGATGATGCTGAGGGAGGGTGTGGTGCGACAATGGCCAAATGGGTTAAAGAATCTGATACTGAAGTTGTCGTGGTATTGTGCACAAATGGGGACAAGGGAACTGGAGACCGTAATATATCTCCATCGGAACTAGCCTCCATACGCGAGGTGGAACAGCAGTCTGCATCTGATTTGTTGGGAGTTAAGCATGTCGTGTTTTTAGCGCATCCCGACGGTGGATTAGAAAACGATAGACAATTTTGCGGAGAACTTGTACGTGAAATACGTAAGCACCGTCCGGAAGTGATATTTTGTATAGACCCTTATCGTAGTACTACTCATACTCATAGAGATCATCGAATGAGTGGACAGACTGCCATTGATGCCTCGTGTACTTATGCTTGGAGCTATTTGCAGTTTCCGGAACAAATCGATGGCGACGGGTTGCTACCCCATAAAGTTAGTCAGGCTTTCCTTTGGGGCTCAGAGTACCCTGATGTATTTGTCGACGTAGAAGGTTACTTGGAAAATAAGGCTGATTCATTAAGTGCGCATGCTAGCCAAATGACCAGCAACACTCACGAGGAGAGACTGGAACGTATTCGAGGCCGCACAGCGGAACAGGGTAAGTTAGTAGGCTTATCTAATGCAGAAGGATTTCGGCGCATTGAATTTAACTTGGATTCTATGGATTGTGGCCTACTGCAGTTTTAAAAGTTGTTAAGTTTAGCTATGGCAGATTAGTAAAAATAGTGTTGTACAGTTCGTCTGTCTTGGCAGCCATGATAAAGTCGTTTTGGTGTAAATTTCGGATCTTGTGAGTCCACCATGTTATGGCCACTTTACCCCACTCAGTGGTTATGCGGGGATGATGTCCTTCCAATTCCGCGATGGCTCCGATTTGGTTGGTAAAGGCTAGAGCTTCTTCAAAGTTGTTAAATTTGAAATCGCGATCTAGTTTTGGTATACCAGATTCATCTATCATATTCCATTCTGGGATCGCAGGTTTCATCAAGCCGATCTCTTCATTGGAGACGCTGGGGGAATCTCGTCGACATGCAGAACACTTTAATTGTGAAAGTTCTTGTGACATGAGTTTATCTCCTACGATTTGTTATGAAAGCATTTTACCAGACATGTAAGAATCTGGATTAAGAAACCCTTGTCTAGATATTCTTGATGTGATGCGAGTTCAATAGTATATTCTGGTAATTAATTATTTATGAATTAGGCAGGGGGTTGAGATTATGTTATTTGGTGCGATCAGCAATTCATGGAGATTGCAATTGGAAAATGAGGATCTGGCTGATTTAGTTAAAATTGCACAAGAGAAAGGATCCCAGCATGTTGAATTACGGCAAACTTGTCTAGGAAATTATGAGTCTGGAGAAGGCGATAATTGGAGACCTAACTTGCCTAAGTTGGAAGACTTGGTTACTTCCTTCCCTGGCCTGACCTTTGATCTGGCAGTAGCATTGCCTTGTGTTACTACCAAAATAGACCCTGCGGGAGATTTGTTTCAGTCTTGTCTTGCAGCTGCAAAATTAGTGAGTAAGGCATTACCTCATCTTCGTACTGTTGATCCAAATGCGAGTATCATCCCATGGGAATCACAGGATGATATACCTGAAACAGCTTTTGGATTGATCGAGTTAACGAAAGAATCGGCTAAACAAGGGGTAATTCTATCTATCGAAAATTCTGGGCAGCCCATACACAGTATGCATATTTTGGTAGATGCTATTCGTGAGAGGCTTACCGCAGAAGAGGGTATGTATCTGGGATTATGTCCAGACCCTACTAATCAGTTGAGGAGACACCCTGATAGTCATCCTTTGTCAGACTTGGATGCGTTGCCGTTAGATATGATTAAAATAGTTCATTTTAAGCAAGCTAGAGGCGGAGAAGCTTACCCTTCGGTAGCTACGGGAGATTTGGATTGCACAAAAATGTTGCAGATATTGCAGCAGAAACAATACAACGGTCCAGCTATCATGGAAATTCCACCCCACGAAAATGTTTTCGATAACCTTGCTGAGAGTTTCACATTTTTAAGGTCTTGATGGTCAGGTTCTGATTTATTAATAGGCCAAGGATCTCTTATTAGCGTGATATACTTTGATTTAGCGCCTTAAATAACGCTAATAAGAGAGATTGGATAGCGCCGGATGACACCGAATTTCAATGATTACACTGTCTCAACTCACTATGACCAACGGCTGTACGCTCAGGACATAGAGGGTTCCATAGCACACGCGCGTATGCTCGCTAAGCAAGAAATAATCACTAGTGAAGATTGCAAAAAGATTGTTGACGGATTGTTAGCGATTCAAACTGAAATTAATGCTACTGAGTTCGTGTGGGACCCTTCTCTGGAAGATCTTCATATGAATATTGAGAAGAGACTATTCGAACTAATAGGTCCACCTGCAGGTAGATTGCACACAGGCAGATCTAGAAATGATCAAATATCTACAGATGTACGTTTGTATGTAAAAGGTATTATTACGGCTGTAATCAGGGGTATTAGAGACGTCCAGCATTCTTTAGTTGAAGTAGGTTCTAAGTACTCGAAGGTTATTATGCCGGGGTACACCCATTTGCAAAGAGCTCAACCTGTGTTATTTGCCCATCACATGCTGGCTTATTTTCATATGCTGGAACGAGATGCTGGGAGATTTAGTGATTGTTGTGTCAGGGCGGACGTTTTACCTCTGGGTAGTGGAGCTTTGGCTGGTGTACCATATCCTACTGACAGAGATTTCCTTGCAGCGGAACTAGGATTTTCAGCAGTGACCGAGAACAGTATGGACGCTGTATCAGATAGAGACTTCCTAATAGAATTCCATTCAGCATCTTCTATTCTTATGATGCATATCTCGCGTCTCTCAGAAGAAATTATATTGTGGTCCAGTCGAGAATTCGGTTTCATAACCATCGATGATCAATTTACTACGGGTAGCAGTATAATGCCACAAAAACGGAATCCAGATTTTGCTGAACTAGCTCGCGGTAAAACTGGCAGGGTATATGGTAATCTCATGGGGATACTTACCGTATTAAAAGGCCTGCCATTAACATATAACAGAGATTTGCAAGAAGACAAAGAAGGACTTTTTGATACTGTAGATACCATTATAGGCACACTCAAAGTCTATCGGGATATGATGGCCTCACTGAAATTGAACGAGGAACGTGTCAGTAGTTTGTCTTCAGAAAGTTATATGCTGGCTACTGATCTGGCAGATTATCTGGTATCTCGTGGCGTGCCATTCAGAGAAGCTCATGGAGTTATGCGTGAGTTGTGCAAATATTGCGAAGAGAATGATGTTGATCTTCAGTCAGTATCTCTCGATGTTTACAAGCAATTCTCGACTTATTTTGACGAGAGTGTATATAACATTACTGCAGAATCCTCTATAAATGCTAGAGATATTCAAGGTGGAACAGCTCCTGAGAGGGTAGCTGACGGTTTGGAAAAGGCCAGACAGATACTAAGGTTTGCTGAATGAATGATTCCCACATACAAATCGCACCATCAATATTAGCTGCTGATTTTAAAAATCTCGGACAGCAAGTGCGTGATGCTACAGATGCCGGTGCAGATATGATCCACGTGGATGTAATGGATGGACATTTTGTTCCGAACGTATCATTTGGAGAACCTATAATAAATGCTGTGCGAGACTCTACAGATCTGCCATTGAATATACACTTAATGATCGAGAATCCAGATAATTTCATCCCGTTTTTTGTCAAATCTCCGACTGATCAGATAATAGTCCACGCCGAAGCGTGTAGTCATCTACACCGGAGTGTGTCATACGTGAAAGAACTTGGAGCTGAGATAGGAGTCGCTATTAATCCAGGAACTCCGGTGTCTATATTGGAAGAAGTATTGCCGATGCTGGATATAGTATTGGTAATGACAGTAAATCCGGGGTTCGGTGGTCAGATTTTCATAGAAAGCATGCTTAAAAAAGTGAAGTTGCTACGTAATATTATTGATGAGCATAATTATGACGCCGAATTGGAAGTAGACGGGGGAATAAAGTCAGATAATACTGCTTTTGACTCGGTGATCTCTGGAGCTAGCATATTAGTGGCTGGAACAGCTATATTTACCCCTAATATCCCTGTAAAAGATGCTATAGCGTCGTTGCGTGCGGTAGTTGGTGGAGCGTCTTATACACCTTGATGGTGTTACGCAGTAACTCTGCTCTTACGAGCCCTAGCTGGCTTATTTAGAGTTCTGAGGCATCTTGTGCATATCTTAACCTTCTGAACCGTGCCTTTTATTACTACGGTCTGCTTATGAACATTGGCCTTGAATCTAGTCTTCGTATGCCGGTTCGAATGGCTGACGTTGTTACCACTCATTCCGGATTTTAAGCAAATTTCACATCTCATGTTTACTGTATCTCTATTAAGAATTTTGTCGCTGTTTATTCAGCCTACCATAGCTAGCTGACACTAGCAAGGTAACATCGCTCCCTATTGATATTATTGTAGGGAACAATTGCTCAGTGATAACACAAGTGGCTGAAATTCATTGCGTATACATAAGGCTTGATGCATAATGCGCCGGGTAATTATGAGAGAACTTTAGGAGGCAGTATATGCCAGCACCAATTCCTAGTGAAGAAGAAGTATTAAGTTATTTCCAAAAACTTTCCAACTGGGGCAGATGGGGAGATGATGATCAGTTGGGGACCCCTAATCTCATAACACCCGAGCGTACTAAACGGGCTCTGGCGACCGTTCAGGAAGGAATAACCGTATCCTTGGCTAGGGATATTATGTGGGACGCTTCACTGGATGTTCCTAACCCTCCGGTTCATTATATGGTTGAAAGCGGAGAGGGTTGGGCTACAGGTGACAAAGTTTCAGGGAGACCTAATGCAGCAGCCACAGATTATATTGGAATGGTATTCCATGGATACGCTGTGACACATGTGGATAGCCTTGCACATTTTTTCTGGGAAGGTAAAACATATAACGGTAAACCAGCCCACTTAGTCTCTACCAATTTAGGCGCTACTGTTTGTTCAGTAGTAGAAGCAAAAAAAGGTTTCGTATCGAGAGGGATATTGGTGGATGTTCCTCTAATTCGGGGTGTTGATTGGTTGGAACGTGGGGAAGGAGTTATGCCAGAAGATATATTGGCTGCCGAGGAGAGATGCGGGTTTAAAATTGAAGAAGGAGATATCCTTCTAATTAGAACGGGTCAATTGCACAGACGCAATGAAGAAGGTCCTGTGGATAGATCAGCTGGTTCCACGGCTTGCCAGGCAGCTTGCCTCCCGCTGTTTCATGAAAGGGGTATATCTGTGATGGGGTCTGATACTGGAAATGATGTGAGCCCTGCCCAATACTCTAAAGTGACCCAGCCGATACATCAAGTTGGCATTACTGCTATGGGACTATGGATCCTCGATAATGCTAACCTAGAGGATGTGGCCGTTGCATGTAAAGATAGGAATCGGTGGGAGTTTTTGGTTTCAATAGGGCCACTTAGATTACATAACACTACTGGTTCGCCAGTAAATCCAATAGCCATTTTTTAAAAGCTTATTCAAGTGAATCTTATGATTAATAAAAGGGGGTAATACATATGGCGGGAACTATAGTAGGTAGTGGTAAATATACTTATGAGATGCATACCGATTGGGCTAAATTGCCCGAAGGCTGGGCCATGCCAGCAGCGGCTGTGTATGGTGATTCGCAAGATAACGTCTATTGTTTTAATAGAGACCCTGATCACCCAATAGTAATTTTCGATAGGGAAGGTAATTATATTGATTCGTGGGGAAAGGATTTGTTTGCATTCCCTCATGCCATAATACTGGATCCCCAAGATAATGTTTGGCTAGTAGAGAGAAATAATGGTCAGATCATGAAATTTACCAAAGATGGTGAATTGTTGCAGACCATTGGCGAAAAAGGATACCGATCCGATACAGGGGCTGATAATACTGATTTCAGTTCTAACGGTTGGAAGCTGGTAACTCATGGCGGTGCTCCATTTAATTTGCCCGCAGGTATAGCCATAAATTCAGCGGGAGAGATTTTTATTGCCGACGGGTATGCTAACGCTAGGGTGCATAAGTTTGATGCGTCTGGAAATTTGATTACATCGTGGGGTGGTCCTGGATCGGGCCCTGGTGAATTTAATTTGCCACATGGATGTTGGATAGACAAGGACGACAGATTACTTATAGCAGACAGAGAGAACGATCGTATACAGGCATTTAGCCAAAACGGAGAATACCTTACGTCTCTGTTGTCTAAATTGATAGGGCCTGCAGTAATGTTTGTGGATGATGAAGATATTGTATATTGTGCAGAGCACAACGGTGGGTTGATCAGTATAATGAATTTACAAGGTGAAATGTTGGCTCAATGGGGTTCTATGACTCATCGTTCTTGTCATGGGATATGGGTGGATTCCAATAAAGATGTATATGTTGTTGAGCCATTTGAAGGTAGTCAAGGCCGTACTGTAGTAAAGTTCGTGCGCCAATAATAGCGGGTATTGCGGGTTTGTCAGGTATTTGCTATATTTTATGAGCGGTGCGGTTAGCGCCGCTCACTTTTTGTGGGGCTGTAGCTCATTTGGGAGAGCGCTTCAATGGCATTGAAGAGGTAGCGGGTTCGATTCCCGCCAGCTCCACCAACACATCTAGTGACGACTATCCGATTATCGCTTCATATATGTTAATTGCGAAGTTTTGGTGCCACTTCTGATGCATATAAACGGATAGAGTTTAACACTTGGCTTTCTGAGAGAGTGCCGCCGACATTAGGTTCCATTATTACACCAGATAATCCTAAAGTTTCTATCAGTGACTTAAGCTTTTTTGCTACTGTATCAGGACTTCCGTATGCCAGGCGGTCTTGTAAAAGTTCGTCATAAGTGACGTTGGCTAATTTATCGTACCGTGCTTGTCGGGCTGCCGATTCACTGGCACCACCCGCTCCCGTGGATTGAGCATAGTTTTCGGCAAGCCGACGGAAGGATCTCATTGTCCCTTCTTCAGGATCCTTTGTTCCTTCTTTATCGGTTTCTCCAACATAAATAGGCAGTCTAAGGTACACGCTGTCGGGTCCTGAATATGAGCCTTCTTTAAGGCTATTTCTGTACATGGATAGATTAGATTCCATGTCGGGGACGTCCAGTCCGCGAAGACTTGATACTAATGGATATCCTAATTCTCCAACAATAGAGAAAGTGTCTGGAGTAGTGGCTGCTATGCGGATTGGAGGATGTGGTTTCTGATAGGGTTGGGGCATAACACACAAATCATCAAAAGAATAGTATTTGCCTTGATATGTCAGTCGTTCTTCACTCCATGCTTTAGTAATAATCTCAAGATTTTCTTGAAACCGATCTCTACTTTCTTCGTAAGGTATCCCGTAGCCTTTATAAGATCTTGGAAAGCTGCTACGCCCTACCCCGAAATCAAGGCGCCCTTGACTGATCTGATCGACTGTGGCGGCTTCCTCTGCCAGTCTAATTGGGTGGCATAGTGGTAGTACGCTTACACCTGTACCTATTCGTAATTTCTTGGTCCGTGCAGCTATTGCTCCAGCCCAGACCAATGGCACGGATACTACCGAAGGTATTCCAGCTCCCATTGGATCTCCTGGTCTACGGTGTGTGGCAAAATGCCTCTCAGCTAACCATACACCGTCCACGCCATATTCTTCGGCATATTCTGCGATTTCAAAAGCTTCAGAGAAAGCTTGTTCTTGAGTCCTACCCTGTCGGTAATCGCATTCCATCACTAGTCCGACGTGCATAATGCCTCCAAACATTAATGAAGTTATCCTATTAGCTTGCTTCACTTAATGGGATGTTATTTTCCATTTAGTATCGCTATAAACTAACAAGAATATATTATTACTAATTAGAAAGCCTATTCTATGTATGTGTTGGGTGTAGCTAAAAACTGAGTCCTACAGTCTAAGCTGCAAAAATAGTACCATTGGCCATTATGGAAGCTACGTGTGCCCATGTTGGGATCAACTTCTGAAGCACCGAAACTAGTCTGTCCGGTAGATGCTCTAGCGCTAGCTTCGTCGATTTCTTTACCGCATACAGGATCTTTAGGCATATTTATGATATCTCCAAAGGATTTTGGTTCGGGTGATTATTTTATGGCCGAAAAATTCATTCCTAGTCGGACTCTCCCTGGTTCTTCGATTAAGGCTTTTGAAACTCTGGCTCTATGTTCGAAACTAGTTCCTAGGCGCATGGTCCATGCGCATACTCGCCTATACCATAGATGTAAATCAAATTCCATCATAAAACCCATGCCGCCATGGAGCACTTGGCAAGAGCGAACCGCTGCTTGGCATTTGTCATTACAAAACGCCTTAGCTTGTGATACGTCGACCCCGGCTGGAATACCCTGGTCCATCTTCCACAAAGCTTCATAGGTCAGCATTTGCGCTCCGTCGACCCAGATCGTCATATCTGCGCACATGTGCTGTACAGACTGGAATGCTCCTATAGGACGACCAAAAGCCACCCTGTTTTTTGTATATTCAATTCCTATTTCAATGTCTTTACGAGCTGCACCTACCATTTGAGCACAGAGCAATATTGCTCCTTGATCCAGCATTTCTTGAGCGACTGACCAGCCCCGATCTAATTCTCCCACTAGCGATTCTTTAGGTACTTTGACCTGGTCAAAAGTGATCTTACTTTGTTTGTCTTTTGCTATAGTCACTAGAGGCAAATTTGAAACACCGGGTGACTTTGTGTTTATTATGAACATAGACAATCCCTCACTAGACGAAGACGAGGGCGAAGTCCTACATGTGACTACGCAATTGTCCGAGGCGCCAAAATTGTCGACGAACATTTTAGTCCCATTAATCACATAGCCATCATCTGTTTCGGTCGCAGTAGTTTGTATCGCGTCTGGTGTTAATTTGGGATTTAGTTCTTGAAAAGCCCAAGTTAATATCATGTCGCCTGAACTTACTTTGGGCAGAATGTCTTGCTTTTGACTTTCGGTGCCGTGTGAGGCTATGGTTAATGCTGCAACCACGGTACTGTGAAACGGTACAGGAGCTATAGCCCTGCCGAGTTCCTCTGCTATTAATCCAAGATACGTTATGGGGAGGCCTTGGCCTCCGTATGGCTCAGGCAGAGACATGCCAAACCATCCGAGGTTTGATATTTTTCTCCATAGGTCAGGCGGATATCCTAGGTCATCTTTCTCCATTTCTCTTGCGAGGCTAGGAGGGCATTCGGCTTCGAGGAATTCTCGAGCCAAATTTTTCACCATCTGTTCTTCTTCACCCGGTAAAACATCCATATCGTTTGTAAACCCTTATTATCTATAGTATGTGTATTTTTAATAGATTAGCAGAACTTAACCACGAGGCATTCCAAGACCTCTTCTAGCTACTTGGTCTCGCATAACTTGTGCGCTACCATGGTTTATTCCGGATTGGAACGCACCCAGAAGATTATGAGCGAATATGCCATCTTCGATAGCCTCTTCAGACCCGTTGAGAAGTTGACCGTAAGGTCCTAGTATTTGGGAGATTGTTTCGGTAGTCCGTACACCGTGTTCAGGTGACCAAACCTTTTCAGCCGATCCTTCGTATGTGAAGGTGCCACCACGTTCTACCAAAGACATACTACGCATTGTCATTAATCTGCATACTTGGGCTTCTATCCATAGTTCTGCTAGCCGATCTCGAACATCAGGATCATCAGCAGGAGAGTAGCCGTATAAGTCACTCTCTTTAACCCAATTTACTATATCTTCATCTCTCTGGACCGAGAGGAGATATCTACTGGCGCCAACACGGTCTAAATTAAGCCCCATGGCACCTACGTACCAGCCCTCATTTTCCCCACCTAGCATACATGAAGCAGGTATCCTCACGTCCTCAAAAAACACCTCGTTCGTTCTTCTGTCGCCATATGTTGTTCTGGGAGGCGCAGTCGGTTCGTTTTGAATGGTCCATAACGGTCTAACTGTTATTCCGGGAAGATCGATTGGTACGAGAAATATTGTGATTCCTTTATGGCGTGGAGCGTCGGGGTCTGTGCGGGCCATCAGGTATACATGAGTTCCATAGTGAGCGGCTGTGGTATACATTTTTTGGCCATTAATAACGAAATCATCACCGTCTCTTACTGCTCTGCATTGTAGGCCTGCTAAATCTGCTCCAGCTTGTGGCTCGGTAAACCCGAGAGCGAAGACTATTTCTCCGCGTATTAAGCCTGGGAGAAAAAATTGTTTCTGTTCTTCCGTCCCAGCTGCAAGAAGAGCGGGAGCTCCACTACCAGCTCCGCCGACGGTAATACCAATCCGTGAAAATTCCTCTTCAACGATATATTGATCGATACGGCTGCCGTCTTGGCCGCCGTACGCTTTGGGCCAGCTTATACCTATCCAGCCTTTATCGCCTATTTTCTTATACAAATCTCGTGTCTGTGGTCCTCTGTTTCTAATACCAGATTCTTCAATTTCATGTATGATCTGTGGTGTTACATTATCTTTTATAAATTGCTGAACTTCATCTCGTAAAGCTTCTTGCTCTGGTGTGTAAGCGAAATCCATGAAATACATCCCTCTAGTTTAGTTAATTGCATTGTTAACGAAGGTCGTAGTGAGGCCGTTTGTGTGAATCGCATGATCGTGCGACACTGCCATTATATTACGTGTTTACCTGAGTGTCATCTGGGTATGGATTCTTGTATGTTGTCGTACACTAGGACAAGCCTATGGAAGGGGTTGATTGAGGGATTCTAGTAGGAGTTTTATGCTATCCACCAGAGGCCCCAGATAATTTTCCCATTCCCCTACTATACCGTAGTCGGATGCTTTAAATATCGGAGCCCTTTGATTCTTGTTTATTGATATTATTATGCCGGCTTTCTGTATTCCTACTGTATGGTTAAAAGCCCCTCTGATTCCTACTGCTATGTATACTATAGGAGATATAGAGCGACCGCTAATCCCTACTTGTACCTGATGCGGCAGCCACCCTTCATGAACTACATTACGAGTAGTAGCAAGCGGAGCACCAATAGTCCAGGCAATGTTTTTAATCTTCTCTATATTCTCGGGTGATTCAACTCCCATACCCACTCCGATTACTATTTCGGATTGGTTTATTAATAATGTTCCTAATTCTTCTGACACACTTGTATCAAGTAATGTGATATCGGGCTTGTTGAATTCTGAAGGATTAATTAGCTCATGCGTTGGTTGATAGCTGTTATCAGGAGAAGATGGTGTTAGCAATCCTGGCCTGATTGTGACCATATTGGGCCTAGTCTTGGAAAGAATAGGGGCGATTACGTTTCCTCCAAGAGCGGGTTTGAGTTGGACCAGTTGTCCTTCTTGATTTATCTCAAGATCTATCGCGTCTCCAGTTAGGCCAAGATTCATTCGAGCAGAGATGCGAGAGGCCAGATCACGACCGTCCGGAGTTGCGGGGAAAAGGACGGCGTATGGGTTAGCCCCCTTTATAGCGTCTCCTAGGGTGTTACTTATTATGCGGCTAGAAATTGGACCTAACTTGGAATTATCCAATGTTAAAACTCTATCGGCTCCGTATTTCCCCAAGTCAGATATCATTTCGTTGGTGGTAGGGGCTATAGATACGGCGACTACTTCGCTTTTAGAAAATTCGGAAAGCTCTCTAGCTTTCCCCAACATTTCAAAAGATACCTGGCGGATTTGATTGTGATAGCTTTCAGTGATCACCCAGATGCTTTTCTCTTGATTGCCAGGAAACCTTGGCATTTGCGCGTTTGTGTCGGGTTTGTCTTTTGATTGCATAAGGTTTTCTAGACGTTGTCGTATTCCCTGGGATATTATGTTTGCCGCGGATTCGGGGGTATGATCTGTAATTATCTCGGCTAGCCTGTCTGGTTCTACCATTCGAATGTCTTCCACCCAGGTAGGCGATCCCTCGATACCAAATAAAGACTCGTCTACGCCAAGTCCCGCACAGTTCACCTCTTCTATATCAAGCAGTTGAGCTTTTTCAATGTCATCACGTTTTGCGAATCGTTCTGGCGCGATCCCTTCCGTTACGCAAAAAAGAGCTGGTAGTGGACATTCTAGCTTTTGAGACCCTTCTTCAGTGGTACGCTCTACAATTGCTGTAGTCCCGTTAGCGAGTAAGTCTATCAAAGTGACCTGACTAACATGCGGTATATCCAGTAACTCAGCTAATTCGGGCCCTACTTGTCCTGTTTCTGCGTCTGCACTGTTACGGCCGCACAGGATAATGTCGGGAGATTCTCTTTCGATTAATAGACTTAATGCTCGCGACGTTGCTAATGTATCGGATCCCGCAAATGCCCTGTCTGACAATAAAATGGCGCGATCCGCTCCTAGTGCTAAACATTGAATTAAGCCTTCCTTTGCTTGGGGAGGTCCCATGGAAATAGCTAGTATTTCGCATTGTTGAAACTCTTTAATTTCTAGTGATTTAACTAAAGCTAGAACATCAAAAGGATTTATTTCTGAAGGCACTCCTTCCCTAATAATGGTTTTATTTTCGTAATCAAATCCCATTCTTGATATAACGGGTACATATTTTACACACACTGCTATCTTCATATTTCGGTCCTCGCATATATGGACGCTAAATCTTTACTAGTTGATGCGGACGTATTCATTGTAGGATTCTGATCTATACGAATTTACCTTGGCCCCTTAATTCGAGAGTAGCGATAGAGTTGATTATTTCACGGTATTGGTCTAATGCTGTGTCATCAACAATTGCCATTAAGTCATCTACCCTTTCTATCTGCATCTTTAGTCCAGATATATAACCCTCGTTCGGAGTAGCAACAGTGGATTCTGAGGCTAGTTTGTCATTCAGCCATGCTTGGTATGAACTTATTTTATCGCTTAATTCGTCTATTGATAGTCCGATCGGAATAGCATTGAGGTGTTGTGGTCCTGAAGATGATCCTGTATATACGGCCTCTTCGTTAATCGGAAACCTGCGCCATTTGTATGGAGATTCTAAGATGGTGTTGGGAGATTTAATTGTATATATAGACTCCAACGCTTCAAGCAACATTCGTTTCTGTTGAATCGGTTTGCCGGATTCCCCAACTTGATTTCCAGCTGGGAATTTTATGCTAATAGCTCGAGGGACTCCCACGGAAGCCGTTATATGAGGTTGGACAGACATTGATATTGTTGATAATCCTGAGTGTTCGAGCTCGTTTTGTATCAGTCCTACAGACCGATGGCAAATGGGTCAACCACAGGTCATAAATAATATATCTACCCCATCCAATTTGTACCGTGAGGCCAGTGCTGGAATGGTTTCATTAACTAAATTAGTTGGGTCCGGATTAAATCCCATTATGCTATAGGCATGAGGAGATATGCGCCCAACCAAACCCTCTTCTTGTAACTCGCGAAGTCGGTCTATTGGGAATATACAGTTGATATCTTTGTCTGCCTCTACGTGGTTGTAATGGGTGTGCGTAATTGCAAGATTGGAACTATCTACATCTACCGGTATCGTCCGGAATGTCCAGTCTCCGTGATGACTTTCAATGTCGAACGGTTCATCTGAGTCTAAATGGACTCCTGCTGTAGTAAACAATGCGACAGTACTATCGGATAATGGTTTGGAAGGAGTGGTGAAGTGTATTTCAGAGTTTCTTAAATCTATGTTTCCTGTGTGTATATTGTTTATTCTTTCTAGCCACGTGTTAAATTTAGCCTGCTCTTCGGTGGTAAAAGTCCATTTGTTGTAATTATTAAGCATTGTACAAAATCCTCTTGCCTAGAGTTGAGAGGTTGTCTGGTATGCCGCTATTATCATTCTGGCTACATTAGGGTGTCAAACGTCTCTAAGTGGTAGTTTCTTGACACTAATCACGCTAATTAGTAGTATGGGTCATTAGAAAACAGAATATTTCACTCTGAATCCCTTATTCAGAATGGCTGAGGGACCGGCCCTACGAAGCCAGACAACCGGTTTAGTAATCCAGTGGATCTAGATACGGTGCCAAATCCGTCGTAAGTAATTAGGCTTACGAGAGATGAGGGAGCTTGCTAAGATTGAAGCTTGTCCCCTGGAGGGGCTTTTTTTTTGCGACTGTTTTCGAGGTGTTATGAAGGACTCCAAAGAAATTAGGCCTATAGTCTGGGAAAATAGAATCCTAAAGCTGTTGGATCAAACACGACTTCCAATCGAACGTGTCACAGTCGATATCACCAATTATAGAGACGCAGTGGTGGCCATCCGAGACATGCAAGTGCGTGGAGCGCCTGCTATAGGTGTTACAGCAGCTTATGCAGTGGCGATGGCCGCTGAAGAGATTTTAGCATCCGAAAATGATGGTTTTATTAAAGCACTGGAAGTCGCATGTAAGGAAATTGCTTTAGCTAGACCTACAGCCGTGAATCTAGAGTGGGCTGTCCAGCGTATGCTGGCTTTAGCAACATCGAGATCGGACTCGCCAGACATAATAAAAGAATTGTTTTTAGAAGCCGAGGAAATACATAAAGATGATGAGCTAATCAACCGCAAAATGGGAGCTTTTGGCCAGGAATTGCTAGCGGATAGAAATGCGGTGTTAACTCATTGTAATGCAGGGGCTTTAGCAACAGCCGCATTTGGTACTGCAGTTGGGGTAATCCGAGAAAGCTGGGAACGTGGGCATAGATTTCAAGTATTCAACACGGAAACCAGACCATTTTTGCAGGGTGCGAGGTTAACGGCTTGGGAGTTTCAGGAAATGGGAATCCCTTCGACTCTAATAATAGATTCGGCGGCAGGTATGTTAATGAATAAAGGTCGAATTGACTGCGTCATCACTGGTGCAGATCGGATTGCTGCGAATGGTGATACGGCAAACAAAATCGGCACTTATTCTCTGGCTGTATTGGCGAAAGAAAATGGGATACCATTTTATATAGCTGCTCCAACAAGCACCGTCGACTTGGGTTTATCCTCTGGAGATGAGATAAATATAGAAGAACGACCACCAGAGGAAGTAACTCATTTCAGAGGGGAACGGACTGCTCCCGAAGGAGTAACCGCTGCAAATCCTGCCTTTGATGTCACTCCTAATTTATATATATCGGCAATAGTTACGGAAAACGGTATATGCAGGCCACCGTTTATGACTTCGCTTAAGTCCTCTGTCGAGCAAGGTTAGAAGGAACTTACTTTAATTTATGGATAATGCAGAAGCACGTATAGCTATAATTGGTGGTAGTGGTCTATATGAAATGGACGGATTAGAGAATGTTCAATATGTTTCTGTAGACACGCCATTTGGTGCTCCCAGCGATGAGATCGTCATCGGCAATTTGGATGGTCAATCGATTGTTTTCTTGCCGCGGCACGGGAGAGGGCATCGGATAAATCCTTCTAGCATACCTGTAAGAGCTAATATTTACGCATTGAAACAGATTGGTGTCCGGAAAATAATTTCTGTAAGTGCTGTAGGAAGCCTTAAACAGGAGCTTGCTCCATTAGATTTGGTGATTCCAGATCAACTTATAGACCGTACACGACAGCGGGCTAATACATTTTTTGATGATGGACTAGTTGTACATATAGGATTTGCCGAACCGTTCTGCAAGGCTACCAGTCAGGCTGTATATGATGCTGCTCATGGAATAGACCTTAACGTACACTTGAACGGAACAATGGTAGTTATGGAGGGACCTGCCTTTTCTACGAAGGCAGAATCCTTTATGTATCGTGGATGGGGAGCTGACATAATTGGAATGACAGCCTTGCCAGAAGCAAAATTAGCTAGGGAAGCCGAAATTTGTTATGCGACTATGGCTTGGGTGACCGATTACGACTGTTGGCACGAGGAGACCGAGTCAGTCACTGTAGAGATGGTGATTCAAAACTTACTGAAAAATGTCGCTAATTCTAAAGATATGATTCGTAAAGTTGTTCCGTTGCTGGATATGGAACATAGTTGTTCATGTAATAACTCTTTGCAAGACTCTATTATCACTCAACCTGAGGCAATAGGTCAGGATATCAAGTCTAGACTCGGTCCAATAATTGGTAGATATATAACGTGAGAGGTAGTTAATATGCCTAGGCAACAACCAGGAGAACCGTACTATAGGGTCGACTCGCATGAAGCGCTTTCGATGTTAGAATCGGATCCAGAGAATACGGTAGTAGTTGATGTGCGTCGTGATGATGAATGGGTCACGGGACATGTAACCGATGCAATTCATGTTCCCATCGATGATTTTATAGATCGTATAAATGACGTACCTCAAGATAAGAAAGTCCTTTTCATATGTGCAGCTGGAGTTCGGAGTGGGTTAGCCTGCGAGATGGCTGCCAGCATGGGATTTGATACTGAGAATTTATACAACATTGAGGACGGGACTCCATATTGGATTGCGGCTGATAATCCAACGTCATATGGGGACTAATGTTCTCCCAAAATAAATGTGGTTAAAGCGCTTATAACAGGCTTATAGCGCAAATAAAAACGACCGATAAGTCGGCAGAGGAGCTTTATATTGGCATCTAATAAAACGAAAGGGGACGTGCGAGATCTGTCTCTAGCTCGAGACGGTGTTAACCGGATCGAATGGGCTGAGCGTGAGATGGGTGTCCTACGTTTGATAAAAGAAAGGTTTTCAAAAGAGAAACCTTTGGCAGGATTTAAGTATTCATTGTGCTTACATGTTACAAGTGAAACGGCTAATCTAGCTATCACTCTGAAAGAGGGTGGTGCTGATTTGGTAGTGTGTGCAAGTAATCCGCTTAGTACGCAGGATGATGTAGCGGCGGCTTTGGTAAGTGAATACGGCATTCCAACATACTCTATTAAGGGCGAAGATAATGATACTTACTATCAGCATATAAACGCTGCTTTGGATCATAATCCAAACTATACGATGGATGATGGGGCAGACTTAGTAAACAGTATTCATTTCGAAAGACCGGACCTGCTAAAGAATGTTTTAGGAGGGACTGAAGAGACAACTACGGGGGTAATTCGCTTAAATGCGATGGCCGCTGAAAACAAGCTTGCTTATCCGATAATCGCTGTCAACGAAGCTGATACAAAGCATTTTTTTGATAACCGTTACGGGACGGGACAGAGCACCTTGGACGGCATAACCCGAGCCACTAACATTCTGTGGGCTGGTCGCAAAGTTGTGGTCGGTGGGTATGGATGGTGTGGCAGAGGAGTTGCGAGTCGGGCCAGAGGTCTGGGAGCTCACGTCATCGTTACAGAGGTAAACGCGATACGGGCCTTGGAAGCGGTAATGGATGGTTTCGTCGTCATGCCTGCTATGGAAGCAGCTAAGGAAGGAGAAGTATTTATAACTGTGACTGGTGGATTACACACAGTCGGCAGAGAACATATTCAGATAATGAAAGACGGGGCTATTCTGGCCAATAGTGGACACTTCAATGTTGAAATAGATATTCCAGCTCTTGAAGAGATGGCGACTAGTCACAGAGAAGTACGACCGTACGTAGAAGAATATAGCATGCAGGATGGTCGAACTATATATCTTCTTGGTGAGGGCCGTTTGATTAACCTTGCAGCCGCTGAAGGGCATCCCTCGGCTGTAATGGATATGAGTTTTGCTAATCAGGCTCTAAGTGCAGAGTACTTGGCTGCAAACCATGAGAGTATGGACCCCAATGTTTATGTTGTACCAACTGATATAGACCAGGAAGTTGGACGTTTGAAACTTGAGTCTATGGGTATACACATCGATAGATTGTCTGCGGAACAACAAAATTATCAAGAAAGTTATGATCAGGGAACGTAAACGTTACCTGAAGGAGAGTAATAATGGCTTTATTATTTAATGAATCAGCTAAGTATCTGTTAACATCTGAGTCCGTTACAGAAGGACATCCCGATAAGTTATGTGACCAAGTATCAGACGCCATTTTGGACACTGTGCTTAAAGATGATCCTATGGGTCGTGTAGCTTGTGAGACTGCGACTACCAACGGATTAGTGGTGGTTATGGGCGAAATAACCACATCCGTTTATCTAGACGTGCCTTCAATAGTCAGAGACACCCTTCGGAAAGCTGGCTACGTGAAGTCGGAATATGGCATTGATGCTACCAGCTGTGGTGTGAGCGTATCAATACAAAGGCAATCCGCAGACATAAATGAAGGCGTCAGTCATGCGTTAGAAGTGAGGGATCAGGGTGGCGATGATCAGGAAGATTTGGACTCGACCGGTGCTGGAGATCAAGGCATGATGGTTGGGTTTGCTTGTAACGAAACCCCTGAACTAATGCCCCTGACTGTGAGCTTATCTCATAAACTAGTCCATCAACTCGCTCAAGTTAGGAAGCAGGGACTTGTATCTTACTTGAGACCAGATGGTAAATCACAGGTGACAGTTGAATACAAATATGGAATACCTCAGAGGGTGGATACTGTAGTTATAAGCACTCAACATGATCCTGACGTCACCAATGACCAAATAGAAAAAGATATTAAAGAACATGTTATTAATAAGATAATTCCTGCTGAGTTACTTGATGATGAAACAAAATATTTCATTAATCCGAGTGGCAGATTTGTAATTGGCGGACCAGCAGGCGACAGTGGTTTAACCGGTCGTAAGATATTAGTTGACACATATGGTGGAATAGCACGGCACGGTGGGGGAGCATTCTCTGGTAAAGATCCTACAAAGGTAGATAGGTCTGGCGCGTACGCTGCTAGATATGTAGCTAAGAACTTAGTTGCTGCCGGATTGGCCGATAGGGCGGAAGTGATTGTTTCATACGCTATAGGTATGTCTCAACCTATTTCGGTTTCAGTGGAAACTTTTGATACAAACCATGTCGACAACCAAACTATAGACGACTTAGTGAATAAACATTTTGATCTAAGGCCCGCGGCGATAATCAAGAACCTAAACCTCCGTAGGCCTATCTACAACCAAACTGCTGCCTACGGACATTTTGGGAGAGATGATCTTAATCTACCTTGGGAACAGGTAGATAAGGCAGATATCTTACGTTCTGAGGCAGGCTTGTAAGTATTTAATAGAACTGCATTATAATTGTTATATACCCTCGCTTATAACCCATTGTGATTGGTAAACTATAGGCGAGGGTTGTTTTTTAATAGGGTTTATATGGCTGGTCAAATAAAATTTGGAACTGATGGATGGAGAGGCGTAATAGCGGATGACTTCACGTTCGAAAACGTCAGGCTTTGTTCCCAGGGTCTAGCTAATTACCTCTACAATAACGGTACAGCGGAACGTGGGATAGTCGTTGGCTACGATACCAGGTTCTTATCTAAGGAGTTTGCTGAGGCTACTGCCAGTGTTCTAGCCGGGTCCAGGATAAAAGTTTATTTATGTGACCATGCATCGCCAACGCCCGTGGTCAGTCTAAATGTTTTATATTATAAAGCTGCAGGGGCTGTGATAATTACTGCTAGCCACAACCCAGGGATATGGAATGGCTTCAAGTTTAAGCCGGAATATGCGGGAAGTGCGACCCTAGATATTACAGATATGCTTGAACGAGAAATAGATAAAGTGGATCAAGTTAAACATTTATCACTGGACGATGCTAGAGTTATGGGGTTAATTCAAGACGTAGATCCGGATCCACCCTATAGGTCAAGTATAGAGAGCATAGTGGATCTCCAGTCAATCAAAAACGCAGGATTGCATATAGCCGTCGATAGCATGCACGGATCAGGCTCAGGCTACATTCATCGCTTCATATCAGGCGGTTCCACAATAGTAGAAGAACTGCGGAATGACGTTAATCCAACTTTTCCAGGGATGGAACAGCCGGAGCCGATAGCTCATAATTTGCTTGAATTAACAGATCTAGTGACATCAGCTAAATTGTCAGCAGGTATAGCTTTGGACGGAGATGCAGACAGAGTCGGAATCGTTTCAAATGAAGGTAAATTTGTCAGCACCTTAGAAACCTTTGCACTATTAGCATTTTATTTATTGGAACATAAAGGTCAGCGCGGGGATTTGATAAAAGGCCTTACATCGTC
>Ga0315338_1001519_pt1 | contig 28658 bp, 22 predicted proteins | sample ASW8metaG_FD_204518 | JGI IMG/M metagenome (GOLD analysis project Ga0315338, IMG submission 204518) | Ammonia-oxidizing marine archaeal communities from Monterey Bay, California, United States - ASW #8 | ecosystem: Environmental > Aquatic > Marine > Coastal | place: USA: California | collected... | reverse complement strand
GTCGCCAACACAAGTTCGAGTTGCCAACGAGTCTGACCGTTTGGCTATGTTGGATCGCCGTGACAGACCTTCTAGCGACTGGAATGAACCCAATAACTGGAATGAACATAGTTGGGCAGTCCCAACGCCAGAGGATAATGTTGCCAGCATCCCGCTCGACGAGGGTGTCGTCGGCAAGTTGATCGAAGACGCCCAGCAAGCAAGTGAGCAACCAACAGAAACGCCGCAGCTAGCTCGACAAGATCCTGCTCCAGTGCTAACTCCGACACTAGCACCACAACCCACACCCACTCCGCAGGAAATCACTGAGTCCACTCTGGTTCCTTTGCCGCCGATTCAAGAGCCTGTTGAAGAACCAACACCACCGCGAGAGCCATTGCTGCGTTCTCGCCCGAACACGTTGTTTCAACAGTTAGATAAACTCTCAGGGATATCGCTGACCAAGGATTGGGCGGAGCACGTCCATAACGAAGTCGCCCTCTTATCAGACGACCCTACAACACCACCCACCCAAGCACTTGCGATCCTCGACGAACTTGAAACGCTGGCCGCGACGGGTCGTAACAAGACCAGCATGGCGGACTACTCTCCCGAACGTCATCACTGGCTTCAGGCAATCCAATCGCTGGAGCGGCGTCTCGCTATTTGGCATGCATTACTCGATCCTGCTGTAGACGCACAAAACTCAATCGTACCATCCAGCGACTCACCGGAACTACTTTCAGCCCTTAGTCGGGTTGCCGATCTGCTCGAAGGAGAATCGTACGGAGCCGCATGGCGAAGCTATTTGCAACTCGACCAAATTGCTACCGCTACCAGCGCAGGTGCTGGCATCGATCAACTAGGGCGGAGCAAACTAGCTCAAACGACCTTGTTGCGTATGGACTTTGGGCAGCACAGCCTTGAGCAACAGGAATTCTTGGCCAGCGAACCACTGAGGAAACTTCGAGTCGCATTGCAACCTTGGGCTGCCACCTCGGTCAATATCGATCGCCTCGCCGCCTTGATCGAGCGTTACGAGACTGGCCGCGAGCTGCGTTTTGCCGTAGCAATTGCCCAAGTTCAGCAGCAACTGCGTTGGTCGAATGCACCTCAGCTACAAGCACTCGCCGATCACCTGGACCTCCACTATCGAGGCTCCAACGTACGACTCGCAGTGACCGACGACCTTATGAATCAGATGATTCCCGAACAAAAACCCAAGGTATCGTCAGTCAACGAACGTATTGCTGGGGCTAAAGTTCGAGGGAAATCTCGCACAACAACCGAGCTACGTGTTCAGTTAATTCCTGACGCAGTTGCATGGCGTTTAGGTCTTGAAGCGCGTGGGAATGTCTACTCCAAGACACGCTCAGATACTTGGCCAGCTAGTGTTCGAAACGCCGCCAAGATGCAGTATCAGGTACGTAAGTTCATCACTATCAGCCAGCAAGGTCTACAAGTTACGCCGGCTAAAGCACAAGCCCAAGGGCGGCACGATTTGCTTGGTGTCGACTCGCAGCTTGACCCAGTTCCCTTACTGGGAGGCCTCTTGCGCGAAATCGCACGCAATAAAAACCAACAGTCGCGACCCAAAGCAATATCGCAGGTCAAGCGAAAGGTTGTTCAGCAGGCTCAACAACGGATGGATACCGAGGCAGACGCGAAGTTCGAAAATCTCGAGCAGAAATTCCGCGACAACGTCCTGGGGCCCATCGGAAAACTGGCCCTGATCGCTGAGCCACGTAGCATGTTCACTACCGAAGACCGAGCGGTCATGCAGCTTCGCTTGGCAAATACTGGGCAGCTGGCGGCCCATACCCCACGACCTCTGGCCCCTGCAGACAGCCTCGCTAGTATGCAGATGCACGAAACGGTGCTGAACAATGCTCTGGCTGGTTTAAAGCTTGATGGTCAGCGCATGAAAGTAACCGAGCTTTTCGAATTCTTTGCGAAAAAATTTGGCCGTCTCGACGCCCAGCCGCCGGCAGATCTCTCGCCGCGTGCCGTTATTCAATTTGCTAAACGCGACGCCATATTAATCAACTGTGATGACGATCGAGTGGAGCTTGTCCTCAACATACGCGAGGTGGCGCACGGTCGCGATAAAATCCGCAACTTCCAAGTCCACGCCTATTTCCGTCCGGTACTGGATGGCCTGGATGTCCGGTTGGTACGCGTTGGCTCCCTGCAATTCGCTGGCAGCCGTATCAAGACCGGGGCGCGAATCGTGTTGCACGGCGTGTTTGGTAAACTGCTAGAAAAAGATGCTGAAATCGGCCTGATGGCCGACAAAGGGCAAGTCGATCCTCGCCTAAATGGTCTGATGATTACTCAACTGGTTATCAACGATGGCTGGCTTGGGTTAGCGATTGGCCCGGCACACCCAGAACGTACTGCCTGGCGGACCTCGGGTCCCAATGCGGATACCATGATGCGCTAAGTAACCATCAATCAATTAGCGACTTCAATTGAGCTCGTAAATCGTTCTTGTCTGCCGCCGACAGCTCACGCCAATCGATGTCACGCAAGGCAGCTTCGAGTGCCCACAGCAGGTTGAGTGATGCTTTGGATTGTTGACGCCGGACCATGGCATAGGCTGCAACCGAGCCTACTTTCTGCAGGTCCGCATAGCTGTTGATCCCGACTTCTGCCAGCCACTGTGCAGAAATCGGTCCGAGGTTTCGCAACTGGGCTGTCATTGGTCAAACGCTGTCGGCGAACCGATACGCCCCATTACCCACTTGATGGTCAGCAGAAGCAGCAATAATGCGGCCCCATGGTCGGCCCAGAGTAGCAAGTCGATGCGTCTAGAGGGACCATTCAACGCTGCATGAGACTGGGCAGAGATCGCAAAACAGATCAGGGTCGCATAAATCAACAAGTTGATAACCAGCAACAGTTGGCTACGAAGACTTCCCGAACCAAGAATAAGTGTTGCCCCCCAGCCAATCAGCATCATCGCTGACGCGATGGGAATCGCGGGAAATATCTGTGCTGCCAGCACGATAACCAGCCCAAAACCAATCAGTAATGGACCTAGCGGCTGAGAATTTTGCGAAAACAATAACCGAGGCATAGCAGCAATCAAGAAAAGAATAAACCGTTTGGGTGATATCCTTCATTCTGATTGCCCGATAGGGCTGCGCCTAGCGGTTTTAAACGGGAACGCTCGGTTGCTCTCGGCCAGATCCTGGCTCAACTACCACCTGCGGAGGCATCTGTGCTTTCGGCGTCCCCGGCGACTTCGGGTCGCTTTGGTTCAGCATCGGTTCCAGGCACGATGAGTGGGCTGGGCGAATTTTCTTCGACAAGCCGAGAGAGCTCTTCCAAGTCGATCACCTCTTGCTCAATCAATGCGTGAGACGTCGCATCAAGGGCTGCTCGACGCTTGGACAAAATATCGCGGACGCGTTCAAGTCCTTCATCGATTATTCGTTTGACCTCTTGGTCGATTTCACGCGCAGTCTCTTCACTATGACTTTGTCCACGCGGCATTTCGCCACCGGTTGCGAGGAACGGGCTACGATTACTTTCTCGGAAATTCACACGCCCCATGCGGCTCATGCCAAAATCCATCACCATGCTGCGGGCAATTTCGGTCGCACGTTCTAGATCGTTTTGAGCACCTGACGAAATATCCTCGAAGACCAATTCCTCGGCCACCGTACCGCCAAGCAACACTTGAACTCGGCTTTCCAATTCTCCTTGCGTCATTAAGAACCGATCTTGCTCGGGACGCTGCATAGTGTAACCCAACGCAGCCAGACCGCGTGGAATAATCGAAACTTTGTGTACGGGATCGGTATTCGGCAGAGAGTAAGCAACCAGTGCGTGACCACTTTCGTGGAATGCAACTCGCAGTTTCTCGTCGTCTTGCATAATGCGTTTTTTCTTTACCAGACCGGCACTGGTGCGCTCGACAGCTTCGTTTAGCTCTTCCATACCAACGGCTTTTTTCTCGTTTCGAGCGGCTAATAAGGCTGCTTCGTTCACGATATTGGCCAAATCGGCTCCTACAAACCCGCTGGTAATCGCCGCGACTTTATTGACGACCACATCTTCGCCAACTCGGATATTTTGCAGATGCACGTCGAGAATTTCCTCGCGCCCTGCAATGTCAGGACGATCGACAAGCACGTGGCGGTCAAACCGCCCCGGTCGCAAAAGAGCGGGGTCGAGTGTCTCGGGTCGGTTGGTCGCTGCCATGACAATTACACCACTGTTGGAACCAAAACCGTCCATCTCAACCAAGAGGGCATTCAAAGTTTGTTCGCGTTCGTCATGTCCACCTATTTGGCCGCTACCGCGTGTTTTGCCCAACGCGTCGAGTTCGTCGATAAAGATAATGCACGGCGAGCGTTGCTCAGCTTGTTGGAACATGTCTCGCACTCGGGCAGCACCGACACCAACAAACATTTCGACAAAGTCGGAACCGCTCAGGCTAAAGAACGGCACGCCTGCTTCGCCAGCTACGGCTTTGGCCAGCAACGTTTTGCCTGTACCCGGAGGACCAATCAACAAGACGCCCTTAGGGATACGTCCTCCCAAACGCTGGTAGCGTTCGGGGTTTTTTAGAAAGTCGACCACCTCTCGCAACTCGTCAACAGCTTCGTCGACGCCGGCAACACAGTCGAACTTTTCTTCTATATCCTCTTGGGCATAAAGCTTGCCTCGGCTACGGCCAAAAGCCATCGGCGAGCCTGCCCCGCCCATGCGTCGCAGCATCACCACCATCAGCAACAGCAACATGCCGGTGAGCATCAGCATCGGCAAATAATTCAGCAAGGCACTAGGGGGTTCGGCTACCTTATGTTCAATTTTGTTTTCAGAAAGCAACTGCTGCAGGTGGTCTTCTGTTGGCAGACGGCCTGTCCGGAATGGGACTTTCTCAGGCTTTTCAGTGGCCGAACCTTCGGCCTGGGATTCGTCGCCTGTGGCCACGATGGAGCTGCCGACCTGTTCGATGACTACGTTGCCGACAACTTCTTGGAGACCTACCTCCACATCCGACAAACCGCTGACAAGTAACCGTCGGGGCGTCTTTCCCGTGTTGTCTTCTATTTCAATAAAATTCTTATCCGGTGTGGCTGAATCTGGGTTACTCACCAGAATGAGCTTTTCCAAGTCGCTCCATTGCAGGACGAGGCTGTTTTTCCCTCGTAAAACGGTACCTAGCAGCAGCAACAGCACCATCAAACCGAGCACATACCACACCATATTGCTCTGGGGAGCTGGTTTCTTATCCGACGATCCTTTGGATTTGTCGTTCGACTCTTCCATTTTTGCTTACTTTCCGATGGGGCTTTGCTATAGATCAGCAGGGGGGGACGGGCCAATTAGGCCTCGATTTAGCCGTTATACGGCGAATGCAGTGCCTTTTATGGCCTGCTTCTAGTCCATCCTAAGTTAGTAACTGTAAAAAAACAACGAAGCTTCCCGCGAATGGACCAACATGGCTGGTGTGGGTTGTCGCTTGTAGCGGTCGCCCCTAAAATGGCCGACTGCGCCTATTACCACTAAAATACCAGCGCCCTGATTGCCCATATCTTCGTTACGAGTTGTCCATCCGCTTTGTGCGAGTGGTTGACCACTTGCAGAGATATTTTGCTTCCCCCCCGATTAGCTTCTGAGTCGTCTCGCTGCTCCACGCAGGAAGTGCTGGGGGAGAATTTAAATAACACCTTTGCTGCATAAAACCGCACGTTGCCCACTGACGCCATGAAATCTCCCACCAAAAATGTTGCCGTTCTGGGTTCAACTGGCAGCATTGGTACGAGTGGGTTGGAAGTCATCGAGGCGAGTCGTGGACGACTGCAAGCCATTGCTCTGTCTGCTCATACACAGTTTGGTCTGTTGTTAGCTCAGGCGATTCGGCACAAGCCTCGCTGGGTGATAGCAACCGATAGTGCAGCGGCTGAGCAGTTCGACTGGTCGACCTTGCCTGCAGAGACCAAGCTGCTGATCGGACCCGAGGGACTGGTCGAAGTTGTCTCTAACGCCGAAGTCGACGTAGTTTTAGCAGCCATTGTCGGTAGTGCCGGTCTAGCTAGCACTTGGGCGGCATTAGAGCACAAGAAAACCGTTGCACTGGCGAATAAAGAAACATTGGTCGCTGCAGGTTGCCTGGTGACACCCCTGGCTGAGCAGCATCAGGCCACTATTTTGCCGGTCGATAGCGAGCACAGCGCGATTTTCCAAGCCTTGCAGGCAGGTCGTCATGCGGAGGTTGATCGGCTTGTGCTAACTGCTAGCGGTGGACCTTTCCGAGAATTTACGTCCCAGCAGCTCAAGCAGGTGACCGTCGCCGAGGCGATGGAGCACCCGGTTTGGGATATGGGGCCAAAGATTACCGTCGATTCGGCAACTATGATGAACAAAGCCCTGGAAATTATCGAAGCCCGTTGGCTGTTTGGCATCGAAGCCGAGCGGATCTCGGTAACGATCCATCCCCAGTCGGTAGTGCACTCGATGGTCGAGTTCGTCGATGGTTCGGTTGTCGCTCAGCTCAGTCCGCCGGACATGCGACTGCCAATCCAATATGCACTATATTATCCAGAGCGAGTGCCTGGCGTGGCCAATCGACAAGATTGGAGCCAAGCATTCTCGCTCGAATTCCTCCCGCCCGACACAAATCGTTTCCCAGCTCTTGAGCTGGGCTACGATTGTGCCAAGGCAGGGGGAAGTAGCGGTGCGGTGCTCAATGCGGCTAATGAAGCTGCCGTTGGGGCTTTCCTAGCCGGTGAGCTACACTTTACCGAGATCGTCCCAGCTTGTCGGGGCGTGCTCGAAATGCATTCATTCATATCAGATCCCACGCTCGAACAACTCTTGGAGTTGGATCAGTGGGCTCGCGAGGAGGTTTCACGTTGGGTATGTGCTTAATTGCCGCCACATCGCCGGTGGATTGGCTTATTGTTATTCTTCAGGTCAGTCTGGGGCTGGGTGCGGTAATCTTTGTCCACGAATTGGGGCATTTTGCCGTTGCAAAAATGTGCGGCGTCAAATGCGATAAATTCTTTATCGGTTTCGACATCGGCGGTTACAAGATTAGTCGCAAATGGGGAGAAACCGAATACGGGATCGGTATCCTGCCACTCGGGGGATACGTGAAGATGTTGGGGCAGGACGACAACCCTGCGAACATCGCCGAGCAGGTGCGCGAATCCGAGGCAAGTGGCGAAGAAGCGATTCAAACGAAAGAAATCACGGGTCCCGATGGTGAGAAATATACCGTCGATGCGCGCAGTTATTTAGCCAAGACGGTTCCGCAACGTATGGCGATCATCTCTGCTGGGGTGATCATGAATGTGATTTTTGCATTCATTTTTGCTGTGGTCGCGTTTGGTGTTGGTGTGCCGTACATTCCCTGCATTGTCTCACAAACCGCCCCAGGCTCGCCAGCTTGGCAGGCAGGTATCCGCTCGGGTGACGAGGTGGTTCGATTAGGCGAAACTGAGAATCCTTCGTTCTTAGAATTGCAACAGAGCGTAACGCTGGGCGACTTAGAAAACGGGATTTCCTTTACCGTTCGCCGTGCCGACACCAGTGAAGAAGAACAGATTTTACTGCGCCCGAATCAAGATCACGGGCTTGCCCGGGTCGGAATACTTTCGTCGTCTTCGTTGCGTCTGTCTCGCGAAATGCCGGTTCTCGCAGGATCGCCTGCCGACAATGCCTCTGCTAAATTTCAAGCTGGTGACGAGGTTATCAAATTACAAGGCCAAGCAATAACTAATCAGCAGGAGTTTTCTGCGGCATTGGTTAAACATTCTGCGGAATCACTCGATATCACGGTTCGTCGTGGAGGCAAACCTCCTAAAGACGATCGGTTTGGGCCACTTACTGGTGGCGAGGAAGTTACGATCACCGTGCCTCCCAAGCCAATGCAGCGTCTTGGCTTGGTTATGGAGATGGGCCGGATAGTCGCTGTTCAGAAAGGTACAGCCGCGGCTGAAAAAGAGATTCAGGCTGGCGACTTCATCGACAAGATCATTAGCGCAGACGACACGGACGAATCTACCGAGGGCGCCAACCCCTTTGACGACCCTGTTGCGCTACCCGAGCAATTGCGAATGCTGGCTGAAGAAAACCAAGACTTGCGTCTTACTGTGCAGCACTCTGCCCAGAATAGCAATGGGCGTCAGTCGTCGGAAGAAATAACTCTGCCATTACGAAAAGCAGATTGGATGGAAACCTCGATGGGAGCCAACGATCCGCTCTCGGTTCCCGCATTGGGGATTGCCTATCGTGTGCTTAATCGGGTCGCCCGAGTTGAGTCTGGCAGTCCTGCTGCCGAAGCCAAACTGCAGACGGGGGATGTCATCACGCAAGCGGAATTCATCTTGCCGAAGGACTCGAAAGCTAAGGCGGGTACGCCGATTGAATTTGACGAGAAAGAACACCAGAACTGGCCGGCATTCATCACGGGTGTGCAGAGTTTACCAGCTGGTACCAAAGTCAAACTGACCTACAAACGGGGCAAGGAAGAACTCCAGGCAACGCTTGAACCAGCGGCAGCGGAAGGTTACTTTGTTCCTCGACGCGGATTTCTCTTTGAGCCCACGAAACGGATCCGTATTGCACGATCGTTTTCGGAGCAAGTCGATCTTGGCTTTCAAGAGACTAAGAATTCGCTCGGCATGGTTTTCCGCTTCCTTGGAAAATTGGGGACTCAAATCCCGTTTACTGCCCTCGGCGGGCCAGTCACGATTGCCAAGGCGGCAGGTTACTCCGCTTTCGAGGGGGTAGGCAAGTTGCTTATATTTTTAACCATGTTGAGTGCTAATCTAGCCGTGATTAACTTCTTGCCCATCCCGCTTTTGGATGGTGGGCATATGGTGTTTTTGTCTTGGGAAGGATTGCGTGGGCGACCTGCCAGCGAAAAGCTAGTCGTTGTTTTTCACACGATTGGCTTTGTGTTTATCATCTCGCTGATGGTGTTTGTTATCTCGCAAGATTTTCGCCGAATGCTGGGGATGTTTTAACATCGTGTCAGCTAAGCGGTAAGAAATCAACTACTTGCCCTGCCTCGAGTTGATAGTCGCCTGCGGGAAGGATTGCCAAAGCGTTGGCTCGTGACAGTGCAGCCAAGTCGGCCGAACCGCTCCAGGCTACTGGCTCTACCGTCGGCTTGCCGCTGGTGCGTGTGCTGTGATCGATACGGCAAGGGGAGTAGGTGGTTCGTACGCCTCGATGCGAAACCTTGCCAGCCAGAACACCTTGACTAGGACGTGGGCTAACAAAACCTCCGCCGCTGAGTGCCTGCAAAGCGGATTTGACAAAAACCTCGAAAGAGACCAACGTACTAACCGGATTGCCGGGTAATCCAAAAACCAGGCAGCGGTGGTCCTCGTGTTCGTAGTGACCGAACCAGAGAGGCTTGCCCGGCCGCATGCGGATTTTGTGGAAAACTTGCTCTACACCCAACTGCTCTAGTACTCCGGGCACCAAATCCATGACACCGGCGGAGACGCCTCCGGTGACCATTAAAATGTCAGCTGCCAGGCCTTGCTGCATCATACGCTTGAGTTCATCGGTGTTGTCGCGACCAATTCCCAGATCGAGGGCTTCGGCTTGAACCGACTCTAGCAACGCCATCAGCATCGGGCCGTTGCTGTTGCTTATCTGTCCTGCGCCAACAGGTTTGCCGCTTGATACTAATTCGTCACCCGTCGCTAAGACGGCTACCCGTGGTCTGGGAGTGACCTTAACAGCTGCTTTACCCACTTCGGCTAGCAAAGCGATATCGACAGGCGACAACCGATGCCCCGCAGCCAAGAGCTGTTTGCCGGCATGGAAGGCGGCACCACGGAGCAAGATCCCCGTTCCTTCGGCGACGCCGGCTGCAGGAAGGTGAATCGTTGTTTCGTCTGGGATCGAGACATCTTCATGTTTAATCACGGCGTCAGCACCGTCAGGTAGAGGTGCTCCGGTCATGACGTTGATCGTGGTGCCAGGTTCGACAGCGTGTTGGGGCACCTCGCCGGCCAAGACTTGTTCGACGACTCGACGCGTTGGCGAAGGATCGTGTGCCGAAACGGCGTAACCGTCGAGCATCGATTTATCAAACGGGGGCGAATCGACTTCACTGACAACCGCATCAACAAGCCGCAACCCTAGAGCCTCGCCGATGGGTACCTTGGCAGCGGGCAACTGGAGGGCACAGCGCTCGATGTATTCCAATGCTACTTCAACGGAAATCATGCTGGCACTTAAATCCGTAAGAAGTTTTGCAAGATGTCTGACCCAGCATGAGTTAAAAAACTCTCGGGATGAAACTGCAATCCGTAGACGGGTAGTTCGCGGTGAGCGATTGCCATAATCTCTCGCTCGCCATTGGGTGCATCGCTCCAGGCGGTGACTTGCAATTCATCTGGCAACGAGTCTGGCTGAATCACCAAGCTGTGGTAACGGGTTGCTTGAAAAGGCATGTCGAGCCCAGCCAGCAACGGGCTGCCGTCGTGGTGAATCATGTCGGTTTTACCGTGCATCAGGCGGCCGGCGCGAACGATCTTTGCTCCGAACGCCTGCCCAATCGATTGATGCCCCAAGCAGACCCCCAGCAATGGGAGTTGGCCCGCCATTTTTTGCACCGCTTCGACCGAGATGCCTGCTTCGTTGGGGGTGCAGGGGCCGGGAGAAACAATCAGCCGGTCGGGCTTGCGGCTGAGGATTTCGTCAACGGTTATCTCGTCATTACGATCAACCTGGATATCGAGCTTGGGATCGATCTCGCCCAGCCGTTGCACCAAGTTGTAGGTAAACGAATCGTAGTTGTCGATGATTTGAATCATGCTGAAATTACTCGGTGTTGGCTATTAAATCTCGTGGGGTTAGCCACAAGGCATCCATTCTAGTGTACCTGTGAGGTGGTGTCTCGCGAAAGTCTGTGGGTTGCCGACGGTGCTGGTTTGCGGTTCAATGGTTTCATGACTGAGCCTAAGACGATCCATCATTTGCTGGCGATTGCTGTAGGAGGGGGCGCCGGTGCTATTTGCCGACACCTGGTGAACCTCGGATGTTCGCGTTGGCTTGGTAGTCATTTTGCGTTTGGCACGATGATGGTAAATGTTTTGGGCTGCTTTCTTCTCGGTATGCTGATGGCTTTAAGAACGGTCGAGTCGCCCCGTTGGGACGACCTGACCCACTCGGCCCTCACCATCGGCTTTCTCGGGGCTCTCACTACTTTTTCGACTTTTGGTCTCGAGACGACTCGGTTTTTCGAAAACTCCCAGCACTACCTGGGGCTGCTGAATATCGCTGGCAACATGCTGCTTGGATTGATGGCAGTGTTTGGCGGGTTGCAGTTGGGACGAATGTTGGCAAGCTGATAGCTCTGTTCTGTCGGAGTTGCTGACAGATTCGGACTTAACCAAAGTGGTGTTAATACTCCTTTGGCTATCCTCTGGCTTCCCAATCTACGTTCGAGAGCTTTGCCAATGCCAACATCAGGGCATGCGTTCCTTTGCGAGAATGCCCTTGAGCAGCCAATGCCAGATAAAGCTGTTCCGCCAGCGCCATGCCAGGCAGCGCCAATTGCATGCGTCGGGCTTCCTCAAGCACGATGCCCATGTCTTTGATGAAATGTTCGACAAAGAACCCAGGATCGAAATTGCCAGCGATAATACGTGGCCCCAGATTGGTGAGTGACCAACTGCCAGCGGCGCCTGAGGCGACCGACTTCATCACCGTTTCTAAATCCAACCCAGCGCGATAGGCGTAGAGCAACGCTTCGCAGACGCCAACCATGCCAGCGCCAATTAGAGTTTGATTCACCATTTTCGTATGCTGACCTGCGCCCGCATCACCCTGTCGGACCCAAGTCGACCCCATCGCATCCCAACAAGGAGCCAATGCCTCGACCGTCGCCTGGTCGCCGCCGATCATGATCGAAAGTGTGCCGTTCTTAGCACCTACGTCGCCACCCGAGACCGGGGCATCGATACTAACAACACCTTTTGCAGCAGCGGCGCTGGCGATCTCAACAGCCAACGAGGGTTTACTGGTCGTCATGTCTACGAGAACCGCGCCCGATTTACATCCTGCCAGGGCACCTTGCTCACCGAGAATCACCTCGTAAACATCATTCGGAAATCCAACAATTGAAAAGACAATATCCGATTGTTCGGCGACAGCGCGAGGCGTATCCGCCCAAGTAGCACCTTTTGCCAGCAACGGTTCGGCTTTGGCTCGAGTTCGGCTATAGATGGTTGCCGAGTAACCGGCATCCAGCAGATGACCACACATACTAGCCCCCATGACGCCTGTGCCAATCCAGCCAATACGAGTCTGTTCGGAAGCAAATTTAGTCGACATGGTTAGCAGTTCCCTTAGCAATTGAACAAGGTGTGAACCCAATGGAATTGCCAAACAGTATAACGCGTTTTTGTGACGCGTAGATGGCCTAGAAAAGGAAGGATAAGGCCTGTCAGCGAAAAAAGAAAAACGCCCCTGTCACGTAAGGGATTTCTAGGTAGCAAGCTTAAAAACTACCGAAAAATCCCTCTGCCCCGAGTCGTGACAAGGGCGAAGCGTCTAACGTAAGAAGGTGTTTGTAGAGCACAGTACAAAACCAAAACAGCCAATTTTCAATGCCGAAAAATGGCGAATCTGGCAGTGGTTGGTTCCAGATTATCCAGCGGATCTTTCCGCCCGGGACAAGCCGGGCAGTCCTCTCAACACAGTTTTATATCGGTGTTTTAGAATAAAATGTGGAGGTGCAGGCACACAAAAGGGTGCGGGCACCCACCTTTCCTGTGAAGGAGCTGGTAAGACACTGCCCTCATCGCCGCTACGTTTTATGATTACTCAACTCGTCCACTGCCAGATTGGGCTGCGTACCATTGCTCGTTGAATCAGGCGTTCTCAGAACTAAAGTCACGAGCTCGGCCACGGTATCAACAGAGAGTTTGTTGAAAACTCGTCGTCGTCGGTTTTCGATGGTTCGCAAGCTAACATCGAGTAGGCTGGCCATCGTTTTGTTGGGTTTGCCGCTGACAATGAGATCGAGAACTTCATGTTCTTTGTCCGAAAGTGCCGCCAGACGAGCTTGCACCTCGGTGATTTCTTGCTCCTTGAGACGGCGTTGCTCGTCTTGGGTAATTCCCGTTCGAATCGCCTGCCAAAGATCGTCGTCTTGGTAAGGCTTATCCAGAAGCGTGACCGCTCCGTTTTGAATTGCCTGCACGGTGATCGGCGTACGCGCATAGGCCGTTACCACGATTACCGGGAGGTGGCAGCCGATTCTTAGGAGAGCATCTTGAAGCTCAAGTCCGTTCATCCCTGCCATGCGGTAATCGACAACCAAGCAACCGGGGCGCCCGTCGTATCGATCTAAAAAAGTTTCGCCTGATTCATGGGCTTCAGCAGCAACACCCATGGTACGCACAAGTGCGCATACCGAGTCGCGGGCATGCTCTTCGTCGTCCACCACAAAAACGGTGGGATTGGTATCAGTCATCTACACTTTCTCCATGCAATCTCTAGTTGCAAGCGTAAACCGGAAAGTTGCTCCTCCCCAACGGTTGGTTTCGTAAGTCAACTCGCCATGATGTGCTTCAATGATGGTATTACTTATTGCTAAACCGAGACCGATTCCTTCGGCCTTGGTCGTGTGAAAGGGGTCGAGGATGTTTACTTCCGGGTCTGCAACGAGGCCTACCCCGTTGTCTGCTACGGAAACTTCGATGCCCAGCGGTAGTGTTTGTGTTGAAATAACGATACGGCGAGGTGTCGTATCCTGCTCATCAAACGCCTCCATGGCATTTTTGATGAGATTGACAAGTACCTGCTGAATTTGAATGCGATCAACAAAAACAGCGGGCATATCGACACAAAAACTGGGCACGATTTCCACGACACCATGACGCGCTTCCATAGCGATAAAGTCAATCGACTCACGAATTATCTCGCGAAGATCCGTGCGTTCGCGTGGCGATTCGGCCCTTTTTACAAATGATTTTAATCGCTGTGTGATTTTTCCGCCACGGGTTGATTCATCGCGTATTTTCCGTATCCAAGTGCGGATAGACGTAAAGTCTGTGCTAGACTCGTTATCGATAGTATTTTCGATGGCCTTGGCGTAATTCAAAATCGAATACAGCGGCTGATTCACTTCGTGTGCAATTCCTGCCACCAATTCGCCAGTAGACGAAAGTCGTGAAGAATGCAGCAGCAGAGATTCTTGCTGCTTAAAGCGTTCCTCAGCTTCTTTCCGGACGGTCACATCGTGAGCAACGCCCACACCGTACTCAGCCTCCGAGCTGGCATCGCAGACGGGATGAGTCTCGTACTCAATCCAGCGAACTTCGCCGTCCGGACGAATAATTCGATATTCACACTCGCAATTTTCGTTGGTGAGATCTTTATTGAAAATCTCCTCGAACCGATTCCGATCGTCGGGGTGGACCGAATCCAAAAAAAAGTCCGGGTTTTCGTAGAGTTCTTCAACAGACCGACCCCAAATGTGTTCGTAAGCCGAACTCATAAATAAGATCTTATCTTTTGTACGGCGAAAACAGGCCACAGGAATACGCTGCAAGAATTCATTGATCGACCGATTCGCCTGGCGTAGCTCGGCATCGGCCTCGGCGCGTCTTGTCGATTCCTCGGTGACAAGCAGCATCGCATCTTGCTGTTCTTGGGAATGCTGCTGTTGGGCACGATGCAGGGAGAACATCTCTTGGAGGGCTAAATCGTGACAAAGAAAAATGGCGAAAGAAAAAATTGGGATCAGGAAGAGATGGTACAAGATTGCCGTGTGCGTAAAGGGTAATCCACTTTGATGCCACACATAGGTCCAAACAATTGCACATAGCAGATTAAACGCAACACAACTTTTTAAAGACCGGAACTGCGCGGCAGCAAACAATGGAAAAATTGCTAACCCACGTGCTAACTCCAATTCAGGATTCCAAAGATGGAACGCACAGGCCAGAACCACGGCACTACCAAGTGGCACTAAACGCAACTTACTTGCCAATTCGATTGGCGTGTGTCGACTGTAGGTGATTTTTCTCACCAAGATGACTAGCACAACTAGCCCTATCGAACACAGTACCCTGACCCGGCTTTGCTGTGCAGGAAAGAACAGGATTGCATCTGCTAGGATAAAAACTAAAGCGGTTAGCCCTAACCAATACAGAGGTCTGAGCGATCGTACCAAAAGAAATAGAGCCGCCTGCTCAGAGAATTCACCTAAATTACTGGGCTCAGTTAAGGAATCGGTGCATTTAATATTGGATGAGCTGTTGCGTGAATAACTGGGCTGCGCAACACCAGCAGTGCCGTTACAATTATCCGTGCTTGTAACTGGGGTAAGTGATTTTTCCCGTTGCAGCATTATGAATGCCCTCTTTCCTTATAGTTGCCCTAGGCAAACAGACTGATTGCACATTCAATACTGATACGAGAAATAATGGCCCTTGGTGAGTATGTGATTCTGTCGGAAAACGGCAAAGAAATACAGCTTTTTTTATCGCTAAGGACGGAACAAGCTAAATTAAATGTTTTGAGTGTGGGAAAAGATAAATCTTCCCCCTCTTGAGAAGGTCTAATCTGAAGCGATCGAGTCAGACGAGAGACTCAAGCATCGCAATTGGCCAACAGCTTATCGACGCCTTGGCGATGGCAGAAGTCGCCGAAGGATTCGCTCTCTTGACGCTCAGCTTTGAAGTAGCGGAACACGTTGACAAGAGTGGAAATCACTTCTTCTTCTGGAACCAAATCTTTGTAGATAAAGTTGAGCCGATCACCTTCCACCCGACCGCCTAAGAAGACGGTGTACTTGCCCGTAGTTTTCCCGACGAGTCCGATATCTGAGTTATAGGGCCGGGCGCAACCGTTGGGGCAGCCTGTCATTCGAGTCGTGAAAACCTCGTTGCCGAGACCAAGAGCCTCTAACTCCTTTTCCAATTGATCCATCATGCCGGGCAGGGCCCGTTCGCTTTCGGTGACTGCGAGTCCACAAGTTGGCAAGGCGGGGCAGGCAATCGACCAGCGCCGAGCACTGGAAATGTCTTCCGTGAGCGGGATGCCATGATCGCGGAGGATGGCTTCCAGTCGCGGGCGATCAGCTTCGGTGAGGTCGCAGAAGATAATGCCTTGATGCGGGGTGAGTCGCAGCGGCGGATTCAGTTCGGCACCGATGGCTCGCAGAGCTGTCTTCAAACGAAATGTGCCTTCGTCCTTGATACGTCCATTTTCGACATTCAGACCGTAGAACAACTTTCCATCGCCCTGCTCGTGCCAGCCCATGCCGTCGTTATGGTCTTCAACGCTAACAGGTTTCGGAGCGGGAAGTTCGGCCCCGTAATACTCTTCGACCTTTTGTTTGAAGCGATCGAGGCCCCAGTTATGTATTAAGTATTTCAGCCGTGCGACTTTACGATCGCATCGGTCACCGAAGTCGCGTTGGACTTTTACGATCGCAGTGGCGACGTCGAGTACCTGATCGCGGGTAACGTAGCACATGGGCTGGGCGATGGCGGGGAAGGTTTTCTTAGCACTGGGGGTGGTGCCAAAGCCGCCGCCGACAAGGACATTGTAACCTACGACTTTGAAGTCTTCGCAGATGGCCAACAGGCCAAGATCTTGCGAGTAGATGTCGGCGCTGTTGTCGCCGGGCAGGCCAATGCCTGTTTTGAATTTTCGTGGCAGGTAGGTCGGGCCGTAGATGGGTTCGATATCTGCGGCTGAGGCTCCACCCACGAGTTCTTTCTCACCCGTGGCTTGGTCGGTAAGCCAAAGTTGGTGGTAGGCTGGGGTTTGAGGGCGAAAATGAATGGCCAGCTTGTCGGCCTGGGCTTGCATTTCGTCGTAAACCGGATCGCCTTTAAAGGGGCAAGGCGAGCACATCACGTTGCGTTCGACATCGCCGCAGGCAGCCAGTGTGGTGAGCTGGGTGTCGTTGATGCGGCGGATGGTTTGTTTGAGGTCGGACTTCAGCACCCCGTGAAGCTGTAAGCCTTGCCGGGTAGTAATACGGAGCGTGGTGTTGCCGATATCGTCGCAAAGGTCGAGTTCGGCCAGCAACTGGTCGCTGGTGAGCTTACCACCAGGGATGGCGGTTCGGACCATAAAGCTATAGACCTTGCCCTTGGTTTTGCGGTCATCGCGGTTGTCTTGCTGGTAGGTACCATGATGTTTGAGCAGCTGGATGCTGGCCTTGCCAAAGAAAGGGTTCTCATCCGCCAGTTCCTCGGGGATGGGCTCGAGCAGCAGATGACTGCTTTCTTTGAATCCCTCGACGGCACTCGGTTTTTTGGCTTTAGCGGCGGGTTTATCGGAAGCGGTGTTGCTCATAATCGTTTATGTGTTGCTGAATATCAGAATTGGAGAGAATTGCTTTTTTCGTGTGTGCCTGGCAAGGCATCGACCCAACCCACCTTGCCTAATCGCGACAAGTGCCCACATCAGCATCATAGCTGGTGCCGCAAGGATCGGCCATATTAGCTGCGACGGGGATAATCGCAGCTTCTTGAGGCAAACGGCTGGCCCCTCTACGATGCTGTCTATGAATAACTTTGGAGATCGAGCCTCGGTTTGGCTAGCAACGGGTGGTGGAGTGGGGCTGGTGAGCCCGGCTCCGGGGACGGTGGGGGGGCTATGGGGCCTGCCATTGGCTTGGGCGATCAGTCTGTTGGGGCCTACTTCGGCTCAGTGCTTTGGCATTGTAATTGTAGGACTAGTCGGGGTGGCCTTATGTTCGCGGGCGGTCCGGGCTTTGGGCGGGAAGAAAGATCCGGGGGCAATCGTGATGGACGAGATTGCCGCTCTGCCGATCGTTTACTTGGGGGTGGGCGAGAAAAATCTGGTGGTTTGGCTGGCGGGTTGGGTGCTGTTTCGGCTGTTTGATATCACCAAGCCCTTTCCTGCCCGAGAGTTGGAGCAATTGCCTGCAGGCTGGGGGATCATGGCGGATGATTGGATGGCTGCGGTTTATGCTTGCCTATCGCTGAATGTACTGATCTGGCTGACGCTGCCGACAGCCGCCTGACAGGTGGGGCCTGGGTCGGTAGAATTGCCCTTTTGCAATTCTCATAAAGGCTCAATTCAATGCCCGCTGCTATCCTCGACGGTAAATCGCTTGCTCGCCAGATTCGCTCGGAATTGGCGGCAGAGGTTGCTGATTTTATAGAGAACAATGTGACCGTACCGACCTTGGCGGCCGTGTTGGTGGGAACCGATCCGGCTAGCGAGGTTTATGTTCGCAATAAGCGGCGTGATTGTGATGAAGTGGGCATCCTGAGCCAATTGCATCACTTGCCTAAGGAAACTACTCAGGACGAGTTGCTCACCTTGATTGGCAAGTTGAACAAAGACGACAGCGTCCACGGCATCTTGGTTCAACTGCCGGTGCCCGAGCAGATCGACACAGAAGCGGTACTCGATGCGATTAACCCGATGAAGGATGTCGATGCGTTTCATTCGGACAATGTCGGACGTTTGGTGCAGGGTCGACCGCGTTATTTGCCTTGCACTCCGCATGGCGTGTTGGAACTACTCAAGCGAAACGACATCCCAACAACCGGCCAGAATGTAGTGATCATTGGTCGCAGCGATATTGTGGGCAAGCCGTTGGCAATAATGCTGGGTTTGCGAGGCAAGGATGCGACGGTGACGTTGTGCCATAGCCGAACCGCGGATCTGCCAGGCGTCGCACGTCAGGCGGATATTCTTATTGTTGCGATTGGCAAACCGAATTTTGTGACCGGTGACATGGTCAAGCCGGGTGCCACGGTGATTGATGTCGGGGTGAATCGCACCGATGAGGGTTTAGTCGGCGATGTCGAGTTTGCTTCGGCCAGCGAGGTTGCGGGGCACATCACACCGGTGCCAGGCGGTGTGGGGCCACTGACTCGGGTGATGCTGCTAGTAAACACCTTGGCAGCAGCACGTCGGCTTGAGCTATAACATTTCCAAGTTCTCAATAGCCACAACGACACGATGGGCACGACGTTATGCTCGTTGTTACAATCGTGGTTAATTTCTTTGTCGGTTGGCTTCGTAAAACAAAACTGCGGCGGTCGCAGAGACGTTCAGGCTGTCGGCGATGCCGTGCATGGGTAGCTGGATAGGTTGCACTTCTGTTTGGTTCCAAAATGGGGACAGGCCCTGGGCTTCGTTACCTAGGAGTATCGCTGCCCCGTTTTGATAATTTACCTCGGTGTAATTTTGCGTTGCGTCGGGACGAGCGGCATAGAGGGGCAGTTTCAGCTCTTGCAGTTTTGCGAAAGCCTCTTCGTTGGTGGTGGAGTAAACGTGGTTGGTGAAGATCGTGCCGAGACTGGCGCGGACCGTGTTGGGATTGAACAGGTCGGTCTGACCGTTGGCGACGATCACGGCGTCGAAACCGGCTCCGTCGGCGGTGCGGAGGACGGCACCGACGTTGCCGGGTTTTTCGAGGCCTTCGAGCACTGCGACGAGCGGCTGCGGTGGCAGGCTTAGTTGACTGAGCTCGCGGGCGGGTGTTTTGGCGACGACCACGATGCCATCATTACGCTGGCCAAAGGCGAGTTTTTCGAAAACTTCAGAGGTAACAAGCGCGGTAACTGCCTCGCTTTGGTTCAGACGTGCTACGGCTGCGTGCGCGTCTTCTAGAGTGCAAAGCGACGAGCAGATGAAGGCTTCGGCAACTTCGATGTTCGATTCGAGGGCCCGAAGGATTTCGCGGGCGCCGTCGATCAGGAAGCGGCCTTGGCGGGTGCGCTGGCGGGCATTGCGCAGCTTGGCGGCTTCTTTGACGCGGGTGTTTTGGCGGCTGGTGATTATTTCTTGCATGGTTTTATTGACCGCGACATGAGTTTACTGCCCGCGAATGGGCGCGAATATTACGAATATCTATTTGGGCCAGCGGGCGTAGGTGCCGCTGGGGAGTTTTTTGTTGGCAGCGGTGGTGAGGCACAGGGTGCCTGTTTTGGGCGGTTGGCCACAGTGGCCGAAGATGCCGTCGCTGAGGTAGGCGCTGAGTTCAGCGGGGCCGATCTCGGGAGTGTGGCAGGTGCAAAGGATAAAGGCTCGGCTGGTGGCGGTGAGCTCTCCGCATAATTCTAACAGTGGTAACAAATCGCGGCGGATCGACCAGGCTTCGCCTTTGGGGCCGTGACCGTAGCTGGGGGGATCGAGGATGACGGCGTCGTAGTGGTTGCTGCGTTTGACTTCGCGACGGCAGAATTTCAGCGCATCTTCGACGATCCAACGAATGGGGTGGTCGGCTAAATCGGAGGCGGCAGCGTTGGTACGGGCGCGGGCGACCATGCTTTTGGCGGCGTCGACATGGGTGACTTCGGCTCCGGCACGGGCAGCTGCCAGCGTGCTGCCGCCGGTGTAGGCGAAGAGGTTGAGCACTTTTAGGGGGCGATTGTTGCTTTTAATTTGCTTCGCAATCCAGTGCCAGTTTTCGAGTTGTTCGGGGAAGATGCCGATCTGGCCGGAGGGCAGCGGGGTGAGTTCAAACGTGGTGTCGAGTTGGCTGTCGAGTTGAATGGTGCAGGTCTGTTGTTCCCATTTATTCGGAGCGGGTGACCACTTGCCTGCCGTTGCGCGGGTACCATCGTAAACGGCGGTGGCTTGTTGCCAAGCCTGGGGATCGGCGGGCGTAAGATTCTCGGCGGCCGGGCAGGGGCGGTCGAGAACCCAAGGGCCGAAGCGTTCGAGGCGGCGGGCGTTCCCGAAATCTAGGAGTTGGTAGGACATGTGATAGAGTTGTTAGACGCTAGTAATGGCTGGTGGTTTGTTGTTATTGGACAAATGAAAGTTGGTTAGTGCTGTTATGGTAGTGTTTGTGGTGTGAGTTTTGGCAGGAAATTGGGAAAACGCATTGATGTGGACAGAAGGAAGGGGGAGTGTGGAATGAATGATATTGTCCTTTTGAGTTGTTAGTTGTTGGGCGCGAGATGCGGGTTGTTTTCATTTTGAGTTTATTGGTGTTGTAGTTGCTGTTGGTTGAGTAGAGTCTCGGTGCCTCTTGTTGCTTGCGCAACCCAGGTAGGCCTGGACGGCCAACCTGGGCTACCCTGTGAGGTAGAAGATGGGTGCAAGCACCACATCCTACATGAGTGGCTGCATTTTCTCAGATGTAGTGGCACAATTCCTAGTGGAGAAATGCTGCGGCGAAGGATGTTTCTCGCGGAAATGCGGAGACGGAGGAGAGGCTTTGTGGCAACTCGAAAGCGAGAAGTTTTTTACCTCTGATTTGCGCTAATAAGCGCTTATGCTTTTTCTAGTGCTGAAAGCGCAGGTAGGAGTTTTTGAGGTTGAAGAGGTGGCCAATTTTGTGGGATTGACTGCCAGAGAATGGATCTAGTGTGGGAAAGAGATCAATAGCGGTTCTAGACATTAAACAAGAAGTGGCAGACGTCGCTGTCTTGCATGGTGTAGGTCTTGCCTTCGATGCGTAGTTTGCCGGCTTCGCGGATGGCTTTTTCGCTGCCGAACTCATCTAGGTCGTCGACAGAGTAAGTTTCGCAGCGGATGAAGCCGCGTTCGAAGTCGGTGTGGATGACACCTGCCGCTTGGGGAGCGGAGGCGCCGACCGGGATGGTCCAGGCGCGGATTTCTTTTTCGCCGGCGGTGAAGAAACTTTGTAGGCCGAGCAACTGGTAAGAGGCGCGGGCTAGTGCGGCCAGTGCGGGTTCTGTGAGGCCGAGACTTTCGAGCATTTCGTTGCGTTCGGCATCGTTGAGTTCGGAGAGCTCGGCTTCGAGGCTGGCACAGACGGGGACGACGCTGCCGCCTTCGTCATTGGCACGTCGTCGCAGGGCTTCGACATGGGGCCCCTCGCCTTGCAGGTCGTTTTCGTGGACGTTGGCTACATAGAGTACCGGCTTGGCGGTGAGGAGTTGGCACTCGGTGAAAGCTTTGTGGAGGGCGGGGTCTTCGAAGTTGAGGCCGCGGACCGGTTTGCCTTCAGCGAGAAGAGTTTGGCATTGCTGGAGGACTTCGACGCGTTGCTTGGCTTCTTTGTCGCCGGCGCGGGCGCTGCGGGTGGCTTTGTCGAGCATCGATTCGACCGATTGCAGGTCGGCGAGCATGAGTTCGGTGTCGATGGTTTCGACGTCGCGCAATGGGTCGACACTGCCGTCGACGTGGGTGACATCGGCGTCTTCGAAGCAGCGGACCACGTGGAGGATGGCGTCGACGGTGCGGATGTTGCCAAGAAATTTGTTGCCGAGGCCTTCGCCCTCGGAGGCTCCGCGGACGATCCCGGCGATGTCGACGAGCTGGAGCACGGCGGGGATGACTTTTTCAGTTTCAATGTGCCCCTCAATGCGAGCCAGCCGAGGGTCGGGCACGGGGACGGCGCCGACGTTGGGCTCAATCGTGCAGAAGGGGTAGTTTTCGCTAGCGATACCGGCCGCGGTGAGTGCGTTGAACAGCGTCGACTTGCCGACGTTGGGGAGTCCGACAATTCCTGCTTCCATAGTGCTCTACAAACCTTTACTGCGGTGGTCGAATGTGGCAAAGTCCCGAATTTTAGCTTAGAAAGGGCTTGGGTAACAGGCGTCGCGGCTGGGGAATTTAGAGCCGGTTTCAAAACCTATTTTTCACTAGAGATGCCCTCGGATGGAACGAAAGCCTATAAAACAAAGGATAGCTAGTCGTCTTCCGTTCCATCCATGGGCTACAAACGAGTTTGGAAGCCGGCTCTAGTCAATCTCGCGTGGTCAGGATTGCTGTAAACGGTAATAATGTGGGGGGAAGGTGGCAGGCCTTGTAGGGTTTGCTGGGCTTTCGGATGGTACTTACCCACAATTCAGAGGGTGGATGATGGTTTATTGGAAGACGGTTTGCTGCAGCTGGAAGAAATGGGCGTTCTCTGCGGTTGTCGCAGGGCTGTTGGCAACTTGCGGGGGGAATTACTTTTGCAGTCCGGCATTGGCTGAGAGCGAGGGGCAGGAAGAGCTTTTCGAGGCGATGCGGACCAAGGTGAATGCCAAAGGGCTGCAGGATATCAGCAAAGTGGTCGCTTTGCTGGAAGCGGCGTTGGATAAGGGACTCGACCTGGAGGATGCCGAGTTTGCTGAGGATATGCTGTCGGACGCGATGATGGAGCGGGCGACGGTATTGATGCAGGTGGTGAACACGCAGTCGATACGCAATCCAAAAGTGCAGCAGGTACGTCAGTTGGTGGTATCTGACTTGCGGAGTGTGCTCGCCTATGACGAGCCGCCCTCGCAGGCTTATTTTATGTTGGGTCGGTTGATGGCTCTGCCGGGCGGCGATCGGCGCGAATCGTTGCGAGCTTTGACGCAATTTCTGGAGTTTGAGGATCTGCGAGACGATCAGCGTGCCGAGGCTTATGCCTTGCGTGGGCGTGTACAGGGCGACGAAGAGAAGTCGTTGGCGGATTTCGACGAGGCGGTGAAGCTGGCGCCGAACAACGATGGCTATCGGTTGATTCGGGCGATCTTTTTACGAGGTCGTCATAAACTGGAGGAGGCTTTGGCGGAAGTGGATGTTCTGCTGGAGCACAGCCCCAAGGATGCGAATGCCTTGATTCTGCAAGGCGAAGTGTTTCGTGAGTTGGGGAATATGGAGCAGGCGATCAAAAGTTTTGATCTGGCTACGGAGGTCGCACCGCAGGCGCCGGGGCCTTTTCAGAATCGGGGGGAGATTTATCGCGAGCAGGAGAAGTATGAGGAAGCGATCACCCAATTCAATAAAGTGTTGGAGCTTCAGCCTGGTGGATTGCTGCCGCTGTTGCATCGCGCGCAGGCTTATTTATACTCCGACCAGTTAGAAGAAGCTTTGGCGGATGTAGAGAAATCTCTGGAGAAGCAGCCATTGATTGCGGCGCATCGGTTGCGAGCGGAGATATTGAAGAAGATGGATCGTTTGCCGCAGGCGATTGAAGAGATGGAGCGAGTTGCCGAGGCGATGCCGAAACAAGCGGATCTGAAATTTCAGTTGGCCGTTTATTATGGGCACAACCTTCAACCTCTGAAGGCGATTGAGGCTTTTGGGGATGTGATTGCGATGGATGAGAATAATTTTTATGCCCTGCAGCGGCGTGGTGATACTTATTTGAACATCGGCGATCACAAGGCGGCGGCTGTTGATTTGGAGGCGGCGCTGAAGCTGGAGCCAAGCGATTCTTCGATCTTAAACAACTTGGCTTGGGTGCTTGCGACGTCGCCGGACGAGGAAGTACGTGACGGCAAGCGGTCAGTCGAGCTAGGTACCAGAGCTTGCGAGCTGACGGAATTTTCAAAGTCGCACATCCTCAGCACCTTAGCAGCAGGCTATGCCGAAATGGGGGATTTTGAGGAAGCAAAAAAATGGTCGCAAAAAGCGGTGGATATGGAAGACTCCGAGCACGCCGAGCAATTGGCTCTAGAACTGAAGAGCTACAAGGAGAGCAAGCCCTGGCGCGAGCGCCAGACGATGGAAGCGGGGGACGCAGAAGAAGCTCCTGAATCGCCAGTAGAGGGTGCGGAGCAAGCGACAGCTACCGAGTGAAATAAAAGCGGAATGGGGAAAGCGGAAAGCCGATGGTGGCAGACTTTAAGTGTGCTTTTCGCGGTCTTTGAGCTTGTAGTCTTCTAATCTGTCAGGGAGTGACGAATTATGCGTATGGCGCTGCACTGGCAAATTCTTATCGCGATGTTGCTGGGGGCGACGCTAGGGATTTTGCTGAATCGAAGCTCAGGTCGACAACTTGAGGGGCTAGAGGCACAGTTTTCGGCAGGGTCGATTCAGTTGATAGGGATGGCGAATCCGGTCTCGGTGCCCGCGGGAGTGCTGTGGTCGCTGGATACGCCGGAACGGGTTCTTATTCAGATTGAGAGTCTGGGAACGGTCCGTCGCGTAGTGGTTGGGGATCGCCGATTAGTCGAACGTATGGCGAAAGAGGGTGAGCCATGGCCAGAGAATAAGGCAGCCGGTGAAATTTCTCGCACGGTTGAGCCGGCGCTAAGCGAACTGAAGTCACACGATCCGGTGGCATATGCCCTGTTTATGCAACAGGGGCGATCCACTGCCCGGTGGTATGGTGACACGGCGAAGATGGTTGGAGATCTGTTTTTGCGGATGCTGAAAATGGTTTCGGTGCCGTTGATTATTACTTCGCTATTGTCGGGTGTGACGGGGCTGGGAAAAGCAGAGCGGCTGGGGCGGATGTTTGGCCGCACTCTCTTGTATTATTTAGCCACCAGTATGCTGGCGATCATCGCTGGGCTGGCGATGGTAAACATCATTCAGCCGGGGATTTCAGACGCGGGGGACGGCGAAGCGGTTGTTGCCGTAGTGCAGCAACAGGAGGGTAAGGGCTTGGGGCAGGTGCTGTTTGAGCAATTGCACAATATGATACCCCCCAATCCGTTTGGGGCGGTCGCGAGCGGTAGTTTTCTTTCGATTATTGCATTTACATTGGCGTTTGGTGTCTGCACGATTCTGGTGGGTGGGAGTACGGCGCAGCGAATTAATGAGTTGGTGGATGCGGCGTTTCAGGTGATGATGAAGATGACGATGCTGATCATCTGTCTGGCACCAGTCGGGGTGTTTTTTCTGATGTTCTCTGCCACAGCATCGCAGGGGGCGGCGATCTTTGGCACGTTAGGCTGGTACATGTTGGCGGTGGCTTGCGCGCTGGCGTTTCATGCCATAATTGTGCTGCCCGCGATTTTGCATTTTATTGCGAAACGAAATCCGGCGAAGTTTGCCCATGCAATGAGCCCTGCCCTGTTAACGGCATTTAGCTCGGCTTCGAGCAATGGCACGTTGCCGCTGACGCTTACTTGCGTGGAAGAACGGGCGAAAATCAGCAATCGAGTGGGGTCGTTTGTGCTGCCATTGGGGGCGACAATCAACATGGACGGCACGGCTCTGTACGAAGTGGTGGCGGTGCTGTTTATTGCACAGCTGAGCGGGTTGGAGTTGTCGCTAGCGCAGCAGTTGATCGTGGCTTTTACGGCGCTGCTGGCGAGCATCGGGGCGGCAGGTATCCCGCATGCGGGTTTGGTGATGATGGTGATCATCTTGCAGGCGGTGGGGCTGCCGACTGAGAGTCAGGGTTTGATTATCGCCGTAGATCGGGTATTGGATATGTGCCGTACGGCAGTGAATGTGTGGAGCGATTCCTGCGGTTGTGCGGTGGTAAGCCGGTTTGAGATGGGTGACGGAGGGGCTGCCGCCATCTCGGCTGAGGCGAGTGTAGACGTTTGAGTGCCTTGACTTGCGGGCCTTACAGGGTAAACTCGGAGGTTCGTCGAGGTGATCTGCACTCGACAGTAGATGGGCCCGTGGCGGAATTGGCAGACGCGCATGCTTGAGGGGCATGTGCCCGCAAGGGCGTGCTGGTTCGACTCCAGTCGGGCCCACTGATATCTGGTCAAGCCTCACTTCTGAGGCGATGGCCATTGGCCCCCACCTTAGAAGATTCGTTTGACAAAGGGGATCTGGTCAGCATCACTTCTGAGTCGGTGGCCTTTGGCACCCACCTCAGAAGATTCGTTTGACGAAGTGGCATTTGCCAGGCCGCATTTCTATTGCGGTGGCTGTTACTCCTAGTCTAGAAGCTCTATTGACAGAGGCAATCTCCGCTAGGTTTACTCATCTTGGGTTACCACGATCGTATCACGTCTACGATTCACTACGCATCTTTGGAAAAAATGCACAGGGGTTCAAAATCGTTGCTCGTAGATAGTTAGTGCGATAGATTGAAGGGAACCGTTGCACAACCAGGATGTAATTTCATGAAGATGGTTTTTGTCTTCACATACGCTACGATCGCACTCTGCTCTGGCCCAGCCACTCAGGCTGATACGTTTGGGAGTGGTGCCAATGCTTTTGATATCGACTTTGCAATAATTGGTAATCCTGGCAACGCCGGAGATACAACGGGCGACCCCAGTCCGGCTGGTAAGGTTGACTACGCCTATCGCTTGGGTCAGTTTGCCGTCTCGGAAGATATGATCAACAAAGCTAATCATGAAGCCGGTCTAGGACTCACGCACGATAATCGTGGACCCAACAAGCCGGCAACAAGTATCAGTTGGTTTGAAGCAGCTAGGTTCGTGAATTGGCTCAATACCAGTACCGATCACACCCCAGCTTACAACTTCGACAGTAATGGCGTATTTCAACTCTGGCAACCTAGTGATATGGGTTACAATCCTTCGAATCGCTATCGCAATAGTCGGGCAGTTTACGTTCTCTCCACGATCGATGAGTGGTACAAGGCTGCGTATTACGATCCCGATAAAAAAATCTACTACGACTATTCTACCGGTAGTGATAGCTTTCCGACTGCTGTTGCCCGTGGCACGGCGCACGGCACTTCGGTTTATAGTCAGACCTTTGCCCAGGGTCCAGCGGACGTGAATCTCTCGGGTGGGCTTAGCCCGTACGGAACCATGGGCCAAAGTGGCAATATATGGGAATGGAACGAAACGGCTCTGGATTCCGTCAACGACTTGCCCACCAAAGATCGCAGTGTGCGGGGAGGAAATTGGAACGGTCGCGTTTTTACAATATCCTCTTCTGATCCCGGGGATGATGTCCCTTGGTCTAATGACAGTCGCATTGGGCTGCGTGTTGCTAGTCTCGTCGTCCCCGAATCCACCAACGCTGCACTGGCTCTGGTTGCGTTACTCTTAGCTGTCGGTAGGCGCGGTTGTCGTTAGCAACCAAATACTAGGTACCCTAGCCTGCTGCCCTGGCATTCTTCCAGCAGAACAGCCAGGGTGGTGGGTTTTTTAATCAGGCACAACACCGGCAACTTCATTGATTATCGCGCGACTAGTGTATTTGTGTGTTAGAGTTTAAAAGCAGCCAGCCACAAATTGCCTCTGTGGATCGCCGGCTGTGTGCCAAGACCACTGCCCATTTCGCTTCTGGGTAGTGGTTTTTTATTTGCCGGCTGCTCTTGCGGTTCCTCGATGCATAATAATTTGAAGCCACCGGCATTTCACCGGCAACTTGAATTTTTTTATTGCGGCCATTATCGCTTGTTGATAGATTGCATTTGCAAGTGATTTGTTGGTAAAGGCCATGGCCGGCCAAATCAACACGTTTCATTAGCCCGCCATTCACTACCCCCGAATGGCGGGCTTTTTTTGTATATCAACGTATTGTTTTGGTCATTGGGTATTTCTACCTGTTTTGGTGGCTTTGCAGTCATCGGTCACCTCTGCCCACCCAAAAAAATACTCATCTAGAAACGACGCCTGCAAGCTCTTTTGTCGTGGATTGTAGTGCATATTGAGTGCCGCAATTACACATTAGACCCCCTGAAGGTGTTGTTTAAGTGGGTTAGTAAGTAGACCCCCTGCCGAGGTACCATTGCATTTAAAGTGCCGGTGTGGTGCCGGTATGGAGCAGTTTACTTGGGTGTAAAAAAGCCATTTCTTTACGTGGTTTTCTTGCCATCCTAAGATTGCTCGGCTATTATGCAGGCTGTGCGTAGCTTTTCGGCGATTGCTAGCTAGCCAGGCTTAGCTGTAATAAACACATAGATTCAACTAACGGATGCGAGCCAATGCCCAATAGATATAAACAATCTCCTTCCAGTAGCTGGGCAGCGGTCTGCATGGCTCTGGCGGGACTTCTTGTATGCTCAACGCATTTGTCGACAGCTAGCGCTGCAACACTGCAGATTCAATTCACAGGCGTTGATCTTCGCTACGACGGCACCTCGGAGATCATTCACGACAATGGCGATCCAGCTCTCGCTGGTG
>Ga0315338_1001518_pt1 | contig 28664 bp, 27 predicted proteins | sample ASW8metaG_FD_204518 | JGI IMG/M metagenome (GOLD analysis project Ga0315338, IMG submission 204518) | Ammonia-oxidizing marine archaeal communities from Monterey Bay, California, United States - ASW #8 | ecosystem: Environmental > Aquatic > Marine > Coastal | place: USA: California | collected... | reverse complement strand
GGGGATTTTGAAACCACTTCTAGATTTTTGCCAACACCTGAGCGGATTCTAATGCGGCATCGAGCTCATCGAAAATGGCCGTCTTTTGCTCTTCTTCCAAGCCTAGCGATTCGTAGAGCGCTTCGTCTGGGGCGGAGATGTTCTGGATTCCCAGGGACGTGAAATTTTTGTCCGAGGCCAAATGATTGGCGAGGGTGATGATATCCAGTAGGCAGCGATCCTCGCCTTCGTAATCTTCGGGGCGATGATGATACTGGATGGCGGCTGTGACGCGGTCTGGGAGATTGCTTTGATGGGCGATATAGGTACCCAGGTCGGTGTGGTCGAAGGTGAGAATTTCTCTCTCGGCTTCGGTGGTTTCGGTGCCGTCGGCGACGAGATCGATGATATGGCAGAGCTGGTCGTGCATGTATTGGTCGATTAGCAGGAGGCCAATATCGTGTAGTAAGCCGCCCAGATAGGCTTCTTCGGGTTCGCCTTTCCCAAGGGTTGTCGAGATTAAGCGGGCGATGGTGCCCACGACAACCATGTGTTCCCAAAGTCCTTCGCGGGAAAAGTCTCGGTAACTGGTTGATTCTTCACACATTCGGGCGACATAAACGGTCATCGCGAGCTTACGGACTTCGACGAAGCCAAGCATCGAGATGGCGGTTTGCAGGTCGGCGATTTCGTTGTTGAGGCTGTAGTAGGAGGAGTTAACCGTTTTGAGGATCCGGATGGAGAGAACGGGATCCTGGACAACGACATTCAACAGGTCTTCGGAGGTGGATTCTTCGTTGTCGGCAACTTGCAGGATACGTGATGCAACTGAGGGTAGCGACGAAATCTGCCCGATCCTTTGGAACAGGAGTTCCAAGAACTTCGCGTGCTCATCGGATTTGACATTATGAGCAACAGTTTGGCTTGCAGTCGCAGTCATGCGGCCGGTCTCACGCTCTTAAGGTTAGGCGATTTCTGCACATGGAATATGTGCAATTTGGGTTATGTAATTCGATAGATATCCATAGTTCTCAATAATGAAACATAAGTTACTTAAAAGGGACAGTCGGGTATCAATTCTGCGGGGGCGAAATTTTTGGTCCGTAAAATCGTTACTATCTGTATGTTCCTGTCAAATGATTTGCTTAGGAGCCGTTTGAGAACTAATCTTTTTGTGCGTACTAGGCATTCCGACGTGTAAAGTAAAAACATTGTATGTTTTGCTCATGCACATTGTTTTTTAGCGTAAAAAATGGGACTCGGTGCCATTTTGATACGAATGCCAAACTGAGGGGATAGAGGATATGCAATCCGACATCATGGACGCGAATTCCGAACACGGTAATATAGCAGCATCAGAAGAGGCGGTTTCGAATATGGCCGAGAGTCCGACTAGTGCGAACAACGATTTGGATTCGCTGCTGAAGCGAATTAACCGACTTGCTAGCAACGGTGAGGAAGCTACTGCTTTAGAACCGGTTGCTCCTGTGTATATTGCTGATGCCACGTCGGAAGCGACCCCTGCTCGGGCAGTGCAGAATAGGGTCCATGATGACAGCGACATAGGGGAAGGCCCATGGCAGCCCCAGGAGCCTGCTACGCTTGCAGAAGCAGGGATTAGTGAAGGGCAGCTTGAGCATTTAGCTTTACGGTCTTTGTCTGCCTTGGGCGATCTATCAGGGCATCAGATTGCGGAACAGCATAGTGTTCCGTTTCGGCTGATAGAACCAGTTCTTGCTGATTTGAAATACGCGCAGCAGGTAGCGTATCGTGGCTCGGCGCCGATGAATGACTATGTTTATCAGCTTACCGATCTGGGACGAGAAACAGCCAGAAAGCTTACTGAATTGTGCAGTTACCTGGGGGCTGCTCCCATAACTCTCGAGGCGTATATCGATAGCGTCGCTAAGCAGACGTTAACGGCGATGCATCCCACTGTGACGGACCTTCAGCAGGCGTTTTCCGATCTGCTTGTGAACAAACGCATGCTGCGACGTTTGGGGCCAGCGGTGAACTCGGGGCGGGGTTTGTTTTTGTTTGGTGCCCCTGGTAACGGTAAAACAAGTATCGCGGAAAGAATTACCAAGGCGTTTGGCGATACCGTATGGATCCCCAGGGCGATTGGGGTCGATGGCGAAATGATGCGAGTTTTCGATCCTGGTTTGCACGAAGAAGTACCGCTGGAAGAATCAGAAGGCATCTTGCTTGATCATGCGATCGATAAACGATGGGTTCGTATACGCAGGCCAACAATTGTGGTTGGTGGCGAATTAACCATGGATGCCTTGGACGTTATTCCTAGCTCGGGAAATAACGTTAGCGAGGCTCCGCTACAACTGAAGAGTAATTGTGGGACGCTGGTTATCGACGACTTCGGTCGGCAGCGAATGACGACCGACGAATTGTTGAATCGTTGGATTGTGCCGCTAGAAAAGCGGTATGACTTCTTGCGGTTGGTGAATGGCAAGAAGATTCAGGTGCCCTTCGATCAGTTGATAATCTTTTCGACCAACTTGGAGCCCAAAGAACTGGTTGACGACGCGTTTTTACGTCGTATTCCCTATAAAATCGAAGTTCCTGACCCGAGCGAAGAAGAATTTCGCAAACTGTTTGAAATCATGGCTCCCATTGTGGAGATCGACTTCGATCAGGAAGCTCTCGACTATTTGGTTGATACGCATTACAAGCCGGTGAAACGACCTTATCGCTGTTGTCAGCCTCGCGACTTGCTGCTGCAGATTCGCAACTATTGCCACTACTTGGATGTACCGCCGCAGATGTGCAAAGAGTATTTTGATTACGCGGTGGAAAATTATTTTGCGATTATGTAGGGCGTGGTGGTACTGATGAACCACGATGGCACTAGGTGCAAGGGATGGCAGATTTTGTAGGCGGGGCGGGGCTATCGGCGTCGGAGACGCCTCCTGCACATTCCAATCGGTATTGGTGACGCCTCCTAAAATGGTGTCACTAGCTGTGGGAACGTTCGACGCCGAAGTTGAGTGGCATTTGGGGGTCTTCTTTGTGCTCGGGGTCGAGTTCTTTGAAAAGTAAGCTGGGTTGGATGTCGTTGTTATGCTGGTATTTGCTGGCGTATTCTTCGACTTGACCGGTGATTTCGTGGTAGAAGATCTGGCAGATTGCCGTGCCTGGGTAGATACGAACCGGCTGAACGGCGAACATTTCTAGGGTCCAATAGCCCGAGAAACCGACGTCGCCAAACCCGGCGGTTACGTGGACGAACAGACCGAGGCGACCGACGGAGGAGCGTCCTTCGATTTGTGGTACCAGGTTATGGGTCACAGTCCGTTCGACGGTTCGTCCGAGGTAGAGTTGGTTGGGGCTGAGCACGATCCCTTCTTTGGGGATGGGGACACGGCGGACCCGATTTGCGCGAGCCATGTCGAGCACGACTTCTTCGTAGACCATGAGTTCGTCGTGCAGGGTGAGGTTGTAGCTGTTGGGGTTGAGGCTTTCTGGGTCGAAGGGATCGATCTCGATGTCCGAGCCCATGCGGTTATTGATTTCTGATCCTGAAAGTATCATTTTTTCCTCACTCCAAGAGATTGATAGCCGCTCGATAATTTGCTGTAGCAATTAAACTTCGACACCGATTTGTGGGCAAAATTTCTTCATCGAACATTGTTTGCAGTCTGCTCGTCGAGCTGAGCAGACTTGCCGTCCGTGATGAATCATTCGATGCGAAAACTGAATCCATTCTTTCTTTGGCAAAATCTGCACCAGGTCTCGTTCGACTTTTACTGGGTCTTTGTGCGTGGTGAGTCCTAATCGACGACTTAGTCGACCCACATGCGTATCGACAACAACACCGGTTGCCAAGCCGAACGCGGTGCCTAGCACGACATTGGCAGTTTTGCGTCCTACTCCAGCGAGCTTGACTAAGGAGTCGAGATCGCGAGGTAGTTTTCCGTCGTATTGTTTGAGCAATTCGGTGCTGCAGGCTTTGATGTTTTTGGCTTTGTTGCGGTAGAACCCCGTGCTTTTGACTGCTTTTTCGATGTCTTTGAGCGGTGCCGCAGCAAAAGCGGCCGGGGTGGAGTACTTTTTGAATAGGTCTTTGGTGACGATATTGACCCGTTCGTCGGTACATTGTGCCGAAAGAATCGTGGCTATCAACAACTGAAACGGAGTTTTGTGGACCAATGCACAGGGGGCCTCAGGATAGTCGGCTTTGAGTCTTCGTAAGACCTTAGCGGCATACCGTTTTTGTGCGGAGGCGTCGTGATTGTCAGGCTTAGCGCGCGGTGCGGCCATGAACTTTCTCTGCCTCGTGGTCGAGGACCGGGGGTTGCCTCTTGGCAATGGGGGCGAAATCTCGCGCCTGAGCAGTGGTTATAGGCCGCTCTGGCGAGTGTGGTGTCCCACAGGTGGTCATTGTGTTGGCCGGGGGCATGATGTCAAGGTATTGTGGTTATCCGTGCAGTGGGGCTGGGGATTGGGGCCCAGGGGTTGGGGGAGTAACCTTCCTGGTCTGAGATCGGCTGTGTGCCTATAATCAATGGCGTAGGACGCCGATGCGGGTAGCCATTTCCGCGAGGCCAAGGCCCGACATCAGGATGCACATATGACTGAAGAACCAGTGCCGTACCCTCCGCTCTACCTGCAAGGGATTGCTTTTTTCAACGATTGCGAATTCTTCGAGGCTCATGATGCCTGGGAGGAGTTGTGGACGGAGTATCGTGGTCCTGGCCGGAAATACTATCAAGGGATGATCCAAGCCGCTGTGGCCTTGCATCATTTTGGGAATGGCAACATCCGGGGTGCGAGAAAGGTTTATCTTACTAGCCGAAACTACTTGGAGGAGTATGGTTCCTGTTACGAGGGACTTAATCTGGAAGAGTTCTTGGCTCAGTATGAACGTTGCTTTGCCGAGATATTGGCTAGCGAGGAAGAGTATCCGAAAATTGAAATCGATCCTGACCTGATACCAGAAGTCCACCTGTCCCCTACGTCCACGAGTTCGTGCGACACTTAGTCTGTATTTGCAAGTCGTACCCCGCCCAATATTATCCAACCAAAATTCGTCTCCCACTGCTCAGGGTAAAAAATGCTTCCTTGGAATGCTGAAGAACTCGCTTTCGACAAAGAACGATTTTCAGGCACGGTTAGGCTTTTTCCTTTGCCGGATTTGATTATGTTTCCGCATGTGATGCAGCCGTTGCATGTTTTTGAGTCGCGCTATCGCGACTTGCTTAACGAAGCGTTGGATAGCGACGGTTTGATTGCGATGAGCGTGTTGTCGCCGGGCTGGGAAGATGATTACGAAGGTCGACCCAGTGTGTTGCCTCATGCCTGCCTTGGCAAAGTGGTAACCCACGAACGTACCGATGACGGACATTACAACGTGTTGCTATTAGGGCTTCGACGGGTTCGTATCGAAAAAGAACTGCCGCCGCTGAAATCGTTTCGGCAAGCCGAGGTGACGCTACTGGACGACTACTACGAGGAAGATAACACGCCTGAGCGTCTCGACCTGCAGACGGCATTGACGCAGCAGTTTGAAGAAGCCTTGCCTGGTGATGGCCAATTGGCGAGCCCAAATTTGCGAGAATTGCTAACAGCGGATGTGCCGCTGGGAGTCCTTACCGATTTGGTGAGCTTTGCTCTGCCGCTGGAGTTTGATCTGAAGTGTAAGTTGCTTAGCGAATCGGATATTGATATTCGCGCGATGATGCTGCTGGATGCTTTGGAAAAGACGCCAGAGCAGATCGATCCGCCAGAATCGCAATCGTCTGGGCCTTTCTTACCGCCATTTAGTCAGAATTAGCACAGACAGGAATCGGGAAGACGCTGCTCTAGAGAAATTGTGGCAGGTTGACGGTTTTGCTACTCAAACCGTACCATCGGAGGTTTGTCTTCGAGTAAAAATTCCTGCGAGTGGTAGTATGTGTTCGTTGCAATCTGAAGATGCGAAATCGGTAGATCAGGGCAGTTTGTCTGGCGAACTGGATGATTCGCCCGTGAAGGCTGAGCATCCGAACGTCGATTTGCCCCGAATAGAGCGAGCTGTTCGAGAAATACTAACAGCCGTGGGGGAAGATCCCGATCGGGAAGGGCTTGTCGAAACACCCGCCCGCGTGGCGCGGATGTACGCTGAGCTGTTTAGCGGGCTGCATAGTGATCCTCGTGTGCATTTGCAGAAATTCTTCACCGAAAAATACGACGAGATGGTGCTGGTACGGGATATTACATTCAACAGTATGTGCGAGCATCACATGCTGCCTTTCTTGGGCAAGGCACATATTGGTTATATCCCCAACGGTAAAGTGGTGGGACTGAGCAAGCTGGCTCGGGTGGTGGAAGAGGTGTCGCGCCGTCCGCAGGTTCAGGAACGGATGACGGAGCAGGTTGCTAACCTGTTGATCGAAGAACTCGATGTGAAGGGTGTTGCGGTGGTGATCGAGGCTTCGCATTCTTGTATGGCCATCCGTGGAATTCGCAAGCCTTCGAGCATCTGTGTGACCTCGGCGATGAAGGGAATCTTTCGCTCGAATCTTTCTAGCCGGTCGGAAGTGATGACGCTGATCTACGGTGACCGTAGGTAAACTTGCGACGGATAAGACATGGGACTATTGATTCAGTTTTTGCTGCGGCTGTCGTTCGGTCTGGCTGCGGGTATGGCGATCACCTCGTCGACGAAAGTAACGAGCGGTTACTTTCGGAATCACCTGTATGTGACGCTGGGCTTGGCGACGTTTGCCGCTTTTTTGAGCCGGACGACCGGGTTGTCGTCCTTTTGGCCTGCGGTATTTGCTGCTGGAATGAGTTATCTGGGGTCGGTGTTTTGGCTTTATGAGAAGCCGAAGATAGGACGGGCGGCACTTGTTTTAGTAAGCCTGTCTGCGCTGGTGGGTAGCCAATTAGCCTCTGCGGAGTTGTTTTCTTCTGCCACTCCCATTGAAAGCAGTTTTGCTTCGGTATTGCGGCAGATTGCTCCGATTAGCTCGGGCTTGTTATTGGGGATTACGATGGCCTCGATGCTGCTGGGGCATTGGTATCTGAATTCGCCAACAATGGAGATGGTTCCGCTAAGGCGGTTGCTGGTAGCGATGGCGATCGCTACGGGACTACAGATTGTGATTGCCGGATTGGGGTTGTGGGGAGAAATTACGCATGCAGACCAGTTCGCGACGTCACTAGTGATGTTTGCGACGTTGCGGTGGGCATTTGGGCTGGTGGGTGTGGCTGTTTTGACCTGGATGACCTGGAAGACGCTTGATATTCCGAACACGCAAAGTGCTACGGGGCTGCTGTATGTGGCGGTGATTGGTACTTTCGTGGGCGAAACTATGGGGCTTCTACTGTCTTCGGAGTCGCTTTTCCCGCTATAATGGCTGCTGTGCGAGAGCCTTTTTCTGCCAATTACCTTGTATTAATGAAGAGCTGAACTGTGAATGTCACTTATGCCTGCCCAACTTGTCATGAGGGGGTAAGGGTTGATTTTGATTCTGAAACGAGCGAGTTGGCCTGTCCGCATTGCGGCGGCCGCCATGAGGTCGATGGAGATGCAGTCGAGGGCGATCAGGTAAATCGTTGTTTATCGTGTCCTAGTACGGACCTTTATATTCGTAAGGATTTCCCTCAGCGAGTCGGTGTTACGCTGGTTGTGATTGGTATCCTTGGTAGTTCGGTCGCTTGGTACTATTCCGACCTCTATTGGACTTTTGGGATCTTGTTTGTGACTGCGCTCGTTGACGTATTGCTTTTTACGTTGGTTGGCGATGCTTTGATGTGTTATCGCTGCAATGCCCAGTATCGGGGCGTGAAGGAGATGGACACACACGGGCACTTTGATTTGGAAACGCATGAGAAGCACCGTCAGACGGCGGCAAGGTTGAAATCGGCACCTCCTCGCGAAACGGTTTCGTAGTACTGGCCAAGGCTTGATGATTCATGGATGTCGAACAGCAGCGCATCGAAGAGGATCTGCGTGGCCAGATCGCTGGTGATGTCCGTTGCGACGATCTATTTGTTCAGCTTTATGCCAGCGATGCGAGTATCTATGAAGTTTCGCCACTGGGCGTAGTGCGGCCTCGGACTGCTGAAGATGTCGCTGCTACGGTTCGTTATGCGGCCCAGAACAAAATTTCGATTCATGCCCGCGGGAGCGGTTCGGGGTTGGCTGGGGAATCGTTGGGTCGTGGGCTGATCATTGATTTCTCGCGTTACATGCGTCGGGTGATTGATATCTCGGATGGCACGGCGCGAGTTCAAGCGGGGGTCGTGCTAGATCACCTGAATGAGCAGTTGGCTGCCCAGGGCCGAGTTTTTGGGCCGGATCCTGCGACTAGCCATGTGACGACAATGGGCGGAACGATTTCGGTGGACGGCTCTGGGAGCCGGTGGCCCGTTTATGGTTCGGCTCGCCAGCAGGTCGAGTCGCTGGAAGTGGTGCTGGCAAACGGCGATTTGGCTCATTTTTCGGTTCACGACGTCCCGGTTGCCGCTGCTAGCAGCGATCGGATCAATCGAGATTTGTTGTTATCTGGGGTGAACGACATTCTTGAGCATTACGACGAATCGATTCGTACTTGCCAACCTCGCAGTCTGGTGAATCGTTGTGGTTATGCGCTGCAGGACTTGCGACAAGGCAACCAGCTTCATTTAGCTCGCATGTTGGCGGGGAGCGAAGGAACGCTTGGTTTAATTACCGAGGCCACCGTGAAGACGGCCCCCTTGCCAGAGCACATGGGTAGTACGTTGCTGTTTTTCGAGTCGCTCGACAAAGCTGCCAAGGCGGTGCAAGAACTGATTCCGCTGTCTCCAAGTGCTTGCGATCTGATGGATCGTCGGCATTTGAGTCTGGCCCGCGAAAGCGACCCGCGGTACGAGTTTCTGATACCGCAGGCGGCAGAGGCAGTGCTGCTGGTGGAATTCCAGGGGGATTCGGCCAAGGAGGTGAAAGAGCAACTACGGGCAGCAGTTGCCAGGTTGCAAAATAAAAAACGGTTGGCCTCGGGATCGTATATCGCTGAGGATCGATACGATCACCAAATGCTTTGGCAGTTGGCCCGACACTTTGTGCCTACACTTTACCGACTGAAGGGGTCAACGCGTCCAATCCCGATTGTCGAGGATATTGCGGTCCCGCCAGACATGCTTCCGGAGTTTTTGCCCCGATTGCAGCAAACGCTTAAAGCTGAGCAGGTGACGGCTTCGTTGTTCGGGCATGTTGGCCATGGGCAGTTGCATATCCGCCCGTTTCTTGACTTGGCCAATGCCGAGGACATTCGCAAGATGCACTCGCTGGCGGAGCGGCTTTATCAAGCGGTCTGGGACGTAGGAGGGACGATTAGCGGGGAGCACGCCGACGGGATTAGTCGTACGCCGTATGTGGTTAAGCAGTATGGTCCGCTGGCGGATGCGTTTGGCGAGATCAAATCGTTATTCGATCCTGAGCATATTTTGAACCCGGGAAAGATTGTCGCTGACAAGCCCAACGGGAATGTTGGCAGCCTGCGGCGGATAACGTATCCGTTGTTGGATGTGCTAAATAGTGCCGAGGATAGCTCACTGATTCGGACAAATAAGGCCCCAGAGAAAATCGAGCTGCAATTGGATTGGCAGCCCGAAGAGATGGCTCACGCAGCGCGAGCTTGCAACGGCTGTGCCGCCTGTCGTACCCAAAACGAAGCTCAACGGATGTGCCCGATATATCGTTTTTCTCCACGTGAGGAAGCTTCGCCACGAGCCAAGGCGAATCTGGCGCGAGGGGTGCTGACGGGGACATTGCCAGTAAGTACGGCGCTGGAGGATGCCTGTAAAGAGATTGCCGACCTTTGCGTGCATTGCCACATGTGCCGGCTTGAGTGCCCGGCGAATGTCGATATTCCGAAATTGATGGTCGAAGCGAAGGCGAGTTACTCGGCGACCAACGGCGAGCCGTTTCAGGATTGGTTGATGGCTCGGGTGGACCAGCTTTGTGCGATGGCTTCGCGATTTTCGCGGGTGTCGAACTGGGCGATTCAGAACCGCGTGGCACGTTGGGTGATCGAGCGGGTCTTGGGGATTGCCCAAGGTCGGAAGCTGCCCCGATTTAGCCGACGGCCGTTTTTGCAGCAAGCAGCTGAGCGGCGGTTGAATCGTCCTCAGCGGGTGCCGGGGGAGAAGGTGCTTTATTTTGTAGATACCTACGCCAACTATTGCGATCCCCAGTTGGCGAGCGCGTTTGTGGCGGTACTGGAGCATAACGGTATTTCAACTTATGTGCCCAGTGGTCAGCAGCAGGCGGCGATGCCGTTGATCTCTCGTGGTATTCTCGAACCGGCGAGAGAAATTGCTGAACAGAATGTTGCCATGCTGGCTGAGGCGGTTCGCCAAGGCTATACGATCGTGGCGACCGAGCCTTCGGCTGTGCTTGCGTTGACGCATGAGTATCTGGCGTTGTTGCCCGGCGATCATGATGCCGAGCTGGTGGCCAAACACTCGTACGAGGCATGCCATTACCTATGGCGTTGTCATCAACGAGGGCATTTGCAGCTTGATTTTGCACCGTTGAATACTACTTTCGGTTATCACACACCGTGCCATACCAAAGCCTTGCAGGTGGGCACGCCGGCTGAAAACCTGCTGGGCTTGATTCCTGGAGTGCGCGTGCAGCATTTGGAAAAAGGGTGTAGCGGTATAGCGGGGCTGTATGGATTTCAAAAGCGGAATTATCGCAACAGTTTGCGGGCTGGGTTGCCTTTGCTGAGTGCCGTACGGACTGGGGATTTTAAAGTTGGCACGACGGAGTGCAGTGCTTGTCGTGTGCAGATGGAGCAGGGATCGACGAAGCCGAGCATTCATCCCGTTAAACTTGTCGCGTTGGCTTACGGGCTGATGCCTGAATTGGGGCAGTTGCTGAATAGCCCCGGCGAAGACTTGGTGGTAACATGAAGGTAGTCGTGAAGCTCTTCGCCGGAGCACGCGAATTGGTCGGCAAAGACGAAATTGAGGTCGAGCTTTCCCCGGGGGCAACGATCGGGCAATTGCGGGCAGAAATTGTGCGGCAATATGCAAAATCGCAACCGCTGGTGGCTCACGCGATGTTTGCCCTTGATGCGACCTATTGCAGTGACCAGGCTGTAATTCCGGAGAATGTAGTTGTCGCCTGCATTCCGCCTGTAAGTGGCGGCTAAGCCAAATATCACCGAATGATCGAACTGACCCATCAGACCATCGACACCGAGGCATTACTAAGCCAGGCTCATTCGCCTGATGCTGGGGCGGTTGTGCTGTTTTTAGGCACGACGCGTCGCTTGACCCAGGGTCGGGAAACGCGCACGTTGGTTTACGATGCCTATCAAGAGATGGCGGAGAAGGAATTGGCGAGACTGGAAGCCGAAGCTCGGCAGCGTTGGGAGCTTAGCGAGTGCCTGATTGTGCATCGGCTGGGGGAAGTGCCATTGGGAGAATCGAGTGTTGCGATTGTCGCCGCGAGTGCCCATCGGCGGGCCGCTTTTGAGGCGGGGCAGTGGTTGATCGATGCGCTTAAAGAGTGTGTGCCAATTTGGAAACAAGAGCACTGGGCAGACGGGACGACCGATTGGGTCCACCCGACGCCTACTGTGAATCAAGAAACACCAGACGGCAACTGAAAACGCATGTCGAACCATTCTGCCAATAGCGTACAGCCGCTTGTCGACCCTTTGGGCCGTGTGCATAGCAATCTGCGCATTAGTGTGACCGATCGTTGCAACATCCGTTGTTTTTATTGCATGCCTGAGGAGGTTGTCTTTCGACCTCGGGAAGAGCTGCTTACGTTTGAAGAGATTGAGCGATTTGTGCGCGCGGCAGCGACTTTGGGCATCAACAAACTTCGCCTTACGGGAGGCGAACCGCTGGTTCGCAAGGGCCTGCCTGAGCTTGTGAAGCGTTTGGCCGCAGTTGAGGGAATTGAGGATGTCGCGCTGACGACTAACGGCATTTTATTGGCAGATCAGGCAGAAGCTCTTCAGACGGCGGGACTGCATCGACTGAACGTCAGCCTGGATACGCTTTACGAAGACACGTTTCAGAAGATATCTCGGCGATCGGGTTTGCAGCAGGTGCTGGATGGTATTTTTGCTGCTCAGCAGGCCGGATTCAAGAAGATCCGGCTCAACGCGATTGCTATCCGTGGGCTCACCGAGAGCGAAGTCCTACCGCTGGCAGAGTTTGCTAGGAAGCACAACTTGGAGTTGCGATTCATTGAGTTCATGCCGCTGGATGCGGATGGCAACTGGACCAGTGAGGAAGTGCTGACGGGAGCGTCGATTCGTGAGTTGCTGGAAAAAGAAATTGGGCGGCTGCAGCCGGTCGAACGGCGAGACGCTAGCCAACCGGCGGTTGATTACCGGTTTACCGAAGGGTCTGGGAAGGTTGGTTTTATCAATCCGGTGAGCGAGCCTTTCTGTGGCAGTTGCAACCGAATTCGTATTACTGCCGAAGGGCAAATTCGCAACTGCTTGTTCTCGACCGTTGAATGGGATGCCCGTGCGGTACTACGAAGCAACGGCAGTAGCGAGCAATTGTGCCAGTTGGTTCATGATTGTGTGGCGGCCAAGAAGCCCGCCCATGGAATTGGACAGGATAGTTTCGAAAAACCTGCCCGGGCGATGTACGAGATCGGCGGATGAGTAGTCAGCAACGCATTTATCTCGATAACGCTGCCACAAGTTGGCCCAAACCGGAAGCGGTTTACTCGGCTGTGGATGAGTACCAACGCGAGATTGGCGCGGCTGCCGGTCGAGCTGGGTATCAGCATGCTGAAATGGCTCAGCGCACGGTTGAAGCAACACGAGCTGCATGTGCGCGGTTGTTAGGGATCTCAGAGCCCCATCGGCTGGCTTTTACGGCCAACGGTACGGATGCTTTGAATTTGGCGATTCACGGATTGCTGCGATCTGGCGATCATGTGGTGACGACTGTATGCGAGCACAACTCTGTGCTCAGGCCATTGAGCCATCAGACGCAGAACAACGGTGTGGATGTGACTTATGTGGGATGTGATGCTGCGGGGTATGTCGATCCGGATGAAATTGGGAGAGCTATCAAATCGAACACCCGCTTTGTGGCCGTGACCCACGCTTCGAATGTTACCGGTGCGGTTCAGCCGATTGCTGAGATAGCTGGAATTGCTCATCAGAATAGAACTTTGTTGTTGGTTGACGCTGCCCAAACGGCCGGGTGTCTGTCGATCGATGTTGAGCGGCACAAGATAGATATTTTTGCTACAGGTGGTCACAAGGGGCTGCTAGGGCCTCTGGGAACAGGTTTGCTGTACCTGCGGGGAAACCTGTCTGAGGGGATACTTCCGGTACGGCAAGGTGGGACTGGTACGGACAGCCGTACGGAGTCTCAGCCAATGATGATGCCCGAGATGCTGGAGTCGGGCAATTTGAATGTGCCTGCCCTTGCTGGGCTTGGAGCAGCGGTAAAGTTTCTCGGTGATCAGCCAGAGTCTGCCCAACTGACGCGCTATTCAAATCAGCTTTTAGATGGACTGGGCGAAATTGAAGGTATCGAGTTGTTTGGCCCAAGGAGCGACCAACCCCGCGTTTGTGTTGTGAGCTTTGCAGTCGAGGGGTATGATCCTCAGGAGTTCGCCACGGCATTGGACGCGGTAGGTGGCGTGCAGTGTCGAGCAGGGCTGCATTGTGCTCCGCGTATGCATGCCGCGATGGGTTCTGACCGGACTGGCGGGCTCGTCCGATTGAGTCCAGGTTGGGCGACCACTGATGCCGAGATTGAGCAGGCTATCGGTTGTATTCAAGACTTGGCGTCAACTACAGCCTGCTAAAACTATTTCAAAGTGTTGATTATGAGCAAATCGTCAGACAGCAGCAAGAATCAAGAACCTTGGTACAAAGACGGTCTGCGATTTAAGTGCACAGGCTGCGGCGACTGCTGCACGGGGGCTCCTGGGTTTGTCTGGGTCAACCAGGCAGAGATCAACGCGATGGCGGCCCGTCTGGGGCTTGAAGTCGAGGCTTTTGAGTCGCGGTTCGTTCGCCATGTGGGGATCCGCCGTAGCTTGGTGGAGTTTGCCAACGGCGACTGCGTATTTTTCGATAATCGCAGCCGAAAATGCCAGGTTTACGAGGAGCGTCCCCGACAATGCCGTACTTGGCCATTCTGGAAATCGAATTTGAGTAGTCCTGAGGCTTGGGACGAAATGTGTGAATCTTGCCCTGGAAGCGGTAAAGGAAAGCTTTATCAGCTGGAGGAAATCGATAAACAGGCCGGTGTTTTTCATGTTTAGTCCTGTTTTGGGCGGATTTTTCTTGGTGATGGGCTAATTTAAAGGTTTGGCCCCGGGATCGATGCAAAAACGGCCTTTCGTGAGAGACTGGGTGTTTTGGGTGCCCTGCGGGATGTCTGTTGGGATGGTGCAAACTTGACACTAGTGCTTACGCCAGTTACACTTGGAGCGATAATGGTGCTCCACTTTCGGTCGTTCCCTTTGCAATGTGGGAGCAGCGAATCTTTCTCACAGGGGACCTCGTCGTGACCAAAAAAGAGATCGTAAAGACCATATCTGAAGAGATTGGCCTTACCCAATTGAAGACGAAAGAAATCGTCCAAAAAACCTTTGACGCAATCATCGATACGTTGGTGGAAGATCAGCGTATTGAACTGCGTAATTTCGGTGTTTTTGAGGTTAAACGACGTGCTGCTCGCAAAGCTCGCAATCCGAGAACGGGTGAGAAAGTCTTTGTGCCAGAGAAGTTTGTCGTGACTTTCAAGCCTGGCAAAGAGATGGAAGAGCGTGTCCGCGAGCTGGAACGCCGAGCGGCAGCTGAAGCTGAGGCGGCCCATCAGGCGGCCCAACAGGCGACCAATTCTGCGGTCCCTCAGGACCAAAGTTATTCTCCACCAACGACTTACGAAGCTGGCACCGGCGGATCATCCTAAGGCTTGGTGCTGCTTTTCTTAGTTTGAGTTCGGGGGACTTGCTAGCGTTTCGCACTGAACTTCTTGGCGCCCTCAGGTATTGCTCTCGACGCGACATTCTAGATTCGCTACGGTTCTGCACCCTTTCTACCAGGCAGGGGTATTTATCAGGCTGGGAGCCTGAGATGCAACTGCCAAAAAAAGACTTTTCAATTTGCGGGACTAGGTGATCTTTCGGCATCGTTACGACCGATACAATCACTAAAGTGAAGCTATGTTACGCTCTTGCTCGGCAAGAGCTAGCTTCGAAAGCTCAAGGAGGAGCATCACTGATGCGTAAGTGGCTCTTAACTATCGTTGTTACATGCTCGTTGGCTGCCAATACTGGCTGCCTGATACCTGGGTACTCGGCCGATCCGGCTCGACGTGCTCGACAGTTGATTTACACGTCAGAAAACCTGCGTTCCATGCTTGATGAGTGGGAACGAATCTGGTTTCTCGACATGCCGTCGCATTTGTCGCCTCACAGCGTCCATGGCGGAATCATCTAGTAGGTAGGCAACTTTCGAGTGTCGGAATCGCCTCGGAGCTGCGCAATTTGCGTGTAAGCTCATCGCTGGGGGTGCGCGCGTTGCGTATTGAGTGCAATGGCGTGTAGATTGGTTGTCTCAGGAACAACCTGCACGTTTACGAGTCGCACATCCCACTTCTACCGCTGGCATCACCCTTGGTTTCAGACAACAGCTCCGCAAGCCCCACCATGGCATACGATTTGACGGTCCAACTGGGACGTCTCCGCTTGGCAAATCCGATTCTGATGGCCTCGGGGACGTTTGGCTATGCCCGCGAAATGGAGTCGCTGGTCGACCTTTCTCGCCTCGGAGGCATCCTGCCCAAAACCATTACCAAGCTGCCCCGTCAAGGCAATGCGCCATGGCGCACGGTCGAAACGGCCTCGGGCATGCTGAATTCCATTGGACTGGACAACGACGGTATTGATGCGTTTGTTGAGCATCATCTGCCGTATTTGAGCAGTTTGGAGACGGCGATCGTGGTTAGCATCGCAGGCCGCACGCACGACGAATTCGTGGAAATGACGAGTCAACTTTCGGATTGTGACGGGGTGGATGCGATCGAGCTGAACATTTCTTGCCCCAATGTGAGTGGCGGCGTGGACTTTGGGACCGACCCAGGCATGTGCGAGCGATTGGTTGCGGCTTGCCGCGACGCGGGGCGTCATCCGATTATCGCGAAGCTGACCCCCAACGTGACCAGCGTACCGCAAATGGCCGTGGCTGCCGAAGCGGGTGGGGCGGATGCGATTTCTTTGATCAATACATGCCAAGGGATGGCCATCGATTGGCGTCGTAGGCGTCCGCTGTTGGGCAATGTGATCGGGGGGCTGAGCGGGCCAGCGATCAAGCCGATTGCCTTACGAGCGGTGTATCAGGCGGCACAGTCGGTTAAGACGCCGATCATAGGCATCGGGGGGATTGCTAATCTCGACGATGTGATGGAATTTGTGATGGCAGGTGCCACTGCGGTTCAGCTGGGGACGGTAAATTTTTACAATCCGACCGCCTCGACAACTATTCTGGATGAATTGCCTCAGGCCTTGGCCGATCTTGGTGCCGCGAGTGTTAGCGAGCTTGTCGGCACTCTTTCAACAAATTAAAGCAACGAACTAATCGAAACTAAATTACTATGCGAGTACTCAGCGGTATTCAACCGACCGGCCGACCCCATTGGGGCAACTATTTTGGCGCTATAACGCAATACATTGCGCTGCAAGACGCGGAGCAAGCGTTTTATTTTATTGCCAATTTACATGCACTAACCACGGTGCGTGATAAAGAGCTGCTGGCACAGTACACACTAGATTCGGCCATCGATCTGTTGGCACTGGGGCTCGATCCGCGGCAAGCGATCATGTTTGTGCAATCGGACGTGCCCGAGGTGAGTGAGCTTTGTTGGCTACTGATGACAGGCGCCCCCATGGGATTGCTGGAACGCTGCCATGCCTACAAAGACAAGAAGGCCAAGGGGCTTTCGGCGGACGCTGGGCTGTTTGCGTATCCTGTGTTGCAGGCGGCGGACATTCTTGCCTTTGATAGCGATACCGTGCCAGTGGGCGAAGATCAGGTGCAGCACATTGAAGTTTGTCGCGATATCGCGGGCAGCTTTAATCACAAGTTTGGCGAAGTCTTTGTGTTGCCCAAGGCCAAGGTACTCGACAACTCGGCCAAGGTGCCCGGCACCGATGGCGAGAAGATGTCGAAGAGTTACGATAACACGTTGAATGTTTTTGAACCGGCAAAAGCCCAACGCAAGCAGATTATGCGTATCGCCACAGACTCCCGGCCGATGGAAGATCCCAAAGATCCAGAAACCGATATTCTATATCAGCTGTACATGCTGGTCGCCTCGAAAGCCCAGTGCGAGGAGATGGCTGCGACTTATCGTCAGGGAGGCTTTGGCTACGGCGACGTGAAAAAAGCCTTAGCTGAAGCGGCGGAGAACTTTTTTGCCGAAGCGCGGGCTCAGCGTGACGATTGGGCGGCACGTCCGGATGACGTGAGAGAAATCCTCGCTACGGGAGCCAGTTGGGCACGTAAAAAGGCTAGCGAAGTACTGAATCGAGCCCAAGAGGCTTGCGGCATCAAGGGTTATTAAACAGTTATGGCAATGCAAATCCTTGGCATCGGCACCGACATTATTGAGTGCTTGCGAATCGCGCAGATGATCGATCGCCACGGCGAGCTGTTCATTAATCGGGTCTACACCGAGCACGAGATCGGCTACTGCTCAACGAAGAAGGCAGCCACACAGCATTACGCGGGACGCTGGGCAGCCAAGGAGGCCGTTCTCAAGGCCTTAGGCACCGGCTGGCGCCGCGGCATCAGTTGGCGCGATATCGAAGTCCGCAACAAGCCTGGCGGTGCCCCGATCATTGCCCTAGCAGGTGGAGCTCGCGAGGTTTTCGAGCAGACGGGGATTCAGCACATGCACATCAGCATTTCGCACTGCCGCAGCCATGCGACGGCCTATGCAGTTGCTGAAGGTGTTGGGGTGGAATAGCTGATTTGGCTAGCCTGCCTACTGATGTTCACTCGGAAAATGACGATCTTCATTATCCTGCAGCGTTTGTGCACGCTTTCGCAAGGTACCATCGTTGGGATATAGGTTTCAAGCTTAAGCGACTATGAGTAAAATCTTCAAACCCAGTAGAATTTAACCGAGTCCTAATCCGCGTATTGCCAATTGCAGCTCTTTCACAGAACATGTGATTACAAGTATTCCATCACTTGGCAAGCTATCGGCCAGCCGCGACCAAATTTTCCACTAGACGACCTTTGATGAATATTAATTTTACTCCGGACGACACTCTTTTTCAGCTTGCAATTGTGTTATTGGCTGGAATTGTTGGTGGCGAATTGTTTGGCCTTGTTAAGTTACCAAAAGTGACAGGTTGGATTTCTACGGGAATCTTGATCCGTGGACTTGCCCCATACCACAGTGCATATACCGGGCTAACAGCTGAGTCGGTCGCCGGTTTTCGGCCGTACATGAGTTTTGTGTTAGGTTACATCGCATTCACTGTGGGCGCAGCATTGCATTTCGCTAGTTTACGAAATTCAGGCAAACGGTTGGGATTGTTGCTGTTGGGCGAAGCTCTCGTCACTCCTTCTATTGTTGTCGTGGTGATGTATTTATTCGGAGGCTGGTTGGCTCCGGGGCAAGTCAGCCTCAGTGCATGTCTCTTACTTGCTGCGATCGCTATCGCAGGTGCGCCAGGTACAACAGTGCTTGTCGTGCAGGAAGCTCGCGCTAGGGGAATCCTCACCCGAACCTTAGTGGCAGCTGTAGCACTTATCGACATGGTAGCCGTAGGCGCATATGTCTTTGCTTCGTCTTATGCTGCCGAAGGTTTAGGAACGACCAGTTGGCTGACAGTCTGGCCATTGGCGGTGAGCTCCGTAGCAAGAGAATTCGGCTTTGCATTTTTGGCCGGTAGTTTAAGTGCCTTGATCGCGCTTGTGCTTACTCGAACATTTGTAAGTCCGGCATTCCTTGGGCCCACAATGGTAGCGGTAATCTTGGGCGCCTGGGGAGGAGCAGCCGGGTTCGGTGCCTCGGGTATCTTAGCGTGCACGATCGCTGGAATTCTGGTATCCAACATTCGTCACGACACCGTGCGCTCGACTGAAGCCTACCTTCATTCGATCGGGGCGGTGTTATTCGCAGCGTTCTATACGTTTGCTGGTATGAACCTTAACTTCTCATTGGTGCTTCAAGCCGCTAGTTTGGTGGGACTGTATTTCGTCGCAAGGTTTCTGGGGAAGTATTGTGGCGCGTACGCCGCCATGTCGATCGCTGGCGTGCCAACTCGGGTTAGGAACAACTTGGGGCTCGCCTTGATTCCGCACGGGGGAGTCGCGGTAGGTTTGATTTTACTCTTGCAATCCGACCCACAGCACAGGGAGGTTGCCGAAATGGTGTCGACCGTAGCCTTGGCCGCTTTGGCCATTAATCAACTATTAGGCCCCAGCGGAGCACGTCTCGCCCTTCACTGGGCAGGAGAAGCCGGCAAAGATCAGCCACGTCTGCTCGACTTCCTGGACGAACACCATATATCGGTCAATATCGAAGGCACAAACAAGGAGGAAGTTATTCGGTCATTGGCGGCTCAACTCTACGCCACCAAAGTAAAACCATCAATCCCGCAGGAAGAATTCGTGAAGCGGGTGCTTGAGCGAGAACAAGTCGCTAGCACTTGTCTGTCTGAGGGACTCATGATTCCTCATGCGATTCTGGATGAAGGTGAAGAAATCTCAGGAATCTTAGGAATTAGCTCTGCAGGTCTCGATCTAGGTGCACCTGATGGCCGGCCGGTGCATGCCGTGTTGGTCTTGGCGACCCCCATGGCAGACCGTCGTCGTCATTTAGAGGTATTATCCGCGTTTGCCACGGCCATCACTCATGACGTTAATCTATGTGAACAATTGTATCATGCAAGAAGTGCAGCCCACGCGTATGACGTGTTGCACGCTGAGGACGCAGAAGACATCAACTATTTCCTCGAAGACGCAATCGTTCACACTGACGAAAAGGTCAGGCCACGCGATTAGAAAAACAATTCAGTGGTGTTAGCCAGATACCACCATTTGGCAACTGGACAACAACGCTGCCGTCCAGCTCTTTGACGATTCTGTTGAGACTGTAGGCCGGAACAAGCTGTGCGCAGTTCCGGCTTTTCTTGGTACCCATGCCGGAACTGCGCGAAGCTTGTTCCGGTCTACTTTTCTTGCATATAGCCAGCCACGCTAATCGCTTTAGCATGAATACTTCTGTGCGCTAGCATTTGATGCAACGTCTGATACTACAGCAAAGTACTGTTACGAACACGAGCAGCAAGCTCGTCGGTTCTGGTATCGCAACAGTAGCTGGTAGAGGTGCCGACGTCCCGAAGTTGGTTTCCCAGTCACCAAGAGAACCTATGTTAGAATCTTGCTGCCATATTAGAAAATCGGTGCCGTCAATATCGCCATCTTCATCGAAATCGCCGTCCTGGGGCAGGCTCGGCAATCCCGCGATGAGTGTTGTGTAAATGGTGTTCCCGTTGCTGAGGTCGTCATCCCAAATTCGAAGCGAGTTGATCGAATCACCTTCAGCGATTCCAAGGTCCGATAGGTCGATGATCTGCAGGCTAGGACGCGGAGTCGCATTTGAGTTGCCGAGCGAACCGCTCGATTGCGCGACTGGATCAAGAAAATCGGTCGGATTGGTAGGACCTCCTGCAGGATAGAAGTAGTAGGGGATCCCTGAGAGGGCTCCTAGATCGATATCGGCATCACGATCGATCTGTACTGGAGTTGCTCCATCAGGTGAAAGCCAATAGGGCCCAGGCTCCGATTCAAAGGTACTAAACTGAAATGTAATGAAGCTCAACAACAGGTCGGCTCCTGTGTCATTCACCACAGGTTGCGTAAAAGTGTACTCGGTAAATTCATCGCCAAGCTGAAAGTTGCCATCGCCAAGTCCCGGGGTGAACAGCCCCGTGTTCAGATACTCGTCGTTTATCAATCCATCGGGAGCCCCGCTGGCAGGGTAGCCGTCCTCGCTAAGTATGACGGTGCGAAACGAGCCTGGGATATTAACAGCGGAAATATTCCCGAGGATTAACTCCTCGAATGGGTAGAAGAAATTTTCTGGACCACGAAACATGCCAATCGATTGTAACGATACTCTTTCGCTCCCACTCGTCATTTCGGTAACGACGGAAGTTATCTGCGCCTCAGTCTCATTCGAGCAAAAGAGTAAAATGGCCACGAACGATGCGATTCGAGATAGCGTCTTTTTATGCATGACTTACTCCGCAATGAAGAACTGCCTGCTAGTGCAATGTGGTAATACTATAACCGATGATAACGGGCATGGCGAAATAGTTACTTCCGAAGCTCCCTCCTGCACCGCAGACACTGGTTTCGCTAGCCTCCGGGCTATCGGACCTGCGGTTATTGATTGTTTTGGAAGCTCTAAAGCAGGAATATTTCGAAATGTACATCGTTACGTCAACCTTTGCCAGAAGCAGCGATGCTGTAACCTACCTTCGGCTTCCTCGTTCGACGCAGATAGATGGCAAAGCTTCGCTTCGCCCACCTTTCACTAGCAAGCGGCGTTAGTCAGATATCGCCATTCGGCAGATAGACAACGATACTGCCGCCCAGCTCTTTGACGATTCTGTTGAGCGTGGAAATTCGCATCTCGCCGGATGCTTTCATTTCGGAAAGGGTCGATTGCCCTCTACCTATCCGCGACGCCAATTCAGCCTGCGTCATGCCGGATTGCTTACACATTTCTGCAACTAGGGCTCAGAGGCCTTCTTTTTGGTGGTCGACTTCTTTTTTGCCGCTTTCTTTTTGGTGGTGGATTTTTTCTTGGCGGCTTTTTTCTTGGGGGTTGCTTTCTTTTTGGCAGACTTTTTCTTGGCGGCCTTCTTTTTCTTCGGCGAGGGGCCTTGGGCTGCTTTGTCGGCTAGCATCGAGACGGCTTCGTCGAAGGTGATTTCTTCGACAATCATCCCCTTGCGGAGCGAAACGTTAGTCGAGCCGTCCGTGACATAGGGGCCAAAACGACCATCCAATATCTGCACCGGCTTTTCCGTAACGGGCGAAGGATCGAACACCTTCAGCGGCGGTTTTTTCGCGGCACCGCGGCCTCGTGTTTTCGGTTGGGCCAGTATTTCAATGGCCTGCTGCTGGGTGACTTCCAGCGGCGAAATATCCGCCGGCAACGAGCGGGTTTCTTTATCGCACTTGATGTAAGGACCATACCGACCGTTGTGTGCTTCGATAATCTTGCCGACGAGCGTATCGTTGCCCTCGGCCTGATCCTTTTTTGTTTTTTCGGTTTCGGGATGCTCGCCTAGATCGCGTGGTAGTGAAAGTAGTTTTAGTGCTGTGGCGAAATCGACGTCCTCGGGCTCCATGCCTTTGAGTAGGCCGGCGTTTTGCGGTTTTTCTTCTTCTTCGTCGTCGCTCATCACGCCCCGTTGGACGTAGGGGCCGAAGCGCCCGATCTTGAGATAGACGGGCTTCTGCGTGTCGGGGCAAGTTCCTAGCGGCTCTTCCGCTTTTTGAGCTTGTTCGAGCAACTTGATGGCCATTTCAAGAGTCACTTCATCGGGCGGGGTTTCGTCTTTTAACGAGGCGGTGCGTTCGCCTTGTTCGACGTAGGGCGAGTAGCGTCCTACGCGTACAAAGACCTCGGGTTCGCCTTCTGGTGTACCGATGTAAATGCGGCTGATTTTTGCCGGGTCGATCTCGTCGATTTTGTTTTCGAGCTGCTTTTTGAGACCGGGTGAACCGTTGCCGAAGTAAAACTTTTCGAGATATTCGATGTGACCCGTTTCGCCGCGACTGATGGAGTCGAGATCGTCTTCCATTTGTGCCGTGAATTGGTAATCGACCAGGCCCCCCAGATTTTCTTCCAGGAGGGTCACTACCGAGAACGCAATCCAGGTGGGCACCAGGGCGTTTGCCTTTTTGAACACGTAGCTGCGTGCGAGAATCGTATCAATAATCGATGCGTAGGTACTCGGTCGACCGATGCCGCGTTCTTCTAGTGCTTTGGTTAAAGCTGCTTCGCTGTACCGTCCGGGAGGTTGGGTAGAGTGTTCTTTTGTATCTAAGGCAGTACAGCTTAGTACTTCTCCGACTTCCAAGTTCGGCAGGGACCGTTCTTGGTCGGCGAGGTCGGCGTTGGGGTCGTCGGAGCCTTCGACGTATGCCCGTAGGTATCCGGGGAAGTCGATAGTTTTGCCGCTCACCTGGAAGAGGCAGCCTTCGCCTTCGATGGTCACAATAATCCGTCGGCCGCGGGAATCGGCCATTTGGCTGGCGATCGTACGTTTCCAGATTAAATCGAACAGCCGAAATTCGTCCGTGTTGAGGGTGGCCTTCATCACTTCAGGTAGCTCGAAGGGGTGACCAGCGGGGCGGATCGCTTCGTGAGCTTCTTGGGCGTTCTTTACTTTTGATTTATAGGTTCGGGGTTCATTGGGCAGATAATCGGGGCCGTAGTTCTCGTCGACTAGCTTGCGAGTATCGTCGATGGCTACCGATGCCAGGTTGGTGGAGTCGGTACGCATGTAAGTGATATGGCCGTTTTCGTACAAACTTTGGGCTACCTGCATGGTTCGGCGAGCTGTGAAGCCGATTTTTCGGTTGGCTTCCTGTTGCAGGGTACTTGTAGTAAAGGGCGGGGAGGGCTTAGTGGTGTAGGGCTTGTCTTCGACTGAGGTGACGCGGAATTCGCCCGTGCGGATTTTCTCGGCCAAAGCAATTGCCTCAGGGCCGTTGAGCAGCATGAGGTCGTTGTTTTTGAGCTTACCGTTGGTCGAGTCGAAATCTTTACCGGAGGGGATCTTACGCCCCGAGACGGACATCAGCGGGGCATCTAACGACTGGCCGGTTTGCTTGGCAAATGTTCCCAGCAGATCCCACCAGGTGCCCGAGACAAACGCCATGCGTTCGCGTTCTCGCTGGACGATGAGTCGGACGGCGACACTTTGCACGCGACCAGCTGATAGTCGAGGGCGAACTTTTCGCCACAGGAGGGGCGAGACTTCGTAGCCGTAGAGGCGATCTAAAATTCGGCGAGTTTCTTGTGCGCGAACGAGCCCCTCGTCGACGTCGCGAGGTTCGGCCATGGCGGCTTGGATTGCGTCTTTGGTGATTTCGTGAAAGACCAAGCGATAAACGGGGACCTTTGGCTTGAGCAATTCCAGTAGATGCCAGCTAATGGCCTCTCCTTCGCGGTCTTCGTCCGTCGCGAGGTAAAGGGCGTCTGAGTCTTTGACAAGGTCTTTGAGCATCTTGACGTGTTTCGTCTTGCCGGGCGGAACGACGTAGATGGGTTTAAAATTGTCGGTGACGTTGACCCCCAGATTCGACCACTTTTCTTTCTTATATTTAGCGGGAATCTGCTTGGCGCCCTGCGGCAGGTCGCGGACATGGCCGATACTGGCCTCGACGCGGAAACCTTTGCCCAGGTATTTGGCAATCGTTTTCGCCTTGGCTGGTGATTCGACAATTACCAACGCTTGCCCGTTGCCAGGGGAGTCTGCTGCTTTTTTCTTACTCATATTGCTACCAAATCAACGCAGTTGCATCGGCTTGAGAAAATAAACTTAACGCGTGAACTCTATATCCGCAGTCATTAAGGGTGTTCGTGAGCAAAGTCTGGTCAGGCCAACTCATTATTTCAATCCCTACGAACCTGTAATCTTGCTGTATTCGCTATAAACTTGCCTAACTCACCCAATTGGCCTTGTGGCGAGCCCTATTGGCTCGCCGGTTGACCAGTTTTGAGGCCTGATCCCTGGTTCCCTACTGCTGTGAGGGGTATTCTGGCGGCCAGATATAGCCCACACTACCGATTGGGATTGCATTTACGTCGATCTGCCATAGAATCACGAGCCTCGAATTTAACGATTTACGTCGTCAATCATTACTTCTGTACCGGTTGGTCTGTCAAGAGGCCACTACCGGCCAAAACTTTCTAGGAAGCGTCGATGGCAAGCCCTTTTCGCCTATTTCGCAAGAATCAAAAACTTTTTCTGGCGATAGCCGCGTTGATGGCTATTTTCGTTTTTGTGCTGGCTGACCCGCTGACCTCCTGGCTGCAGCAGCAATCTGGTGGCCCTACTGGAAATCCTGGGACGAAGACAGTTGCTACCTGGGATGGCGGCTCGATTAATGAGCAGCAATTGGGTGAATTGACCCGACGACGCTATTTTATTAGCAATTTTTTGAGTGCTTTGCGGATGACGGGCGGGCAGCGGATTATGCAGGAGGGTGGCACTCCGGTGGATCCAACGGTGCCAAATTTCATCCTCGGCGAGAATCCTCCGCCGGGATCGGTCGAGGCCGATGTGGTGACTCGACAGATTTTTGCGGAATTGGCCACAGAAGCTGGCATGTCTGTCAGTGACACACTTGTGAATCACTACCTCGACGAGATCAGTTTTCGCAGGGTAACGGGTGAAGAGATTCAGCAAATGCTGGCTGCCTCGCAGGGCAGATATGGCGTGCGAGCTGCGGAGGAGATGCTATTTTCTGGTTTGCAAGAGATGCTACTCGGGGAGTATTACCTGATTAGTTATAGTTCTGCAATTGGCAATGTGATGCCTGAGCAGCGTTGGCAGGATTGGTTGCTCGTGAATGAGCGTATCTCGCTAGAAGCGGCTGTGTTGCCTACGGCACAGTTTTTAGACAAGACGGAAGAACCTAGCGACGAGGATTTGCGGAAGTTCTACGCCAGCAATAAGGATCGAATTGATGGCTCGATTCAACTGGTTGCGGGCGTTCAGTTGCCTTCGCCGGAACCTGGGTTCAAAGAGCCTCGTCGGGTGAAGCTTCAATACTTGCAGGGCGATACCGTTGCATGGACAGATAAGCTGTTGGATAGCGTCACGGACGAAGAGATCGCCGATTACTACGAGCGGAACAAGCGTACGCAGTTTGTTAAGCCTGAAGACAGTGTTGCTGAAGAAGAGGCAACTGAAGCTGAAGAGGAAGCCGCACCGCCAGAAGCGGAGGCCGAGGAATCTGCAGTAGAAACCGCAGAGCCTGCTGAGTCTGAGGAAAGTGCTGAAGCGGAGGAGTCGTCTGAATCCCCTGCTGAGGAAGCTACATCTGAGTCAACAGAGCCTGAAACCACTGAGCCATCTGAGGAAGAGCCAGCAGCTCCGGCTGAAGAACCTGCTGAGGCTAGCGAAGAACCGGCAGCACCAGCTGAGGAGCCTGCCGCAGCGGAAGAACCTGCTGCTGAAGAGTCGAGCCGTGTTTCGAAGAGCAGCCCGTTCCGCTTGGTAGGTTTTCAGGAAGAAGCTGCAGAGTCGGCTGAAAGCGAAGAGGAATCGCCTGCAGAGGAAGCTCCTGCGGAAGAGGAGCAGCCAAGTGAAGAGGCTGCTGTTGAGGAGGCGACCGTAGAAGAGGAAGCGCCGGCAGAAGAGGAAGAGGTTGAATACGAGCCGCTGGAGTTGGTGAGCGATCAGATTCGCCGTCAGTTGGCTAACGATAAGGCTGTGGTTGAGCTGCAGAATGTGATGGAGTTGGCTTACGCCGATTTGCAGTCGGAGTACAACGATTACGGAGGACAGCGTATCTTGGCTGAGAGCGAAGAGAAAGAAGCTCCAGCGGTACCAGCAGCACTTGCTGACTTGTCGGGTTTGGCTACGAAGCATGGATTGGTTTATGAACCCACTGTATTGCATTCTATACGCGAACTTTTTGAAACAAACGTAGGGAAGGCCGTCGACACGCAGACGCGGAGTCAGTTTGTTGCTCGTGCGGCTTTCTTCAACTTGGAGCTTTATGAGCCGTTTTTGGCCCAGGATATTGATGGGATTTGGTACCTGGTGATGAAGGTTGAGGACCAACCTGCTCGCGTGCCTGATTTTGATGAAGTTCGCGACAAGGTGGTAGCGGCTTGGAAAGAGAGCAAGGCTGCGGGGCTCGCCCAGGAAGCAGCCCAGCAGCTCGCCAAGGAGGCTCAAGAAGCAGGCGGGTCGTTGGCAGACTTTGTGGCTGACAAGGGTTACGAAGTGGTCATCACGGACATGTTCAGCTCGCGAACTTTGGGTACCACTCCGACGGAGATGCGAGCGGGAGCTCGGCTTGGTGAGGCGCCGCCATTGGAGTCTGTGGGGGCTGACTTTATGGATGAGGCATTTAAGCTAGAGCCTGAACAAGTGGTCGCTTTGCAGAACTACGATCTTAGCAAATCCTATGTGGTTCGGCTCGATCAACGTGAAAAGACCGAGGATGAATTGCGTCAACTCTTTTTGAGCGAAGCCAACAGTTGGTACGGCGTGCAAATGATGATGGCGTCTCGCGGGCAGGCTGCTCGGGGGCAGTTGGAGCAACGCTTGCATGAACGGATTGGCCTCAATTATGAGGAGTTCGGAAAGTATCTGCAGGAGCTGAGGAGTAGGAGGTAGCGGTCTGCTTTCAGCTTTCAGCTTTGTGGTAGTATTACTCCTTGGTGCGTAATAGCCAGATGTTGCGGTAGTAGACAGGGTTGCCGTGATGCTGGATGTAGATGGGGCCCTTGGCAGAGTTGATGCTCTTGGTGGGCGAGGCCGTGGTGGTGTGCGGTAGCTCGATGTTGTCTTGTACCACGACACCGTTTAGTTTTACGGTCATGCGTGCGTTCTCTACAAGTTTCTTATCGGCGTCGAATTTTGCTGCGGTGAAATCAACATCGTAGGTCTGCCAGCGGAGTGGTGGAAAGCACATGTTGAGCAGCGGATCGGCGATCGAGTAGACGCCGCCGGTTTCGTTCATCTCGCCGGTCTCGCCGAAGGAATCGAGCACCTGGGTTTCGAAGCGACCCTGGTGGTAGACGCCGCTGTTGCCCCGTTGTTGGCCGCGGGCGTAGGGTTTGTAGGGGGTGCGGAATTCAAGATGGAGCATATAGCTGCCAAAATCTTCTTTGGTGGTGATGTCGGTGTTTTGCAGCAGGCCTTCTTCCATTTGGGCGTTTAGCCAGGCGTCGGTCGAGGTGCCGTCGAAGAGGACGAGGGCATCTCTGGGTGGTTTGGCACCGAGGGTGGGGCTGGAACGCTCGACTCGGGGTAACTCGGCAATTGTTTTGCCATCTTGAGTCACGGTGACTTTATTATCAGTGATGGTGGCTTGGGTATTCTTGTCTTTCGAGGCGAGTTGTACGGTGCCTTTGGTGCGAGTGCCGGAGAGTTCGAGTCGTTGATGCTGCTTGCTCCTGCCAAGGCCGGGTAGGCCGCCTTCGAGGAGAATGGCATCAAAGCGCCCTCCGCCGCGGGCGATTACTTGAACGCCCCAGGGTTGGCCGGGTTGGTCGATGCCGTATTCGCCTTGGTAGTTGAAGTCGGTATCTTCTTGGGCCGCCTTGTCGGGGTTTGTCCAGGTGAGGTAGGCAAATTTTTCGTTGAGCGATTGGCCGTTGCAGCCGTTGGCGAGGAGGGTGAGAGCGACGAAGTAGGCGGTTGGTTTCATGTTGAGTTGTGAGTTGTTGGGCGCGAGGCGCGAGTTTTTGTAGTGGTGGAAGTTGGTTCTGGCTCGCATTGCTGGGCAAGCCAGCAGTGGCACCGGGCGAGTGGTTTTGACGCTTTAAGTGAGTGATTTGTTGACGAATGTGGACACAATAGCATCCGTTGGTGCTGTGATACTAGTGTTTGGGGGGGTAGTTTTGGCAAGGATTGGAGGGAAACGATTTTTGGGGACAAAAATGTGGGTTAGGGGCTTGGTATTAGGGTGTAGGGA
>Ga0315338_1001517_pt1 | contig 28698 bp, 22 predicted proteins | sample ASW8metaG_FD_204518 | JGI IMG/M metagenome (GOLD analysis project Ga0315338, IMG submission 204518) | Ammonia-oxidizing marine archaeal communities from Monterey Bay, California, United States - ASW #8 | ecosystem: Environmental > Aquatic > Marine > Coastal | place: USA: California | collected... | reverse complement strand
TTGAGGCAATTCCAACCGAAGCGGCGAGTTATGACGGTAGCGTCAATAGACGAAAGCCCGTTTGGGGAAAAGCCCCCCTAAATATTTCATATGAATATTCGCCCTTGAGGCCCAGTTTTCAAGGCTGAGGCCTTAACTGATTGGTTCATTGGACTGTTTCCCCACTCCACACAACTTGTCTGGACTAAAGTAGTTGTTCTTGAGCCAAAGTAAAAAACAATGCGAATGTATAAAAATTGGAGATCTTAGGATCAACACGCTGTAACCATAAGCTAGGCTAACCGCACTGCTGCGTGGATGATCGCAAGAAAATCCGCAGATTTGAGGCTCGCTCCACCCACCAATGCACCATCAACATTTGGAACAGCCAGGATCTCGGCGGCATTGTTCGGCTTAACCGAGCCGCCATAAATTATTCGTATCTGTGCTGAGATATCCATGCCAAAACGGTTAGACAGCGAGACGCGTAGCGCTGAATGCATATCTGCAATTTGCTCAGTGGTCGGCGTGCGTCCGGTACCAATCGCCCAAATGGGCTCATAGGCAACCGCTAACTCTTGTACGCCCATATCGAGAGAAAAATCCTTAGGCAGGCTGGCCTCAAGTTGCTTCGTAACAATCTGCTCGGCATTACCGGCATCACGAACCGCCTCCGTTTCTCCCACGCAAAGAATAGGTTTTAGCCCTTCTTCACATGCCGTAGTCATTTTTTCAGCAATTAACGCACTTGCTTCCACTTGATATTGCCGTCGTTCCGAATGACCCAAAATGACATATTTCGCTCCGGCGTCGCGCAGCGATACTGCTGAGATTTCTCCGGTAAATGCTCCTGCCTTTTGGGCATGACAATCCTGCCCTCCCACCAAGACTGGGCTTCCTTCTGCCGCTTTGGCGGCTTCGGTAAGTAGGGTTGCAGGAGGGCACACCAACACTTCTACGCCCTGCAAATCAGCAATACCGCGGCCGAGAGCACGGATCTCAGCCAAAGACGAGCGTAAACCGTTCATCTTCCAATTACCGGCTAACAACTGACTTATCTTTGAATTTTCTGAGTCCATGATAACTTGCCGTGTTATTGGCTCACCCCTATCATCCAGCACCTTCCAAAGCCAAGTTAGTTCTGATCATGTTTAAACAGCTCCGTGGTATCGCTAAAAGCAAAATCTTCGGCATCATCATCATTGGTGGCCTGGTTATGGCGTTTAGTCTATGGGGTGTTGGCGACATATTCCGGGGTGTCATTTCTACCTCTGTTGCCCAAGTAGGCGACACCGAGATTACAAATATTCAATTTAGTCGGGAAGTGCGCGGCCGCATGCAGGACATGGGCCAGCAAATGAACACCAATTTTACAATGGAACAGGCTCGCCAGTTCGGGATCGGCCAGATAGTCATTGATGAATTGGTGTCACGCGCAGCGGTACACGAGGTCGCACAAAACCTCGGACTGACCGCTCCGAACGATATGGTGCGTAATACGATACAAGCGCAACCTGCATTTCAAAATCTCAACGGTCAGCAAATTGTTCAGGCACTAAACAGCAGCGGCTATACTGAGCAAGAATACGTCGAATCGGTACGTAGCGATATTACACGCATGCAACTTCTCCAATCGATTGGGACGGGCGTCATACCGCCAACGGGCCTTGTCAATCTTCTACACAGTTTTATCAATGAGACCCGAATAATAAATTACGTAATCCTGAATCCAGAAAATATTGACGAGATTCCGTCGGTAACTGAAGAACAAATTGTGGAGTTCCACGCTGCACGCCCCGATCTGTTCAACGCACCCGAATATCGATCGATCGAATATGTGGTTATCGGGCCCACGCAAGTTGCTGCTCAGGTGGAAACTACTGAAGAGGAGCTGCTGCAAGAATACGAGAACCCCATCATTCCACTAGGGGTCCCTGAAACACGCGAAATTCAGCAGCTGATATTTGACGATCAGGAGGCCGCTCTTGCCGCAAGGATGCGTATCGAAGAGGGCATCACGTTTCTTACCATTGCGGAAGAACGCGGTCTGAACGCCGACGATATATCTCGGGGCACTTTAACTTTGGACCAATTGGATGGAGCTGCTGCAGAAGCAGCCTTCTCTTTGGAACTTGGTAGTGTAACAGAGCCCGTGGAAGGGATTTTTGGTTGGATCTTGCTTCACGTCACCAACATCACGCCTGGTACGGAGCTGACATTCGAGGAGGCACGGGACCAAATAAGAGAATCCCTTGTGACTCAGCGCGCTGCAAATTTGATTGCTGATCTGGCAAATGCATATTCTGATTCAACCGCAGGCGGCGCAATATTACCAGTAGCTGCTACGCGGATTGGAATTGAGTCAATTGCGCTAGAAGCCATCGACAACGCGGGACTGCTGCCAGATGGCACGCTGGCCCCGATTCCAAGTGACCCAACATTTCTTGAACAAGTTTTTTTGACTGTGGCTGGCGAAGAAACCTTTCTTTACGAGGGGCAAGACCAACTCTACTACGCCATACGTGTCAATAGTGTGACGCCTGCAGCACTTCACCCACTAGAAACGGTACGGCCTGAAGTGGAGCGCGCTTGGGAAGATGACACCAGAGCGAATGCACGCCAAAGACGTGCAATGGAACTCTTGGAAGAGGCTCAAACAAACGGATTAGATAGTGTTGCACAAAGCCTTAGCCGCACTTTGATGGTAAGCATGCCGTTACGAAGAGACAGCTTCAGTGAGACAATTGGCCCACAATTATTGCAGCAGATATTTTCGATTTCACAGGGTTCGACCACTTCCGGCCTGGCTGCAAATGGTGAAGACTATATCATCGTTCGAATCGAAGACGTCTCCCATCCGGTGCCTGACATTACATCGGACGAATACAATCAGCTTGTTGAATCAATGGCCGCGCAGATGGGACAGGATGTTATTGATACATTCGTGAACGCAGCGCGTGAAGATGTAGGTGTGACCACCTACCCTGATGCAATGGACATCGCCATGGGACTGGGGTTCTTCTACTAGATACAATGGAAATTTGCCCCAGCCTTTCTGCCTTTGCCTCCAAATATGACGCGGGCTGCCCGCAGGCATTGTTCACGCGTCTTGTCGCCGATCTTGAGACACCTGTATCGGCATACCTGAAACTTGAAAATGCAGTTTCCAACTCATTTCTGTTTGAGAGTGTGCAGGGAGGAAAGCAGCGTGGGCGCTATTCGATAATTGGACTGAACCCCGACCTCATCTGGCGCTGCCGTGACGGCAAGGCTGAGATTAATACGACCGCAGCCGTCGATCCTGAAAACTTCATTCCAGACGCCCTTAGCGATCAACCGCTCGAGTCACTCAGGCGGCTTGTTCGTTCCGTGCATATGGAATTACCAAACGAATTACCGCCTATGTCGGTCGCACTATTTGGCTATCTTGGCTACGATCTCGTGCGCCACATGGAAAGGCTGCCTGCACCGCCGCCCGATGTCCTAGGTTTGCCCGAAGCAATAGTTATCCGACCAACAATCACTGCAATTTTCGACTCTATTCGTGATGAGATCATCTTGGTGACTCCGATTTGGCCCGACCCAAAAATAGTAGCGCGGGTTGCCTATAAAAATGGTTGTGAGCGGCTGGAAAAAACAATTGCCACGTTAGAAAAGAAGTTGGTTTCGCCGGTAGAGGTCGACGTTGCAAGCCTTCCCGATGGCCCCGTGGAGTCCAACACTACGCATGACGAATATTTGGCGATGGTTACCAAGGCGAAGGAGTATATTCTCGCCGGTGATATTTTTCAGGTTGTACCAAGCCAGCGTTTTCAGCGACCATTCACACTACCGCCTTTCTCGCTTTATCGCGCCCTACGTAGAACCAACCCATCGCCATATCTTTATTTCCTGAATTTTTCTGATTTCTCGATTGTTGGTTCGAGCCCTGAGATACTTGTACGCTTGCGTGATGGCACGGTGACGATTCGACCGATTGCCGGGACGCGGCCACGCGGGCAGACACAGATGGAGGATCATAAACTTGCCACCGAACTCTTGGCCGACCCAAAGGAACGCGCAGAACATTTGATGCTGCTCGACTTGGGCCGAAATGATGTTGGCCGCGTTGCTGAAACAGGTTCGGTTCATGTCACCGATCAATTTTTTGTGGAGCGCTATAGTCACGTTATGCATATTGTCTCGAATGTCGAAGGCAAAATTAGGCCCGGATGTGACGCTGTTGACGCCCTCATTGGTGGTTTTCCTGCAGGTACGCTCTCTGGGGCACCAAAAGTACGGGCGATGGAAATTATCGATGAACTTGAGAAGGAAAAACGTGGTGTCTATGCCGGCGCGGTAGGATATTTTGCAGCCAACGGAACCATGGACACCTGCATAGTGCTGCGTACAGCGGTGGTTAAAGACGGCGTGATGTATGTTCAGGCGGGAGGTGGTGTCGTCGCAGACTCTGACCCAGAAGCAGAATTTCAGGAAACAGTAAATAAAGCCAAGGCATTAATGGCTGCTGCAGAGGAAGCTACACGGAACGCTTAGCCATCTCGTCGTGAACAATAGTGCGATCGAGATTCATTCTATCAAACTCTCTCAGAAAAGCTGATTGCCGCGTATGATTCTCTGGTATATTGTATACCAGAGATGGTTTCTGACATTAGAACAGTCCAGAGCGAGCCTACTGCTACCGACATTGGCGTAGTCCCGTTTGATACGCAGCCAGGGCTAAAGCAGCAGGCCTATGCTGCTCTGAAAAATGTCATTGTTTCCATGGATATCTATGCCAGTCGTGCTGATATCAGGCTCGACGAACGTAAGTTAGCTGCGGAATTTGGAATTAGCCGAACACCAGTACGTGAGGCAATTGCCCAGCTTGAACGTGAGGGTTTCGTTAGATCGGTGCCACGGCGGGGTATCTATGTGGTCCGCAAAACGCGGCAAGAGGTTATCGAACTGATAACCGCCTGGGCAGCGCTTGAAAGCATGGCCGCTAGGCTTGCTACACAAAATGCTGATTTAGATGAAATCACTGGGTTGCGCCGTATGTTCGTGACTTTTGAAGGGGGTGCGGTCGAAGCAAAACTCGACGAATATTCCGAGGTTAACATTGAATTCCACCAGGCCATTATTCGTATGAGCCACAACGGAGTTCTGATTGATTTGGCAGAAAATCTTTTTACCCACATGCGGATGATCCGCGGCAAAACAATCGTTGAACAAGACCGGGCGGACCGTTCAATAAGCGACCACATGCACATCATTGAGGCCCTTGAAGCACGTGATACCAACCGTGCTGAAGAACTCGTGCGCGACCACGCGCTGGGTCTTGCTCAGCATGTTGAACGCCATGCCGATTATCTAGATTAGCGGTAAAAACCTGGAATGGCAGAACAAAACAAAGAATGAGTGAGAGGATAATGGCGGAAGCAACAATAAATGAAATAGATACAGCCGAAGATGGGCCCGAACTGACTGATGGGTTTCATCTCATTATTGATGCGCTCAAGCTCAACGGCATAGAGACAATTTACGGTGTACCTGGCATTCCGATCACTGATTTTGGACGCATAGCCCAGGCCGAAGGCATACGTGTTCTATCTTTTCGCCATGAGCAAAACGCCGGCAATGCTGCGTCCATTGCTGGGTACCTCACGAAAAAGCCAGGGGTCTGCCTAACGGTATCTGCGCCGGGCTTTCTCAACGGCCTAACGGCGCTGGCTAATGCAACGACTAATTGCTTTCCTATGATTCTGATTTCAGGCTCGTCCGAACGCGAGATCGTCGATCTTCAGCAAGGCGACTATGAAGAGATGGACCAGCTTGCCATCGCAAAGCCTCTGTGCAAAGCAGCCTTTCGTGTGCTGCATGCCACTGACATCGGCATCGGCGTAGCGCGCGCGATCCGTGCCGCCGTCTCGGGGCGCCCAGGCGGAGTTTACCTTGACCTACCTGCCAAGCTGTTTGGACAGGTGATGGACGCCGAGGTAGGACAAAAATCACTCGTAGAAGTCATTGACCCCGCTCCCGCCCAGATTCCTGCAGTTGAATCCGTCAAACGTGCGCTAGAATTACTTAAATGCGCCAAGCGCCCGTTGATCATTCTCGGCAAAGGCGCAGCTTATGCCCAGGAAGATGATGCAATCCGCACCCTCCTCGAAAAAACTAGCATTCCCTTTCTACCGATGAGCATGGCCAAAGGCATTCTACCCGATACCCACCCACAATGCGCAGGCGCGGCACGCTCGACAGTACTAAAAGAGTCTGATGTCGTGATGCTGATTGGCGCCCGCCTCAACTGGCTGCTGTCACAAGGCAAGGGTAAGTCCTGGGGTGGGCCAAAGAAGTTTATCCAAATTGACGTAGAGCCCAAGGAAATGGATTCGAATGTCAAGATTGCGGCACCGATTGTTGGCGATATCGGCTCCTGCGTATCGGCACTCCTCGATGGGATCGACGCCCAATGGCCTAGCGCCCCCGCGGAGTGGATCAATGTTGTTAAAGCAAAGAAGGAGTCAAACATTGCCAGGATGGCGCCGAAGCTAATGAACAACAATTCTCCGATGGACTATCACGGAGCGCTAGGTGCTTTGCGAAGTGTCATCAAGACACGCCCGGATGCCATCCTCGTTAATGAAGGCGCAAACACGCTTGATCTCGCGCGCGGTATTATCGATATGTACAACCCGCGCAAACGATTGGACGTCGGCACCTGGGGTGTCATGGGCATCGGCATGGGATTTGCGATTGCTGCTGCTGTAGAGACTGGCAAGCCGGTACTTGCTGTCGAAGGCGACAGTGCCTTTGGCTTCTCCGGCATGGAAATCGAGACTATCTGCCGATACAACTTGCCGGTCTGTGTCGTTGTCTTCAACAATAGCGGCATCTATCGCGGAACCGACGTCAATGCGGTGAGTTCTGATCCGGCACCGACCTGCTTCGTCAAGGATTCCCGCTATGACAAAATGATGGAGGCGTTCGGAGGCGTCGGCGTCCATGCGACCACCCCTGACGAACTGAAGCGCGCTGTCGATGAAGCGATTGAATCCGGGAAGCCAACTCTTGTCAACGCGGAGATTGACCCGGCAGCCGGCAGCGAGAGCGGACGAATCGGCAACCTCAACCCACAGAGTAAGTTGCGCAAGAAATAACAACTCGTGTTGATCCTGACACTGCGCGCCTCATGACGGTACGCCTCCGATCCTGGACCCAGAGTCAAAAAGGAATTGGGTAAGATGACAACAATTAAGAGAAAAAAACCAGTAACAACACCATCAAAAAAACCATCTACCAAGCCTTGGGGCATGGACGGCAAGGCCCTCGACGGGGTGCGCATTCTTGATTTTACGCATGTGCAATCAGGACCAACCTGCACCCAATTACTTGCCTATATGGGTGCCGACTGTATCAAGGTTGAACGCCCCGGCGTTGGCGACGTAACCCGCGGACAGTTACGAGATGTGAAGGGCGAAGACAGTCTCTATTTCACGATGCTGAACGGCAATAAGCGTTCAATCACCATCGATTCTAAAAATCCCAAGGGCAAGGAAATCGTCGAACGCCTAGTGAAGAGCTGCGACGTATTAGTCGAAAATTTTGCACCCGGTGCGCTTGACCGCATGGGATTCACCTGGGAACACGTAAACAAGCTTAATCCGCGCATCATTATGGCCTCGGTAAAAGGTTTCGGCCCGGGCCCCTATGAGGAATGCAAGGTTTACGAAAATGTTGCTCAATGCGCCGGTGGTGCGGCCTCGACGACAGGATTCCGCGAAGGCCCGCCGCTTGTGACCGGTGCTCAGATTGGCGATTCTGGCACCGGGCTTCATCTTGCGCTGGGCATCGTCAGTGCCCTTTATCAGCGTAACCGTACCGGGCGTGGCCAGCGCGTTATCTGCGCGATGCAGGACGGAGTGCTTAATCTTTGCCGTGTAAAGCTTCGCGATCAGCAGCGACTCACGCACGGTCCGCTTACCGAATACAGCCAATATGGCGAAGGCATTCCATTCGGTAATGCCACACCGCGGGCTGGCAATGATTCTGGCGGCGGACAACCAGGCTGGATTCTAAAATGCAAGGGTGCACCCGAAGATCCAAACGCCTACATCTATTTCATTACACAAGCGCCAGTATGGGAAGCGATCTGCGACGTGATCGGAAAGCCAGAATGGAAAACCGATCCAGAATATGCCAAGCCGCCAGCACGCCTGCCGCATCTAAAACAAATATTCAGTGCGATAGAAGCCTGGACCATGACAAAAACTAAATTCGAGGCCATGGACATTCTTAACAAATATAATATCCCGTGCGGGCCAATATTGTCGATGAAGGAAATAGCGGAAGAAAAATCCTTGCGCGATGTTGGCACCATCGTCGAGGTTGATCATCCTGGGCGCGGACCATACCTCACAGTAGGAAACCCAGTTAAATTGTCTGACTCACCGTGTGAAGTGCAGCGTTCGCCACTTCTAGGCGAGCACACTGAAGAAATACTGACTGAAGTACTTGGCTACAGCGCAAAGGAAATTACCGAAATCAGTGCGTCGGGGGCGATCTCACCGCCTCAAAAGTAGCGCATCACAGCAGTGTGAAAAAACATTTTCACCCGCTTTTTCGTAACCATTGCTCGCACAATCTGCGAGCGGAAGGAGTGTCATGAGAATCGTCGTTCACGGCCAGCAGGCCTTTGGAAAAGCTGTTCTTGAAGCACTCATTGAACGCGGCGAAGACATCGTTGCCGTCTATGTTGCACCGGAAAAGCCTGGTCAGAAGCCTGACCCACTAAAAGAGGCCGCACTTGCCGCAGGACTTCCCGTCCACCAACCGGATTCTTACCGTAAAAAAGACGTATGGGACGCGTTTCGCGGGCTGAAACCTGACCTTCAGGTGATGGCGTTTGTTACCCTCTATGTGCCGGAAGAATTCCTCAACATTCCAACTAATGGCTCGATACAATATCACCCTTCACTGTTACCTGCTTATCGCGGTGCATCTGCCATTAACTGGCCAATCATTCTTGGAGAAAAAGAAACTGGGCTTTCGATCTTCTGGCCTGACAACGGACTAGATACTGGCGACGTGCTACTCCAGAAAAAAACACCAATTTCAAACACCGACACGCTGGCCTCAGTCTATTTCGACCGTCTCTTCCCGATGGGAGTCGAGGCTATGCTGGAAGCTGTCGATTTAGTGAAGGAGAGAAACGCGCCCCGCATCAAGCAAGACGAAAGCAAGGCGACCTATGAAGGCCGCTGCACCGCTGCCACGGCTAAAATCGATTGGGGTAAATCATGGCGACAGATTGATCCGTTGATACGCGGCTGCAATCCGGCACCTGGTGCCTGGACTAATCTAGAAAACAAGAAGATTCAAATTTTTGAGGCAACACCCCTTCCCGCACAAACCCCCAAAGGTATCGCCGGAAAGCTTGGTGAAATCGTGAAGGTAAATGATAAGAGTTTCACGGTTGTCTGCGCTGACGGCCGCTTCCAAATCACACGCGTGCGACCGGCCGACGGCAGTAAAATAAACGCGGGAGACTTCGTGAAAGCTATCAGCCTCACCACTGGCACACGCCTAACGTAATTGGAACCATCAAAAGAATATATCTAAGGACATAAGCAATGCCTGCTTCGCAGCATCAGAATCCAAAGAGCGACATCGAAATCTCTCAGGCCGCAAAAATGACCCCGATCGCCGAGGTTGCTGAATCACGGCTTGGCATTGCAGTGGAAAACCTCAATCCCTATGGCCATTACAAAGCCAAAGTATCGATGGATTATATCAAATTGCTGAATGACAAACCAAACGGCAAGCTGATCCTAGTCTCTGCCATCTCGCCGACACCTGCCGGCGAAGGGAAGACGACGACAACGGTTGGTCTCACGGATGCGCTCAACCACATCGGCGAGCGTGCGATGCTCTGTGTGCGTGAGCCCTCCCTTGGCCCATCTTTCGGTATGAAAGGCGGCGCCGCGGGTGGCGGCTATGCCCAAGTCGTACCGATGGAGGACATCAATCTCCATTTCACTGGCGATTTCCACGCGATCACGTCGGCGAACAATCTTCTCGCCGCGATGGTAGACAATCATATCTATTGGGGAAACGCACTCAACATTGACCAGCGGCGCGTTGTCTGGCGCCGTGTGATCGATATGAATGACCGCGCACTTCGCCAGATTGTTAACTCACTCGGCGGCGTCGCCAATGGCTTCCCACGCGAGGACGGATTTGACATTGCAGTCGCCTCCGAAGTTATGGCGATATTCTGCCTCGCCTCTGATTTGGACGATCTCAAGAAACGGATCTCCAATATTATTGTTGGCTATACGCGCGATCGCAAACCAGTGCGAGCAGGCGACATCAAAGCGCATGGCGCAATGACAGCCCTGCTCAAAGACGCACTAGCGCCCAATCTAGTGCAAACCTTGGAAGGCACCCCAGCCTTCATCCACGGCGGACCCTTTGCCAATATCGCGCATGGCTGTAATTCGGTACTTGCAACTTCTACCGCGTTGAAGCTCGTCGATTACGTGGTTACGGAAGCGGGATTTGGCGCCGATCTTGGCGGCGAGAAATTCCTCAACATTAAGTGTCGTAAGGCTGGCCTCGAACCCTCTTGCATCGTTCTCGTTGCCACCATCCGGGCACTAAAGATGCATGGCGGAGTCAAAAAGGAAGATTTGAAAAAAGAAGACTTAGGAGCGCTTTTAGAAGGCATGAGCAATCTCCAGCGCCATGTAGAGAATGTTCGTAAATTCGGCATTGAGCCGGTCATCGCAATTAACCGCTTCAGTGCCGACACGCCAGCTGAAATAGATTTGGTTAAATCAGGCTGTGCCGAGCTTGGCGTTGAATGCTGCATGGCCGATCACTGGGCGATGGGCGGTGAAGGCGCCACCGACCTCGCCAATGCAGTCGTAAAAATTTGTGATCGCGACCATGCCAAGCTTAAACTGCTTTATCCAGACGACATGCCACTTATTGAAAAAATTCGTACCATTGCGCAGGAAATCTACCGCGCAAAAGACATCACCGCCGATAAGCCTGTGATTGACCAACTCGCTAATTTCGAAGCGATGGGTTATGGAAATGCACCAATCTGTATTGCCAAAACGCAGTACAGCTTCTCGACCAATGCAAACATCAAGGGCGCTCCTGTTGATCACATCGTCAATGTGCGCGAAGTACGGCTTTCGGCTGGAGCTGAATTCGTCGTTGCAATCTGCGGCCAGATCATGACGATGCCGGGGCTACCGCGTGTTCCCTCTGCCGAAGCCATCGACACGGGCTCCGATGGCAAGATCCTTGGGTTGTTCTAAGTCATCACTTCCAGGCAAACCGCATAACACCTGCTAATGGCGAAAGTACGTATCATCCGGTAAGATCGAATGATGTCCGTCCTGAAAACTCCGACAGATTCTCACGAAGGCGAGGCGCCCACCCACGAGTGGCAATTCCTCCGCATTACGCCCGAGGATCAAGCAGTTGGCGAGCGGTTACTCGCTAATGAAGTTCCTACCGCGATGGAATTCGACGGTACCCCTTACGCAGTTATGATGCTCAGCCCCACCGATCTTGAGGATTTTGCGCTTGGCTTTGCTCATTCGGAACGCATCGTCTCATCGCCGCACGACATTGCCCGCATAGACGTACGCCACGGAACAAAGGGTATCGGTATCGATGTGCGCCTGGAAGAAGAACATTCCCATCGCCTAATCGAGCGCCGCCGGGCGATCGCAGGGGCTTCTGGTTGCGGCATCTGTGGACTTACCACTATTGAGGAGGCACTGCCTGAGCTCGAGCCTATCGTAGGATGTCCGCAAGTATCGGCGGCAGCAATTTTTTCCGCACTAGATGCATTGCCGGCGCACCAGAATTTGAACGGGCAAACCGGCGCCGTACATGCAGCCGCCTTCTGCCGCCCCAATGGTGATATTGTCGCGGTGCGCGAGGATGTCGGCCGGCATAACGCCTTTGACAAACTCGTAGGTTTCCTACTACGCGAAGGGCTGGACACTGCAGCTGGCTTTGCTCTTCTTTCCAGCCGTTGCAGCTTTGAACTAGTACAGAAGGCCGTTCTTGCACGCATCCCGTTTTTGGTGACGATATCAGCCCCCACCGAGCTTGCAGTGAAGATCGCCAAGGAGTCGAAACTGACGCTGGTTGCGCTAGCCCGACGCGATTCAGTCTTGCTCTTCAACAACCCCTATCAATCTCTCATTAAAGCTATGTAATTATCGTGTAATTTTAGTATTACCCAGTGCTATAATTCACCTGAGACAAGCTCCAGATTTGACAGTATAGCTAGCCGTAAACGTACCTCCCGGAGACTGAAGAGTGCTTGATCAGAATCACGCAGTTAAGAAGACTTGGGACCCGGTAATGGCCCGGAAAATCGCAACTGAAATGAAAGGAATGGACGGCGCGCTCTTGCCGGTTCTGCATGCTTTTGCACAACATTTCGGCCACATCACGAACGAGGCCATCATCCTTATCGCAGACGTGCTCAATCTCACCCGAGCCGATGTTCAGGGGGTTGTTAGTTTCTATCATGATTTCCGACGCGAGCCTGGCGGACGATACGTGGTCAAACTCTGCCGCGCCGAAGCATGTCAGGCCATGGGCAGCGAGGAATTAGCTGCGAGACTCGAACGTGCTTTGGGCATTAAGTTTGGCGAGACGACGGCGGACGGCGGCATCACGCTTCAGGCCGTCTACTGCCTCGGAAATTGTGCGCTCTCCCCTGCTGTTCTCGTCAACAACGAGCTGCGCGGACGTGCCGACGAAGCTAAAATCCTAGACATGGTGGGAGCTGCGCGGCCGTGACAATACGTATCTTTGTTCCCTCGGATGCTGCCGCCCTTTCTATGGGCGCGGACGATGTTGCCCATGCGGTTACGAGCGAAATTGCCGCCCATAAAATAGAGGCAACGCTGATCCGCAACGGATCGCGCGGGATGATGTGGCTGGAGCCTCTGCTCGAGATTGAAACACCTGCGGGGCGCGTCGGTTACGGCCCGGTGCAAGCTTCGGATGTGAAGGCTATTTTCGAATCCGGACTTGGCGAAGCCCATAGTCTGAATGTCGGGCTGGTCGAGGAAATCCCCTTCCTCAAAAATCAACAGCGTCTGACTTTTGCCCGCTGTGGAATCACCGACCCTTTATCACTCGATGATTACGAAGCCCATGACGGGCTAAAAGGATTGCGTAATGCGCTCGACATGACGCCTGACGCCATCGTTGCGGAAGTGATCGAATCTGGCCTTCGCGGACGCGGCGGCGCGGGCTTCCCGACTGGTATCAAATGGCGCACCGTGCTTCAAACCGAGGCGACACAGAAATACATCGTCTGTAATGCGGACGAAGGCGACAGCGGCACCTTTACTGACCGCATGATTATGGAAGGCGATCCCTTCGCACTGATTGAAGGCATGGTGATCGCCGGACTTGCGGTCAGCGCCACTAAGGGCTTCATCTATATCCGTTCAGAATATCCACACGCCTGGGCACAAATGAACAAGGCGATTGCGATTGCGCGGGCCAAGGGCCTGTTAGGGCTTTCAGTGCTCGGTTCTGGCCGCATATTCGACATAGAGACGCGGCTGGGTGCAGGCGCCTATATCTGCGGCGAGGAGACATCACTCTTAGAAAGTTTAGAGGGCAAACGTGGACAGATCCGCCCCAAGCCCCCTCTCCCAGCAATTGCAGGACTTTTCGGCCAGCCCACCGTCGTCAACAATCTGGTCTCGCTTGCTTCCGTACCGATCATTCTCGACAGAGGCGGTGCATTTTACGAAAATTTCGGCATGGGCCGCTCGCGCGGCACGATGCCGTTACAGCTTGCGGGCAATATCAAGCATGGCGGTCTTGTCGAGCGCGCTTTCGGCCTTACGGTACGTGAATTAATTGAAGATTTTGGAGGCGGCACCTATAGCGGGCGTCCGATCCGCACGGTGCAAGTCGGCGGCCCGCTCGGCGCCTATTGGCCGGATCACCTCCTCGATACGCCCCTTGACTACGAGGCCTTCTCTGAAAAGGGCGGCATGCTCGGCCATGGCGGCGCGATCATCTTCGACGACAGCGTGAACCTCGCCAAACAGGCGCGGTTCGCCTTCGAGTTCTGCGCTATTGAATCTTGCGGTAAGTGCACGCCCTGTCGTATCGGCTCCACCCGGGGCGCCGAAACAATTGATAAAGTGATCCGCGGCAACAACGCAGCCCAGAACCTCGATCTCGTGTCGGATTTGTGCGAGACGCTGCGCGACGGCTCGCTTTGTGCACTGGGCGGTCTGATCCCGGTGCCGGTGATGAGCGCGCTTGAGCATTTCCCTGAGGATTTCAAAGCTAAGCCGCAGGGGAAGGCAGTTAAATGATGAATGTGGATAAATGGTGTATACTGAGGATCAAGCCATGAGCATCCATACGACCATCGACCGCGGCACTCCGGAGCGTAGCAACGCGAAAGAGATTACGCTGGAAATCGACGGCAAGCCGGTCAGCGTGCCGGAAGGCACCTCGATTATGCGGGCCGCCTCGCTGGCCGGCCTCGATATTCCGAAGCTCTGCTCCACCGATAGTCTCGAAGCGTTTGGCTCTTGCCGCCTCTGCCTTGTCGAAATTGATGGCCGCAAGGGCACCCCCGCTTCCTGCACCACACCGGCCGAGGCCGGCATGAAAGTTCTCACCCAGACCGACAGGCTCGCCAAGCTGCGCCGCGGGGTGATGGAACTCTATATCAGCGATCATCCGCTCGACTGCCTGACCTGCGCTGCCAATGGCGATTGTGAATTGCAAGACATGGCCGGCGCCGTGGGCTTGCGCGATGTACGCTACGGCTATGACGGCGAAAACCATCTCGAGCTCGTTAAGGATGAATCCAACCCCTATTTCACCTTCGATCCCTCCAAATGCATCGTCTGCTCGCGCTGCGTGCGCGCTTGCGAGGAGGTGCAAAGCACGTTTGCGCTTACCATCGACGAGCGCGGCTTCGCCAGCCATGTCTCGGCGGGGATGAACGAAGATTTCCTCGATTCCGAATGCGTCTCATGCGGCGCCTGCGTTCAGGCCTGCCCCACCGCAACGCTAATGGAAAAGAGCGTCATCGAGCACGGCACGCCGGAGCGGTCCGTCATCACGACCTGCGGCTATTGCGGTGTGGGCTGTTCTTTCAAGGCGGAGCTTCAGGGCAATCGCGTCATACGCATGACACCGCACAAGGACGGGAAAGCCAATCACGGCCATTCCTGCGTCAAAGGCCGCTTTGCCTGGGGCTATACGACCCACAAGGAACGTATCCTCAAGCCGATGATCCGCGAGAAGATCACCGATCCCTGGCGTGAAGTTAGCTGGGATAAGGCAATCGGCCATGCGGCTTCCGAGTTTAAGCGCATCCAGAAAAAATATGGTCGCGGCAGCGTCGGCGGCATTACCAGCTCGCGCTGCACCAATGAAGAAACCTTCCTGGTCCAAAAAATGATCCGCGCGGGCTTCGGCAACAACAATGTCGACACCTGCGCCCGCGTCTGCCACTCGCCGACCGGCTATGGCTTGAAAACGACCTTCGGTACTTCTGCGGGCACCCAGGATTTCGATTCCATCACCGAGACCGACGTTATGCTTGTTATCGGCGCCAATCCGACGGACGCCCATCCCGTCTTCGCTTCGAGCATGAAGAAGCGACTGCGCGAAGGCGCCGAAGTTATCGTCGTCGATCCGCGCCGCACGGACCTCGTGCGTATGCCCCATGTCGAGGCGAAGCATCATCTGGCGCTAACACCGGGCACCAATGTGGCGCTGATCAACGCGCTCGCCCACACCATCGTGACCGAAGACCTCAACGCCAAGGAGTTTGTCGCGGAACGCTGCGATCAGGCCCATTTCAACATTTGGCTCGACTTCATCAAGCTCCCCGTGAACTCGCCTGAGGCAATGGCAAAAATCACTAACGTACCGGCCTCCGAAATCCGCGCTGCGGCACGCCTCTACGCCGCCGGCCCCAATTCGGCGATCTATTACGGACTCGGTGTTACCGAACACAGCCAAGGCTCAACCATGGTCATTGGCATGGCCAACCTTGCAATGCTGACCGGAAATATCGGCCGCCGCGGTGTTGGCGTGAATCCCTTACGCGGTCAAAACAACGTCCAGGGCGCCTGCGATATGGGCTCGTTCCCGCACGAGCTCTCGGGCTACCGGCATATCTCGGAAGACGCCCCGCGCAAACTGTTCGAGGAAGATTGGGGCGTTACACTCGATCCGGAACCAGGCTTACGCATACCAAACATGTTCGATGCCGCGACCGATGGCAGCTTCAAGGGCATCTACGTCCAGGGCGAGGATATTGCCCAGTCAGATCCCAACACGAAACACGTTCAGGCGGCGTTGACTTCAATGGAATGCGTCGTCGTACAGGACCTGTTCCTGACCGAGACAGCCGCCTATGCCCATGTCTTCCTGCCGGGCTCTTCTTTCTTAGAGAAGGACGGAACCTTCACAAACGCTGAGCGGCGCATCTCGCGCGTCCGCAAAGCGATCCCCCCGGTGGCCGGGCTCGCTGACTGGGAAATCACTTGCGCGCTTTCGAACGCGCTCGGATACCCGATGCAATACAACCACCCTTCCGAGATCATGGACGAGATCGCGCGCCTGACACCGACCTTTTCGGGCGTTTCCTTCGACAAGATTGACGAGCTCGGCTCGATCCAATGGCCCTGCAACGACAAGGCGCCGGAAGGCACGCCGACAATGCATATCGGCGGTTTCGTCCGCGGGCTCGGCAAGTTCGAGCTAACCGAGTATGTGGCAACGGATGAGCGCACCGGGCCGCGCTTCCCGCTGATCCTCACCACTGGGCGCATCCTCTCGCAATATAATGTTGGTGCCCAGACGCGGCGGACCGAGAACAACAGCTGGCACGAGGAAGACGTTTTGGACATTCATCCCCACGATGCAGAGCATCGCGGCATCCGCGACGGCGACCGCGTGGCAATGATGAGCCGTTCTGGCGAAACGAGCCTACGCGCACGCATCTCGGACCGCATGCAGCCGGGCGTCGTCTACACCACCTTCCATCACCCCGAGACCGGCGCCAATGTCGTGACAACAGAGAATGCCGACTGGGCGACAGGCTGTCCCGAATACAAGGTCACCGCTGTTGAAATTCGCCCAACCAATCGCTGGTCGGATTGGCAGGAAGAGTATGAGGAGTTCAAAGACGTCGCGATGCGGATCGGCGATCCCCACGTGGCGGCCGAATAGACGATGGGTGACGAGCATCTCGTAAAAATGGCAAACCAAATTTCTGACTTCTTCAGGCTAAAACCTGAGGAAGAAGCAATCGCGGGCGCAGCCGACCACATTAGAAAATTCTGGGACCCACGCATGCGCGCGAAGTTGGCCACATATCTCGCTAATGGCGGCGAAGGCCTTAAACCGCTGGCGCTGAAGGCAGCGGAGCGCGCTTGCCCCCCAGCCCCTGACAAATAATAGAATTCCACGACGGCTTGAGGCATCATCAACCCACTTGGTTGCACTTGCCCCCAATAAAGCAATAAAAAAAGAGGGGTAAAACAACCTCCAAGACACCTTCCCAAGGAAGAGGGAGGCTCGCCCAGCGGCTGCCTAAGCGTTAGGTTAGGCAAAATACATAAATCATAGCCTGCCAAATAAGGCGGGATGGGGAAATCATGTCTGAGGATTCACGGGCAAACCAAAGCACCAGTTTCGACGATCTAAAAATGCCGGATATGAGCTTTAAGGGGCTTATGGGGCATTTCGGTCCCGGAATCATATTGATGATGACTGGTATCGGCACGAGCCATCTGATCACCGCGCCCAGCGCCGGCGGACGCTTCGAGTTTGCACTGCTGTGGTGCATCCCGGCTGCCTATATCTTTAAATATTACGGTTTCGAGATGGCCTTTCGCTTCACCAATGCGACTGGCAGAAGCATGATTGAAGCCTACAGTACGGCTTGGAAGAAATGGCCGCTCTGGTATGTGCTGGTGACCACCCTCATTCAGTGCGCGATCGGACAGGCGGGACGCTTAATTGCAGCTGCCGCTGTGCTCTACTACATCTTCACCGTGTCTGCGGGGTTAGCCATATCGCTGCCCGTGTATGGATTGATTCTCGGCGTGTTGTGTGTAGCGATTATTCTTAAGGGAAATTATAAAGCGCTCGAACAGGTTACAAAAATTCTTGCAGCAATCTTAGTTGCTTCGACGTTTGCAGTTTACTTCATGGAACCTGCGCCACTCTCCGAGATGGGTCATTTCTTTCTTGTTGAAATCCCCGACGGATCATGGCTGATCATTGCAGCATTTCTTGGCCTTCTTCCCACCGGAATTGATGTTTCGCTGCAGGCTTCCGAGTGGGGCAAAGCAAAAAAGAAAGGTATGTGCAACATCAGAGAACGACTGGAAACAGCGGGCTTAGTCGAAAAATTTGATCCCTTTGCACCCAATCTCAATGCACTCACGGTTGATACGTCAAAGCTGCCTCAAAACGCAGTTGAATACTCCCAACACTGGTTCAAAATTGGCATGTGGGATTTCCGCCTTGGCCATGTTGTTTCGTTTATCCTTGCATCCATCTTTCTGTTACTTGCAGCGGTATGGATTTATCCAAGCCCCGTAGAGGGACGTGCCGTGATGGGGCAAATCGCTGGCATCTTCACCGAAAGCATCGGACCGGGAATGATGATCGTGTTCATGCTCGGAGCATTCGCTGCCACTTTCTCTACCGCATTCAATTATTTCGACGGCTGGCCCAGGATCGTTGGTGCATGCTGCCGCAATTTGTTCCGGCCCACCGCCTCCCTCGTCGGCGTCGATTCCGCTGATTTGACGCCTGTGCACCGGAGCACCTGGTATTCCGAATATAATATTTATCGTGCGACAATGATTTATTCCCTGATCACTTCCGTGGCGATTATATCTGGGCTTCAAAGCCCGGTATTTCTTGTACTCGTTGCCTCCGCGCTTGCATTCTTTGTTGCGCCGGTCATTTTCTTTCTAAATTTCTACTATTGTCTTGTAGTCATCCCAAAACATGACAAGACATTTTACCCCTCCGTCTTCGCGCGCTGGTTTACTTGGTTTAGTCTTGTGGTCTTTACAGCCATGAGTTTGATATTGATCTTCTGGAGAATTTGGCTTCCACTCTTCGGTGGGTGATCTGCTGGGCACTACTAAGAGAGAGGAGTAACATGAAACAGCTATTATTTGTTACTGCTGCTGCCCTGCTCTACGGGTCTGTGGCAGCCCTTGCACAAACTTCCGCAGGTCTGGAAATTTATGTTGTCGATGTTGAAGGCGGAAATGCCACGCTCTTTGTCACCCCATCCAGAGAGTCTGTCCTTATCGATACCGGAAATATTGCACCAGCAGCGGCAGATCGCGATGCCGCACGCATTCTAGCGGCGGCGCAGGATGCTGGGCTGACCGAAATCAATCATCTGATCACGACACATTGGCACAATGATCATTTTGGCGGCATGAGCGCACTGGCTGCGCAGATTCCCATTCGAAACTTCATCGATCACGGGCCCAATACGGATCCGAGAGAAGTTGTCGATAATTTTCTTGCCAATATTTATCCGGAACTTATCACCAATGCCGAGCACACTATTGTTACGCCGGGCGATGAAATAGAAATTGCTGGTCTTGAGTGGAACATCGTTACTGCACGGGGGGAAGCCATTACTTCTGTTCTGCCGGGCGCTGGCCAAGCTAATCCCTATTGTGCTGATTTTGTACCGCAGGAAAACGACTTAACAGAAAATGCACGGTCGGTTGGCAGCGTCATTAGCTTTGGACAGTTCCGTGTTGCCCATTTGGGAGATCTTACTTGGAACAAAGAATTTGACCTCATGTGTCCGATCAATCGAATCGGTTTAATTGATCTCTTCATTGTTTCGCATCACGGCCAGCCGAGTTCAAACGCAGAAGTTTTAGTTCATGCGATCCAACCGCAAGTCGGAATAATAAATAACGGAACACGCAAAGGTGGGCAGCCCGATGCAATGAAAATCCTCTACGCAACGCCTGGCCTTGAGGACATCTGGCAAATGCATTTTTCTCAGTTAAGTGGTCAGGAATATACACCACCAGGGATGTTTATCGCCAATTTGCTTGACGATCCGCTACCGGCAATACCAGTCGAACCAATTGCCGCACCGCCGCGAGGACCTGATAGGCCACTTCCGCCCCAACATAATGGTTCAGCTAACTGGATTAAGGTGTCGGCAAAGGAAGACGGAAGTTTTTCCGTCACGAACAAACGCAATGGCTTCACAAAATTCTATAATGCCAGATAATATGGGCCAACCTTGGAGTAACGTACATGGACACAAATCATAGCGCCGCTTTGGGTGCCATCGCATGTGCTCTTATACTTGTACTTCCTGCTTTTGCTCATCATTCGACTGGAATGTTCGACCAAACCCAAACGCTTTCACGCATTGGCAATGTAGACGAGTTGGATTGGATCAATCCGCACGCCTGGTTACATGTTGAATTAGCCAATGAGGACGGTACCGTAAGAATATGGTCGTTCGAAGGTGGGAATATTGGTCAGTTGACCCAACTCGGCTGGCGCTTGGAAGATTTTACACCGGGCACCCAAATCACCGTTGGTTTTCGACCGATGAAGGATGGCTCGCGCGGCGGACAGCTTATGAGCGCAACGCTCCCTGACGGACGCAAAATCTGCTCGAACCGCGGTTGTGGCTAGGACTTGTTGCTTTAGGGCGTCTGAATATTAAATCGCACCGTTAAATTATGCCCTTAGCGCCGGCCCAACCATTGGTTCCGAAAACTAGAAAAAGCCGGTATAGAAACAGAATATTTTGAAATATATTTCCTATGTACAATGACTTAGGATGAAAATGCTGCTTCTGATCGATAATTACGACAGCTTTACCTACAACCTTTTTCATTATTTGGGAGAGCTTGGCGAGGAGGTAAAGGTCGTGCGTAACGACCAGATCAGCGCCAAAGAAGCGCTTACTTTAAAGCCGCATGCTATCGTCATCTCACCCGGGCCATGCGATCCAGATCGCGCCGGCATCTGCCTCGAACTGATCACCAAAGCTGCTGGCAAAGTTCCACTTCTTGGCGTCTGTCTCGGGCACCAATCGATCGGCCAAGCCTATGGCGGCACAATTGTTCGCGCGCCGACGCCGATGCATGGCAAGCTCTCACGCATCCACCATTCTAGAAAAAGCGTCTTTGACAAATTAGAAGATGGGTTCGAAGCAACACGTTATCACTCGCTGGTTGTCGACAGAAAAACTTTTCCTGAGGCGTTGGAAATTACTGCCGAGACGGATGATGGCATAATCATGGGACTCATGCACAAAACCTATCCTGTTCACGGTGTTCAGTTTCATCCTGAAAGTATTGCCTCCCAGCACGGACACATGATTTTAAAAAACTTTTTAACCACTGCCCAAGATTGTATTTCAGCATGAGCACCGACCCACTTACAGAATTCTTGAAACGGCTATCAGCCGGGGAAAGTTTAAGTACCGAAGATTCGACCTGTGTCTTTACCTCGATGATGGAAGGTAATGTGAGCCCTGCACGTGTCGCTGGTATTCTGACCGCCATGGCCGTGCGCGGACCAGTAATCGAAGAGATTGTCGGAGGCGCTCTTGCCCTACGCAGCCATGCGGTGAAAGTGGATGCGCCCATGGGGGCAATCGATATGTGCGGCACCGGTGGTGACAATCATGGCACCTTAAACGTATCTACAGCTGCCTCCTTTGTTGTTGCGGCTTGTGGTGTGCCTGTCGCTAAGCATGGCAACCGTGCCATGTCTTCCCGCACTGGTGCTGCAGACGTACTCGAATCTTTAGGTGTTGCGCTTGGTTTGAAGGAGGGCGGTGCCGAGGCTTGCTTCCGAGAGGCTGGACTGTGTTTTCTTTTCGCCCAGGCACATCATCCAGCGATGCGCCATGTCGGCCCGGTTCGTAAAGAACTAGGATTTCGGACCATTTTTAATTTACTTGGGCCGTTATCAAACCCTGCAGGCGTTAAACGCCAGTTGCTCGGTGTTTTTGATAGCGCCTGGATTGAGCCGCTTGCCAAGACCTTAGCTGCGCTGGGAACGGAGAAGGCCTGGGTCGTGCACGGCTCGGACGGGCTCGATGAAATTACGATCGCGGGCTCGACACGGGTTGCAGCCTTGGAGAACGGCACATGTCATACCTTTGAAATTATGCCGGAAAAAGCTGGTCTTATGCGTGCACCATTATCAGAGATCAAGGGCGGAACGCCGCCGGAAAATGCGGCGGCCATCCGGGCCACTTTGGATGGCGCTTCTGGCGCATTTCGTGAAATCGTTCTTCTTAACGCCGCAGCGGCACTTATGGTTGCAGAAAAATGTGAAAATTTGCGTGATGGCGCACTTCAGGCTGCGGCCGCAATCGACAATAAAGGCGCGTTGCAAGCGCTTGATAAGCTTGTCACGGTCTCCCGCAGCTACGCAGCATGAATAGAAATACCGACATTCTCTCCTACATCGCTGAATATAAGCGCAATGAAGTTGCGTTGGCCAAAGAGACGCGCCCGCTACTTATAGAAATGCGCAGCGCCGATGAAGCGCTGCCGCCACGCGGATTCCTTGCTGCGCTCAACAAGGCAAAAAACGCAAAGCGTCCTGGGCTGATTGCTGAGATCAAGAAGGCAAGTCCATCAAAGGGAATAATCCGAGAAAATTTTGATCCCACCAAGCTTGGGCGTTCCTATGAGCTCGGTGGTGCAAGCTGTCTATCAGTTTTGACCGACGGCCCTTCCTTTCAGGGCGCGAAAGATGATTTACCTGCTGCGCGCAACGCAACCTCATTGCCCGTCTTACGCAAGGATTTCATGATTGATCCCTATCAGATCGTGCAATCACGAGCAATCAATGCTGATTGCATTCTTGTCATCATGGCAATGCTGTCTAATAAAAGTGCAAAAGAACTCATGGATGCTGCAAAAGATTGGGAGATGGATGCGCTGGTGGAAGTACACAATGAAGAAGAGCTCGACCGCGCCTTATCTATCGATGCACTTCTTATTGGGATCAACAATCGTGATCTTAAAACTTTTCACACCGACATTAAAACTTCACTAACATTACAATCGAACATCCCGTCGCACTGCCATGTGGTGGCGGAAAGCGGCTTGTCGAGCAGTGGTGATTTGATGCGTCTAGCGGAGGTAGGTATTTCAAGCTATCTCATTGGTGAAAGTCTTATGCGTGCCGTAGACGTCGAAGCGGCCACCCATGAGTTGCTGGCCGGAGTAAGTATATGAGCAAGCTCAGCCATCTCGACAAAAAAGGCAAAGCAAAAATGGTTGATATCTCGACGAAATCCAACACCGAAAGGAAGGCGGTAGCAGAAGCAACCATCTTTCTTTCTGAGGAAGCTTTTACCCTTGTCATGAGCGGCGATGTACCGAAGGGTGATGTTCTTACCACTGCGCGCCTCGCCGGAATAATGGCAGCAAAGAAAACATCTGAGTTCATTCCACTCTGCCATCCGCTGGTGTTAAGCCATGCCGGTGTCGAGTTCACACCCCTGCCTGAGGATCACGCAATTAAGATACTTGCGACAGCAAAAACCATTGGCCCCACCGGCGTCGAAATGGAAGCACTGACTGCAGCATCTGTTGCCGCACTTACCATCTATGACATGGTTAAAGCGGTAGACCGCTCCGCCCACATCGAATCCGTTCGTCTTGTTTCAAAATCAGGCGGCAAGAGCGGCAGCTTCAGCGCAGAGAGTAAAACACCAAAAACGGCACTGGCACCATCAAACGTCAAACCTCGTGCGATGCCACGCGAACTCTTCCATGACGCCGTCGCGTCTAAGCGAGTTGTCGCCAAGGGTAACGAGCGCGAAGCGCTGCGCGGCTTCATGGTAACAAACCGACTTCGTGCCACCCAATGGGCAAAGTCTGCAAATGTTCCTGTCAGGGAGGTTTATGCCTTTTTGAATGGGCATGCGCGTACGCTCGCGCCTGAAACAAGCGAAAAGCTTGCACGTGCGGCACAAACAAGCGTCGAAGTGATGCTCGGCCGAACGGAGAAATAATGCTTAGCGTTGAAGAAGCTATTGCCCACGTTGCGGCAGCCTTTCAGCGATGCGCTTCCGAAGATATTCCTATAGGCAAGGCCGCTGGGCGCGTTCTCAGCGAAGAGGTGGTGGCGACTTTTGATCAACCTCCTGCGCCAATGTCAGCGATGGACGGTTACGCAGTGCGCGCCGACGATATCGTTTACGCACCGAAGACCCTCAGCATAATTGGCGAAGCCCCGGCAGGTCAGCCTTTCACCGACAAAGTCTCTAACGGCGAGGCGGTACGTATTTTTACGGGCAGCGTAGTACCGCAGGGTGCAGACAGCATTGTAATTCAAGAAGATGCTGAGAAATCTGGAACTGACGTAATTGTTAAAGAAACGCCTAAACGCGGCCAACATATTCGCGCACGTGGCCTTGATTTTAGTGATGGGGAATTACTCCTACGAAAGGGTAACCGTTTAAGTGCGCGCGATCTTGCGCTACTAGCCGCAGCTGATTTTGAAACCCTAAATGTCGTTACCAAGCCACGGATTGCTTTAGTTGCGACCGGAGATGAACTTACACGACCCGGTGAGGTACGTAGCCCCGGAAGCATTGTCGCCTCCTCCACCTTCGCACTCGCTGCTTTCGTAGAGAAATGGGGTGGGGCCGCCATCGATCTCGGTATTCTTCCTGACAGGGCTGAGGCTTTCGCCGACCTTCCTGTTGCAGCCAAAGACGCAGACCTTGTCGTAACCCAAGGCGGAGCTTCCGTAGGAGACCATGATTTGGTGCAGCGCGCACTGAAACCATTTGGCTTCGAACTTGATTTTTGGAAGATAGCAATGCGGCCCGGCAAGCCTCTGATTTTTGGACGACTGAATGACACGCCATTATTAGGCCTACCCGGCAACCCAGTCTCAGCGATGGTCTGCGCGATCCTTTTTTTGCAGCCCGCCATTGCAGCGATGTTGGGTATGGCTCATGTCCCAAAAATGACTAAGGCACGCCTCAACACCTCACTCAAGGCCAATGGCCTGCGCCAGGATTACATTCGTACACGGATTAAATCCGTAGATGGAACGCTTACTGCAGAGCCATTTACGTTACAGGATTCTGCGATGCAGAAAATCTTTGCGCAATCCGAAGGCTTGATTATCCGCGCCCCGGGTGCACTGGAAGCGGGGGAAGGCGAAGAAGTCGACGTGTTGATGCTGGATGACTGTTAAGGTTACTGATCCTGCCGAAGTGTATGGCTAATCCTACCTACTGATCCCTCCACAAACTCAGGTAGAATTCCAATCCAGTAATTTGACGTTTCTGTCTTCCAAAACCTCAGATCAGGGATCCCAAGGGATCTCCCAAGGATAACCGTGGGGATCAACAAAATAACCGCCGTACCCGGCGCCGCGTATACCGCGCACTTGCAACACAGCCATCTATATAAGGAAATACTGCATTTAGGGAGGAAACACCTAGATTTCCAGCGATGATTCGCTGTTTCATAAAAACCTCTTCGTTGACCATAGAAAAGAACTAAAGTAGAACGATTCGTTATGTTTCTCATTTGTTCTTACAAGGCCATTTACCCTCGGGGGTCCTATGCTGACGAATAAACAATATGAGCTTCTAATGTTCATCCATGAGCGTGTCCGGGAGACCGGCGTTCCGCCTTCTTTCGACGAAATGAAGGACGCCCTTGGTCTCAAATCAAAATCCGGGATCCACCGTCTGATCACAGCGCTTGAGGAGCGCGGTTATCTTAAACGCTTGGAAAAACGGGCCCGCGCCTTAGAAATCGTACGCTTACCAGAAAATGCCTCAGACGGTGTCCGACCTGCTGCCACACGAAACCAAGCTCAACGCCTTGTGCATAGTGGGGCCCGCGTGCGCTCAGACAATCGGATTCCGGCTGACACAAGACAACCAACAACTCCTCAGCGCCAACGCACCCTGGAAAACGAAAATACCAGAAGCGTGCCACTGGTCGGACGGATTGCTGCGGGCACGCCCATTGAAGCGCTCCAAAATAGACTTGCGGATATTCCCGTACCTTCAAACCTTGTTGGAACTGGTGAACATTATGCGCTCGAAGTCACCGGTGACTCGATGATCAATGCGGGCATTCTTGATGGAGACACCGTGATTATTCGAAAAGCCGACATCGCGAATACCGGCGACATCGTCGTGGCGCTTGTTGACGAGGCTGAAGCCACACTCAAACGTCTTCGCCGACGTGGCGATTCCATTGCACTGGAAGCAGCCAATCCTGCTTATGAAACACGCCTTTACGGGGCCGATCGAATTCGAGTCCAGGGAACCTTAGTCGGATTGCTCCGGAGTTACTAAGGGAAAACTTATCTTCGTCCTGACTCTCCTTATTCCGAGCGTATCAAGGGACTAAGATCAGCCTGGGATTTCAACGATTTCTCGACCCATAGATGTGGTCGCAAACGAGATGCCCGGATAGGTCGTGTCTCAGATAGAAACAGTCTCGATCCCACCTTCAAGTCCGACTAACATGCCATCATGTCAATGAACAACCAAATGGAAGACAAACCTACGATCCTTCGGTTTGCCCCTTCGCCCACCGGCTTTCTTCACATTGGCGGCGCACGCACAGCCCTGTTCAACTGGCTCTACGCCCGAAATAAGGGAGGGGTTTTTCGTCTGAGGATTGAAGATACTGACCGTAAACGCTCCACTCCCGATGCAATCGACGCAATTTTAAGCGGGCTAACTTGGCTTGGCCTCGATTGGGACGACGAGCCAGTTTTCCAATGCAAACGAGCTGAACGCCACCAAGGAATCGTCGAGGAATTACTGGCAAAGGACTTCGCTTATCGCTGCTATGCAACAGCGGAAGAGCTAAACGAAATGCGGACACGACTCCGCGCCGAGGGCAAACCCATGCGCTATGACGGCCGCTGGCGCGACCGCGACCCAAGCGATGCACCCGAAAATACGCCATTTGTAATCCGGCTCAAAGCACCAAAAACCGGCGAAACCATCGTGCCCGACCGTGTGCAGGGCGAGGTGAGGTTTGCGAATGAGAACATTGACGACATGATTTTGCTACGCAGTGATGGCACACCGACTTACATGCTTGCGGTTGTGGTCGATGATTTTGACATGGGTGTAACGCATATTGTCCGTGGTGACGACCACCTGAACAACGCAGCACGACAACTACAAATCATTCATGCACTTGGCTGGCCTAACCCAATTTATGCGCACATACCTCTGATCCATGGCCCGGACGGTGCCAAACTTTCGAAAAGACATGGCGCACTGGGCATCGAAGCCTATCGGGACATGGGTTATCTGCCTGATGCAATGCGCAATTATCTGTTACGCCTTGGATGGAGCCATGGCGACGAAGAAATTATTTCAACGAAAAAAGCTATCGAATGGTTTAATCTTGAGAGCATAGGTAAAAGCCCTGCGCGCTTTGATTTCAAAAAGCTTGAAAATCTAAACGGCAATTATATTCGCGAGATGGACAATGCCGCCCTTGCGCACGAAGTCGTAACGACGGTGGAACGACAAAGTCCTAAAATTAAAATTTCGCAAACTATTAGACAGCGACTTACTGCTGCAATGCCAGGACTAAAAGCTCGTGCTAAAACGCTTTTGGAACTGATGGAGAACTCACAATTTCTATTCTCCGACGGTCCAAGGAAACCAGATGCTAAAGCTGCAACACTTCTTACCCCAGAGGCCAGGGCACGGCTGTCACGCCTTGCGAAGGCCCTTGAAGCAACAGCTTGGGACCCATCCTCGCTTGAAACGAGGGTACGTGATTTTGCTGACAGCGAAGACATTAAATTAGGTCAGGTTGCGCAGCCTCTCAGAGCCGCACTCACGGGCAAAACAAACTCTCCACCTATTTTCGATGTCCTTACAGTATTGGGCCCTGTAGAGGCCCTAATCCGCATCCGCGCCCACACTGAATAAAGAATTTTATCAAGAAAAAACAGGGGTTTTAGGAGGTGACGGAGGCTTTTCTCCTGCGTATATAAGAAGAAAAAATGCCTATAGGGGGCCGCGCCCGTTACCCACGGAGTTCCGATATGAGCACAAAAAAAAGCCAAGCAAAGCCAGCAGGAACGGCGACGCTAAGTTACGATGATATTTCCCTAGAATTACCAGTTTTTGGTGGTAGCGATGGACCAAACGTCGTTGATATTCGCTCGCTCTACGCCGAAACGGGGATGTTCACCTATGATCCCGGCTTCACCTCAACAGGTAGCTGTGAGAGCGACATCACCTACATCGATGGCGATGAGGGCGTCTTGCGCTATTGCGGCTACCCTATCGACCAGCTTGCGAGTAACTCTAATTTCCTCGAGGTTTGCTATATCCTTCTCTATGGCGACCTACCAAGTACAGACCAGATGGCAAAGTTCGAACACACCATCTCACTGCATACGATGGTACATGAACAGCTGACATTTCTATTTCGTGGATTCAGGCGTGGTGCTCATCCAATGGCTGTCATGTGTGGCGTTGCTGGTTCACTCTCCGCTTTTTACCACGACTCTACCGACATCACGGACCCGCGCCAGAGAATCATAGCTACGCATAGATTAATTGCCAAGATGCCAACCATTGCCGCAATGGCGTATAAATACTCTATTGGCCAGCCCTTCGTATATCCGCGTAACGACCTC
>Ga0315338_1001516_pt1 | contig 28700 bp, 24 predicted proteins | sample ASW8metaG_FD_204518 | JGI IMG/M metagenome (GOLD analysis project Ga0315338, IMG submission 204518) | Ammonia-oxidizing marine archaeal communities from Monterey Bay, California, United States - ASW #8 | ecosystem: Environmental > Aquatic > Marine > Coastal | place: USA: California | collected... | reverse complement strand
TGGCCCCGGGGTAGGCGCCGTTGTTGTCCCCGGGGCCGACGGCGGGGTCTCGGTCAGACCGCAAGCCGAAAGCGCCAGCGCCGCCAGGATAACGGCCGCCTTGAGCGTGATGTCAGCATTGATGAGCGGCCGGCGAGGGTAAGGCGTTGAGGAGGTCAATGACGTCACTTTTTTCCGGCCGGCGATTTATTGTCCGCCGCGTTTTCGTTTCGGGGCTTCCGCAAGGGCCGCCTCGGGGGTTTCTTCTCCCTCCTCGGGGGTCTCCGCCTCGCTGGGGCTGGCCAGTGTCTGCATGTCGCCTGAAATCTCGCCGCCGGATTCAATGATGATGCAGCCATAGCGGATGGTGCCGTTGATCCGCCCGCTGGTGCGGACCACCAGCCGGTCGCGGGCGATCAACTCACCTTCGAAGCGGCCGCTGATGTCGGCTTCCTCGACGTCGGCCGAACCCTTAAAAAAACCGCTGGGGGCGACTTCGATGATCCGCCCATGGGGCAAGGAAACTTCCAATCGGCCCTTGACAATGAGTTGGTCACAAGACGTGATTTCGCCGCTGATACAAACGTCGCGGGCGATGACAAGCTGTTTGGTGTCGCCGTTGCCGGCGTTGTCGCGATCGGGCCGCCGGGCAGCGACGCCTGGGATTTCAGGCGGTGCGCGGCGGGAAATTTCGGGATGAAACGTCGGCGACGTCGGCGGTTTGGCGGGCGTGTGGGTGCCCTTTCGGGAAAACGGTTTCAAGGGCGGCGCGGACAAATTCCCGGAGCCGCTTTCGCTCATCGACGAGCCTTTGGCCTGGGGTGATTCGTCTTTTTTCTTGCGGAACATAATCCTGTCACCTTTTATTTTATATGGTTCAAACCGGGGACGCTTCATGGCGCCATTCTTCGAACAAGTGAACCATGGCGGCGGTGGCGACGACGGGCGCCAGCAAATTGACCCCAGGAATGGTCAACAGCAGGGCCACGATCACGCCGGCCACGAAAAGCCGCCCTCGGTGGGCCTTTCTCAGTTCCCGTATTTCATCGGCACCGGCCCGGCGCGAGGCCACCAGTTCGAAATACTCCCGACTAAGAAGATAGCCGTTCACGGCGTAAAAAACAAAAGGGAATAACGGCGGAAAAAAAAGGAAGACGAGCAACGCCAGGTTAAGGACGATCATCACCCCGAGATAGCGAAAAGTCATCAACAGCGCCACCGATATCGACAGGCCTTCGGCCGGGGGAAGTTCCGGGTAATGGCGTGCCTCGACGGCGGCAGCGATGTCATCGAGAAAAAGACAGATGACGGCGGTGATGACCCCCGGAAACAAGAACCATGTCATCACCCCCGTCGCCAGCCCCCCCAACAGGTCGACCGCCCATTCCAGCCAGCCAATAGGGAAAAAGGACGTTGACGTCAGCAGAGTACCGATCACCGTCCACAGGACGGCGAACACGGTCAAGGCGGCGCCGATGCTGAGCCAAAGCATCTTGCGGGTGCAGGGATCGTTGAACTGGGATACGGCTTTGGAAAAGGCGTTGAACATATTGATGAGGAAAAAAAAGGCAGCGGTTGAATAATTTTCCGGTCAGGGGCCTTTATTTAAACACCGGCGTGAACCGGGGCAAGAGCCGACCCGTGGTGGCCTGAAACTCGATGTTGTCGCTCCCCTGGCCGCCGCTATACTCGCCAGGGGGCAATCGACGGCCTTCATCGCCCCCCATAGCCCCGGGCCCGGGAGGAACCCATGACCGACCCTAAATTTGACGTTATCGGCATCGGCAATGCCATCGTTGACGTGCTGGCTCATGCCGACGACGAATTCCTGGCCGCCGAGAGCCTGACCAAAGGCACCATGACCTTGATCGACGCCGAAGAGGCCAAGCGGCTTTACCAAAAGATCGGGCCGGCGGTCGAATGTTCGGGCGGCTCAGCCGCCAATACCATCGCCGGACTGGCGTCCCTCGGCGGCAAGGGGGCCTTCATCGGCAAGGTCCATGACGATAAACTGGGCGAGGTTTTCCGTCACGATATCCGCGCCCTGGGTGTTGCCTTCGACACTGCGGCGAACGATTCTGGCCCACCGACGGCGACGTCGATGATCCTGGTGACCCCCGACGCCCAGCGGACAATGCAGACCTTTCTCGGCGCCTGCGTCGATTTAGGCCCGGACGACATAGACCCGGAAATGATCACCGATGCCAAAATCACCTACCTGGAAGGCTACCTCTGGGACCCGCCCGGCGCTAGGGAGGCCTTCGTCAAGGCCGCAGATGTAGCCTACCAGACCGGCCACAAGGTGTCGCTCAGCCTGTCGGACCCTTTCTGTGTCGACCGCCACCGGGACGATTTTATCGATTTGGCTGAACACCGTGTCGATATCCTGTTCGCCAACGAGCAGGAAATCATTTCCCTTTACCAGGCTTCAAGCTTCGACCAGTCCTTGCAGGCCGTTCGCGGCCATTGCGAAATTGCCGCCTTGACCCGGGGCGCAAAAGGCTCGGTCATCGTTTCCGGCGACGAAATCCATATTATCGACGCAGACCCGGTCAGCAAACTGGCCGACACCACCGGCGCTGGCGATGCCTATGCGGCGGGGTTCCTTTTCGGCCTCGCGTCGGGCCGCGACCTCGCCACAAGCGCGCGGATCGCCGGCATTGCCGCGGCCGAGGTGATCTCTCATATAAGCGCTCGCCCGGATAGTTCGCTCAAGGACTTGATCGAGGAAAAACTGGGCTGATCATTCATGTGGCCACGGCATAAGGTTGAGCGCCGATGCCGCGAAGGATACCCTGGCACCCCATGAAATCGTGGCTTCAATCGGCTTCCGTTTACCGTGACCGGCGCATCCTTTCGTTATTGTTTTTGGGCTTCTCGAGTGGCCTTCCCTTCGGGGTACTGGCCGATCCGCTGACCGCCTGGCTGGCCGATTCCCAGGTCAGCAAGACCGCCATCGGCCTGTTCGCCCTGGTCAGCATACCCTATTCCCTGAAGTTTCTTTGGGCGCCGCTGATGGACCGGGTGCCGCTTCCAATTTTGTCCCAGCGGTTCGGCCGCCGGCGGGGCTGGGCGTTGTTGACCCAGTTTTTCCTGCTCGGCGTCATCTTCTCCATGGGTCAGACCGACCCGGCCGGGGACCTTTGGTGGACAGCGGTGTTCGCCCTTGCCGTGGCCTTCGCGTCGGCCAGCCAGGACATCGTCATCGACGCCTACCGGGTGGAAATCCTCGAAACCAAACAGCTTGCCGCCGGCGCCGCCATGGCAACATTCGGCTGGCGCGCGGGCCAGGTCGGCGCCGCCGCGGGCGGCCTAATCTTTGCCGACATCTTCCCGTGGTCCGCCGTTTACGCCGCCATGGCGATGCTGGTGCTGATCGGCATCGCCGCTATCCTCATCAACCCCGAGCCCTCCAGGCCCCTGAACGCAGAAGCCCAGGAGCTTGAGCGCCGGGCCGAGGACTTCGCGGCCGATAACCGATATTTGCCGCCGGCGCTGCGGCGCTCCCTGGCTTGGCTTTACGGCGCCGTCCTTTGCCCGTTTCAGGAACTCCTGGGCCGCCGGGGCTGGGTCGCGGTGTTGCTGTTTATCCTCTTGTATAAGTTCGGCGACGCGGTTCTGGCAGTGATGAAGGTGCCATTTTTCCTCGAGATCGGCTTCACCAAGACCCAAATCGCCGAAATCGCCAAGATCTTCGGCGTCACCGCCATTATCGCCGGCGGCCTTATGGGCGGCATCCTTCTGGTGCGGGTCGGAATCATGCGCGGGCTGTTTATCTCCGGCGTGCTGATGGCGCTTTCCAACCTGATATTCGTAGCCCAGGCCTGGGCCGGAAACGACACGTGGATGCTGGTGCTGACCATCACCGTCGAAAACGTTACCACCGGGCTCGGCACGACGGCGTTCATCGCCTATCTCTCCAACCTCTGCAACGTCGCCTACACGGCGACTCAATACGCGCTGTTGACGTCGTTGATGGCGTTTTCGCGGACGGTGATGTCGTCGGGGGCCGGATGGCTCGCCGATCAGGTTGATTGGGTGACGTTTTTCATCATCACCACCATCGCCGCCGCACCGGGGCTGGCGTTGCTTCTATGGATGATGCGGCGTTATCCGGCGCCCGAGAACGGCGACCGGGATGCGGAACCGTCCGCCCCCTGAACACCCTCTCTCCGGCCTAAGGGTAGGCTCAATCGCCTGTTCGAGCGCTTCCTCGATGGCGTCGAGGGGGATATGGCGCATCTCCGGGCCGCCGAAATCCTGGGCTCGGACGATGGTCAGCTTGTCCGTCATCGGCATGAATTTTTTCGGCGCCGTGACCCCGTAAAGGATGACCAGCGGCCGGCTGCCGACGGCGAACATGTGGGCGGCGCCGGAATCGTTGGAAACCGAGGCTCGCACCCTTTCCGAGAGGGCGACGCTCAGAAGCGGCGAGAAGCCGTGGTTTCGCTCGACACCTTCCTCCTGCAGGGGAAATCGCCTCCGGCAAAGCGTTACGGATTTCGTCAATCCACTCAGTTTCCTTCGGGCCCAGGAAGAACACCGTCACCTGCCCTTGGAATTCCTGGTGGCGGGCCATTTCGATGAAGTTTTCCAGCGGCTAACATTTCGGCGGCCCGCCGGATCCGGGCGCTAGCCCGATGTAATCCGGCCCTTCCGGCAACAGTCGGGCGGCTTCGGGGCGAAGGTCTTTGTTGAGGTTCAAATCCAGGGTTTGGGGGGTCGGAAAGTCCCGGCCGCTGGCCAGCTCCAACATGTCCAAAAGCTGCCGCTGCATGGTTTTAGGGAACCGGTAGCCCTTTGCCGGCTTTTTCAACGAAAGCAGGAAGCGTGCGGCGGGGGAAATGAAGGCGTCATGAGGCACACGCTTCAACGACAGGCTGGTCCAGAAAATCCGCTGAGTATCGATAATGAGATCGAAACGCCGTCCGCCTAAAGGACCCTTCGACAGGCCCTGGAAAAGCTTGCCGAAGCTAAGGCCGAGACCGGCGTTTTCGATGATTTCATCGATCAGCCCGTGCGCCCAATCGGCCAGAACGTCGGCATAGACGCTGTCTTCGCGCCCGGTCAGCCAAGTGATCCGGGCCTGGGAAAAGCGACGCGAAGCCCCCTGATAAAAGGCAGCTTTAGGAACCCGTCGCCGATGCGGTCGAAACCGACGTAGACCAGGACGCTGTCTGGGGGGTTGGACGTCATCCCTATCGGTTAGCACAGGTGAAGCCGGGGGCGAAAGTTGATAAAGTGCTTAGGTTTAGGGGAAACCCATGACCGATTCCGGCGTCCTGGCTAAAGCCTTGGAACGAATGTCCATCGTCGAAGGCGATATCACCCGCCTCGAGGTCGATGCCATCGTCAATGCCGCCAATGAATCCCTTTTGGGCGGCGGCGGCGTCGACGGCGCTATCCACGCCGCCGCCGGGCCGGAACTGTTGGAGGAATGCCGGGGCCTCGGCGGCTGTCCCACCGGCGAAGCCCGGATCACGAAGGGATATCTGCTTCCCGCCCGCTATGTCATTCATACCGTTGGGCCGGTCTGGCAGGGCGGCGGCGAGGGCGAGGAAGACCTGCTCGCCGGTTGTTACCGCTCCTCTTTGGCACTGGCGCAAGAGAGGGGCATAAGCTCCGTCGCCTTTCCGGCCATCAGCACCGGGGTCTACCGGTTTCCACCGGACCGGGCGGCCGGGATCGCCGTTGCCACGGTTTGTGCGTTCCTGACAGAGGGGATGGTCCTCGAAGAAGTAATTTTCTGCTGTTTTGGTGAGTCTTCGGCGGACGCCCACTGGGCGGCGCTCAGCGGAATCGGCTGAACAACGACCGGCGTTTGAACGCCGTGGTGCGTTCCGCAGCATGGGCCGACCAGGCCGCAATGTTGACCATGTCGGTGACGGTCGAACCCATGGGGACGATCTGCGCCGGCTTCGACAGCCCGATCAGCAACGGCCCCAACACGGTGGTTCCGCCCAGTTCATATACCAGCTTGGTTGACGCTTGCGCCGAATGCAGCCCCGGCATGACCAACACGTTAGCCGGCCCCGCCAGCCGGCAAAACGGATAATGCGCCATCAGTTCGGGGTTGAGCGCGACATCGATTCCCATTTCGCCGTCGTATTCGAAATCAGCCTGGCGTTGGTCAAGAATCTTGACCGCGTTGCTGACCAGTTGGGAACGCGGCAGCGCTGGGTTGCCGAAATTGGAAAAGGATATTAGGGCGACGCGGGGTTCATGGCCCATCTGACGGGCGACGGTGGCCGTTTGCTGGGCAATGTCGGCTAATTGTTCGGAGTCCGGCAATTCGTTGACGGCGGTATCCGAAACGAAAAGGGTTTTATCCTGACTAAGCACCAGGGACAGCCCGAAAACCCGGGAATCCGGGTCCGGATCCAGAACCCGGGTGATCTCGTCGAGGGCGACGTGGTAATTGCGAGTAAGTCCGGTGACCATGGCGTCGACATCGCCGGCGGCAACCATGCAGGCGGCAAACACATTGCGGTCCTGGTTGACCATGCGCTGGCAATCGCGCCGGAGCATGCCCTTGCGTTGCAGCCGCTCGTAAATGAAATCCATATAACCCTCGGTTTCCGTGCTCAGCTTGGCATTGTGGATTTCGATAAGCTCCACGGTCGGTAGGCCAAGTTTTTCCATTTTGACGAGGACGCGGTCCTCGCGCCCGACCAGGACCGGCGTGCCATAGCCCGCATTGAGAAAGGCATACGCCGCACGGATGCTTTTTTCCTCTTCTCCTTCGGCGAACACCACGCGCCGCGGGCTGGAGCGCACACTTTCGAAAATGGTCTGCAAAATCCCCGCCGTCGGGTTGAGCCGCGCCGCCAGTTCGGCTTCGTAGGCGGCCATGTCGATGATCGGCTTTTGGGCGACGCCGGAATCCATGGCCGCCTGGGCGACCGCCTTGGGCACGGCGGTAATTAGGCGCGGGTCGAATGGGGCCGGAATCAGGTAATCGGGACCGTACTTGAGATGCGCCCCGGTGTAAGCCGCATCGACCTCGTCGGGGACGTCCTCTCTTGCCAATTCCGCCAGCGCGTTGGCGGCGGCGATCTTCATCTCTTCGTTGATGGTCCGGGCTCGGACGTCGAGTGCGCCGCGGAAGATATAGGGGAAGCCGAGCACATTGTTTATCTGGTTGGGATAGTCCGAACGCCCGGTGGCGATAATGGCGTCATCGCGAACGGCCTTGATCTCTTCCGGCGTGATCTCTGGGTCCGGGTTGGCCATGGCGAAAATAAGAGGCCGGGCATTCATCGATTTGATCATGTCCTGGCTGACCGCGTCCTTGGCCGAAAGACCGAGGAATACATCGGCGCCCTTCATCGCGTCGGCCAGGGTGCGGGCCGTGGTCTCGTTGGCATGGGCCGATTTCCACTGGTTCATGCCTTCGGTGCGGCCTTTGTAGATGACGCCCTTGGAATCGCACATGATGACATTCTTGCCGGGCAGCCCCATGGACTTGAACAGTTCGACGCAGGCGATGGAAGCGGCCCCGGCCCCGTTGACGACCATCTTGATCTTGTGAATGGCACGCCCGGTCAGTTCCAGCGCATTGATCAGCCCGGCGGCGGTAATCACGGCGGTGCCGTGCTGGTCGTCGTGGAAAACCGGGATATCCATGATTTCGTGTAGGCGCTGTTCGATGATGAAACATTCGGGCGCCTTGATGTCTTCGAGGTTGATTCCGCCGAAGGCCTTGCCCAGGTAACGGACACAGTTGACGAATTCATTCACATCCTCGGTATCGATCTCGATATTGATGCCGTCAATATCGGCGAAGCGCTTGAAAAGCACGGACTTGCCTTCCATCACCGGCTTCGCCGCAAGCGCCCCGATGTTGCCGAGGCCAAGGACAGCGGTGCCGTTGGTAATGACGCCGACGATGTTGCCCTTGGCCGTATAGTCATAGGCGAGGGTCGGGTCGCGTTGGATTTCCAGGCACGGCGTGGCGACGCCCGGCGAATAGGCCAGCGTCAGGTCGTACTGAGTCGTCAGCGACTTGGTCGCCTTGATTTCGAGCTTTCCCGGCCGTCCGCTGGCGTGCATGCGAAGAGCTTCCTGTCCAAGGGACTCGTTTGATTGATCGTCCATTGTTTTTAAATCCCAGTTTACCCGTTCCCAGCCACTCACTCCCCGGGGCAAGCCCCGGCCCAAGGCTCCTTCATTGTGCCCCCAGGATGGCCGAAAATGAAAGCGCGATTGCCAACCCTGTGATAGTATCGGACGTCCGTCACGATCTTCGATTGTTTGACCATGCCCCCAACGCCCGGCGTTAACGCTCCCGAGACCGAAAAAAAACCGGACGGCGGACTGCCCCCGGAAGCGGCCGGCAAGATACCCTCCGCGGGGGCGAAACCAAAACCGGACAGACCCCCAGACACCGTCACCCCGATGATGGTCCAGTATCTGGCGATCAAGGAGGATTGCCCCGATTGCCTTTTGTTTTACCGGATGGGGGATTTTTACGAGCTTTTCTTCGATGACGCCGTGGCCGCGGCAGGGGCGCTGGATATCGCGCTGACCAAACGCGGCAAGCATCTGGGTGACGACATCCCGATGTGCGGGGTGCCGGTGCACAGCCACGAAACATACCTCAACCGGCTGATTAAAAAGGGCTTCAAGGTCGCCGTCTGCGAGCAGACCGAAGACCCGGCGGAAGCCAAGAAACGGGGACCCAAGGCGATTGTCCGGCGCCAGGTGACGAGGGTGGTGACGCCGGGAACGCTGACCGAAGACACGCTCTTGGAGGCGCGGCGACACAATTACCTGGCTGCCGCGGCGGAAACGTCCGGCGGCCTCGGCATGGCCTGGATCGATATGTCGACCGGCGACTTCCTGATCCAGGCCTTGAGCCAGGGCGATTTCGACGCCGCCCTGGCCCGCATTGCCCCTAGCGAACTGCTGATTGCCGAAGGATTCCTGCAAAACCCGGCGCTCTCCGAGACTTTCGCCGATTGGAAGGATCGCCTGAGCCCGCTGCCGCAGTCCTGCTTCGACAGCGTCAACGGCGAAAAACGCCTGCAGGCCCTTTTTGGGGTCAGGACTCTCGATGCCTTCGGCGATTTTTCCCGCGCCGAACTGGCCGCCGCCGGCGCCCTGGTGGACTACGTCGAAATGACGCAAAAGGGCCGGCTGCCGCGCCTCGTCCAGCCAAAGCAAATCGCCGCAGGCCAGGTGATGGAAATCGACGCCGCCACACGGCGAAACCTTGAGCTGACCCTGAGCCTGTCCGACACCCTGAAAGGGTCTCTTTTGGGGGTCATCGACAAAACCATCACCGGCGCCGGGGCCCGGCTCCTGGGCTCACATCTAGCGGCGCCGCTGACCGACCCGAAGGCCATAAACGGGCGTCTCGACATGGTCCAGTATTTCGTCGACGCCGAGCAGCTCGCGGAAACACTCCGGGGAATCCTCAAACGCTGCCCCGATATCGAGCGCTCCTTGACGCGGCTGACCATCGGGCGCAGCGGACCCAGGGACTTGGCGGCGGTGCGCGATGGGCTGGCAGCGGCGGTGGAGCTTCGTTCGGTCCTCGAAGCGGCGGCCAAGGGAGGGCCGGAAAGGGCGCCGGAAGGGATTTCCAGCGCCGGGGAGGACCTCGGCCACCATGACCAGATCATCGGCCGCTTGCGCCGCGCCTTGGCCGAAGAATTGCCCCTTCACCCCCGCGACGGTGGCTTTATCACCAGGGATTATTCAACGGAATTGGATGAATTCCGCGCCCTCAGGGACGAAAGCCGCCGTCTAATCGCCAGCCTGCAGAGCCGTTACGTAAACGAAACGTCTATCCAGAATCTGAAGATCAAGCACAACAACGTTTTGGGGTATTTCATCGAAGTGCCGGCGAAGCAGGCCGACAAAATTCCCCTCGATGAGGCCTCGCCCTTCATTCATCGCCAGACCATGGCCAAGGTGGTCCGCTTTTCGACGGTGGAACTGAGCGAACTCGAAAGCCGCATTGCCAAGGCCGCCGACCAGGCCCTGGCGCTTGAGCTTAACCTGTTCGAAGACCTTGTCGGCGAAGTCGCCGGGCGGGCCGAGGCCATGGCGCTGGCCGCCCGGGCGCTGGCGCGCCTCGACGTGGCCCAGGGCCTGGCCTCCCTGGCCGGGAAGCGCCGCTATGCCCGACCGCGGATCGACGACGGCACCGATTTCCATATCGTCGGTGGCCGCCATCCGGTGGTCGAGGCGGCCTTGCAGGAAACCGGCGACGGTGTCTTCGTCGCCAACGGTTGCCGGTTTTCGGGTGCCGGCAATGGCGACGAGGTCGGGGGAGATGCCAGGGGAGATGGGGGAAGCCTGTGGCTCCTGACTGGCCCCAATATGGCCGGAAAGAGCACCTTCCTGCGGCAGAACGCGTTGATCGCGGTGCTGGCGCAAATAGGATCCTTCGTTCCCGCCGACGAGGCCCGCATCGGCGTCGTTGATCGTTTGTTTTCGCGTGTCGGGGCGTCCGACGACCTAGCCCGGGGGCGGTCCACCTTCATGGTCGAAATGATCGAAACGGCGGCGATCCTGAACCAGGCCGGAGCGAAGGCGCTGGTTATCTTGGACGAAATCGGCCGCGGCACCGCCACTTTCGACGGCCTGTCCATCGCTTGGGCGGTGGTCGAGCACCTGCACGAGGTCAACCGCTGCCGAGCGCTGTTCGCCACCCATTACCATGAGCTTACGGTCCTGGCGGCGAAGCTGCCGGGTCTTCGGTGCCATACCATGCGAGTCAAGGAATGGCAGGGCGGCGTGGTGTTCCTGCACGAAGTGGCGCCCGGCGCTGCGGACCGATCCTACGGAATCCATGTCGGGCAACTGGCGGGGTTGCCGAAAAGCGTCGTCAAGCGGGCGTCGGACGTATTGGAGACTCTGGAGAAGGGCGAGCAGTCCTCGGCGATGACGCGGCTGGCCGATGACCTGCCGCTGTTCCGGGCCTTGGAAGGGGATGAGGAGGGTCCGGGCCCCAGCCCTGGCCTTGGCGGTCCTTCGCCGGCCGAAGAAGCCTTGAGCGAAATCGATGCCGACACTTTGACGCCCCGAGACGCCCTGGAACTGATCTATCGCCTGAAGAAGCTTCTCCAGGCGCGGGATTGATTCGTTTTCGATTCTATTTCCCCCGCCGCCGGAGCAGGCCGAGGGCAGCCTGAGGGCAAATCGGTTAAAATGTCCTAAAACTCAGATTTATAAGATACCCTTATTCTATCTTGATAAAAAAGTCAGATAACTTATTGATAAATAATAATTATTATTCATTAACCAGCTTAAAACGTATTGTTCCCAAAACGGGTAGAAAAACTTTCCAGCGATTTCTTAATAAGCGTTACCTTTTATCTCTAATAAATTTAAGCAAGTTAAATCAATATATTATGTTGATTTTTACTGGCTGGGAGGTTTCGCGCACCATCCTTCGAAAGGGGTGTGGATAGAAACTTTAAAAGTGGTTCGAGGCTTCACGGCAACGGAAGTTCCGGTTTCGGAACGAATTCGAATCGAAAACGTAATAAACAAAATATTTTCGGCCCCCGGCCGAAACAGGGATAACCCCAAGGAAGGATAACCCCAGGGCCCGGCCTTTCCTCCTTTAACGGTTTTCCCGGCGTCGGTATATAATCATCAGGACCATGGCCAACATAACCAAACCCCGCGACATCATCGACCGCAAGGCACTCCTTGGCGAACTGGGGGACCTTGTCGGGTGGTCTGGCTACAGCCCGAAAACCCAAGGCCAGGTCCTCGAAATCTTCAAAACCGCCCATAAGCGGGGCTGGTCGGAAGTCCGCCGGCGCTTCGAGGACGACGAAGCGTCGAGCGGGGATGTGCTGCGCGCCAACGCCTATCTGATCGATCAATTGGTTCGCAGCATTTATGATTTCGCCCTTTGCAGCGTCTATCCGGCCGCCAACCCGACGACGGGGGAGCTTCTGAGCATTACCGCCACCGGCGGTTACGGGCGCAGCGAACTGGCGCCGTTCTCGGACGTCGATTTGATGATCCTGCTGCCCTACAAGCTGACCGCCCATTCGGAGCAGGTGGTCGAATACATCCTCTATACGCTTTGGGATTTAGGTCTCAAGGTCGGCCACGCCACCCGTTCCATCGACGAGGCCATCCGCCTGGCCAAAGACGACATGACCATCCGCACTTCATTGCTGGAGGCGCGCTGGGTTTGGGGCGACCGGGAAATGTTCAAGCAATTCAAGAACCGCTTCCTCTCGGACGTGGTCGCCGACACCGGCCTGGCCTTTGTCGAAGCCAAGCTGGCGGAACGGGGCGCCCGCCATGACCGCATGGGCGACACCCGTTATGTGCTGGAACCCAACATCAAGGAAGGAAAGGGGGGGCTTCGCGACCTGCAGACGCTGTTCTGGATCGCCAAGTACCTCTATCAGGTCGACGACGTCAAAGAGCTCCAGGAACGGGGCGTGCTGACGGCCAGGGACGTTCGCCTGTTCGCCAAGGCCGAGAAGTTCCTGTGGAACGTCCGCTGCCACCTGCATTACCTGAGCGAACGGGCCGAGGAACGCCTGACCTTCTACATCCAGAACGAAATCGGTGCGCGGATGAAATATACCGACCGCGCCAGTGTCCAGGGCGTCGAGCGGTTCATGAAGCATTACTTCCTGATCGCCAAGGACGTCGGTGACCTGACCCGGGTTCTCTGCGCCGTCCTCGAGGAACAGCAAAAGAAAAGCCGGCGGCGTTTTCGGCTGCCCAGTTTCGTCTTTAAAAAGCGCCAGATCGACGGTTTCGTTCTCGATGGCGACCGCCTGACGGTCGAAGGAAAAGGCGCCTTCAAGAAAGATCCGGTGAGGATGCTGCGGCTCTTCCGTCTTGCTCAGGAGCACGACTCCGACATCCATCCCGACGCGCTCCGCCAGGTGACCCAGAACCTGAAGCTCATCGACGCCAAGCTGCAAAAGGACGCACAAGCCAACCGCCTGTTCATGGAGATGCTGACCGGCAAGAACCCCGAGGTTACCCTGATGCGGCTCAACGAAGCGGGGGTATTCGGCCGTTTTCTGCCCGATTTTGGCCGTGTCGTCGGGCAGATGCAATACGACATGTATCACGTCTACACCGTGGACGAGCACACCATCCGCGCCATCGGCATCCTCAAGGGCATCGAGGACGGCCGGCTCAAGAAGGAACACCCAACGGCATGTTCGGTGATCGGCGAGGTGCAGTCGCTCCCGGCGCTTTACCTTGGCCTCTTGTTGCACGATATCGCCAAGGGCAGGGGCGGCGATCATTCCCAGCTCGGCGCCGATATCGCCGCCAAGCTGGGGCCCCGACTCGGCCTCAACGAGTGGGAAACCGAAACCGTATCCTGGCTGGTGCGCCATCACCTGTTGATGAGCCACACGGCGTTCAAGCGCGACGTCTACGACCCCAAGACCGTCACCGATTTCGCCGCCGTGGTGCAGTCGCCGGAACGCCTCAGGCTGCTCTTGATCCTGACCGTCGCCGATATCAAGGCGGTCGGTCCCAATGTTTGGAACGAATGGAAGGCCGGACTTCTGCGTGGGCTTTATTACCCCGCCCAGGAGGAGCTTTCCGGCGGCACCCTGGCCGACCGGCTGCCGGAAAGGGTCGAGCAGTCGAAGGCCGAATTGGCGGAAAAACTGTCGGATTGGTCGAAAAGCGAGATCGAGACCCATTTCGCCCGCGGGTTTTCCGATTACTGGCTGTCCTTCGATGCTGAAACCCTATCGCGCCACGCCCATCTGATCCGCGAGGCCGAAGAAAGCGAGAAGAAACTGCACATCGAAACCCGGGTCGATACCGCCCGTGACGTTACGGAAATCACCATTTACGCCCAGGACCATCCGGGCCTTTTCGCCGCCATTACCGGCGCCATGGCGTTGTCCGGCGCGTCGGTCGTTGACGCCAAGATCATGACCCTGACCGACGGTATGGCGCTCGATACGTTCTGGATCCAGGATGCCAAGAACCACGCCTTCGCCGCCAAGGACGGGCTGAAACGGCTTTGCGGGCGCATCGAGGGCGCCCTTTCCGGCCACCTGCACCCGGCCCGGGAACTGGCCGCGGCGCAGGAAAAAATAACCCCCGGGCGGGCCGACGTGTTCAAGGTGCCGCCCCGGGTGCTGATCGACAACAAGGCGTCGAACCGCTTGACGGTGATCGAAATCAACGGCCGCGACCGCCCTGGCCTGCTTCGCGACCTGACCCAGGCCCTGACCGATTCGGGCCTGCAGATATCAAGCGCCCATATCTCCACCTACGGGGTGCGCGTGGTGGACGTGTTCTACGTCAGGGACATTTTAGGCTTGAAAGTGGAGCAGGAGGAAAAAATTGCCGTCCTCCACCAACGCTTGCTCGATGCCGTATCCCCGGCGGCCGAGGAACCGGGGAAAGGGAAATCCGCCGAGGATAAGGCCAAGAAACCGGCCGTTAAGGCGAAGCGGACCAAGGGTAAGAAAACCCCGGACCCCGAAGGCATCGAGGCGGCGGAGTAGGGGGACCGCCCTATTCCCAGGCTCGCTGCCTTTTCGAGGACACAAAAAACCGGTATTGAGGCGCCTATGGTGCTTTTGCGTTCCATCGCCACCGTCGGCGGCTTTACCTTGATCAGCCGGGTGCTCGGCTTCCTGCGTGATATCCTGATTGCCGCCGTGCTCGGCGCCGGCGCCGGGGCGGATGTCTTTTTTGTTGCCTTCAAGCTCCCCAACCTGTTCCGCCGCCTGTTCGCCGAGGGCGCATTCTCGATGGCCTTCGTGCCAATGTTCGCGGGCCGTATCGAGGGGGATGGGATCGAGGCGGCCAAGGCGTTCGCCGAGGCTGCCTTCAGTGTCCTTTTCTGGGCCCTGTTGATTTTCGTAGGCGTCATTGTGCTGGCCATGCCGCTGGTGATGTTGGGCTTCGCGCCTGGCTTCATAGGCGACGCCGCCAAGTTCGACCTAGCCGTGGAACTGACCCGGATCACGTTTCCGTATTTGTTGTTTATTGCCCTGGTCTCGCTGATGGCCGGAGTATTGAATTCACTCGGCCAGTTCGCCGCCGCCGCGGCGACGCCGATCCTGCTCAACCTGTGCCTGATCGGGGCGATCCTGGGGTTGGCGAATTTCACCGAAACCCCCAGCCACGCGCTGGCCTGGGGCGTGGCGGCAGCGGGTGGGGTTCAGTTCATTTGGCTGTACGCGGCCTGTGGCCGAGCAGGCGTGTGGGTTCGCGTAAGCTTTCCCCGGCTTACCGGCGACGTCAAGGTGCTGATGAAACGCATGGCGCCGGTCGCTGTCGGCGCCGGCATCTATCAGATCAACCTGGTCATCGACACTATAATCGCCTCGTTTCTGCCGTCCGGGTCAATCTCGTACCTATTTTTCGCCGATCGGGTCAATCAACTGCCGCTGGGCGTCGTTGGCGTCGCCGTCGGCACGGCCCTGCTGCCGCTGTTGTCCCGCCAGGTCCAGGTCGGCGACGACAAGGCGGCGCTGCACAGCCAGAACCGGGCCCTAGAATTTTCGTTGTTGCTGACCCTACCGGCGGCGGCGGCCTTGATGGTCATCGCCGTGCCGGTGGTCCGGGTGCTGTTCGAACGCGGCGCTTTTGGTGGGCCTGAGACGGTGGCGACGGCAGCGGCGTTGGCCGTTTATGCCATCGGCCTGCCGGCTTACGTTGCCGTCAAGACGCTGGCGCCGGGTTTCTTCGCCCGCCAGGACACGGCGACGCCGGTCAAAATTGCCGTCGTCTGCCTGTTGGTCAATCTGGTGTTCAACCTTATTTTGATGGGTCCGTACAAGCACGTCGGCATTGCCATGGCGACGGTGGTCTCAAGTTGGCTTAACGCCGGCCTGTTGGCCTACGTCCTCCATAAGCGCGGCCATTTCGTCCTCGACGACAGGCTCCGCCACAGGCTGCCGCGTATCATTTTGGCCAGCGCCGGGATGACGGCGGCCTTGGCATTGGCGTTGACGCCCCTGGGCGGGGCCCTCGCCGGCTCGATGACAGAACGCATCGCGGCACTGGCGGCGCTGGTGGTCGGCGGCATGGCGATGTTCGGGGCCTTGAGTTGGGTTACCGGCGCGGCCCGGCCTCAAGACCTAAAAAGCCTTTATCGCGGCGCCGAGGCGGATTGAAGGCTAACTTGACCATGGCGGCGCCAGGGGCGATAACTCCGGCGCCTTCCAAGAAAAGCCGACAACAGGGAAACGGGGTCCATGCAGCGTATTTTTTCCGGCGTGCAACCGACGGGTAATTTGCATCTTGGCAATTACCTGGGCGCCATCCGCAACTGGGTGCGGCTGCAGGACGACTATGAGTGCCTGTTCTGCATCGTCGACCTGCACGCCGTTACCGTCTGGCAGGACCCGGAAGAGCTAAAAACCAACACGCGCCATGTCGCTGCGGCGATGCTGGCCGCCGGCATCGACGGCGAGCGCCACATCATTTTCAACCAAAGCCAGGTCCCTGGCCACGCGGAACTGGCCTGGATTTTCAATTGCGTGGCCCGCCTGGGGTGGCTCAACCGGATGACCCAGTTCAAGGAAAAGGCTGGCAAGAACAAGGAAAACGCCTCCGTCGGCCTCTATGCCTACCCGAACCTGATGGCCGCCGATATCCTGCTGTACAAAGGCACCCACGTGCCCGTCGGCGGAGACCAGAAACAGCACCTTGAACTGGTCCGCGACATTGCGAATAAGTTCAACAACGATTTCGGCGCCGATTTCTTTCCCATCGTCGAACCGCTGATCTTCGGCGCTGCGGCAAGGGTGATGTCGCTCCGTGACGGCACGGCCAAGATGAGCAAGTCGGACCCGTCAGACATGTCCCGCATCGCCATGACCGATGACGCCAACGCCATCGCCAAGAAAATCCGCAAGGCAAAGACCGATCCCGATTCGTTGCCCTCGAGCCCGAAGGAATTCGACGGCCGGCCCGAAGCCGCCAACTTGATGGGCATCTATGCGGCACTCGCCGACATGGAAATCGAAGATGTCTGCGAAAAATTCGGCGGCCAGCAGTTTTCCGATTTCAAACAAGACCTGACCGACCTGGCGGTCGAGAAATTGGCTCCCATGCAGAGCGAAATGCGCCGCCTGATGGACGATCCGGACCATGTGGACGGGGTCATCGCTGACGGCGCCGGGCGCGCCCGGGCCATCGCCGAGCCGATCCTGGCCGAGGTTCATGACATTTTGGGTTTCCTGCGTCCTGGCCGGGGCTGAAACCGCAATCAACGTCCAAAATCAACGGAATGTGAAGAAGCGGGGTAAAAAGAAGCTGTCCGGCAAGCGCCGACATGCCCTATAATGGGCATAACTATCCCCGCCGGGCCCGGCCAGACCTTGTTAACGGGGGAAGTTCGGCCCATGTTAAGGAACGGCGCCCAAGGAAGGAAAGAGTAAGCCATGTTTATCCAGACGGAACACACACCCAATCCGGCGACATTGAAGTTTTTGCCTGGCTGTCCGGTCATGGAATCGGGCACCGCTAATTTCCCTTCCTCCGGCGAAGCCCAGAATTCGCCGTTGGCGATGGGGCTTTTCGGCGTCGACGGGGTGAGCGGCATTTTCCTGGGCTCCGACTTCATCACCGTCACCAAAACGGACGACAAGGATTGGGAAATCCTCAAACCCCAGATTCTCGGCTCCATCATGGATCACTTTCAATCCGGCAAGGCGGTGATGACCGAATCGGCCGAACAAGGCGAGGCGGAAGAATCGAAAACTGAAAACGATCTCGACAAGAAGATCAAGGAACTGATCGACACCCGGGTGCGCCCGGCGGTGGCCCAGGACGGCGGCGACATCATCTACAAGGGGTTCGATGACGGGATCGTTTATCTTCATATGCAAGGCGCCTGCGCCGGCTGTCCCAGCTCGACCGCGACCCTGAAACACGGCATCGAGAACATGCTCAAGCACTACATCCCGGAAGTGACCGAAGTCAGGGCCATCGACTAGATGCTGGGGCATTGAAAAAGGACTGTCTTTTTCGGCCCTTAATCAGGAAAACTCTAAAAAATACAAATACTGCGTTGCAATATTTTTTGTTGCAACACACAAAAACTGGTATTAGAATCCGAGATGTGTTAGACAGCGCCCCGAATCTGCCGGTCTGTGGCTCCGTTCTAAGACTCGTGTGGGGGAGACAAAACGGAAGGCCTAGAAAGCTAAGGTGGTTTGTGCAATTTGGGGGTTGAAGCGGCGGGCGGCTGCCGCTCCATTTTCGTTCACCGATGACGATACGTTTTGAACGTGGCGCGTTGATCGCCGTCGCCGGTCTTGTCGCTGGCCTCGTATCCGCGGTCATCCTCAGCCCGCTTGAAAAAGCGATAGTGTCGCCCAAGGCGTCGCTCAGGCTGGCGGAATCCCAATCCGTTCCGGCGTCTGTTTTACCCCCGGTTTTCACCCGCCCGGCCGAAGATGCGATGTTAGTCCTCGCCCCGCCCGCAAGGGAGCGGATAGAGCCGGTAATAAGTCCCAAGATGGCCGGAATCGACACCCTGACCGGTTTTATGTCCGTCGAAGATGTCAACCGCACCAGCCGCGAGAAGTTTTTGAAAACGACGCAAGCGTTGTCGGAAACGTTTAACCAATTGGGCTACGACCTCGATCTTGTCCGTTCCGGCAAGGCCCTGGTGCCGCGCCTGTTTCTGGCCAGTCTGCCGGCCGACCTCAAGGACATCCCTGAAGCCCGGGTCCGCAAGACGCTTTTCTTTAAGACGGTTTTGCCTCTTATCCTGCAGGTCAACGAGGAAATCCTGGGTGACCGGCGGCGGCTGTGGAGGCTCCATTTTAAACGCGGCCTCGGTCTAAAACTCGGTCCGGCGGACCGGCTGTGGCTGATGGTCATGTCCGAGCGCTACAACCTGAAGAACGCCACCATCGACAATCTTCTAAATCGGGTCGATATTATCCCGCCGTCCCTCGCGCTCGCCCAAGCGGCGGAGGAAAGCGGCTGGGGGACGTCGCGTTTCGTGCGCGAGGGCAACGCCGTTTTCGGGCAGTGGACGTTCTCAGATAGCGGAAATATGGACCCGGCCCGGCGCGACGAAGACAAGACCCATAAAATTAGGGCCTTTCCGAGTCTGCTGGATTCCGTCCGCGCTTATGCCCACAACCTCAACATCCATTACGCCTACCGGAAAATGAGGCGGATCCGCCGCGGGTTCCGGCTCAAGGGGGCGCCGTTGGAGGGCCTGTTGATGATCGGCGACCTGAAAAGTTATTCCGAACGAGGCGAGAAATACGTCAAAAACATCAAGGTCCTCATCGAGGCCAATAACCTGCAACGCTTCGACGACGCCCGGTTAGGCGACGAAGGCCCGCTCATCTGACGGGTCCGGCGTTTTCAATCATTTAGGTCTGTAAAACTGGCGGCCGAACCAGTACCACCGGCCGTCGCCGACGGGTAGCGTGCAGTTGACCCGGGTGCGGCCCTTGGGGAACGCCTTTTTGACCCTGATCTCGACCCGCCGTTGGCCCAGGCGTTCCAGCCTTGCCCGGCCGTCGTGAGATGAAAAACACGAAAGCCGGTTCAGCCCCTTGACCGGGCCGGTGATGGTGAATCCCATGGCCGGGGGATTATTGGTGCCGATCATCGGGTCGGCGGGGGTAATGTCGATAACGGGCAGCGGCAGGGCGTTGGCCGTGAGCTTGAAACGCGGCAGGCCGCCGTAAATTTCGTTCATGGCGAAACGGGGCAGATCGAAAATGTTGCCGCCGCTGCCGATGGCGCCCGAATGTTGACCAAAGGCGGCGGCAAACTTGGCCTCCTTGACCACCGTATGAACGGCCAAAGAGGATTCGCCGTAAGGATAGGCAATCAGCGACGGCCGCTGGCCGAGTTCTTCCTCGAAGCGTTTGTTCGAACGTTCAAGTTCACTCTGATTCCGGGTGTCGTCGGCATCGGGCATATGCAGGTGTGTCTCCGTATGGTTGCCGATGGCGACCCCGGCCCGCGCCATCTCCCTGATCTGGTCCCAGTTCATGTAGCCGGACTGTTTGTGGTCGACGGCGCCGGTGGCGACGAAAAGGGTAAAAGGAAAACCGGCTTTCTTCAGCCGCGGCCAGGCTTCCGTGTAGACGGAAAGAAAGGCGTCGTCGATGCTCAGGCCGACAGCTCGGTCGGGAAGAGTCTTGGCGCCGAGAAGGGCATCGACGATGTCCGCCAACGCCATGACGCGATAGCCCCCTGAGTTCAATTCCCGGAGATGGGCTTCGAATTGTTCAAGGGTAACGTTGGTGGATGGGTATCGGGATTCCCCGACCCGATGATACATGATGACCACGGCCCTGGTTTCGGCTGCCGCCGGGGTGGCCCCGCCGATAAGGACGCCGCCGGTCCCCGCCAGGGCCACCAGGACCACCAGACAGGCCCCGGCCAGGGCGTTCAGGAGGGCACGGGGAGCTCGGCGCGGCGAAAAAGCGCTTGCCCTCGAATGGGGGAACATCTGGCGAAGGGTCATGGTTTTTTCCGGCCTCGATGCCGGTTTCGATGATGAGTTTTGATTTTCCCCTCTTCCAAGCGCTAGCACAAGTGCCATACTCATACCAAGGATTATGCATGCCGGGAGGCACAAATGACTGTTGCCCTCAATCAAGACGCTCTCGACCAACTCTTCAACGACGCCCGCACCCATAACGATTGGCTGGACAAGCCGGTGGAAGAAGACCTTCTGCGCGCCGTTTGGGACCTGACTAAGATGGGTCCGACGAGCGCCAATTGCAGCCCCGCCAGGATCGTTTTCGTGGCTTCTGCTGAGGCCAAGGAGCGCCTGAAACCCTCCCTGATTGAAGGCAATGTGGACAAAACCATGGCCGCGCCCGTCACCGCCATCATCGGCTCGGATCAGAAATTCCATGACCGCCTGCCCGAGCTTTTTCCCCATGACGACGCCAAATCGTGGTTCGAGGGAAACGAGCCCCTGATCCAGACCACCGCTTTCCGCAACGCGACCCTGCAAGGAGCCTATTTCATCCTCGCCGCCCGTGCGTTGGGCTTAGACTGCGGGCCGATATCGGGATTTGACAATGACGCCGTCGATGAAACCTTCTTTTCCGGAACGGACGTAAAGTCCAATTTTCTTTGCAGCATTGGTTACGGCAGTGGCGAGAACATGTTTCCAAGGAACCCGAGGCTGGATTTCGACGACGCCTGCTCGGTCGTTTAGGTCCGAGGGCGAGGGCCGGCCCGACAGGAAAGCGAAAAACAATGCGAATTCTGGGTTTTGACACCGCGACATCGGCTTGTTCGGCCGCCGTTTGGGAAGACGGACGCATCGCCGCCAGGCGTTTCGAGCCCATGTCGCGGGGCCAGTCGGAACGCCTGATGCCCATGGTCCGGGAGGTTCTATCGGAAGCCGGGGCCGATTTCCTGGACCTCGACCTGCTCGCCGTAACCACCGGGCCCGGGGCTTTTACCGGGCTCAGGATCGGCCTTGCCGCCGCCCGGGGGATGGCCTTGGCGGGAGACCTGGCCTGTTTCGGCATCACCACCCTGTACGCCGTCGCCGCCGGGGTTTCCGAAACCGAGCGGCAGAAGGCAAATATGCTGGTGGTGCTAGATTCCAAACGCGCGGAGGTCTACGCCCAGGCCTTTCGGTCCGACCTTCGGCCCTTGTCCGAGGCGCAAGCCCTTATGCCCGCCGATTTGGCCGCCTTGACGGCAAACGGCGAAGGGGATGCCAATCGCGTGCTGGTCGCCGGCGATGGCGCCGGGCAAGTCATCCAGGCGCTTAAGGATAAGGGAATAGAGGCTGTTCTCAGTACCGCCCCGGGTGTCCCCGACGCGGCAACCGTCGCCGCGATCGCCGCCGAGCGGTGGTTCCCGGTTCAACCGGCGGAGCCGCTCCGGCCGTTGTACCTAAGACCCCCCGACGCGAAAGTCTCTAAAAATGGCGGCGGAATCCGGCCCCGGAAGGGCCCCTAGCCCTTGCTGGCGGGTTTTTAGCTAGGCTTTTTTGACAATCAGGCGATGGATACCGTCGGCCGGCTGCGACGGATCCTCGGGTTCAAAGCTGAGAATGCTGTGGCCGTGGTCCTTGAGCGAACGGGGGACGTTTTCAATGGGTTCGCGGCCCCGAAGGCGGACTTTGGCGGTCTGTCCCGACTGCATTCTTTCGATCAGAAGTTTTGTTTTGACGAAAGTAAGTGGGCAGACTTCATTGGTAATATCTATATAGAAGTCTGTCTTGTGGCCCTTATTGTATTTCACGGCGTTATTCATTGTTCTTACTTGTCCGGGATGAATATGTTTATTATATAAGACCCTAATTAAAAGGCCGCCTTATAATAAAAACCAGGCGATAAAAAATTTCCTCGCCAGCCTGAGGAATCATAACAGTGAGGATCAATCGCAGATGACCGATAAACCCAATGTGAGCGAGCTACTGGAGTTGACGACCGAAATCGTCGCCGCGCACGCGTGCAACAATACAATTACCTCCGGCGATCTGCCGCAATTAATTCAGGATGTCTATAAAACCTTGGCGGTGGTCGGAACGACACCCCTGGCGCCCGAGCGCCCGCGTCCTGCCGTTGCCATTAAGAAATCTGTTTTCCCTGATTACATCGTCTGTCTCGAAGACGGCAAGAAGCTGAAAATGCTCAAACGCCACCTAAAGACAGCCTACAACCTGACGCCCGAGGAATACCGGAAACGCTGGGGCCTGCCTACCGATTACCCCATGGTGGCGCCGAATTACGCCAAACATCGTTCCAATTTGGCCAAGAAGATCGGCCTTGGCACACAACCCCGCAAGCGTCGCCGCTAAATTGCGGAACTTTTCCGCACTAGGGGGTTCGGCCGTCAGGGCCTTGCCGGCGGCCCGGGCGAACGCAATCCGCATGACGAAACCAGGTTATCCGGGTCCGGGCTTTAAACGGGTTGACGGCGATCCGATATAATATTTTCCCTATGATCCTTGGTATTTAGGAACAGCCATGCCGGAAAATAGAATCGAGCGCCTGTGCATAGATAAAGGCATGAAAATGACCGAGCAGCGCCGGGTCATTGCCCGGGTGCTGTCGATGGCCAAGGATCATCCGGACGTCGAGAAAGTCTACCGGCGGGCCAGCGAAATGGACCCCAAAATATCCATTGCCACCGTCTATCGGACGGTGCGCCTTTTCGAAGAGGCGAATATCATCGAACGGCACGATTTCGGCGACGGACGGTCCCGTTATGAAGAAGCCACCGATGAACACCACGATCATCTGATCGACATCCAGTCCGGCGAGGTTATCGAATTTCAAAACCAGGAAATCGAGGCCCTCCAGGAAGAAATCGCTGAAAAACACGGCATGAAACTCGTCGGACACCGCCTTGAGCTTTATGGCGTGCCCCTGGGCCCATCCGGGGATAACAAGGAATGAAAAATAGGCAATTGGGGCAATTGGCGCAAAAGCTTTATATCAAAACCTACGGCTGCCAGATGAACGTCTATGACTCCGGGCGCATGGCGGACGTCCTGGCGCCGTTGGGCTATACCCTTGCCGATACGCCGGAAGGCGCCGATATGGTGATCTTAAATACCTGCCATATCCGGGAAAAGGCGGCGGAGAAGGTCTATTCGGAACTCGGCCGCCTCAGGCGCCTGAAAACCGCTAGGGAAAAACAAGGCGGGCGCATGATTTTGGCCGTTGCCGGTTGCGTTGCGCAGGCCGAAAGCGAGGAAATCCTTGACCGGGCGCCCTTCGTCGACATGGTCTTCGGTCCTCAGGCCTATTACCGGTTGCCGGAACTGTTGGCCAGGCTCAAGCGCGCCGGAAAGGCGGTGCTCGATACCGATTTTCCGCCCGAGCCCAAATTCGATTATCTGCCGAAGGACGTTCCCGAACCTAGCGCCGCCGGCACCTCGGCCTTTTTAACCGTTCAGGAAGGGTGCGACAAGTTCTGCACCTTCTGCGTCGTTCCCTATACCCGCGGCGCCGAATATTCCCGTCCCGCCGAGGACGTGATCGCCGAGGCCGCTCGGCTGGTCGCCGCCGGGGTGCGGGAAGTTACGCTTTTGGGGCAAAACGTCAACAACTACTACGGCGCCGAGCCCGCCGGGACCGAAACCTGGGGACTCGGGCGGCTGATCCGGGAATTGGCCGAAACCGACGGCATCGAGCGCATTCGTTATACCACATCCTATCCCGCCGACATGAATGATGAATTGATCGCCACCCACGGGGAGGTGCTGGAACTGATGCCGTTTTTGCATTTGCCCGTGCAATCGGGGTCCGACAACGTGCTCAAGGCGATGAACCGGCGCCACACCGCCGACGATTACCGCCGCCTGGCCGGCCGTCTTCGCGGCGCCCGGCCCGACATCGGGCTATCCTCGGACTTTATTGTCGGCTTCCCGGGCGAAACCGATGCCGATTTCGCCGGCACCTTGGGGCTGGTGGAAGAAATCGGTTTCGTTCAGGCCTATTCATTCAAATACAACCGGCGGCCGGGAACCCCGGCCGCGGCCATGGACGCCCAGGTCCCCGAGACGGTCAAAAACGAACGCCTGGAGGTCCTGCAGGACGTTTTGAACGCCCAACAACTGGCCTTCAACCGTTCCTGCGTAGGCCGGGTACTGCCGGTGCTGTTGGACCGTCCGGGCCGCAAGCCGGGACAGTTGGTCGGGCGCAGCCCCTATATGCAGGCCGTTCATGTAGACGACCCCATCGAAGGACCCGGCGCCATCGTTCGCCTGGTTATCACCGCCGCCCACGCCAACAGCCTCAAGGGCGTCGTGGAAATCAGGGAAGCCGGCGCCGGCACCATTGGGAAAAGGGTGACCGCTTGACCCGTACAGTGAAACGAAAAACTGTCAACGACCTTGTCGCGCCCGAAACCGCGGAAAGGGTCTTTGCCGACAACCGCCTGGCCATGGAACTGTTCGGGTCCCATCATCGCAACCTGGCCCGCATCGAGCAGGTGATGGATGTGGCCATCAACGCCCGTGGAAACGAGGTCACCATCACCGGCGACGCCGACGCCGTCAACGGCGCGGCGCGGGTCCTCGATGGGCTGTATGGCCGCCTTGAGAAGGGCCACGAAGTCAACGGCGAGGAAGTCGAGGCGGTCCTGCGCATGGCCAAGGCCCCGGGCGGCGATATCACCGACGCGGATCTGACGATCCGCACCCGAAAACGCCACATTTCTCCGCGCTCTTCAGGGCAGGCCGACTACCTTCGCGCCATCGATGACGTCAAACTGGTTTTCGGCGAAGGCCCGGCCGGCACCGGCAAAACCTATCTGGCGGTCGCCAAGGGGGTCGAGCGTCTGGTCAAGGGTTCTGTCGACCGTATCATCTTGTCGCGCCCGGCGGTCGAAGCGGGCGAGCAACTGGGTTTCCTGCCTGGCGACATGCGCGAAAAAGTGGACCCGTACCTAAGGCCGCTTTATGACGCGCTGTTCGACATGCTGCCGGAGTCCCAGGTGGTCAAGCGCCTGGAGAAGGGGGAAATCGAGGTGGCGCCCCTGGCCTTCATGCGCGGCCGGACCCTGTCCAACGCCTTCGTAATCCTGGACGAGGCCCAGAACACGACCGCTGTGCAGATGAAGATGTTTCTGACCCGGCTCGGCGAAAATTCCTCCATGGTCATCACCGGAGACTTAAGCCAGGTCGACCTGCCCAGCGGCGTTCGGTCCGGGCTTCGCGACGCCATGGAAACATTGACCGGTCTCAACGGCGTCGCCTTCATCACTTTCACCGAAACCGACGTGGTCCGCCATCCCCTCGTCAGCCGCATCGTCCGCGCCTACGGCAAGGTCGAAGAGCGGCGAAAGTCAGGGGCGCGCTACGAAAAGAAAGCAAACGCCGAAACCAAGTCGGAAGCGGTCGATGATGACTAAAGCAGCTTCCATGACAGGCCGCCCCGGCCCTAAAATCGACATTTCCGTGTCCTGCCGGTTGTGGGAACAGGCGCTGCCCAATGCCCAGGCCCTGTCCCTGAACGCGGCCCAGGCGGTGCTTGTGGAATACGGGCCGGACCTGACCGATGTTGAAGCCAGCATCGTCCTTGCTGACGATACTTTCGTTCAGGGCCTCAACCAGGACTACCGGGACCGGGACCGGCCCACCAACGTCTTGTCTTTCCCAGCCCTTGAGCCGGACCAGGGAATCCTGGCCTGTGGTGAAACGCTTACCAGGGCACCGGTTATGCTGGGGGACGTCGTCGTCGCCTATGAAACCGCTGCCGCCGAAGCAACTGAGGAGGGCAAGACCCTCGGCGATCATTTATCCCATCTGGTCGTCCATGGTATGCTGCATCTGCTCGGCCATGACCACCAGACGCCGGTGGCGGCGGAAACCATGGAAAAGCTTGAAATCGACGTTCTTGCCGGCCTCGATATCGCCAACCCCTACGGAGACGGCCATCCGGCGGCAAATTAAACAGATGAACGACCACCCTTCGAGTCCAAAGCCACGCAACAACGGGGCCGAAAACAAAACCTCCCTCTTTAGTGGCCTTTTGGGCTGGATACGCGGTGTCGGCGGTGCCCAAAACGGTGAAGATTCGGTGCGCGACGCCCTGGAGGAATTGATCGAGGAACGCGAGGAGGCGGAAGTCCCCATCGATGAAGACGAACGCATCCTGCTGGCCAATATCCTGGAACTCCGCGGCCGCACTATCCGCGACGTCATGGTGCCCCGGGCCAATATCGCCGCCGTCAGCCGCGACAGTTCATTGTCGGAGTTGATCGACCTGCTGACCAAGGAAAGCCACTCCCGGTTGCCAGTTTACGGCGAAACCCTCGACGATGCGGCGGGCATGGTCCATATCAAGGACGTTTTGGCCTGGCGGGGACGGGACGGGGACTTTTCCCTTTCCAAGATCCAGCGCAAGATTTTGTTCGTCTCCCCTTCCATGCAGGTGTTGGAACTGCTATTGGAAATGCGGGCCGAACGCTCTCATATGGCTCTGGTGGTCGATGAATTCGGCGGCGTTGACGGTCTAGTCACCATCGAGGACCTGGTCGAGGAAATCGTCGGCGAAATCGGGGACGAACACGACCCTGACGACATCCCGAAAATGATCAGCCATCCTGACGGCAGCTTCACCGCCGATGCCCGCGTCACCATCGGTACCCTGGAAGAAATGACCGGTACCGAATTCACCGGAGGGGATACGGAGGATATCGACACTTTGGGCGGGCTGGTATTTTCCATTGCCGGGCGGGTCCCCGTCCGTGGCGAACTGCTTCACCATTCGTCGGGCGTTGAGTTCGAGGTCCTGGAAGCCGATCCCCGCCGGATCAAGTTCTTGCGGGTGCTCAAGCCAGAACCGTCGCGCAGGCGGCAAAAAGGCGATTGATGGGGGCCGAGGGGGAAGCCGGAACGGAAGCCTCGGCAAGTCCTTCGCCGGCTTCGCGGATATACCACCCGGCCAACCTGAAAATACGCTTGGGCCGCGTGGCGGGATGGCGGCGCTCGGCGCTATTGGGCGGACTGGGTGTGGCGGCGGCCATGGCCCTGCCACCGGTCTATGGGCTGCCGCTTTTGATCCCCGCCTTTGTCGGTTTGTTGTGGACGGTGGAAACCAGCCCCGGCCCGGTCCGGGCCTTTTCGGCTGGCTGGTGGTTTGGGTTCGGACACTTTGCCGCTGGGCTGGCCTGGATTTCCTTCGCCTTTCTTGTCGATGCGCCCAGATACGGCTGGTTGGCGCCTTTTGCCGTCGCCGGCATGGCCGCCGGCATGGCGTTGTTCCCGGCTGCCGCTGCCATTCTCAGCTATTTGGTTTTCAAAAGGCGGCTCACCGCCCTGGGTCGAGTCCTCGTCTTCGGCGCCCTGTGGATGCTTGCGGAATGGGTGCGTGGATGGGTATTGACCGGGTTTCCTTGGAATTTTCTCGGCACCGTCTGGGTTTTTTCCGACCCCATGATCCAGTTGGCGGCGCTGACCGGCGTTTATGGCCTGAGCCTGCTTGGCGTGGTTGCGGCGGCGATGCCGGCGGTGCTGGCGGAACCGGTTTCCGGCGGCGGCAAGGAACGGAACCGATGGATGTCGGTGCTGGCCGCGGCCGGGGTACTGGCACTTGTCTGGGCCGGCGGTGAATGGCGCTTGGCCGGGGCCGGCAATGATACCGTCCCCGGGGTGCGCCTGCGGCTCGTGCAGCCGAACGTCCCGCAGAAACAAAAATGGAAGCGGGAACTCCGCCGTGGCCATGTGCTCAAGCAGTTGGAGATGAGCAACAGGCCGGCTCCGTCGGGCTGGTCCCCGACCCACATCATCTGGCCCGAAACGGCGGTGCCTTTTGTCATTTCCAGTCCTTCCCAACTGACCCGGACCCTGGGCCGGGCGGCCCCGCCGGGAGGCATGATCATCGTCGGCGTTCCACGGACGGCGGGCGCCGGAACGGCATCGAAAAAAATGTTCAACAGCCTCCTGGCCATCGATTCCCAGGGCCGGATCAAGGACATTTACGACAAGCACCATCTGGTGCCGTTCGGCGAATACGTTCCCTTTCGTTCCGTCTTGCCCCTCGGCAAGCTGACGGCGGGGCGCCAGGACTTTTCTCCCGGGCCCGGGATCCGGACCCTGGCGCTGAACGGGCTGCCGCCATTTTCGCCGCTAATCTGTTTCGAAGTTATTTTTCCCGGCCAGGTTGCCGAAAAAAATAATTCACCGCAATGGTTGTTAAATATCACCAATGACGCCTGGTTCGGATTCTCATCCGGGCCTTACCAGCATTTCGCCGCCGCCCGTTTGCGCGCCGTCGAGGAAGGCCTGCCCCTGGTTAGGGTTGCCAACACGGGCATTTCGGGGGTTATCGACC
>Ga0315338_1001515_pt1 | contig 28706 bp, 23 predicted proteins | sample ASW8metaG_FD_204518 | JGI IMG/M metagenome (GOLD analysis project Ga0315338, IMG submission 204518) | Ammonia-oxidizing marine archaeal communities from Monterey Bay, California, United States - ASW #8 | ecosystem: Environmental > Aquatic > Marine > Coastal | place: USA: California | collected... | reverse complement strand
AGCGCCGCAAGCGGTTTGACGCCCTGGAGGGCTGGGTGTGGCACAAGCGCGACGCGGACTGGGAGGAGGGGTTCGCAGCGCTCACCGCCTACGTGCAGGCTGAGGGACACGCGCTGGTGCCGGTGAGCCATCGCACCGCGGAGGGCTATCGGTTGGGGCAATGGGTCTTCGTACAGCGCCAGAACCAGGACCGCCTGTCCGCGGCGCGGCGTGAGCGGCTGGAGGCCGTCGAGGGCTGGGCGTGGGACCCGCTCGCCAAGTTATGGGAGGCGGGGTACGAAGCACTCATCGCCTACGTGCAGGCCGAAGGACACGCGCGCGTGCCGGCGGCCTATCGCACCGCCGACGACTATCGGTTGGGGGGATGGGTCAGTAGGCAGCGCCTGAACCAGGACCTGTCCGCGGATCGCCGGCAGCGGCTGGAAGCCGTGAACGGCTGGGTGTGGGTTGCATTGAATTCGGGGTGGGACGAGGGGTACGCAGCGCTCACCGCCTATGTGCAGGCTGAAGGCACGGCACGAGCGCCGCACAGCTATCGGACGGCCGAGGGCTATCGGCTGGGCCAGTGGGTCAGTGCACAGCGCAGCAGGCAGGACAACCTGTCCGCGGCACGGCGTAAGCGGCTGGAGGCCCTGGATGGCTGGGTGTGGAAAGCCGTGTGACGGACGAGGTACATACGGACAGCAGCAAGGACCTATTCATGCCGTCCTGCCTTGTTCACCGATGCTGAAGCGTTAGATAGAGGGTTGTTCGCCCAACGCCTCGCCCACGAATTGAACCGCCTGCCAGTCCCCAAGTAGTCTGTGCCAAACATGACTCTGTCTCGCTTGACCACTTTCCTCGCCACGTTCGACCCTAAACCGAAGACCCGCGGCACCCAGTGGGAACACGTCTGCAAGTGGTTCCTCAAGAACGATCCGCAGTATGGCGAATTCCTGACGGACGTGTGGTTGTGGGACGAATGGCCCGGTCGCTGGGGGCCGGATGGGGGCATTGACCTTGTCGCCGAGGCGAAGGACGGGACCCTGTGGGCTATTCAGGCGAAATGTTATCGGGCCGACAGGAATGTCACGCGAAACGACATGGCGACGTTCATCGCCGAATCGGAAGGAAGAGAGTTCACCCAGCGTCTCTTAATTGCGACTTCCTATGGCGTGGCAGAAGCTGTCGACGATTGGATAGTTAATGCGACGCCACCAGCTTCCCTCTGCCTGCGGCACGATCTCGACACACGGGACTACTGGCCAGAGTCGTATGGAGCGTGGTCATCGGACGTATTTCCAAAGCCGTCGCCAAAGATTGCAGACCCGCATCAGGCTACGGCGGTTCACGACACGCTTGAGGGACTCCGTCACCACGACCGCGTACAAACCCTCATGGCGTGCGGTACCGGTAAGTCGTTAGTGGCCTTATGGGTACATGAAAAGATGGGTTCGACCCGTACCCTTGTGTTGGTTCCATCGATACAACTGGTAAAGCAGACGATTAAAGAGTGGATTGAAAATCGGCAATCATCCTTCGCAGTTTTGCCAGTGTGCTCGGATGATACGGTGCGAGATACCAACCCTGACCCAGCGCTATCACGGTCAGTCGAGCTTGGATATCCCGCCGAGGTGGACCCAGTAAAAATACGACGGTTTTTACAAGACACCGAACCGCGTGTTGTCTTTTCAACCTATCAGTCGTTGCGTGCTGTGGTCGAGGCGCTCGCTGGCACCGAACTCGCGTTCGACTTGGTGATCGCCGACGAAGCCCATCACTGTGCAGGAGATGTCAATCGTCTCTTTTCCACCGTACTCCACCAAGACCAGATCCGTGCTCGGAAACGAGTATTTATGACGGCGACGCCACGGATATCGACCGTGCGTGGTAGGAAATCTGAAGTCCCGGACGAGATAGTGGCCATGGACGATGTTAAACACTTTGGCCCAGTGGTTCATACATTGCCCTTTGGCCAAGCCATTTCAGACGGCTTGTTGTCCGAGTACCAGCTGGTTGTCTTGGGCATTCAGGAGGAGGAGGTTCTCCGGTGTGTGCAGAGCGGCACGCCAGTCGAACTGAAAAGTGCAGTTAAAACCGACGCACGCGAGGGAAAGATCCAATCCAATGCGAGGACTCTCGCAGGGCAGATTGGTCTTGCTAAAGCGATGCGCAAGTACGACATGCGGCGTGGCATTACGTTTCATGGATTACACAAGAACGCGAGTCGATTTGCGGCCCTGTTTCCGACGATTTGTGAGTGGATGCCGACGGACGAAAGACCGAGCGGCCGCGTTTGGGCGACGGCCGTCTACGGTTCGCCGAAGATGTCGAGCGGTCAACGGCAGCCGCATCTAGATCAATTGAAAGCGGTCGGGACGGAGGAGCGAGGCCTGTTGTGTAACGTGCGATGCCTCGGCGAGGGTGTCGATATTCCCACGGTCGACGGTATTGCGTTTATCGACCCCATGGAGTCCCAGCTAGCCATTGTGCAGGCTGTCGGTCGAGCGATCAGAAAACCACGCGGAGCGAGCGAGGCCGGTATCTCAACGATTGTGATCCCGGTGATGGTCGGAACCGACGAAGACCCAGACAACGTCGTGACACGGTCTGCCTTTCGTGAAGTTCACCGTGTGTTGTTGGCACTGCAAGCCCATGACGATGTCCTCAAGACTGAACTAAGTGCCTGCCGTCGACAAATGGATCCAGGCAATCGACGCCGTCGGGGCCTCCCACGCAGAATTGTCATCGACATGCCTGAGGAGGTTGGGGCCGAATTCAGCACGGCCATCACGACAAGGATTCTACGGTCTGCGACCATACCGCTTCCGTTGACCGTCGAGCAGATCCTGGCGTGGGCGGACGCGCATCATGCCCGCACGGAGGAGTGGCCGACGATGCATAGTGGTGTCGTAGACGACGCACCGGGAGAGAACTGGGGGGCGATCAACACTGCGCTCCGTCGCGGTAACCGCGGTCTCCCGGGGGGCTCGTCTCTGCCTCTGCTCCTGGTGCAAAACGGGCGGCACAGGCACTTGACCGTCGAGCAGATCCTGGCGTGGGCGGACGCGCATCATGCCCGCACGGAGGAGTGGCCGACGTCGACATCTGGTGTCGTAGACGACGCACCGGGAGAGACCTGGAGGGCGATTGACAGTGCGCTCCGTCGCGGGAGCCGCGGTCTCCCGGGGGGCTCGTCTCTGTCTCAGCTCCTGGTGGAACAGGGGCGGATAAACAGGAACTTGACCGTCGAGCAGATCCTGGCGTGGGCGGACGCGCATCATAAACGTAAGAAGAAGTGGCCGACGGTCAATACTGGTGACGTATACGACGCACCGGGAGAGACCTGGGTGGCGATTAACAGTGCGCTCCGCGACGGTTACCGCGGTCTCCCGGGGGGCTCGTCTCTGTCTCAGCTCCTGGTGGAACAGGGGCGGATAAAGGCGAAGGTCGACCTCACCGTCGAGCAGATCCTGGCGTGGGCGGACGCGCATCATGCCCGCACGGAGGAGTGGCCGACGATGCATAGTGGTGTCGTAGACGACGCACCGGGAGAGAACTGGGGGGCGATCAACGGTGCGCTCCGCGACGGTTACCGCGGTCTCCCGGGGGGCTCGTCTCTGCTTCAGCTCCTGGTGGAACACGGGCGGAGCAGGAACTTCACCGTCAAGCAGATCCTGGCGTGGGCGGACGCGCATCATGCCCGCACGGAGGAGTGGCCGACGTCGACATCTGGTGTCGTAGACGACGCACCGGGAGAGACCTGGAGGGCGATTGACAGTGCGCTCCGCGACGGTTACCGCGGTCTCCCGGGGGGCTCGTCTCTGTCTCAGCTCCTGGTGGAATACGGGCGGAGCAGGAACTTGACCGTCGAGCAGATCCTGGCGTGGGCGGACGCGCATCATAAACGTAAGAAGAAGTGGCCGACGGTCAATACTGGTGACGTATACGACGCACCGGGAGAGACCTGGGTGGCGATTAACAGTGCGCTCCGCGACGGTTACCGCGGTCTCCCGGGGGGCTCGTCTCTGTCTCAGCTCCTGGTGGAACAGGGGCGGATAAAGGCGAAGGTCGACCTCACCGTCGAGCAGATCCTGGCGTGGGCGGACGCGCATCATGCCCGCACGGAGGAGTGGCCGACGATGCATAGTGGTGTCGTAGACGACGCACCGGGAGAGACCTGGGCGGGTATTTCCCAAGCGCTCCGTCGCGGCTTACGGGGTCTCCCGAAGGGATCGTCTCTGTCCAAGCTCCTGGTGGAACACGGGCGGACAGAGGCCTGGTTCTGGCGGAAGAAGGACGACCTCACCGTCAAGCAGATCCTGACCTGGGCGGACGCGCATCATGAACTCACGGGCAAGTGGCCGACGACGACATCTGGTGTCGTAGACGACGCACCGGGAGAGACCTGGGCGGCGATTGACGGTGCGCTCCGAGAGGGTGGCCGCGGTCTCCCGAAGGGATCGTCTCTGTTCAAGCTCCTGGTGGAACACGGGCGGAAAGAGGCGAAGCCGGACGACTTCACCGTCGAGCAGATCCTGGACTTGGCGGACGCGCATCATAAACGCACGGGCAAGTGGCCGACGGCGGCATCTGGTGTCGTACACGACACAAAGGGAGAGCACTGGGCGGCGATTGACAGTGCGCTCCGCAACGGTTACCGCGGTCTCCCGAAGGGATCGTCTGTGTCCAAGCTCCTGGTGGCACACGGGCGGAAATAACATCTGGTCACCGCTGAGACGCCGCGCACCCACGTGAGCCGTAATTCCTCACATTGAAGCGCCTGCCAGCAAGCGGTAGGATCGGCGTCTACAGCGACACCGTCATGACTAAACCAGAGACGGACCATCCTGAGGAAGTGCTTGAGCAGCTGCACGCTCTGGTCGCCGACGCCGAGCGCCGAGTGTCGGAGTGGAACGAAGCGCACCCGCGTGATGACGATCCCTATACTGACGACCCCCCTCGCGAGGGGGGCAGCGTCGAGGTGGCACCCACCGACGGGAGCCCCCTCGCCATCCACCTCACGGCCTCAATGTCCACCCGGGTGGCCGCCTATGCTAGCAAGCACAAGGTAGGGATGGCTGACGCCGTGGATGCGTTGCTAGGCATCGCACTGGCTCGTCTCGACGCATCGAGTGCGGGCGGACATAAACGGTGGGCCGGGGTCTCCGCTGATGCGCGTTCCGCTGCCGCACAGCGGGCAGTCAACGCTCGCTGGCGGAGAGGTGGGAAGAACGACTTCACCGTCGAGCAAATCCTGAAGTGTGCGGACGCGCATCATGACCGCACGGGCAAGTGGCCGACGGCGCATAGTGGTGCCGTAGACGACGTACCGGGAGAGGCCTGGCTGGCGATTAACAATGCGCTCCGCGTCGGCTCACGGGGTCTCCCGAAGGGCTCGTCTCTGCACCAGCTCCTGGTGGCACACGGGCGAAGAGAGGCGAAGGACGACCTCACCGTCGAGCAGATCCTGGCCTCGGCGGACGCGCATCATAAACGCACGGGCAAGTGGCCGACGCAGACATCTGGTGTCGTAGACGACGCACCGGGAGAGACCTGGAAGGCGATTAACAGTGCGCTCCGCGTCGGCTCACGGGGTCTCCCGAAGGGCTCGTCTCTGCACCAGCTCCTGGTGGCACACGGGCGGAGAGAGGCGAAGGACGACCTCACCGTCGAGCAGATCCTGGCGCGGGCGGACGCGCATCATGCCCGCACGCGCAAGTGGCCGACGGAGACATCTGGTGTCGTACACGACGCACCGGGAGAGACCTGGACGACCTGGGCGGCGATTAACCGTGCGCTCGGAGTCGGTGGCCGCGGTCTCCCCGGGGGATCGTCTCTGTATAAGGTCCTGGTGGCACACGGGCGGAGAGAGGCGAAGGACGACCTCACCGTCGAGCAGATCCTGGCGTGGGCGGACGCGCATCATGCCCGCACGCGCAAGTGGCCGACGTCGAATCAAGTATTTGGCAGTGGTGCCGTAGACGACGCACCGGGAGAGACCTGGAAGAATATTAACGCTGCGCTCAGAGTCGGGACCCGCGGTCTCCCGAAGGGCTCGTCTCTGCACCAGCTCCTGGTGGCACACGGGCGGGAACAACATCTGGTCGCCGCTGGGACGCCGCGCACACGCGTGAGCCGTAAGCTCTCACATTGAACCGCCTACCCGCAGTAGGACCGGGTCCGACATCACATCGCCGTGAGCTGAGAGACCCGCATGACGCACGCCACCCGGTTCGTCGCCGTCGCCGTCCTGGTGGTGCTCGCCGTCGGTGCGCCGGTGCAGGCGCAGACGCCAGAAATCGACGCGCTGCGTGCGTTTGCTGACGAGAGAGATGCCGAGGCGCAGGTCAACCCTGGAGTCTCTTACGCCGTCGGCGAACGGTTTTCGAAGGCCGCCTGATAGAAGGAGACGAAAATGCTGCGATTTGTTCCCAGGTTGTTGGTGTGCAGTTATGTAGTGTCGACACTTGGCGGCTGCACTGCAGACCCACGAGAGATTCTCATAGCAGTTGAGAGTGAGGATGATGTTCTTGGTGCCATCGGAGACCAGACAGGCCTGACTGTCGAGGAGGTTGGTCTCCTGACCAGCTATCAGATGCGTAGAGGGCTGGCTGAGGCGTTCGACGGAGAAGCGGAGAACGTCGTCGGTAGGACAATCGGAAGCCTCATTGAGGAAGAACGCGAGTACCAAGAGAACGAGCAAGCTAGACGTGCGGCAGAGGAACGGTTGGCCGCAGAAGCCAAAGCAAGAACAGAAGCACAGGCTGCCGAATTGAGAAATAGCATAACCTTAGCGGTATATGAAAAAGACTTCAATGAGGGACGTTTTGAGGACCACATAATAATTAGGACCACATACGAGAACATGTCGGGAAAGGATATTAGGGCGTTCCGGGGGGTGGTACGCTTCTCAGACTTGTTCGGGGAGGCGATTTCAAGCAGCAGAATTACCATCCAGGACCCACTCTCTGCGGGAAGCGAAGGAAATTGGAGTGGCCAGATTGACTACAACCAGTTCACGGACTCACACCAGAAACTGAGGAACACCGACCTAGAGGACATGCGGGTAGAGTGGTTGCCTTCCAGCATCATCTTTGCGGACGGCACCCAAATCGGCGAGAGCGACGACGAACCATAACGGAGAGACTCGCTGTTCAATGCTTCGCCGCGGATTCAATTCCGCAGAACATTAATTAGGCAATAAAGAGCGCGTTTGCCAGCGTGCTCTTTGAGCCGCCACCGGCAGACCTCACACCTCCTGCTGATGAGGCCATCGCCACCATTGACCGTGTCACCGCCGCGACCTGCCTCGTGCGAGTCACCGGTCCAGCGCAGTAGAACGCCTCGCTCGCGAGTGGGACACCGCGCATCCGCGCTAGGCTATTTCGTAGTTTCTAAGAAACCGGAACTAAATGAATCACCAGATTGCCTATCTTCATTGCGGTGAGCGTCTCCGGCGAAGTCTGAAACATGAAATAGACGAGGTGCTGTCTGTGGTGGATGGCATTGAATGGCAACCAGAATTCACAATTGTTCGACCGGACAAACGCAAACCTCTTGAACATCAAACGGCGTACAACGCGAGGTTCGAGATTGAGTTCCAGCAATTGGGTTGGGACATCCAACCACGGCTGTCTGATTCACCCAGACTGATCGGTGATTTCGGGAAGAATCTTGTATTCGGTGAAGTGCAATTTGGAAACAGTTCGACGTTGTATCGAGATTTCTACAAGTTTCAATATGGACATCAGAAAGGCTTGTTGTCTCTCGGCGTCTTGATTACTCCGGTTAATCCAACGGAATTCTTTCCGACACGAGACAAGCACAGTGTCAGCAATATGGCCGAGTACGATCTCGCTCTTAGATATTTCACTGTCCTACCGATTTCCGTTCCCACCATGGTCGTTGGCTTAAAGGCAGCCTCCGCGTGAGCCGTAAGCTCTCACATTGAACCGCCTACCAGCGATTCATTCCTGTCTCGTTTGGTTACGCGACTAATCGAGATCCCGAGAGACAACTTGCTGCTGCCAGACGTGTCAACCCCTGTCCGATACCCCGTTCGTCGCGTACAGCGCATCCTCGTAAGCCACAGGCCCATCTTCGCACTCGGGTCGTTGCTGTCGCCGCTGTGGTGTCCGCTCTCGTGCTGTGTGTGCCGGTATCAGGCGCAGACGGTGATGACCAGCCGCACCTTGCGGCGGTGCGTTGACTGGTGCGCCGTGTCCGGTACCGGACTCTTGGCAACCCGTTTCTTTTCGTAATGGTTCCGACCAGCCAGCAGTCGGATCGAGGTCCAACATCACATCGTCTTGAGCCGAGAGACCCGCATGACGCACGCCGTCCGGTTGAAACCGCCACGACCCCAAAGTAGGCTGTGCCAGACATGGCCGCGTCCCGCTTCACGACTTCGTCGACACGTCCCACCCTGGTCCGAAGACCCGCGGCACGCAGTGGGAACACGTCTGCAAGTGGTTTCTGTAAATCGACAGCGTTGATCCGAACGTACGTACAGTAAGTACTTATAGTACTTACTTATGAGAGAACACTCTTAGAGTGTTCTCTCTGTACGTACAGATCAGCGTTTCTTGGTCTTGCGCTTACGTTTCCTTGACGCAAGCAGCTGCTCTGCTCGATCGGTCATCGCACCGCCATGTTGACCTTGATGGCCTTGGCTTAGCATCCCAGCCTCGCGGGCGCGTGCGACGAGTCCACGTGCCGTGGACGGACTGATGCCGCGCTGCTTCGCCATCGCAACGATGGGTCGACCGCCTTTCTGCGTCCGCGCTGCCTGATAGTCACGAGCTATCCGGGCATAGTCCAGGTCGGAATACTTCCGCCGCTTGTCCGTGGCGCGTGTCGCTGTCTCCGCTGGTGGTTGCGGCGCGGTCAGTCCCCAGCGGTCTAATGCCGTCGGTGGAATCCGTCGATCAGCGCGGAGTTGGGTGAGGATCTCGTCAAACATTTCGGCGTGTAACGCCACGCGCAGCGCGTGCACGTGGCGTGACGTCAGTCGTTTGGTTGGGGCGGTCGCGTGCATCCCTTGCCATGTGCCAGACCACGTGCCGGGACGGTGAACGGCAGACTCTCGGGGAAGCACCCGCAGTTCACCAATATGGAGCGTGCCGTCATCAGCCACCACGAAGCGATAACAGGCCAACCATTCACTATCGATCGGGGTTTCGGCCCAGAGATCCTCCACCTTGACCGCACGGGCGTGTACCGACCCGGTCCGACGCGCAGGTTCACCCAGTGTCCGCGTCTCCAGACCGAGACGCCGCGCCGTGGCGGCGTCGATCGTTTCCCAGCGGACATCTCCAGCGACGGTGAGTGTTGTAGCCATAGAAAGGGTCTGCGTGTCTCGTGATGGCGCACGATAATCGTAGCATGATGGTGTGCAATGTATCACGTAAAACAATAGACTGACCGCATTCACGCTATGCCTTCAGACGACGACAGACGGCCTCAGGCGGCAAGAAAAGTTAGCTCCGAGCGCGAGGTGCCACCGGGCGACCGTTCGCGCCGCACAACCCGAACGTCGGCTTCTGGCGCACGGTCTTGTCGGCTGTGCGGGGCTGTGATCACCGGGCGACGGCGAAATGGCTTTTGCAGCGATCGCTGCCGGATGCGGCTGAAGAGGCAGGAAGAAGCAGAGACCTCCACGGACCGGTTGCCGATGTTGCTGACAGCGACCGACGTTGCCGACCTGCTGCGCACGAGCCGGAACGCGGTGTACGCGATGGTCGAACGCGACCAATTGCCTGGGGTGACACGCATCGGGCGACGCCTACGATTCCGGCGGGATACCTTGCTAGACTGGTTGGATCAGAAGTCCGCGCCGTTGCCGAAGGAGTCTAGGCGATGAGCGTAAAGGTCAGACCGTACAAGCGAGGAGGGTGGGAGGTGGACGTTCGGATGATGTTGCCGGACGGCACAGTGCGACGGGAGCGAAAGCGAGCGCCGGTCAGTGGGCGGTCAGCCGCTCTGCGATGGGGCCAAGAGCGTGAACGGGAGCTGTTTGCTGATCGCCATCCTCAATCCCGGAAGGAGGTGCCAACACTTGGGCGGTTCGTGCCAAGATTCTTGCAGGAATACGCCGAAGCGAACCGGTCGAAGCCAAGCGGGATCGCGTCGAAGGAGTCGATCTTGCGGGTGCACTTGGTCCCGGCACTAGGCCGCAAACGGTTGGATACGATCACGAGTGAGGATGTGCAGCGGTTGAAGGTCAGGTTGCGCGACAAAGCTCCGAAGACAGTGAACAACGTGCTTACGGTGCTCAGCACGGTGTTCACGACGGCGGTCGAGTGGTCGGTTATCGACCAGAGTCCCTGCACGGTGCGATTGCTGAAGGTGCCACGGTTCGAGGCGTCGTTTCATGATTTCGCTGCCTATGACCGTTTGGTCGCGTCGGCGAGAGAGGTTCACGACAACGCGCTGCTGGTGGTACTGCTTGGTGGGGAGGCTGGCCTCCGGTGTGGCGAAATGATGGCGCTCGAGTGGAGCGACGTGGATTGGCCAACCGGACAGCTGACGATCCAGCGGTCGGACTGGAAGGGGCGCGTGACGGCCAGCAAAGGTGGGCGAGTGCGTCACGTCCGGCTTACCGCTCGGCTTCGAGGTGCATTGCAGCAACACCGGCATCTGCGAGGGACGCGTGTGCTGGTCGGGAGGATGGGTCAGCCGTTGACACAAAAGATGGTCCAGAATCTTGTCAAGTGGGCGTCTCGGAAGGCTGGGGTGCCAAGTGGTGTGCACATCCTGCGCCACACCTTCTGTTCCCATCTCGCGATGCTGGGAGCTCCGACCTCAGCGGTGCAGCAGTTGGCTGGTCATCAGCACCTGTCCACGACACAGCGGTACATGCATCTGAGTCCAGCAGCGTTGGAGGGTTCAATCGGGCTGCTGGATCAGCGGCGATCCGTCCCCGCGCTTGGAGACATTTTGGAGACGAGGGAGGTCGAGAAAACTAACTGATTGATAGCACAGCAGTTAAATGGTGGAGGCGGCGGGAGTCGAACCCGCGTCCGAAGATACGTCCTCCCGGGACTCTACATGCGTGTCCGCGTTTTAAGTTTCACCATCTGTGTAAAAATGCGACCAAAATCACTGATGGCTAAGTGTCAGAAAATTTCGCCGTAACCCGTCGACGCCCCGGGCGGTGGCTAGCCTGCTGTATGACATCCGGTCCCACCCCGCAGGCAAAAGCAGGGGGACGTCGTCGCCTATTTAGGCGGCGAGAGCGAGCTGCGAATCCGCAGTTATGGTTTTTCCCATCGGATTTACGAGTCGATGGTGCTCGGCATGCATCCCGAGTTCGCCTATCCCCGTCGAAGCCGTGTCGCCCCCCCCCAAATGGTGCGGTTGACCGGCAGGTATCGGGGCCCGCCGGTACGATTCGGACGTCCCGAACTGATACATGTATTGTAGCGCGAGATCGGTGCGCCAGGGGATCTGTCTGTCGCGCGCGTAACTCGCTGATAAATTGAGATGTCGAGCGTTCTCTTCCCTTGACCGGGATGTCGGACGCTCGGGATAATGCGAGATGTCATGGGGCTTGAGGACACCGTCCAGCAGCAGGCGGAGCAGCTGCTGCAGCGCATTCGCGACCTGGGCGAGTCGGAAATCCGGGCGTTCGTGAGCGACATGCTGACATCGGCGGCCAAGGAGCGCGCCAGCGTCCTCGACGAGACTCGGCGTTTCGCTGAGGAAGAGCAGGGGCGTGCGGTGCGCGACGAGAGCGCACGGGTCAGGGCCGAGGTCGAGCACGCGTGGGCGGCCAAGCTGCGGGAAGCCACCGCCGCCGTTGAGGCCGCGGCGGTGCCTGCGCCGGAGCCGCTTCCACCGCCGCCACCGATTGATGACGTGGTGGTCCGGGTGCGGGACGGCATCCGGCGGCTGGATCGTGTGCGGCGTCTGACCGACGCCCTGGACGCGCTGGGAGAGCTGGCGGGCCGCGAGGCGTCGCGCGCGGCGGTGCTGACCGTGCAGGACGATCGGGTCCGGGGCTGGCGGTTCACCGCGTTCGAGCCGGCATTGGAGCCGGCACACCAGGTCGACCTGAAGATCGGTGAGGCGGGTCTGGTTGGACATGCGGTGGTGACCGGTGTGACACAGTCGTGGGTCTCGGGTCCGGACACGACGTCCGGCGACGGGGCACCGGCCTTCTCGGTGTTGCCGGTCGGTGCACGAGCGCTTGCGGTGCCGGTCCTCGTGGGGGGCCAGGTCATAGCCGTGCTCTATGGTGACGATGCCGCGCGCGAGCCGGCGGCCGCGTGGCGGGCGTCACTCGAGATTCTAGCGAGCCACGCGGGGCACTGCATGAAATCGCTGACCGTGGCCCGCGCGGCCCAGCTTGTCAGTCAGGAGATGCCGGCGGTGATCGCCGACGACTCTGGCCAGACCTTGCCGTCCGGTGAGGAAACTGGCGATCGTCCCGAGTCGGGGACGTGACGCCGGCGGGTCCGAAGACCCGCGCTACCCTACCTAACCTAATTCGCGGCCGCGGGGACGCGGAGCCTCTGGCCGATGCGGATGATGGTGTTGCGGCCGAGTCCGTTCGCGGACTGGATGGCGCGTACGCTCGTGCCGTGCCGGGAGGCGATCCGGCCCAGGGTGTCGCCGCTGGACACCCGGTAGGTGAGGAACGTCGGTTTGGGCGCCTCCGGCCGGACCCGTAGCGTGGTGCCGGGGGTCACGTCCTGGTCCCACAGCCCATTGTCGCGGACGATCCGCCACGGATTCGATCTCATTGTGTCGGCGATCTGCTTCAGATCGTCTCCGGCCTGCACGACATGTTCGTTGTACTTCCCTGTCCATTCCAGCGGCACGCGCAGCATTTGACCGGCGGGTAGACTCTGGAGACGCCAGAGGCCGTTGGCGTCGCGCAGGGTTTCCAGGCCGACCTCCAGAATGAAGGCCAGGCGCAAGTAGTTGTCGCCGTGCCGGGCTCGGTACAGCAGGTGGTCGTCCTCGGTGGTAAATAGGTCACTCCGCGGGGCTGGCGGATAGGCGACGAGCTGCCCGACCCGGAGCGCTCTGGTGGCCAGGAACGGGTTGTGGAGACGGAGCTGCAGGATGGAGAGTCCGAGTCGCTGGGACATCGACCACCAACTGTCGCCCTGTCCCACCGTTTCGAGCCGGATGTCGAGCGCGTGGTGTCGGATGGAGGTTCCGTACAGCTTCAGCACGTTGCGATAGTCGCTGACCTGCACGACGTACTGCAGCGTCTCCAGATACATCGGTCGATTGCGCGAGACCCGCCCGGGTCCCCCGTTGTAGGCGGCCAGCGCGTAGTCCTCGCGACCGAAACGCTTGACTTGCTGCGCGAGATACTTGATGCCGCCCTCGATGTTGCTGTCGACGCGTAGCTCGCGGAACGTGGCCGGCATTACCTGAAAATAGCCCTGGGCGCCATCGATCGAGACGACCGAGCCGTTCCCACCGGATTCATGTAGGACCACGGCGCGCGCCAGGTCAAGATCCAGCTCGTACTGGTCGGTGAATCGCTTGATTTCGGAGTCGATCTCCATGACCTTTCGGTACATGCCGAGCAGCGACGGCGAGAACGCGGTCAGGCGTAGAAGCTGGTCCTCGCCGGCCGCCGTCTGCTGACCAGCAGACGCGGGTGCGGTCGGGTTGAGCATAGTGACCAAGGCAATCGTGACCATGAAGGTCGCGCGGAGAGTTGTGCCGAAGAGCGCAAGACGTCGCATCAGTTCACTCCAGAGAGACCTGCCCAAATCAAGACTGAATCATACACCCTCGTTGCGACGAACCCCAGTTGTGTCAGCGACTTGCGGACGGACACCCCGGCCACGCCAGGGCGCGGCCCGCCCGTGCAGTTCTGTGAATCATCGTATAATCTCGCCATGTCCAGGCTTAGTGGCTCGCGGAAGCCGGCCCAGTTCAAGGAGTCCGTCATCCGGGAGATGAGCCGATTGGCCCAGGAGCACGGCGCCGTCAACCTCTCGCAGGGGTTCCCTGATTTCCCGGCGCCAGAGGCGGTCAAAGCGGCGGCTCGCGAGGCCATCACGGCAGACGTGAATCAATACACGGTCACGTGGGGCGCGCCGCAACTACGGCAGGCCGTCGCCCGAGACTTCACCCGGCGGTACGGCGTGCCGGTCGACCCGGAGGTCCAGGTCACGGTCTGCTGTGGGTCGACCGAGGCGATGGTGGCGACCATGCTGGCGACATTGGATCCGGGCGACGAGGTGGTGGTTTTTGAGCCGTTCTACGAGAACTACGGTCCAGACGCTATTCTGTCCGATGCGGTCATTCGGTATGTCACGTTGCATGAGCCGGACTGGACGTTCGATCCAGAGGCGCTGGCCGCCGCCTTCAACCACCGAACTCGCGCCATCATCATCAACAGCCCGCACAATCCGACCGGCAAGGTCTTCACCCGGGACGAACTGGCGGCCATGGCCGAGCTGTGTCACCGATGGGACGTGCTGGCGATCACCGACGAAATCTACGAACACATCATCTATGACGGCGGCCGGCACGTGCCGATGGCAGCGATCGACGGGATGGCCGATCGCACCGTCACCATCAACAGCTTGTCGAAGACCTATAGCGTGACTGGCTGGCGAGTGGGGTGGGCCATCGCGCCGCCTCGGCTCGCCGGGGCCATACGCAAGGTGCACGACTTTCTGACCGTCGGGGCGGCGGCGCCGCTGCAAGAGGCCGGGGTCACCGCGCTGTCACTTCCCGAGACCTACTACGCGGAACTGGCGGCCGCCTACCAGCGTCGGCGCGACATGCTGCTGGGGCTGCTCGAGTCGAGGGGGTTCGCCTGTTTCAAGCCGGAGGGCGCCTACTACGTGATGACCGACATCGCCGATTTCGGGTTCGGCGACGATACGGCGTTTGCGCGGTATCTGGTCTCGGAGATTGGCGTGGCCGCGGTGCCCGGCAGCAGCTTCTATCACGACCCGGCGCTGGGCCGGACGAAGGTGCGATTCACTTTCTGCAAGCGCGACGAGACTCTCCAGGCCGCCTCCCGCAAGCTCGAAGCGCTCCGCGCGCCCTCCCGAAGCACGTGATGTAAACGCCCTCGCCGTGGGAGCCGGTTTTCGGAGCGCGCGCCAGGAAATCCTAGAACCTGACCAGAGCGCCGACGTAGGCGCCGTCGAGTTTCAGCGCCGCCCCTTCCTCGTTCGACGACACGTTGAGGTCGATCGAACGATATCCCACCTGCACTCCCAGGCTCTCGATCAGGTTCACTGTGGCGCTGACATCGAAGTCGATGTACTCCCCGGTGAAGGGCTTGAGCACGTTGTTGGGTAATTTGACAGCGCTGATTTCGCCTCCGATGGCCAGCATGGACAGCGGATACACCTTGAAAACCGCGCCGATGGCGGGGATGGGGCCCCGAGCGTGTGTGAACTCTCGGGCCAAAGGCGCGGCCTCGAGTGACGCCTCGATGTCGGTGTATTTGGCCTCGAGGATGACGCCGAAGTAGCCGCGGCTGCGGTGGATGATGTCGTATTCGTACCCCAGCCTCCATGTGCTCCACTTGAGTGCCGAGGTGACGGGTTCCCCGATGTCGTACGCGATGCCACGGAACACGATCCGTCGCTCGACGGTGTGCTGCGCCGAGTACTTCATGGGTATGTAGTCGATGCGGAAGCGGTGCTTGCGCGCCGGGCGCAGCCGCAGCCGCAGTTCACCGAACCGCTCCGTGCCGATGCCGAGGTCGCGGCTGAGATCGATTTCCGTGCCCGCGATGCCGAACTCATCGCTCGAGATGGTCATATCGGGCGACGGGTTCCACAGACCGCCGAACACTTCGACCCGGTAGTCCTCGCCCACTGGCATTTCCGCCGCCGGCGTGAACAGTTGGGCCGTTGCTGGTGCGGCGACAGTGAGCAGGACGGCTAGGCCGGCGGTGATGACGAGGAATCGACGGAAACAGGTCATAATCACGCAACTCTCTCTTGGACTACCAGCCTTCAGCCAAGCATAGGTCGTACCAGGTTGACCCAATCGCTGATCTCGGTCAGCGGGGCGGTCGCCGCGGACTGCCAGCGGTTGCAGGGCGCCCCAGTCAGACCTATCGACCAAACGCCGCATCCGCTGTAGTGCTGACACCCTCGTAACCGGGTCCTCGGAACTGTTACTCTCAGTGTTGGTCGGGTTGGTCCTCGGCTTCGCCCTCCATCGTCCATGTCACCCTTTGCGCGGCTGCGTCCGCACGTCCTCCGGTATCGTGGCCAGTTCGCGGTGGGGCTGGTCTGTCTGGGACTCGCGACCTTTTTTTCGCTGCTGGGACCGTGGGTGCTGCGCTATGCCATCGATGACTTGACCGCGGACGTCACCCGGGCCAAGTTGGGGCGATACGCGGGCGGGCTCCTGGCCCTGGCGCTGGCCGGCGGGGTGTTTCGCTTCCTGATGCGGCGCATCATCGTCGGCGTCTCCCGCGCCATCGAGTACGACCTGCGCAATGTCTTCTTCGGGCATGTGCAGCGGCTACCGCTCGCCTATTTTCACGCGAATCGCACTGGCGACTTGATGTCGCGGGCGACGAATGATCTCAATGCCGTTCGCATGATGGTGGGGCCGGCCATCATGTACATGGCCAACACCGGCATGGTCTTCGTCGTGTCGGTTGGACTGATGCTGTCGATCGACCCGGTGCTGACCGTGGCGGCGTTGCTGCCGTTGCCGCTCGTCTCGATTGCGGTCAAGCGCTTCGGGAGCGCGATCTATCGCCAGTCGGAGCGAATCCAGGCCCAGCTCGCCACCCTGAGCGCGGTGGTGCAGGAGTCGTTGGCCGGGGTCCGCGTGGTGCGGGCCTATGGTCGAGAGGCGGTCGAGACGGCACGGTTCCGGCGCGAGAACCAGGAGTATCTCGAGCGCAACGGCGCGCTCATCCGGCTCCAGGCGCTGTTTTTTCCCAGCCTCGGGTTCATCCTCGGGCTGGCAAGCCTGCTGGTGTTGTGGCTCGGCGCCCGCCACGTCATCGAGGGCCGGATCACGGTCGGGCAGTTCGTGCAGTTCAATGCGTATCTGGTGATGTTGAGCTGGCCGATGATCGCGTTCGGGTTTGTCACCAATCTGTTTCAACGAGGGCTGGCGGCGTGGCGCCGGATGCTGGACGTGCTCGACGTGGCCCCGGCTATCGTCGATGCCGAGACGGAGTCTGACGCTGCCACCGGCGGGGTGGCGCCGATTCGGGGCCGGCTGGAGTTTCGCAATCTGTCGTTCGCCTACAACGGGCACCCGGTGCTTGACGGGGTATCAGCCACCGTCGAACCGGGGCAGACCCTGGCCCTGGTGGGGCCGACCGGGTCAGGCAAGTCGACCTTGATTTCACTGTTGCCGAGGTTGTTCGATCCGCCGCGCGGTACCGTCTTCATCGACGAACAGGACATTCTCGATCTGCCGATCTTGACCCTGCGGCGGGCCATTGCCGTGGCGCCGCAGGAGCCGTTTCTGTTCTCCCAGACGGTGGCCGAGAACGTGTTGTTTGGCGCGGATGGCGCCGAGGGTGTCGATCTCGCCGAGACCACCGAACGGGCGATGGCTATCGCGCGGCTCGACAAGGATCTTGCCGATTTTCCACAAGGCGCCGACACCGGGGTGGGCGAGCGCGGGGTCACCCTCTCCGGCGGACAGAAGCAGCGGGCGTCGCTGGCGCGAGCGCTCGTGGCTGACCCGCGGATACTCCTGCTGGACGATGTGCTGTCGGCCGTCGACGCGTTTACCGAGGACGAGATTCTGCGGGCGCTGCGGGACGAAACGGGTAGCCGCACGTGTGTCATCGTGTCCCACCGGGTGTCGACCGTGCGGCATGCCAACCTCATTCTGGTGCTGGACGCCGGGCGCGTCGTCGAGCGCGGCACGCACGACGAACTGCTGGCGCACGACGGTCGCTACGCCGGGCTGCACCGGAAACAGTTACTCGAACAGGCACTGGAGGGGGCCTAGTGGTGACGGATGGACCAGCGTCGACCGACGACGAGGTGCTCGGCAAGGCGTATGACGCCAGGCTGATGCGCCGGTTGCTGCAGTTCATGTACCCCCACCGGGTGTCGATCGGGCGGGCGTTCGCGGCCATCGTTGGCCTCTCCGTGCTCCAGTTGGCGCCGCCGTATCTCACCAAAATCGCGATCGACGCCCATATCGCCACCGGCGAGCTCGACGGGCTCGACGGGCTCGCCATGGTGTTCGTGGTGGTGCTCGTGCTGTCGTATGTCCTGGAGTACGTGCAGACCTACACCCTGCAGGTCACCGGCCAGCGCATCATTTTCGATCTTCGGATGCGTATCAACGCGCACCTCCAGCGTCTGGACCTGTCCTTCTACGACCGCAACCCGGTCGGTCGGTTGATGACACGCGTGACCACCGACGTCGACACGTTGAACGAGCTGTTCGCGTCGGGCGTCGTGTCCGTGTTTCGCGACATCTTCATGCTGATCGGCATCGCCGTCGTGCTGTTCATCATGGACTGGCGACTGGCCATCGTCGCCTTGTCGGTCCTGCCGCTGATCGCGCTTGTGACTCAATGGTTCCGGACGCATGCCAGAGAGTCGTATCGTCAGGTTCGCGGTTTGATCGCGCAGATTAACGCGTTCCTGCAGGAGAACATCACCGGGATGTCGACGGTGCAGTTGTTCAGACGCGAAGCGCGGCAGTTCGAACAGTTTGATGGAATCAACACGGCGCATCGGGACGCCACGGTCGCGTCGATCTTCTACTACGCTGTCTTCTATCCCGCGATTGAGGTTCTGGGGGCGCTGGCGGTAGCGGCGATTCTCTGGTTCGGCGGGGCCTGGACGTTGCAGGGGAGCCTCGAGCTCGGGTCGCTCGTCGCCTTCGTCCTCTATTCGCAACGGTTCTTCCGCCCCATCAGCGATCTGTCGGAAAAGTTCAACATTCTGCAGTCGGCCATGGCGTCATCCGAGCGCATCTTCGCCCTGCTCGACACGCCGGTGGCTATCGAGAGTCCGCCGCCCGCCTTGGCGGCGTCGCCGGAGGGGCCGGGACACATCCGGTTCGAGCACGTCTGGTTCGCCTACCGCGACGAGCACTACGTGCTCGAAGACGTCACGTTCGAGGTGGCTCCGGGGCAGCGGGTCGGGATTGTGGGCGCCACCGGGGCGGGGAAGACCACGCTGATCAATCTATTGATGCGTTTCTACGAGGTGAGCCGCGGGCGCATCACCATCGACGGGGTCGACATCCGCAACATGCCGTTATCGGCGCTGCGGTCCCGCTTTGGTCTGGTGCTGCAGGATGTCTACCTGTTCTCCGGGACGGTCAGCGACAACGTCCGGCTCGGCAATGACCAGATCTCCGATGAGGACGTCGGGCGCGCCGTCGCCGGGGTGCATGCCGACCACTTCATCGATGCCCTGCCCGATGGTCTGAGTAGTCCGGTCGCCGAGCGGGGCGCGACCTTTTCAACCGGTCAACGACAGCTCCTCTCGTTCGCCCGCGCGCTCGCCTATCAGCCGGACGTGCTCGTACTCGACGAGGCCACGTCGAGCGTCGATACTGAGACCGAACAACTGATCCAGGACGCCCTCCACGTCCTTATGGCCGACCGCACCACCATCGCCATCGCCCACCGGCTCTCCACCGTCCAGGACATGGACACGATCCTGTTGTTCCACAAGGCCCGGTTGCGTGAACAGGGTAGCCACCAGGAACTGCTCGTCCAGCGGGGCCTGTACCACACGCTGTATCAGTTGCAGTATCAGGAGCAGGAAGCCGGACCGGTGGTCGCGGAGTCCGCCGAGGCGGTGTAGGGGGCGTCGGCCTGGGGGATTCAACGCGTGCCGGGGGCGAGGGCGGGCCTGAAGACCCGCGGCTACGTAAGGGAATTTCTCGTCACGTCTGTGCGAAGTGTTCGTAGCCGGCGGGTATCGGCTGGTCTCCGGAGGTGGTTCGGAGCACCAGGTCCGTTGCCTTCGTGAGCTCGCCGATGCGGGTGAACGGCACGCCGCGTGTCAGTTTGCGGATGGCCGCGAAGCGGCGCCGGTGGGTGCGGGGCACGGCGACCAGTAGCTCGTAGTCGTCGCCACCGGCGAGGGCCGCTTCGAGGGGGTCGAGCCCGTGCTCTTCGAACCATCGCCGGGCACCGGGGGCAATCGGTATCGTCGACCCGTCCACGGTCGCGCCGACCCCGGAGGCGGTCGTCAGTTGTCGCAGTCCGTCGCCGAGGCCGTCACTTAGATCGACGCCGGCGCGCGCGGTGCGATTGCGGCCCAGCAGCATACCGACACGCACCCGCGGGTCCGGTCGTCGATACCACTGGATGCAGTCGGTCAACTCGGCGTCCGGATCGGTCGGGCCCGAGGGATCCTGCCGGAGGCACGCCAGCCCGGCCGCTCCGGTGCCCACCGTGCCGGTCACCCAGAGCTCGTCGCCTGGACGCCCGCCCGTTCGTGTCAGCACGCGGCGGCGTCGAACCGAGCCAACGGCGGTGACACCCACCACCAGCGGACCCGGCGACCGGGTGATGTTGCCGCCGACGAGCGCCACGCCGTGCTGGTCGGCCAAGGCCAGCATACCCTCCACCATGGCGTCGAGGGCGTTGGCCGTCATGGCGCCCGGGAGTATGAGTGACAGCAGCGCCAGGCGCGGAGCCGCGCCCATGGCCGCGAGGTCGCTCAGATTGACCGCGAGCGTCTTGTGTCCGAGGTCTGCCGGCGAGACGAACGCCTGATCGAAGTGAACGCCCTCGACCAGCGTGTCGGTGGTCAGCACGTCGAGCGTGCCGCGCTGTGGTTCGACTACCGCGGCGTCGTCGCCGATACCGACCGCCACCCGGTCCGGAGCCGCCGGTACCCTGGCGCGGATGCGTTCGATGAGCGCCGTTTCCCCGATATTGCCGACGGTGTCGGCGTCAGTGGGCCACCTAGTGGTGTGTCTCACAAATGGCATAACACTTCCCGGCGTGGGGCATCCCGTCTGCTGGCGTTGCTCCTCAGTCGCATATTGCCTGTATGCTCCCTCGTCGCGTCTTGTCAGCCGGCCGCCGTGCACCGGCAAGTGTCATGCCACTTGTGAGACACACCACTAGCGGGCGTAGTCCACCGCCCGAGTTTCCCGAATGACCGTCACCTTGATCTGGCCCGGGTACTGCAGCTCGTGTTCGACCCGCTTGGCGATGTCTTTCGACAGCCACACCGCCTCTTCGTCGCTGACCTTTTCGCTTTCGACCATGATCCGGATCTCGCGGCCGGCCTGCAGCGCGTACGCCTTCGACACCCCGTCGAATGAGCCGGCGATGCCCTCAAGCTTTTCGAGCCGCTTGATGTATGACTCGAGGATGTCGCGCCGGGCCCCCGGGCGCGCGGCGGAAATGGCATCAGCCGCCTGCACCAGCATCGCTTCCAGCGACGGCCAGTCGATGTCCATGTGGTGGGCCGCCATGGCGTCCACCACCGCCTTGCTTTCCCCATGCTGGTGGAGAAAGTCGATCCCCAGGGTCAGATGTGTCCCTTGCAGATCGCGGTCAATCGCCTTGCCGATGTCGTGCACGAAGGCGGCACGAATAGTGGTGTGGGCGTCCAGGCCGAGTTCCTTGGCCATGATGCCGGCCAGATACGCCACCTCTTTAGAGTGGCTCAACACGTTCTGCCCGTAGCTGGTGCGGAACTTCAGGCGTCCCATCAGCCGGTGGATCTCCGGGTCCATGTCGAACAGCCCGAGCTCGAAGGCCGCCGCTTCACCCTCTTTCGTGGCTTTCTCGTCGAGCTCACTTTTGACTCGCTCGACCACCTCTTCGATACGGGCGGGGTGGATCCGCCCGTCGGCCACGAGCTGCTCGATCGCCTGTTTGGCGATCGCGCGGCGGAAGGGGTCGAAGCTCGACAGGATGATGGCGCCCGGGGTGTCGTCGACAATCAGCTCGACCCCGGTGGCCTGCTCCAGCGCGCGGATGTTGCGGCCTTCCCGGCCGATGATGCGGCCCTTCAGGTCGTCGCTGGGGAGATCGACCACCGAGACGGTCGTCTCGATGGCATGTTCCGGCGCGGTGCGTTGGATGGCCTGCGTGATGATCTGCTTCGCCTTCTCGGCCGCCGTCTCCCGCGCCTCGGTTTCCAGCCGCTTGACGAGGTTGGCGGCGTCACGTCGCGCCTCCTGCTCGATCTGCTTGATGATGAGTGCTTTCGCCTCGTCGGAGCTCAGTCCGGACACCCGTTGCAGCGCATGTTGCTGCTCGCGGGTCAGCTCCTCGCACCGGTCCCGGTCTGCGGCGAGCGTCCGTTCGAGTTCGGTGACCTGTTGCTCGCGGTCGTGCAGCCGCGCGACTGTCAGTGTCGCTTCGCGGTCGTGGTCGGTCAGTTCTTGCGTCTTCTTCGCGAACTGCCGTTCGATGGACGCCAACTCGTCGCGTTGGGTCTGCGCCTGCCGTTCGTTGGCCTGGAGCAGGGTGTGTGCCTTTTGCTTGGCGGCCAGTTCCGCTTCTTTTATCTGGGTACCGGCGTCGCGTATCAGGCGTGAGGCCTGTTCCTCAGCCCGACCGATCGTGTTTGCGGTGATCCGCTTGCGGGTCGCGACCCAGACCGCGAAGACAACGACAGCAACGAGGAACGGGGCGAGGGCGGGAACGACGACGGTAACAAAGTCCATGCGTGTTCCTTTCGGAACCCGCGGCGAGGTGGCCGGGGCTCGGCGGCGTCGGTAGACGGCCGGCGCTCGACGGGCAGCCCTCGACGGGAAGCACCCCTACGACGGCGCGCTGGCTTAGCGACACGCCGTCGGACGGGCGACGCCAGGGGAGGAAGGCGAAAAGCCCCGCGTTGCCGTGTGGGGAGGTCGGATGAACCTGCTCAAAGCAGGTGGAGCCGCTCTGAATACAACCAGTCTCGCTTTAGGCTACCTCGCGCGGAGGCGTGCACACCACGAAACATCGCAGCTCACTTAGGTAAAGCGTTGGTTCAAACCAAGACTCCTGGACCATCACGAACACTGCAGGGGACCTTTAAATATCTATGGCCGCCAACTGCCAGCCGACAACGCGGCAGAGCGTGACTGCCTATTCGTACCGCTCTAGTCGATTCATCTTAGAACGAAGCCGGTCGTGGGGCAAGCCGGTGAGGGCGGCTAGTCGAATTGGTTGAGGGCCCGATCGACCATCTGTTCTATCTCGCCCGTACGCCGCTGCAGTTCGGTCTCCTGATCGGCGTCGCTGTTCCTGGCGCGAAAGTACTCGTCGGCGATATTGAGGGCCGCGAGCACTGTCACACGGACGGTGTCGCCACCGGTGGAGTGATCCGTGGCGGACTGGATTTTCTCGTCGACGTACTCCGCCAGGTGGGTGATGTACTCGAAATCGAGTGCGCTCTTGATGGGGTAGCGCTGACCCATGATCTCGACCGTGACCACGCGGGGCGACTCATCGGTCAAGGGAAGTCTTTCTAGAGGCTCAGACTGTCGAGCTGTTCCAGCATCTCGGTGACACGTATCCGGATCTGGTCGCGTTCGGTCTGGAGGCTGTGGGCCTGGGCCCCCTGATCTTCGGCGCTTACCAGTCGCGCGCGCAGCACATCGACCTCTTGCGACAGCCGTGCGTTGTCCTCCGAGGCGCGGGTCAACTCGGCGCGCGTGCGTTCGAGGACTCCGACGAGCGTCTGGACCTTTTCGGCCAACCGGTCGATTGGTTCGAGGCTCAACGATGACGTCGGCTTCACCATGCGTTGGATTCTCTCCTATCTCAGCTGCGCGCTGTGTGCCTCTTCGAGCGCGGACACGACGCGATCGGTCGCCGTCTGGACCTCGGCATCGGTGAGGGTGCGGTCCGAGGCCCGGAAGGTCAGCCGCACCGACAGGCTGACGGCCCCCGTGGCCACGTCTGAGCCCTGATACCGATCGACCTCCCGCACGCTGACGAGCGCTGGACCGGCCGCGGCCCGAATCGTGTCACGAACCCGTGCGGCAGGCAAGGCATCGTCGATCTCGAGCGATAGGTCGCGGACGATCGAGGGGTGGCGGGGGACCGGCGCCGCTCGGAGCCGGGCGAACGCCTCCAGGGTGAGCGACCGCAGGTCGATCTCGGCGACATACACCTCGTGGGCGCCCGGGAGGCCGCGCCGGCTGGCCAGGGCCGGGTCCAGTTGTCCGACCCAGCCCACGGGCGTCGTGTCGGCGCCGATGGTCAATTGGATGCGCGCCGTGCGTCCGGGCACCAGCGCGCGGGTGGTGTCTGCCTCGAACGCGGCGTGGACCCCGAACCCCTCGGCTAGCCGGGTGAGGGCGCCCGTCAGGTCGAACAGGTCCGATTTGCGCTCAGCGCCGGTCCAGTGTTGCGCCCGCGCCGCGCCGGTCAGCGCCAGAGCCAGCGAGGGGGTTTCGCCGTCGCCCTGACGAAATCGGCTGCCCAGCTCGAACAGGCGTATGTCTTGCCGTTCGCGCCGCCGGTTGTGGATGAGCGAGTCGACCAGTCCCGGGATCAATGAGGGACGGAGCACGGCCCCTTTCTCCGACAGGGGGTTGCTCAAGGCCACGAGGTCGGAGGCATCCTCGTGAACGGCCAGCGCCGCCTCGCGCTCGATGAATCCATATGTGATCGCCTCGGAGAAGCCGCACCCGGTGAGCAGCCGCCGAACGGTCTGGTCACGCGGCCGCCAGTCGCCGGCGGCCTGCGGCGGCCTCGTGAGGGCCGGAAACGTCGTGGGGAGCCGCTCGTACCCGTGGTGCCGCGCCACCTCTTCGATGAGGTCTTCCTCCCGATGGACGTCCACGCGGAACGAGGGCACCGTCACCTGCCATACCGGACTCTCGCCGTCACGCTCCGACAGGGGCGCGAAGCCGAGTCGGGTCAAGGTGGGAGGCACGAACGATGGATCCACCGTTTGACCAAGCACATGACCGAGCCGGTGGTGGCGCAGTCGCACCACGATCGGGTCGGGCGGCGCGGGGAAACAGTCCACGATGGCTCCACGGGCGCGTCCGGCTCCGATGGCCTTCAGCAGGTGACGGGCTCGGGCGATCGCGGTGAGAGGGGCCAACACGTCCGCGCCCCGCTCGAACCGAAACGAGGCGTCGGTCGACAGCGCCAACCGCTTGCTGGTGCGCCGCACGGAGATCGGATTGAAATAGGCCGCCTCCAGCACGATGGTGCGGGTGGCGTCTCCAACCTCGGAGTCGGCTCCCCCCATGACCCCCGCGATCGCCTGCGGTTGCTGGGCATCGGCGATGGTGAGCATCTGCGGCTGCAGCGTGCGCTCCACACCGTCGAGCGTGCGAATCCGCTCTCCATCGGCCGCGCGGCGCACACGAATCTCGGGACCCGCCAGCTTGGCGAGATCGAAGGCGTGCATCGGCTGCCCCAGTTCGAGCATGACGTAGTTGGTGACGTCGACGACGTTGTTGATCGGCCGCACGTCAGCCGCTTCGAGTCGGGCCGCCAGCCATCGGGGAGACGGGCCGACTTCCACGTCTGCCAGGGCGCCGACATATCGAGGACACAGGTCGGCGTCGTCGATGCTGATCGCGAGGGGCGCGTCTTGGTCGGCCGCGACGGCCGATTCGATCTCCGGGAGCCGGCAGTCGGCCGCGTAGATGGTACCCACCTCGCGGGCGATGCCGAACACCGACAGACAGTCCGGCCGGTTCGTAGTGATCTCGAGATCGAGCACGGCGTCCGGGGGGGCGCCCTCGGCGACTGGCCAGGGTTCCACCGCGCCCACCTCGAACCCACGCATGGTGAGCGCGTCAGCCAGCTCGGCGATGTTTGTCGGGCCGGCCGGCCCGGCGCCAGCGGGGCCGATCGGGAGCTCGACGAGCTCCTGCAGCCAGGACACCAGGATTCTCACTGGGGAAACTGCTCCAGCAGACGCAAGTCGTTGTCGTAGAACAGGCGGATGTCTTCCACCCGATACTTGAGCAGGGCCACGCGGTCGATCCCGAGACCAAACGCCCAGCCCGTGTAGCGCTCTGGGTCGTAGCCGACGGCTTCGAAGACCGCTGGATGCACCATGCCGCACCCCAGAATTTCCAGCCAGCCCGTCTGCTTGCAGACGGCGCAGCCGTCGCCCCCGCAGAACACGCAGCTAATGAAGACCTCGGCGCTCGGTTCCGTATACGGAAAGAAACTGGGACGGAACATGACCCGGGTGTCCGCGTCGAAAAATCTGCGCAGGAAGCCGATGAGGGTGCCTTTCAAGTCGGCCATGGTGACGGCTTCGCCGACCAGGAGCCCCTCGACCTGCATGAACATCGGCGAGTGGGTGAGATCAGGGGTGTCGCGTCGATACACCAATCCGGGCGCGATGATGCGGACCGGCGGCTCGTGCGACTCCATGTATCGGATCTGCATGCCGGAGGTGTGGGTGCGCAGCAGGGTGGCGGGCCGGGCCGAGCCCTCGCCGCCCCCGGGCAGCGGTCGTTCCAGATAGAACGTGTCCTGCATGTCGCGCGCCGGGTGATCCGGCGGCATGTTGAGCGCCTCGAAGTTGTGGTGGTCGTCTTCCACTTGCGGGCCCTGGAGGATTTCGAATCCCATCGCCTCGAAGATCGATTCGACCTGTTCTCGGATGAGCGTCAACGGGTGCCGACGCCCGAAGGGCAAGTCGCGGCCAGGCAGCGTCACGTCAACACTGCCCGCTGGCCGGACGGTGGCGTCGAGCGTCTCGCGTCGCTGGGTGAGCGCGGCGTCGATCTCCCGTTTGAGGACGTTGGCCGCTTTGCCCAGGGCTGGCCGGTCGGCCGGCGCGGCCCCCGCCATTGATTTCATGAGCGCCGCCACCTGTCCCTGTTTGCGTCCGAGATACCGATCTCGAACCGACTGCAGGTCCTGCGCGGTGGCGATGGTGCTCAGGTCAGCCTGAAATGCCGCGCGGATGGCGTCGATGGCGGTCGGGGCGGTCATGGCGCGGCGCTGCGTGACGGGCGGTTCGAAGACGCCTCCGGCCGGAGGCGCAGGCGGAGCGGCCACCAGGGGCCGCCGCGGTTAGGATCGGTCTCTATGCCGCCGCCGCCTCGGCGGCGGCCGCCCGCGCGTCTTTGGCCTGGGAGGCCAGATGCGCGAACGCGGCGGGCTCCGTGGCGGCCAGGTTGGCCAGACTCTTCCGGTCGAGCGTGATGCCCGCCGCCGCCAGTCCGTTCATGAACTGGCTGTAGTTCAGTCCGTGTTGGTGCGCGCCCGCGTTGATCCGAACAATCCAGAGCCGGCGGAAGTCGCGTTTCTTCAGGCGCCGGCCGATATAGGCGTACTCCGCGGCCTTATCGCCGGCGAGTTTGGCGGCCCGATACAGTTTGCTCTTGGTGGCGTAGAAGCCCTTAGTGCGCGCCAGCAACTTCTTGCGTTTGGCGCGGCGGACTGATCCGCGTTTGACTCGAGGCATGTCAGTAATCCTATCCGTTCGGCAGTAGACGCTGGACCTTCTTCATGTCTGCGGCCGAGATCAGGGCTGACTTGCGCAGCCCGCGCTTCCGCTTGGTCGTCTTGCTGGTCAGAATGTGCCGTCTCAGCGAGTGGTTTCTCTTGATCTTACCGCTGGCCGTCAGCCGGAACCGTTTCGCGGCCCCGCGGTGCGTCTTCATCTTTGGCATGTCGAACTTTCTCTCCCGCTCTCACTTCTTCGCGCCAGCGACACCGGACAGAATGATGTGCATCTGGTTCCCCATCATACTGGGGCGCGTTTCGGCCGCCGCAATTCCTTCCAGATCGTCCATGAGCCGCTCGAGAATGCGTCGTCCGAAGTCCGGATGCGCCATCTCACGGCCACGAAAGAAGACCGTGGCCTTCACCTTGTCGCCTTCCGACACGATGCGCTCGATATGTCTCTTCTTGAAGTTGTAATCGTGCGCATCGACTTTGGGCCGGAATTTGATCTCCTTGAGTTCGATCGACTTCTGGTTCCGGCGCGCTTCCCGACTGCGCTTCTGCTCTTGGTAGTGGTATCGCCCATAGTCCATGATGCGACACACTGGGGGCGTCGCGGTCGGCGAGATTTCCACCAGATCCAGACCCTTTTCTCGAGAAATTACCAGGGCCTGCTGGGGCGTCATGATCCCGAGCTGTTCGCCCTCATCGTCGATGACACGGATTTCCCGGACTCGGATCCGTTCATTGGTGCGAGTCCGAACCTCGCGTCGCTGATTTCGGACGAAAGCGATAGTGCCCCCCTTTGTTCAGGTTGTCATTTTCGCGCGCTACGTGCGGCGAGAAATTTCTGCCCGCGCGTCGGCGATAAAGTCGTCGATGGACCGTGCGCCTTGGTCGCCCTCGCTACGGTGACGCACCGCGACCGCGTCGGCTTCCGCCTCGCGGTCTCCCGTGACCAGCATGTACGGGACCTTGCGCAATTGCGCCTCGCGAATCTTATACCCCATTTTCTCCTGCCTGGCATCTACTTCGACCCGGAGACCGTCCGCTCGCAGCTTGGACGCGACCGACTCGGCGTAGTCGAGGTGACGATCGGCAATTGGCACGACCATCGCCTGAACCGGCGCCAGCCACAGCGGAAACGCGCCCGCGTAGTGCTCGATCAGCAGCGCGATGAATCGTTCGAAGCTGCCGAATATGGCGCGGTGGATGACGATGGGGCGATGCTCGGCGTTGTCCGCGCCGATGTATTTGAGGTCGAAGCGTTGCGGCAGCTGGTAGTCCAGTTGGATCGTGGCGCACTGCCAGTTGCGGCCGATGGCGTCCACGACGTGGAAATCGATCTTCGGACCGTAAAAATTGCCCTCGCCTTCGGCGACCGTGTAGGTCTGGTCCGCCGCGTCCAATGCCTGCTTCAGCTGGTCTTCGGCCTGGTCCC
>Ga0315338_1001514_pt1 | contig 28709 bp, 24 predicted proteins | sample ASW8metaG_FD_204518 | JGI IMG/M metagenome (GOLD analysis project Ga0315338, IMG submission 204518) | Ammonia-oxidizing marine archaeal communities from Monterey Bay, California, United States - ASW #8 | ecosystem: Environmental > Aquatic > Marine > Coastal | place: USA: California | collected... | reverse complement strand
GTCCGGTTGGCGGTAGTGGTGGGAGCCTGCCCGACGCTGCGTAGCGCTCCAGTAACTCGTCGTCGGTTATGCTGCGGACATCACGAACGCGGCAGACGTCTTCCCGACTTCTAGCGAAAGGTCCGCTAATGATGTAACTACGACCCGCGGAGCAAATACGCCCGTTACGATTCTGAAAGGCGATCGTAGAGGCGAAACCCAGATCGCAAAAGATGCCGTCTACCTCGACAACGTAGGGACATCGGTTGGCACCCACCTCTACGAGTATCGTGTCCCTATCCAGCATCCTAAAGTCACGCACCGCGCCCTGATTGAAACATTGTGAGCGCGGGTTGCATGCAGGTCGGGTCGATATTTCCGTGGAAGTGGTCGTCGCGCATCCGGTAAAGGATAGGCATACTGCGGTGAGGAGAAGTTGACGCATGGCTTTCCTGGAAAGTCTATGCGTCTTATATCGACCAGTCCAACGATGGGGGGGGGTTCCAAGCCTCCGGTACTGAAGTTATCTGACTTTGTCTGACGTTCCGGTTCCACTATGGATGTACTGAGTGAGGTTCTAGACACTCTGCAGCTCAGGTCGACTGATGCAGAAGCGCTTAAGGTGGAGGGTCTCTATAGGGCCGTATCGCCTAAGCGGCAGGTGGTTGCCCACATAGTAATGTCCGGCGATTGCACGTTGGACGTTGACGATGGCACGGGTCCTCTAACATTGTTTCCCCTCGATTGCTTCTTGATGTTTGGGGAGCAGCATTACCAGGTGGCCCCTGTTTCAGAGGGCGCGCCCGCGCGTCTTTTGCGGTGTTCGTATTCGTTCGAGCAAGACCTTCCCCATCCCTTTGCGACGCATTTCCCCGCCCTGCTCTGTTTCCGATCGCACTATCTTACCGACGAGTCGGAGCTCGGTCGGGCCGTGTCGTTACTCGACGGTGAACTCGTTAACGCGCGACTTGCGATTGATTTCGTGGCCTTGAGACTTGCCGAGATTATTCTCGTGGAGCTGCTGAGGCGTTTTCAACTCGAGGGAACGCAGCCCGTGTTCCTAGCCGCGTTGTCGGATGCAGTCGTACATAGGGCTTTGCAACACATCCACGCAGAACCTGGGCATCCCTGGCAGGTGCCGGAGTTGGCACGTGCTGTCGGACTCTCCAGGGCTGTCTTCGCCGATCGATTCCACCGCCATGTGGGTGAGCCGCCGCTGCGTTACGTGAGGCTATGGCGTTTGCTGAAAGGCCGCCGTGAATTGCAGAGAACAACCTTACCGATCAAGCAGATTGCGGAGCAGTTAGGTTATAGCTCGAGCACCGGATTTAGCCGTGCGTTTCGCCGAATCTTTGGCTACCCGCCGAGCTATCTTCGCAAGCCAAGTACGGAATCACGAACGCGTACTGCGACGTCGGGATAATCACAGAAAACTGCATCCACGGGGATATCTCTGAAAAACACCGACAGGAGTGCTTCAAGCGATTCCGCATAGGCCGGCAGGTTGCGTCGACGGAAGGTATAGGGGTGCAATTCCAGCCCGTTGTCCCGTGCTAACTGGAATAGTGGCGATGGCTTGACTGCACCGTCGACTCCGGTGTCTACCAACTGCTCAAAGCCAGGCCCGAGGCCTTGTGCGAATTCTGCTAACTCCCTCAAACCGTCGGGGTCCAAGAGGTTCGAGTAGTTCTCATCGTTGTAAACCAGCTGAACGAGTCTGACGCGTGTTCCGAGCTCTTCCCGAAGGCGTCGGATTTCGGATGGATCGAAACATTGAACGAAGATGGCATCGGTTGCCTCGTTGTAGCCAGCAGCGGAGAGAATATCGAAAAGGCTTCTAGCCAGGTCTATACCATGGTCCCGGTGCCAAGCGGGATTCTTCAACTCCGGATATATTCCCACGGAGCGTCCGGTGAGCCTATTCAATTCCTGAATGAGGTCTATCTCTTCCGCTAATGTGGAGATGGCGAACCGCTCGCTCAGCTCAGGCAGCATTGCCGTAAAGTTCGCGCTAAGGTCGTTTGCCTGGTCATTGCGTTGAGTTACGGTGAGTGTCCTTATTTCGGAGAGAAGGAAATCGACAGCATAGTAGTGGCCGTCTTCTCGTTGCCTATCCGGGTAAAGGATTGCGACGTCAGTAATCGACTCGAGATAGATGTCGTGGAACACGATCAGCTCACCGTCGCCGGTGGCTACAACGTCCTGCTCGAGATAATCGGCTCCCTGCCAATGGGCAACGATCTTGGCTTCCAGCGTGTGCTCGGGAAGATAGCCGCTCGCGCCTCGGTGCGCGATGACGTTGGGTTTGAAGAGACTGGTTACCACGCGTCTAGTTTATCTCCTTCTAGCCCCTTTTTCGGCCTAGCTTCTTGGGACAATGTCTCATGATTTGCTCAATGACTCCGGTAAACTAAGGCTATGCGTTTGCTTCTCTACAATATTCGCTACGGGCTTGGTGTCGGTTCCTCCACGCACCTGCCCGTTCCTGGCGTTTCTTATCTCCTAGGCGTTCACCGCAGCAATCTCCAGCGCATTACCGATTTCATCAGCTCGCAGGACGCTGACGTGGTCGGACTCGTCGAGGTCGATACCGGATCTATTCGGGCACGGCGCACGAATCAGGCTGAGTCGATCGCGCAAGCTCTCGGACATTATTCTGTTTACCAGTGTAAGTACGGTGAAAGCTCTCTGAATCAGCGTCTACCTATCGTGCGCAAACAGGGTAACGCGTTCCTGGCAGCTCCCCGGATTCACGGTGAACGGTTCCACTACTTCGATAAGGGGATCAAACGCCTAATTATCGAGTTGGAACTGGATAACTGCGCGATTTTTCTCGTCCATCTGTCCTTAAAATATCGACATCGACAGGCCCAGTTGCGTTACCTGTACGATCTGGTTGTCGCTTCGAAGAAACCAGTTTTAGTCGCCGGAGATTTCAATACTTTCTGGGGCGAGCATGAGATCTACCTATTCATGAAAGCCGCCGGATTGCAGAACGCCAACACACTTGGGCTTCCTTCCTACCCCAGTCGAGCGCCTCGTATGGAGCTTGATTTCGTGCTTTATGGTGACGGAATTAACGTAACCGATTTTCAAATGCCTAAGGTGACATTCTCAGACCATCTTCCGCTTGTGTGTGATTTCGAAGTGAAGAATCAGTCTCAGCGTGCTGCTTAGCCCTGTCCAAACGGATGACTGAGCACTGGCGCACGGAGCTCGACTCCGATGGCGTTCGCTGGCTGTTATTAGACAAAAGAAATAGCCCTACCAACGTGTTGTCCCGTCAGGTTCTTGAAGAACTCGGTGAGTTATTAGACAGCCTCGAATCAGAAGCTCCAACTGGAGTGGTCATCAAATCCGCCAAACCAACGGGTTTTATCCTGGGAGCTGACCTGACGGAGTTTGAGAGCGTCCAAACTGTGGAGCAAGCGGAGAGCCTTTGTCAGAAGGGGCAGACGTTGTTGAGCAGAATTGAAGCCCTGCCCTGCCCCACAGTCGCGGTTATGAATGGGTACACGTTGGGGGGGGGTCTCGAGCTTGCGCTAGCGTGCGATTATCGCGTGGCCATTGAAGGCTATGACCGTTGCATCGGCTTCCCCGAAGTTCAGCTTGGGATACATCCAGGGTTCGGAGGGACCGTTCGTAGTGTTCGTCTGCTTGGCACGCCATTAGCCATGGATCTAATGTTGACCGGAAGGTCGCTGTCACCGATGGAAGCGTTCAGCGTCGGTCTCGTCGACAAGGTCGCTGATCTGGCTCAGCTCGATCGGGTTGCTCGCGAGCTCGTGTTTAATAGGCCACCAAGGCAAAAAGCCTCCATTCGTCTGAGAGCGCTTGCACTAAAACCGTTTCGACTTTGGCTAGGTTGGCGGATGCGGGCTCGGGTGAGCCGGCGTGCGCGCCATGAGCACTATCCCGCGCCTCACGCGATCGTTGATCTGTGGATTCAACATGGAGCTACTGGTACTGCGGCCTACAGGGCCGAGGCCCGATCGATTGCAGAGCTCATGTTTACAACCACATCCAAAAATCTGGTGCGTTTGTTTTTTTTACGGGAACGCCTTCGTGGATTAGCGGAGCAACCTTCCGGCGCAAAACGGGTGCACGTGGTTGGTGCGGGTGTCATGGGCGGTGATATTGCCGCATGGTGCGCACTCCAGGGCCTGACCGTCACGCTCCAGGATAGGACCATGAAGTTAGTGGAACCGGCACTGGAGAGGGCCGCCGATCTATTTAACAGCCGTTTGAAGGCACCTGGAGCGGCCGATGCCGCAATGGATCGCCTGAGAGTTGATCTGGAAGGTGAGGAGATTAATGAAGCCGACGTGGTGATCGAGGCTATCGCCGAAAAACTAGACTCGAAGCGAGCGTTGTTTCAGGAGCTCGAGCCGCGCCTGCAAGACAAGGTAATTCTTGGGACGAATACCTCGAGCATCGGGTTAGAACAGCTCGCGGAGGGGCTGGAGCACCCCAACCGATTCCTGGGCCTGCATTTCTTTAATCCCGTCGCGCAGCTGCCGTTGGTCGAGGTAATTCGAGGAGATTCAACCGATGATGATTCACTGAAAGAAGCCATCGCGTTTGTTGCGCGCATCGGGAAGCTACCTCTACCGTGTCGCAGTAGGCCCGGCTTTGTCGTCAATCGAGTGCTGGCGCCCTACATGCTGGAGGCACTGCTCGCCCACGAGGACGGACATGCACTCGAAACTATCGACAGGGCTGCAGAGTGCTTCGGGATGCCCACGGGGCCAGTGGAGCTTGCTGATCGAGTTGGTCTTGACGTCGCGTTAGACGTGACCGAGATCTTGGGTAAGACCCTGGGCGTCCCAGTCCCGGCGTTGTTGAAATCAAAGGTTCAAGCCGGTGAGCTTGGGGCGAAAACAGGACGCGGGTTTTATCAATTCGAGAACGATCGCCCTCGAAAGGCCACCAAGTTCACCGAACCTGATGCGCTGTTGAAAGACCGGTTGATCCTCGCGTTGCTCAACGAAGCGATGGCCTGCTACGAGAACGGTGTCGTGGAGGATTTGGACCTGCTTGATGCGGGCGTAGTCTTCGGTACGGGCTTCGCACCCTTCACGGGGGGACCGATACAGTATGCTCGGGAGCGTGGAATTCAGGTCGTTATAGAGCGTTTGGAGTCTCTGGCAGCGGTGTTCGGGCCACGGTTTTCGCCCCAACCAGGGTGGCAAAAGCTAAATTCGGCACCATGAGCACCTTCTCGCCGTTGAATGGCATAAAGAGTTCACCATTCTTGAAATAAAGCGAATTAAACCGGCAATCAAAGAATATGCTGGGTCAGCTCTATACGGTAGGGTATTCAAGTGCCTGACGTAACGGGCCTTGCAAGCCAGCAAGGGGCCAATTCCTTCGTAAATTCGAACCCACCTTTGTTTCTAAGTCAAAGGAGAAACACATGTTCGTAGGCTGGATAGGAATTCTAATGTTTAGTTATGCATTTATATATTTGCGAAAACCAGGAAAGCGTCTTTGGGTTTTCGTACCGATTTGGAAATGGAGTGAATATTTAACCCCAGTTGGCGTCAAATTAGCCTATTTTGGCCTGGTTGTTGGATTTTTAGATTTTTTTATAATCTAAAGCCCTTTTTCGCCCTGGAATCCAAGAAAAAGCGCCCGTATTGCTAATTCGGTGTTAATGCCCTTACCCAGTTGGTTCATCACCATTTCGGTGTGCTGAAGCCGTTGAAAAAGGGTCCGAGGTGTTAGCTCCTGCCAGGCATTATGTGAGCTATCAGAGCTTAGATCTGTGATCGGGTTTGAGGCCTGAGGTGCTACCCGGGCCCGAATGGCCCAGCGCAAACGGGCCGCGAGCCAGCTAAGGGCTAGCACTAGGTCATCCTTCTCCTTCAGCCAATCGTCTGCAACGGTTTGGGGATCCACTTTTCTCTCATAAATACGATGAAAAGCTGTGTCTAATATTTTGTTTTTATTTATATAATCTGATTCTTGAAAGGCCATAGCTCTAAACGGTGCCCCCTCAGAGAGCGCCAACAACTGCATCCAATCGCGCTCGTTCACCTCGGTGTTGGAGTTGGCCAACCAGTCCAAGGCCATGCTTTTCCCGGGAACAGGTATCGGTAGGCTCTGACAACGGCTGCGGACGGTGGCCGGTAGTTGACCCGGCTGATGGGTAACCAGTAGAAGGTAAGTTCGCTCCGTAGGCTCCTCGAGAGTCTTGAGCAACGCGTTGGCGGCTGAGATGGTCATCGCATCTGCTGGCTCCAGTACGACGACTTTGCCTGCTCCCTCGAGGCTGGTCAGCGCCAGGGTGTCAGCCATTTCACGTACCTGATCCACGCTTAGCGTGCGCTTGCCGTCCGCGGGGAAGATCCAGTGCAGGTCAGGATGGTGTTCGCCCGGTTCGTGGCGCTGTGCCATCGCCGAAGCGGCCTCTTGCGGCTCCAGAGCCGTTGGCGCGGCCGATTGGGGGTTAAGTAATCTTTCTGCAGCGACGAGCGCTAGATTGATTTTCCCGAGGCCTGGCGGGCCGGCCAGCATCCAACCATGGGCAAAGCGCTCTTCTTGGCGAGCCTCCTCTAGGTGGGCCAACGGCTCCTCGAGCCAGGGGCAGATCTTCGTGCTCAGACATTCGTAGGCTGACCGGGCGATCACGCAGAATTCCCGAAGCCGCGAACGAAGTCGGCCAAGACCGAGTGAAGTTGAACCTCAACATTGGCTACAGGCTGGGAGGCATCGATAACCTTGATCCGCGTGGGGTTCGTTTCCGCCAGGTTGAGGTATGCGGCGCGTACCCTTTCGAAGAAGCCTAAACTCTCCCTTTCGAAGTGATCTGGCTTGCGATCTGAGATGCGGGCAAGACCAACTTCCACTGGGGCGTCGAGCAAGAGCGTGAGATCGGGTTCCAAGCCACGTTGGACGCCAGCCTTCAGGCTGGCCAGCCAGTCGGCGTCCACCCCCCGTCCACCGCCCTGATAGGCGATAGTGGCGTCTGTAAATCGGTCGCACACGACCCAACGACCCTTGGCGAGTGCCGGACGGATTACCTCGTCTAAGTGGTTTGCTCGGGCGGCAAACATCAACAGCGCTTCAGTCTCCGAGGAGAGCGATGGATGGTCCCCGTGCAACACCCATTTACGAATTCTCTCACCCAGCGGTGTACCGCCGGGCTCCCGGGTGACAACTACATCGTGACCAGCTGCTGAGAGCGTGTTTTCGACGGCTAGAATACAGGTTGTTTTGCCAACCCCCTCCACGCCCTCGAGCGTGATGAACGCACCCGACACCGGTCTAACCACCCTACCGTGAGGACCTGATTTGCTGGAGGTAGCGGGCGACGGCGGCGTTGTGTTCCTCCAGGGTCGTTGAGAAGTAGTGGCTGCCGTCACCTTCTCCTGTTGCAACGAAATACAGCTCAGGGCCCGCTTCAGGATCTACCGCTGCCCTGAGGGCGGCTCTTCCCGGAAGCGAGATCGGTGTCGGCGGCAGACCCGTGCGCGTATACGTGTTGTAGGGAGTATCACGTACGAGATCGGTCCGTCTCAGATTTCCATCGAAGTTGGAGCCAAGTCCGTAGATCACGGTTGGATCCGTTTGCAATCGCACGCCCTGTTCAAGTCGGCGGTGAAAGACTCCTGCTATTCGGCGTCGTTCGTTCGCGAGGGCGGTTTCTTTCTCAATGATGGACGCGAGTATCAGCGCATCATACGGGCGCTGTAGGACGGTGCCGGTGCGATAGCTGGACCAAGCGAGCGCAAGCTGCTCCTCGAGTGCTTCGTGCGACTGCTGCAGGATGTCTATCGCGGGCGTGTCTCTCGGAAACCAATACGTGTCTGGAAAGAACTGCCCCTCTGGATGGGTCTGTGAACTGCCAAGGGTATCCATTACCGCCTCTGCGTCGAGTCCCGCGGAGTCGACCGCTTCGTGGTTCTTCAGTGCGGCTACGAACTCCTGGAATCGCCAGCCGTCCACCACGGTGATTTGGTGGAGGTAGACCTGTCCGCTGACAAGTTGGTCCAGTAGTTGAATGGGCGTGCTGGTCAAGGGGATTAGATATTCGCCGGCATGGATACGAGTTGCCTCGCCGGATAATCGTCCGTAAATCGAAAGTGCCTGTGGGGTTTGGAGAATGCCTCGCTCGTTTAACTCATTCGCCACCCGAGCGAGCGGCGTTCCTAGCGGAACGTTGAGCCATTCCCCAGAATCCGTGATCGACATTGGCGAGTGGAGAGCTCTCCAGAACAGAATAGAGGCCGTCACAGAAACGATTACGAATCCGGCGAGGAGCGCGGCGAAAAAGACCTGTTTGAGCGGCCTAGACACGTTGACCCACTTTAAGTATTCCCGAGCACCCTGTGGCGATGAGCCCATGGTACTCGACCCCAAACGTCGGGTTGAGAGGATGACAGGAGTTCTCGCTGGGCGCCAGCGGGAAAAATCGACCGTTGGACCGGGCTAGTCGGGGCGCTTGAAGATTACGGTTCCGTTGGTGCCACCGAAACCAAAGGAATTGGACAGAGCGACCCTAAGATCCAGCTCCCGTGCGGCGTTCGCCGTATAGTCGAGGTCACACTCGGGATCCTGGTTCTCTATGTTGATGGTGGGTGGGGCCACCTGCTCCACTATGGCCATAACGGTGAAGATGGCCTCCAGCGCACCAGCCGCGCCGAGGGTATGACCCGTTGTGGATTTGGTGGAACTGATCGCCAAGCGCTTTGCGTAGTCACCGAAGGTCAACTTTACGGCTAGCGTCTCAGCTAGGTCTCCCAAGGGAGTCGATGTCCCGTGGGCGTTGATGTAATTGATGTCCTCCGGGTTCAGGGCAGCGTCTTCGAGAGCCATGCGCATGCACAGATCCGCCCCCGAACCGTCTTCCGTTGGGGCCGTAATGTGGTAAGCGTCGCCCGTCATCGCCGAGCCAATGAGCTCTGCATAGATCTGAGCGCCGCGGTTGGTCGCTCGTTCGTAGTCCTCCAGGACCAGGCACGCGGCGCCGTCGCTGAGCACGAATCCGTCGCGATCGCGATCCCATGGGCGGCTCGCGCCGGCAGGGTCGTCGTTACGGGTAGACAGGGCTCGAGCCGCGCAGAATCCGCCTATACCTAAGGGCGTGGTGGCAAACTCTGCGCCACCTGCGAGGATCACATCGGCATCACCCATGGCGATGAGCCTTGCGCCTAAACCAATGCAGTGAGTCGAGGTCGCACAGGCCGTAACGAGAGCGAGATTCAGCCCGGTCATCCCGTATTTTATCGACACGTGGCCAGACACCATGTTGCCGATGCTGCTAGGCACGAAAAAGGGAGAAATTCGTCGCGGGCCGCCGGTTCTATATTTCTCGTAGTTCCGCTCGATGGTATCGATTCCCCCGATCCCGGAGCCCATGATGACGCCGAACCGGTGGGCTTGGTCCTCGGTGACCTCTAGTCCGGAATCCTCGAAGGCCTCGGTGCAGGCAGCGATGCCGTAATGCATGAATTTGTCGACTTTTCGGGAATCCTTAATCGACATGTATTGGGTGATGTCGAAGTCTTTGATTACACCGGCAATTGAAGTCGCGAATCCTGTGGTGTCAAAGGAGTCAATCACCGTGATCCCACTGACACCGTCACGAACGTTCCCCCAACTGGAGGCTACGTCGTTGCCGGTGGGCGAGATTATGCCGAGCCCGGTTACAGCGATCCGGCGTCTAGACACAGGAGGGTCCCGGTTTGGATGGAAAGATTTCGGAAGTGTGGCAGCGTGCTCGCCGACTAGGAACCGCTTTTTGCTTTGTTAACGTAGTCAATGGCGTTCTGGACCGTTGTAATCTTTTCGGCCTCTTCGTCAGGAATCTCAGTTTCAAACTCTTCTTCTAGCGCCATGACGAGTTCAACGGTGTCCAAGGAATCGGCACCTAGGTCATCAACAAACGATGCGTCTTGCTTGATTTCATCTGTTTTGATGCCGAGTTGTTCGGCAATGATTGCTCTGACTTGATCTTCAACGCTACTCATGAGTGAGGTACCCCTTACTAAATAACCGGCCCGACCATAGACCCGGCCAGGGAGGCGCGTATTGTATTGGAATCAACTGGGGCAATCTACAATGCCTGGTTAGGCTGATAAAACTCTTTTATTTACAGTGAGCTAAAGGTCTTTCCTGATGTTCATCTCATCGTGAGTCCTCCGTTAATATTCAGGGTTTCTCCGGTCACGTACGCTGCAGCGTCGGAGGCTAGGTATATCACGGCGGCGGCGATATCCTCCGGGGTCCCCAGTTTCGCTGATGGAATTCTTTCTTGAAGGGCGGTTTTTTGGTCGCCGTCTAGGCCTGCCGTCATATCCGTCGCAATGAAGCCGGGGGCGATAGTGTTCACCGTGATGTTTCGAGACGCCACTTCCTGTGCTAGAGATTTACTGAAGCCGATGATTCCCGCCTTCGCCGCAGAATAATTCACCTGGCCCGGATTGCCCGTTAAGCCGACTACCGAGGTGATGTTGATGATTCGTCCGCCGCCCGCCTTTATCATTCCCCGGAGCGCCGCCTTGCACACCCGGTAGGCCGAAGAAAGGTTCGCGGAGACCACTTGGTCCCATTCCTCTTCTTTCATCCGCATCAGCAGGTTGTCGCGTGTGATCCCCGCATTGTTGACCAGGATCCTCGGCGCCCCCTCGGATTCTGCGAGCTGGGCGAACACTGCGGTGACCGAGGATGCCTCACGCACATCAAGCACGAGTCCTCGGCCCTTCAACCCACCAGTCTGCAGACGTTCGGTGATGGCGTCGGCACCCGCCTGGGACGTAGCTGTGCCGATCACAAGCGCTCCCTGTAGTCCGAGCGCCTGAGCAATCGCCCGCCCAATTCCCCGGGATGCACCAGTTACCAAAGCGACACGGCCATCGATTCCAGGCCAGGGGCTGAGCTCTGCCAAATCCATATTGTTCCTCGGGAAGCGAACGGGACGCGAGATTATAACGACCTAGTGCCTCAGGCGGCGAACCACTAGCTTGCGCCGGAGCGGGGGTTTCCTAATCTGGGACCTGTAGGGCCCCACCAGTCTGTACCGGCTCCCAGTCTTTGAAGGCCTGAAGCAGAGGAAAGTACAGCCCCAGCCGAATGGCCCTTTCCTCCATCTGAGACATAGCTAGCGCATAGCGCTGGAGCTGTGAACCATACCGCTCGACCTCGGAGGCCAGGAACTCCTCCGTAGCGCCTCCATCATGGGAACTTGTCTTGTAATCAATGATCCACCGTACTCCGTGTTCATCGATGAAGGTTCGGTCTAACCGGATATGTTCCAAGCCTGCGGAGGTTATTACGGTTACTTCGAGCTCCGAACGCGCTTGGGAATGGCTTTTCAATATCCAACGCCCGCGCTCGTCATCCAGGACATTCTGAAGCGCCTGGACGATTCGGGCGCTGGCCCACGACAGCTCCCGAGGCTCTACTCCCAACAGACCAAGTTCGGTACGAAACCGATCCTGGTTTGAGATGACGCGTTGAGAGTTCCATTGTTCCGGGCTGTCTTCCGCGATCTGGTTGAGCCATCGATGCACTACGGTGCCAACTTGCACTGCCGCCTGCCCAGCCCATTCGAACTGTGGGCGAACGGTTTGGGTAGCATTCTCTTGGGACCGTTCCAACGCCCTTGCGGGCTCCACCAGGCGTCTGAGAACGGGGCGAATTTCCTGTTCGGCTTGGCCGGTGTCCTCACTGATCTCGGCGTCTTCGAAGGTAATGGAAACATCGGGCCAAAGACAGGCTAGGAGAGTTGAGGGTCGGGGTGCCTGGTTTTCCGGTAGTTGACCGATGAGGTGTAAACGTTCTCGTGCCCGGGTAGTAGCGACGTAGAGTAACCGTGCGCGTTCGGAGAGGTTTTTGTTTCGATCAATACGCCGGATCCATTCAGTCAATGCGTTGGTCTGCTGTGGATTTGCGGTGGGTGGTGACAAAAGAATGTCCTCACTACCGTCCTCATTGCGTAGTTCAAGCCAATTCAAGCCCTTTTTGCTCTCTGGCGGAAGGCCCCGCCCCAGCCCGAGAAGAACGACTGTGTCGAACTGAAGCCCCTTTGCGCGGTGAATTGTCATTATCTCGATGCCCTTTTCCCGTGGTGGGTCTGCACCGATCCTCGGATCCTTGAACCGTTTTTCCAGCTGCACTGGATCGTCCAGGTCGCCCTGTGTAACTGATTCTGCAAGGGTGAGGAAAAAGCGGTCCGCGCGATCCAATTCATCCAGATAGTCGAGACAAGCTGGTCCACCTAGGCTCATCCACGTGCGTTCAATCCAACGGGCGAAGGGCTGTTCTGATCGTGTCTGAAAGGCCAACTGCAGCACGCCGCGAACGCCTAGAAGTCTCTCGCGACCGTCTGCACTCAAACGGGCTAACCGTTCACCGTCATTCATCAGCGCCCAAATAGGGCTCTGCCGATCGTCCACGCAGAGCGAATGAAGATCTTGCCAACTCAGGCCACACCAGGGCGCGCGCAAGAGCCCGAGCCAGGCAATGCGATCCCCCCGATGCGTGAGTGCACGGGTGAGGCCTATGAGGTCTTGAACCACCTGGTACTGGTTGGGGGCCGTGATTTCTACGGCGCGGATAGGTAGATCGAGGGGCCGGAGTTGCTCTGTCAGCCCGGTGAGGTGGGAGCGACTCTGCACGAGAATAGCAATGGAGCGGGAACGGGAACTAGCCCGTTCATTGATCAGGATATCGGCGACCCGCCTGACCTCAGCCGCGGGATCCGCCCCACGGAGCGCATGAACCTCTACGCCCTCATCACTGGAAGGTGGGCGGGTACGTTTGCATGGGTTGAATCTAGCTTCGCCGCTCTTAAGAAGATCCTGGTCTGGGAAAACTTGGGCAAATGTCTGATTGATCCATTCAATGATTTGCGGTCGACTGCGAAAGTTGCGTTCGAGGGTTAATGATTCGCAGTGAATTTCACCGATCCCTCGAAGCTTTGTATTCAGGAATAAAGACATGTCCGCGTTGCGGAAACGATAGATCGACTGCATCGGATCTCCGACGAGAAACAGAGTTCTTCCATCGCTCTGCTCCCACCCGGCGGTGAGTAACTCCAGAAGTTTCAGTTGCGTGTAAGAGGTATCCTGGAACTCGTCGACAAGCACGTGTTGTAGTCGCCGATCCAGTGCCAACAACAATTCTGACGGAGCATCCGCATCACCCAACGCAGTTTGAGCTGCAAGAGCCAGTTCGACGAAGTCGACGCTGTTACGCTCCTCGAACAATAGCTTCAATTCACCCACCAGGTTGGGCAGCACCTGCCGGAGTGCAATGAGCAAGTCTTTCTGGGGGGCCGCCAATACAGGGTCCGGCAATCTCTGAACCTCAAGGAGTGCAAGTCGGAGATCTTCTTTGTCTGAGAGAGTTTCGATGAGTTCGATAAGCCGGCGCCGCGGAGCAGCGTAGTCCGCCGAGAAACCGATAGCGCCAAGTTGCTTCCGCCAACCGCCCCGTTGAGTCAGGAGCAGTTCGCTGATCGACCTCCACGCCTCGAGATGAAGGCTATCCGGTGGCGGTAGTTTTTCTAGTTTCTGCCACGGTGCGAATCGCTCAAGACTAACCGTTCTGGTGGCGTTCTGGGAGGCATGTTGGAGCAGAGCGACAAGCTCGTTTGAATGCTTAGTTGGGAAAGTTGAACACAGACCCGCAAGTTCGCTATCGATCAACCGGTGAATGGCCTCCTCTAGTTGCTGAACTATCTCCTCTGCGTCCCCTGTGAAAAGATAACGCATCCAATGGTCACGCGTGGGGAGCAGTCCGGCTAGGAGGTCTTCTAGGCCTTGTATACCGAACCCTCCCTGTCTGAGGAGTGTGTGGAGGGCATCGGATACGACCGCCCCCTCCCCCAGCTGTTCTATTAATCGCCGTGCAGCCAATGAGTAAAGGTCGCCGGCGTCCTCAACGATCGATGCCCCGGCTACGCCGCCAGATAGCAGTGGCAGTTGATGCGCTAGCCAAGCGTTCAGAGAGTCTAGTGTGTCAATCTTGAGTCGCTGAGGATGGTCTATAAGGCCCCAGCCCTCTTTTTTGTCTTTTGCAAGAGCTTTCAAGGCTAACTCGTAGGTCTCGCAACGGTAGTCTTCATCCGGAACAGCTTGCGCAGAGGCTTCCTTGAGGGCATCGATAACCCGTCCACGCATTTCTGCGGCGGCTTTTCGAGTAAAGGTGATCGCAAAGATCTGCTCCGGTACCTCTACAGATGGGAGTAATGCCAGAAAACGTTGTATCAGTAACTCGGTTTTCCCAGAACCCGCCGGCGCCTGTACGATGAAAGAACGATTGATGTCCTTCGCGGTGGTTCGAGCTTCCTGGTCGCTCATTCAGGGACCCATGGCTCTAAGGAACCGGCTGCGAGGGCGGTCTGTTCGTAGATTCGAGTTACTGGCGCGAAGACCCCTTCCGCGGGCTCCGGCTCTGATTTAAACACCCGAGAATCACCAGCAGCGAACTCACGCGCGAGGCTTTCCAGTTGTTCTCGCCAAACCTCGAGCTGAGTTTCCCAGGTGCGACCCTCCGGTAAGGTCGTTGCACGCCCAGGGAACGTGCCCTTATCCTGCGACAGTCCCTTGTACTGAACGCCCTCAGGGCGCAAGAACGCGATGAGGGCGGCGCTCACGGGGTCTTCGACTGCCAGAGTGTACAAGGGCAACTGAACATCACGTGGCCTCTCCCTCAGCCAATCGGTCGGAGTGCCCCGTTTCCCGGTTTTGTAGTCAATAATGACCAGCTTTTCAGGGGATTCGCTAGTGGACATCACGTCTATGCGATCGAGGCGACAGCTAAGTTCCAACTCCCCCAGGGGGACCGCACGGCGCTCCTCGACCTCGCGCACCACAAAATCCGGCCGTTGAAGGTCAATTGCCAGGAAATTAGTTAACACGGCATTAAGCCGCTGGGCTTCAAGTTCAAACTCGATACGGAGCGGACCGCGCGCCTCGCCGAAGATCTCCTCGAGCGCCTGGTTGACGCTGCGCTTGACGCGCTCTAGCTTCTCGTCAGGTTTCCACTGCTCGAGTTGGCCCCGCGTGGGCAATTCCCCAAATAGCAACTCCATGGCCCGATGGGCCGCGATTCCACGCTGCCGGGCGTTAACTCCTCGCTGAACGGTCTCCAGGGGTTTGGCGGCCAAACGGCTTTCCAGAAATGCCTTAAGTGGGCAGGTTGACTGTAGGTCCAAGGTTCGCGCACCACCGCGAAGCCGTTTCCCTGTCATAGGTGGGACCGGGTCCGCAACGGTATGCCGGGGCTTGGATCCAAAGAGGCGCCGCGCCTCACGGGGAGCCACGGAACCCAGCAGTTTCGTTTCGGTGGTCTCCGGATACGGGAGAATCAGGGGACTAGGTTCCGCAGAATAGTCGTGCAGTTGGGCCGGCCAGCTCAACACCACTTCGGGGGATCGCTTGATGAGTCGCTCGAGTGTTTTTTGGGAGTGTTCCAACGATTCCGTCGAGGTGGTGAGAGGCATTCCATGCGTTACCTGCAGCTTCAGTGGCAGTACCGGGTTTGGGCGCGGGGCTTCGGGCCAATGGGCATCGGTCAGTCCCGTAACCCAAATCCCGTCGTATCCCGGCCCCACATCCTCGGCGCGGTTGAGGAGGAAGGTTCCCTTAAGAGGCATTGGGCCAGACCGTCGTGGTTGTCTGAGGATCCGCTGCAGCTCCTCTAGTGCTTCGATTAGGGAAATTTCGCCCACAATAGGGGTGAGCTGCGTGAGCTCATTGAGTGCGGCCTCCCAGGCGTTGAGAGCCGTCGGGTTCGCGGTTTCTTCCTGCCAACCCAATTTCCGCAGTAGCCTGCGCCACACGTTTACCCAAGCTGTTGGCGTTGTTCGCTGTGGCGTGGCATCGATGAGGCGCACGCCTTCGGCAAAAACCTCTGAAAGAACTGGAGCTGCAGTCCCTAGGCGGGTCGCCAGACCGCCGGATCGAAAAGCCTCAAGAAAAGGAAGTTGTGCGTCCATACCCAAACGTAGTTCAGCCTCCAGGCGACTGCGCGCGTCCATCTCCGCCGATTCGGCCGCGAAGAAAGGGCTCCTCAGCCATCGGCTGAAGGTGGTGAATCGACCACGCGAGGATAGAAGCTCCAGTGCCGTCAGTGCAGCCCCGATCGTCGGGAACTCATCGGCTGATTCACCGTCTATGCCGAAGAATGCTGGTGCGGTGTTGTAGCCTAGATAAGCTCGGTCTCCGGGACCGAGTGCGTCGTCTAAAATTCGGCTGATTTCTGCCTGCCGGCGCCTGAGATTGGGTACCACAATCGCGAACCGTCGATTCGGATCAGTGGAGAGCTTGCGGGCAGCCCATTGGCCTGCGGCTCGCAGCTCGTCAGTTAAGTTTGAAAGCCCAAGCCGGTGGCAGCGTGCGTTGACCTCCTCCATCTGCCATGAGTCGAACCTGTACCCGGCTCTCTTAAGTCTTTCGCCCAAACGCTGTTGTCCAGGCGCGGGTGTAAAGTCGGACCAGATCGTCGTTCGGTTAGTCTTAATCTCTAGCGATTCGGTAGATTTTCGAAGAAGAACTTCCGCTTCCCCTGGATCAAGCCACCCAAGGTCGTTCAACAGCGATCTGTAATCGTTCGCCCATTCGAGAAAACTCGCGAATTCCTGATCCTCGCCGCCAGGACGGAGTTGTTCAACGTCTACCTGCCAGTCTCGAAGGCGCTGAGCCGCGTCGATTGCCCATCGGACTACGTTGTGGCTTCCAATCAGGCGGCTTGAGATCGGAGATTGCTCGATGATCCGACGCCAGAGCGCCTGAACCTGGCCGGCCGTGAGCAGATGGCGCTCATCATGGGAGCGGTGCTGGATCCACAGAGCCCTCGTCCAAGCCCGGTAACTCAGAACCGCGGGGCCCGTCCAGGCAGTGCGGCCCTCGGCAAGTTGCCGCTGTGCAAGATGCGCTTCGAACTGTCGCGCAGCCACCCCATCGGTGGCCACGAACGTGGTTCCTTCGGTCGGTTGATCCGAGGACGTATTCTCCACAAAAATAGTACGTTACAATTTAATTATCAGGCAGTTTCTAGTTTAGGTGGGCGACTGGCCATCTGTTCAAGAACCTCATCGATTCTCGTAAAAACCTTTGCCAATATTTTCTCGTCTGGGAGGGTTGTGATCCTGAAGTGGCTTCGATAGTCCGTGTTGAAACTAGAGCCTGGGGCAACTAACACATGTTTTTGCTCCAGGAGTTCCATTGCGAAGGCCTCATCGTCGAATCCGGGGAGCTTCTCAGTATTGACCCCAATAAAGGCGTACATCGAACCCATGGGCGCGACCAGGCTGAGGTAATCGCTTCGCTCAACCCCATTTAAGACCGCCTCGCGGGATTCGTGCAGTCGCCCCCCCTTTGAGCAGAGGTTGCGGATGCTCTGGAAGCCTCCCAGCGCGGTTTGAACGGCCCATTGTCCAGGTACATTGCTGCATAGCCTTAGCGCAGCGAGCAGATCCATAGCTCTTAGGAAATCCTCAGAACGATCAAGCGCACCGCTGAACGCAACCCATCCAACTCTATAACCGCAGGCCCGATAGACTTTCGAGAGCCCGCTGAAGGTCGCACACAGCGCATTCGGGCAGAGTGTGGCCATGGGAACGAATTCAGCGTCTTCGTACACCATCTGGTCGTAAATTTCGTCGCTGAGAACGACCAGATCGTTGGCTTCCGCGATCTCAGCGAGCCGGGTTAGGCATTCACGGCTGTATACGGCGCCCGTGGGATTATTCGGATTGATTATCACGAGCGCGCGCGTACTGGGCGTTATGAGTGCTTCGACGGCCTCGGGGTCTGGCATAAACCCCTGAGCCTCATCACATGGGTAATAGACGGCTTTACCGCCGTTTAATACAGTCGAGGCCGTCCAGAGGGGATAGTCGGGACTGGGGATCAGCACCTCATCTCCAGGGTTCAGGAGGGCTCGTAACGTGAGATCGATGAGTTCGCTAACTCCATTGCCGATGAATACCTCCTCTGCGGTGACATCCATCACGCCGCGATCTTGTTGCTGCATCACCACGGCCTCCCGGGCCGGGAAGATTCCTTTTTGATTGCAGTACGCCTCGCTGGAATTGAGATTCTCAATCATCGCTAGCCGCATAGTCTCGGGGGTACGGAAACCAAACAGACCCGGGTTACCGATATTGAGAGAAAGGATTTCATAGCCCTGTCTCTCCAACTCCAAGGCACGTCTTGCGAGCTGTCCGCGTATTTCGTAGCGGACATCCTGAAGCGCGCGGCTTGCCAGGATACTTTCAGGTTTGGACACGAACTAAACTCGATTCAAACAACAACAGGTACGAGCATTTAACACATCGGGCGGGAAAGGCCAACCAGAGGGGTCTCAGGATCCGGTTTCGGAGGTGGTGCTATCCGTCTCAATCTCTCTGCTGGGATCACGAATCCATTCGCTCCAAGAGCCTATGTAGGCGCGACCGTCACCTAGGCCGGCGGCCTTGACAGCTAAAAGTAGATGGCATGCCGTCACGCCTGAGCCGCAGGTCGCGATAAACCCGCGAGGGCCTCGGATGAAGGGCTCCAACTCTCGCCGTAGTTCGCTGGAATCACGCATAGCGCCGGTGGAGTCCAAGGCTAGAGAAAACGGGTAGTTGATTGCTCCAGGGATGTGACCCGCTATTGGATCGATGGGCTCTTCTTGACCTGCATAGCGCGCTGGTGACCGAGCGTCTACTAGGGCGGCTCCCTGCGCTAGCTCTTCGGGGATGTCTGGGGTCTTAACCACCCAGTCCTCGCGAATTTGGCCGAGAGAAAACTGGGTAGATTTCCAGGTAGTCTCAGTCGTTTCGAGCGGGAAACCGGCGCTCTCCCAGCTCTGGATACCTCTGTCGAGGACGAAGGCAGCGTCGTGGCCTACCCATCGTAGCATCCACCAAAAACGCGCTGCGATGGCTCCTGAGGCGTCGTCGTAGGCTACAACGTTGCTAGCGTTAGTGATTCCTAGCTGTTCGATGGTCGCTTTAAATGCCTCTGGTGACGGTAAGGGGTGTCGGCCTTCTTCGGGTCGCGGTGAGGCGGCCAGATCGTGGTCAAGGTGTGCGTAGCGGGCACCGGGAATGTGTGCCTGCTTGTACATTTCGAGCCCGGCGTTGGGTTGTGGGAGGCGGAATCGGCAGTCGACGACGACCCAGTGAGGGTCCTCCAGGTTTACCGAGAGCGTTTTCGCGTCAATCAAAGGTGATGTCATAGTCGAGCCTGAAATTCTGATTTGGTTTTTAAGCTAGAGGACTAACTGGAGAAATCCTCTAGGCTAGCTGCTTTAGCGCAGTCTCGGCGGAGGTCTGGCCGAATTCGCCGCGCGGATCAATGTTGAGTTCCGTCACTACACCATGGTCCACCAGGATCGAGAAACGCTGTGCCCGAATGCCCATGCCAAATGCAGAAGAATCCGATGCCAGACCTAGCGCTGTGGCATAGGTCCCGTTTCCGTCCGCTAGCATTAGCACGGAACCTTCGGCATCCGCTGATTTGCCCCAAGCGGTCATAACGAAAACATCGTTAACCGCCATGCACGCGATCGTGTCTACACCTTTTTTTTTGATGGCAGCGGCGTTATCAACGTACCCAGGAAGATGCCGGGCGGTGCAAGTGGGCGTGAATGCGCCGGGTACGGAGAAGAGAAGAACCTTTTTACCGGTGAATAGTTCATCTGTCGAGATTAGCCCAGGGCCATTGTCACCCATGTGGGTGAACATCCCGTCCGGCATCCGATCGCCCTTTCTGATGGACATGCCCGTGAAACTCCTTCTAATTGAACCTAGACGGTACTTTAAAAAGGCCGGATCGTCATTGGTGTAACTATGAATCGTATCCCAAAACCAACGACGCGCCCGAAGGCGCGCCGTGGAGCAAAAGGTTTGGGGAGCTTGATCTTCGTATTTATCGGGCCAACGCTGCGGCTAGCTGTTCGTCCCGACTTTGCTCTGAATCCACGTACGTGATCCAGCTTGCTGCGGCGGAACTACTGCGGTCGTCCTCCGCTGCTAATTGGAACGCTACTCGAGCGGGGTTGTATTCCTTAAGCTCAAATAGGCAGGCACCGAGAATCATGTTGGCCTGGTCATCCCGGCGCAGATCGCCCTTCTGTATAGCTTCTCTGGCCGCCTCCACACATTCGTCCCACTGCGCAAGGTTCTGATGGGACTGCGCCAAACGGACGTTCAGTTCCCCATCCTCAACCAGCGCTGCAGCTCTTCTCAACGGCTCGATGGCCTTCTGGTCTTCCTGGGATAACTGCCAGGCCTGGGCGAGCGTGCGCCAATTGGGCTCAGTTGATTCAATAGCCCCGGATGCCAAACCTGCCTCGAGGATTTTGGCTGCCTTCACCGGAGCATCTGCCCCGAGCAATAGCTGAGCCATTTGTACCTGTTCGTTACTCTGCTCTAGCCATCCGGCCTCATAAGCGAGTTCGTAAAGGGCTATTTGGGCGTCGAGGTTTTCTTCCGATCCATACATTGCGGAAAGCTGGATGAAATACTCTTCTTTCGGCCATGACTCGACGATTGTGCGCAGGACCTGAATGACGTTCGGATAGTCCTCGAGCTCGTAATAGAAGACGTTTAGTAATCGGTACCAGTTCTCCTCAAGTTCCTCTCCTCGTGCCTCCGCGAGCTCGAGGGCGGTTAAGACCGGCTCGATCCCTTCTTGATACTGCTGCATCGAGTAGTAGAGCTGAGCTCTGAGAATGTAGGGATCAGGTCCCGGGTCCACCGCAATTTCGAACCAGCGGGCGAGCATGTCGAGCGATTCTTGATATCGTTCCTGCTGGAAATAAAGCTGGGTGAGCGTGAATCTTGTGGTGGTATCCATGCCCAGCGGCAGGTCCGCTTGTTCCAAGACCATCTCATAGGAACGGATTGCTCCGTCGTAGTCATCTTGCGCGAAGTAGATGAAGGCGTAGAAATTCCACATCTGCGCGACTTCGTAGCTGTTGAGGCCTCTCATGTTGCGTACTCGTTCGAGCAGCTCCACGGCGCACTCCATATCGGGTGGCTCCAAGACCTCTTCGGTCTCCTCGTCGATAGTACCCTCGGCGCATTCCTGAGCGTCGGCTAGTCGCTGGTAGACCTGCTCCCGCATGGCCGGGGTCCGGCGGCGTACTTCGGGCTGCTCCTCAGCGTTCGCAGCTCCACTGTCCTGGGCAAAAGCAGCGGGGGTCAGGAACAGACTCGAAATCAATACGGCCGCGGCCGGTATCAACACTAGACGTACACCACGCATCCGAAGTCTCCTCAGGCGATAGTTAGTTGACGAATTCCCTTACCCAGCCTCGATCGCAAAGGAAATCCTGTTGCGCACACCAGGCACTTCAACAGGCGTGCCATCGATCACGCGGGGCTTGTACTTGAACTTAAGCGCAGCTTCGATCGCCGCGCGGTCAAAGAGCGTGCTCGTGGACTCGACCACAAATGCGTCTCGTGTGGACCCGTTCTCTGTCACGGTGAACTCCACGATGACGTAACCTTCGAGCCCTCTGTTCAGCGCCCTGGCGGGATAGACCGGTGCAACCTTCACGATGGGCAGATACTCACCGTCGGTTATGCCGAAACCCACACCCCCGATACTCATGCTAGCGTTGATCACGGGAGCTGATACGGAGACCGCCATGGCGTTGTCGAAATTATTGGCCATATCCGGAGCCGGCATTTCGGGCATATCTTCTGGCTCGGGCGGCTTCTCAGGCGCTTCCTTCTTCGTCTCGATGATCTCGTTACGCTCGACACGGACAAAGTCTCCGAGCCTGAAGTTCTCTCCTTCTGTGAGAGCGTTTGCGCCAGTTGCGATGAGCAACTGCATCATAAATAGAAGACCGAAGGTGACACCGGCGCCAACGGAGATTGAGAGGGCGTATCGGGCAATCATAATATCTCCTTGAGAACTAGATACCGCTTAGTTCTAGATACGTTAACCGCATACTTGGGGGATCCTACCACGATCCCTTGTAAATTTGAGGCATTAAGGGACCACGGCCGCTAATGTGACGTCAGTAACTCCCGCCTCTTTAGCAGCGTCCATTGCGGCGAGAACATATTCGTTTTGGGCCTCGTTGTCGGCTTGAATAACCACGCCACCTTCCGGATTCTCAGCGCGCAGGCGTTCAATCACCGGTCCGAGTCCAGCAAGGTCAACATTGCGCTGATCGATCCAGAACTCGTTGGCAGCGCTAACGGCAATGAAGATGGATGCACTACTTGGGACCATGGCCGTTACCGCTGAAGGCCGGTCTACCTGGATTCCGGGCTCCTTGACGAAGACAGCCGTGACGATAAAAAAAATCAACATGATGAACACCACATCTAACATGGGTGTGAGGTTGATTTCAGCCTCTTCTTCTTGGAGGGATTCGGCTACTGCATCACGCATGGCCATTGGGCTACTCCTGTCTGATTAATTGGCAGAGGCGATGGAAATATCGTAGACACTCGCTTGGCGGGAGGCATCCATGACCACCACTAAAGTTTCTGCTCGCGAGGTAGAGGCGGTTTGGATAACGACCGGTCGCTCGGGGTCCTCCGCGTGCAGCCTCTCGATATTCGCGCGAACGGCTCTGGGATCGATGATCCGATTATCGATCCAGATATCGTCTGTCTCATCAATTATCACGAGGATGGCGCCCTCCTCGTCCTGCAGGACCTGAGGCTGATCCTGATCAGGGCGGTTGGTGTCGAGGCCGCTTTCCCGGAGGAAGCTCGCGGTCACGATGAAGAAAATCAACATGATGAACACCACATCCAGCATGGGCGTCAGGTTGATCTCGTTCTCGTCTTCTTCAATCTTTAGTTTGGAAATGCGATTTCTCATCGCCTCACCTTCCCATTTTGTTCATGTTGTCCGACCTTACGTTCCACTTAGTCTATATAAGCACAGGTATGGACAGATTCTCAGTGATCCATGGTCATTTCGTCTTCCAAAAACTGAACATTCCGTTTCACTGTCCGCGTCAAGATGGTTACGAAAAACACGCCAGATAAGGCGCCCACCATACCTGCCATGGTGGGTATGGTGGCTCTAGAAACCCCAGCGGCCATGGATCGGGCATTGCCACTGCCAGATATCGCCATGACCTCGAATACCTGGATCATCCCCGTAACGGTACCAAGAAGGCCCAGTAGCGGACAGAGCGCGACAAACGTTTGGATCATTGGCAACCCCGTATTAGCTGCCATCGAGAAGCGAGATACGATGCCGTCTCGAATTTGATGCGCTTGCCAGGATTGTCGCTCTTCGCGCGCCTCCCATTCGTTCAGGGCTTCCCTCGCAAGGCGTTTCATACCCGTGCGAAAGAACATCAAGCGCTCCAAGATGAGGATCCACAGGAACAGGATCACCCACCCGATCAACCTGAGTACGGGACCTCCCAACTCCAGGAAATCGCGGATTGCCTCATAAGCGTCTAATAGCGATTGCATCAAGTCACTCCTCGCTCGGAGGGTCCGATGCACCTTGTCGGTGCAGCCGGACCAACCGCCTGCGTTATCTAGCCTTCAGACGCTGCCGCTTTCTCTGACTGCGTTGCCACAATACCTGAGCTCTGCTCTTGTAGAATCTGGATGATCCTACGGCTGCGGCCACTGACCACAGTGTGCAGCAGCACAGTTGGAATCGCGACAGTCAGGCCGAGCACGGTAGTGACCAAGGCCTGCGAAATACCGCCAGCCATCATCCTCGGGTCACCCGTACCGAATAACGTAATCGCTTGGAAAGTGTTGATCATGCCGGTCACCGTACCGAGCAGCCCCATCAACGGAGCGACCACGGAGATCACCTTGATAATGAGAATGCCCCTTTGAATTTTCGGCGTTTCCTTCAAGATGGCTTCACCCAGCTTGAGCTCCAGCGTCTCGGTGTCGACCTGCTTGTTAGACTCGTAGACTTGCAGGACACGACCGAGCGCGTTGCCGCTATCCGGCGTCTCACTCTTGAGCTGTCGGTTCACCTTAATGCCGGCGATGCCCAGGGTAATCATCAAAAAGAGCGAAAGAAGGACGCCGAAGCTGCCCAGCGTGATGATCACGTAGCCGACGATGCCGCCCTGATTGATTCGCTCTAGCAGATTCGGTGTTTCCACGAGTAGCCCGAGGATTTGTCCAGAGGTTGGGTCAAGGCCAAATTGCACCACGCTGTCTCCCGGTTGGGAAGCCAGCAATTCAGAGGTACTGCCGACAAACCGTCCCTGCTCGGGTTGACGTTGCAGTTCGGCGACGGAATTGGTCTCGGGGTTGTGTTGCAGATAACGACCGTCGGCGATGATGTTGAATCCACCAATGCGGATGATGTCCTCGTTGCTGATCTCCCCTTCGGCTGTGATGATCTCAAAGTCAGGAAGTCTCTTGACCCTGCCCAGTTCAGTGGCTTCTCGTTGGAGCTCATACCACAGACGCTCGATTTCCTCGACGGTTGCTAGCTGACTGCTAGATCCCATCTTTGCGGCAAGATCAGTTAGGAATTGCGAGCGTTCGGGGTACTCGATGTTGGTAAGCGAGGCTTCGAACAAGCCGCGTGCGTCACCGGCCACCTGCTGGAGCACGCCGAACAACTCTCGAAGAGAGCCAAGGCGCGTATCGAGCTGTTCGGTAACGTCAGCAATGAGTAACTCGTTTTCCTCGAACTGGGTCTCCAGACGTGTGCTGCGGGCCTCCTCGTTGGCTTTCTGAGTCAGAGAGTCGTCCAGGAGTTGAGCCTGATCCGCGTTGTTCGCCTCAAACTCGGCGATCCGCTGTGTTTCTTCCTGGTTATCTCGTGCACTACCCTGCTCGACGAAGCTTAGGAGTTCGGCCAAGCTGGTGGCCTCCTCGTCCTGCGCCTGCAGGGGCGTGGCGATAATCGTTGCCAGGGCCGCCAGTGAGAAAATTCTATAGTTTTTCATTAACCTTCCTCCGGCGGAGCGATTGGGAGTAGCAGTAGGTCCGGTGCGACCTGGTTGCGCGCCAGTCGGATACCCAGGCGAATAGGATTGCGGTACTCGTTACCGACGCCCACCCACACGCGGTTGGCCTGGTCCCAGGCACCAGAGAGGTTTCCGTCGGGTGTCTGGTAGAGCAACGCTACTCGGCCAATCTGCAAAACGTCGACTTCTCGCGTAATTCCATCGATATCCAGCTCATCGGTATAGCTGAAGATGGTCCGTGCGTAATCGTTCTCAATCTGCCAAGCCTCCATAACCACGCGGAATTTCTCAGCTGCGGTCACATCGGCGCGTCCTAGGAGCGCGTTAAGGTTCTCGACTCGAGAGGTACGTTCCTCCAGCAGAAATGGCACATCCAGCGAGACGAAAGATTCCAGTCCATCAATCATCCGTGTCAACAAGGGCAGAATCTGGCGTTCAACCACCTGGACCTGGTCGATGGATTCGCGAAGGTTTGCGAGTTCCTGATTTTGGTCCGCAATTTGTCGGTCGAGCAAGGTGTTATAGACAAGGAGTCCATCGACCTCCTTCATAACCGCCCGGAACTCTTCGCCCAAGGATCTTGTCTCAGTGATGATTTCGTCGATTTGATCCTGCGACGCCTGTGCCTGCTGAATACGAGCGCTCTCGAGTTCGATAATTCTATCCACCGCCATCTGGCCTGCGGCCGTCTGTGCGGTGAAGATCGCGCCGAGAGTGCTAAGGATCAGCACTGCGTTATGTTTGGCTCTCATGCCCACTCCTAAAAGTCTAAGGTAAGAGTATCAACTCTAGTTTTTTCTACACTGAAAGGTCGACGGGTTCGCGAGTGCTCCCCGGGTTCCTTACTTATATATTAGGTCTATCCGCTTCTAATAGCTTCCTGCGTGCCCGTACCGAAACACTGTCCCTCCGTGTCCCGAGCGCCAGGGCCCGAAGGATAGCGCAAAACGGCGGATCGGTGCTACAAGATCTAACTAAAGACGATGCCTCATTTCGCCTTGACCTCTCTGAGTCTGATCTGGCTTGCGTCTGGGGATAGGCGTTTCAAAGAACGTTAATATAATTATGCAGTTAGTTGGGTTAGTTGATAGGCCGTTGTTATCAGGGCCTTAACGTTGACATCACCTAGCCTTTCTCGGATCATGGAGCATTATTTGACGAAAACTGACTGAGATGATCGAAAATCACCAGGTGCTGCTCCTCCTAGTGCTGCTTAGTAACGGCAGGTGCGGGCGTTTGGTGTAACGACGAAGACCGACGCAAACCCCGCACCCGAAAGGCTGCGGGGTTTTTTTTTGACGTCTTTCCTTCATTCGGTAATCAGTCCTGAATCAATGTGAGGTTAATGCGATGGAACTCTTTGTAGAGTCGGATGCCAGTCCAGAGGTGCTCAGTGGGGAACGGATCGCGGTGCTTGGCTATGGTAGTCAGGGTCGTGCTCATGCCTTGAATCTTCGCGATTCCGGCTATGAGGTAGTAGTCGGCTTGCGACCGGACGGATCGACGCGGGTGAAAGCCGAGAACGACGGTTTCGCCGTGCAGAATTTCCAAGAAGCGGCGGAAGGTGCGGGACTTATCGCATTCTTGACTCCCGATATGGTTCAGGCCGAGATCTACGAACGCATCCTGCCTCAGATACGACCTAATGCTACGGTCTTGTTCGCTCACGGTTTCAACATCCATTTCGGACGGATCAATTCTCGAGAAGATCTCGATGTTGTTTTGATTGCGCCCAAGGGGCCTGGCGATCTCGTTCGGCGTCAATACGAAGCCGGGCGCGGTGTCCCCTGTCTCATAGCGGTTCATCAGGACGTGACGGGTCAGGCTGAGGCACGCGCCCTCGCCTACGCTCACGGTTTGGGCGGAACCAGAGGAGGTGTGTTGAGAACGACATTCGCAGAGGAAACCGTAACGGACCTGTTCGGCGAGCAAGCAGTGTTGTGCGGCGGTTTGTCTGAGTTGATCGTTCGGGGTTTCAACACACTGGTGAAAGCGGGTTACCAGCCGGAAGTCGCTTATTTCGAATGTATGCACGAAGTGAAGCTCATCGTTGACCTATTGCACGAAGGTGGTCTTGCGAAGATGCACGAATTCGTAAGTGAGACTGCCAAGTACGGTGATCTAACCAGCGGGCCGAAAGTCGTGGACGATGAAACGAGTGAAAAGATGCGCGGGGTCCTGAAGGAAATTCAGGATGGGACGTTCGCGACGAATTGGGTCAACGAATACGAATCCGGCCTGCCCGAATACAAACGCCTCCTTCAGGCGGACCTTGATAGCGATATCGAGACCGTGGGCGCTCAGCTTAGGGGTCGGATGGCTTGGTTGCAGGAGTGATGGAATAAGATTCGTTAGGTCCCCTCCAGTAGAGAAGGAGAAGGAACATGAACGCAGTATATGACGACAGAGTCGCCATATTTGACACAACGTTAAGAGATGGCGAGCAGGCTCCCGGCTGCAGCATGACTCTCAACGAGAAACTCCGTGTTGCCACTGCGCTTCGGGATCTTAAAGTAGACATCATAGAGGCAGGTTTCCCGGCCGCTTCACCGGGTGATTTCGATTCCGTTCGTTCAATCGCGCGAACCATCGAAGGCCCCACCATTTGCGGTTTGGCCCGCTGCAACTCGAAAGATATTAGGTACGCTTGGGACGCGGTTAAGGATTCGGCAAATCCTCGCATCCATGTGTTCGTCGCAACGAGTCAGATCCACCGCGAGCACAAGCTACAGATGGCAAAAGAGGAGATTCTAAAGAGCGCCGTTGAATCGGTCTCATTGGCTCGAGAATACTGCGAGAACATTGAGTTCTCCCCCGAAGACGCTTCTCGTACAGAGCTGGAATATTTGGCAGAAGTAGTGCAGGCGGTCATCGAAGCGGGCGCGACGACTGTAAACATCCCAGACACAGTTGGCTACGCCCTACCCGACGAGTTCTTTAAAGTATTTAAATATCTGAAAGACAACGTGAGTGGGATCGACAAAATTAGGTTGAGCGCCCATTGCCATGATGACCTCGGGTTGGCTGTCGCAAACAGCCTGGCTGCCGTGCAGGCTGGTGCACGCCAAATCGAATGCACGGTGAACGGCATCGGTGAGCGTGCCGGCAACTGCTCACTGGAAGAAGTCGTCATGGCGATCAAAACTCGGGACAGCTATTTCAACGTTACGACTGGGGTGGATACGGAGCGTCTGTACCCGACCAGCAGAGTCGTTGCTAACGTGACCGGTATGCATACTCCTCGCAACAAGGCCATCGTAGGCGAAAACGCTTTCGCCCACGAGGCGGGTATCCATCAACACGGCATGCTTCAGAACCGCGCAACCTACGAAATTATGCGCCCGGAAGATGTCGGTTTGGGCCGTTCTAATCTCGTGCTGGGTAAACACAGTGGGCGCCACGCATTTCGCGAGCGCGTGGAACAGCTGGGCTTTCATCTGGACGATGTGGAATTGAACCGTTGTTTCCAGGAGTTCAAGCGCCTGGCCGATCGCAAGAAGGATATGTACGACGCTGACATCGAGGCAATCATCATGAATGTCGATGTCGGTAAAGCCGGACCGTGGATTATCGATGAGTTACGCATTACGGCCGGGACAGGAACTGTCGCTGCGGCAGCTTTAAAGCTCGCACACACCGATGGTCGCGAGATACGAGAAGCGGCCGAGGGGGACGGCCCGGTGGCTGCAGCCTTCGGAGCGTTGGAGGCTGCGACTGGTGTTGAGCTTACCCTGAAGAACTTCGAAGTGCGTGGTGTTACCGTGGGCGACGATGCTCAGGGTGAGGTTACCGTGACCGTGGAATATAATGGTCAAAGCTTCCGTGGACACGCAGTGAGCACGGATATCGTT
>Ga0315338_1001513_pt1 | contig 28717 bp, 26 predicted proteins | sample ASW8metaG_FD_204518 | JGI IMG/M metagenome (GOLD analysis project Ga0315338, IMG submission 204518) | Ammonia-oxidizing marine archaeal communities from Monterey Bay, California, United States - ASW #8 | ecosystem: Environmental > Aquatic > Marine > Coastal | place: USA: California | collected... | reverse complement strand
GCACCCGGCGAGTCTAGCATGGCCCAGTGGAGGTGCCTCTCCTGTTTCGGAGCGCCAACCTGGGTCCGTGGGACCTGTAAGTCTTCTTGCTTGACACCCTGAGACCGCCCCAGTAGATTGCCCAGGTGCGTTCAGAAGACGAACGGTTCCAATTTGCGGAGGGCGGGGCCTACTTAGAGGTCCGTCTTCTCTCTGAGATGGATGGCATGCCCGCCACGAGCCAGCGAAAGCTGGCCGTTCGAGTGGGCATGGCCCTCGGGATGACCAACCTCCTCATCAAGAACCTTGCCCAGAAGGGCTACGTGCGCGTCAACCAGGCTGGTTGGCGAAACTGGGTGTACACGCTCACGCCCGCTGGTATCTCCCGAAAAGTAAGCCTGACCACCGCGTACATCGGACGGGTGCTCAGCCACTATCAGACAATCCGCCAGACGCTCCGCGAGCGACTCGAGCCGCTCGGCCTTCCCGCGGATTCCCGGGTCGCTGTATACGGCGTCGGCGAGGTTGCCGAGCTCCTCTACATGGGCCTACGGGAGCTGGGGATCACCGACGTCGACTTCTTCGCACGAGCGCCTGAACCGACTGCGACCTTCCTGGGGATGTCCGTGCGGCCGTTGAGCGACATGCGCCCGGACAACTACCACCGCGTGCTCATCGCCGCTCTCGACGACGATTCGCGGTTCCGCGGAGAACTCGAAGAGGTCGGTGTCCCCACGGGTGCCCTGTTCACGCTGCTTCCCGCCCCCGGAGCACCGCCTAGTCTACCGGCCAGCGCACGAGACGATGGCGGCGATGACTGAATCGGCTCGACACCCCACCAGCACTGCGGTGGATCCCAAGCGATGGTACGTGACCCGCGTGCGAGCCCGCATGGAATCCACGGTGAAGAGGCAGCTCGAGTCTTTGGGGACCGAGGTATACCTACCGCTGTTATCCCGTTCGCCCTGGGATTCTCGGCCTGGTAAAGCGCCGTTGTTTCAGGGGTATCTGTTCGTGCGGGGCGCGCTGGAGGAGCTACCAATCCGGGCCGTCTCAAACACATTGGGCCTCGTTTCGTTCGGTGGAGTGACGCCGTGGGTGCCAGACGACGTGGTTGCGGCGCTGATCGAACGGGTCAGTGAGATCAACCGCGAAGATGGGCGATGGCAACACTTCCGGGCCGGCGACGTCGTCCGCGTGATGCTCGGCGCCACGCCTTCGGTCGCCGAGGTGGTGGCTGACTCGAAATCGCCTCAGGCCCCAGTGCGCCTCCTGGTCGAGTTCTTGGGGCAGTTGGTCCATGCAAGCGTCCAGCCCGGCCGTGTCCAGCCCGCCCTCACCGAAATGCTTAACTTCCGTGACAACCGGGGCCACGCCCCCCGCCGCACGCGAGGACGTGGGCGCTGGATCGATGGGTTCGGCAGCCGCACACCTGCAAAGGTGGGCGCCGCAGCCCGATAACGCACTCCTTTCGTCGAAGCTACCGCTCCGAAGGTGTGCTGCAGAGTTTTCCCGCCCGGCGAAGGTTCGCCGAAGCGGTAGCTTGGGAAAGATTGGTATCCGTACCGCGGAGAGGCGACGCCCTCCCGGGATGACCAATAAAGTAGCGCAGGCGCGCGACCGCGCGAAGCCACAGGGGAAGACAGAAGGGGAGAGCATCGATGGAGATCAAGATCGGAGACCGTCTTGTGGGTCCAGGTCACCCAGCGTTCGTCATCGCTGAAGCGGGTATCAACCACAACGGCGACCCGGATACCGCGGTGAGGCTCGTGCACGCGGCGAAAGAGGCAGGAGCAGACGCGGTGAAGTTCCAAACCTTCACCGCGGAGAGCCTGATGGTTCGCTCGGCAGGGGGAGCGAAACACCTGGAGGCCGCTGCCGAGGATGAGGTTTTCTCTTTCGTCGAGCAAGTGGCCCTTTCGGAGCAGCTTCATCAGCTGCTTTTCGAGACTTGCAAACAGGCGGGGATCCCTTTCTTGTCGACCGCCGGAAATCCCGATGGAGTCGACTTGCTAGAGCGCCTTGGCGTTTCGGCCTACAAGATCGCTTCCATGGACCTCGACAACCTGCCGCTCCTCTCCTACGCAGCCTCAACAGGCAAGCCCATGATCCTTTCCACCGGGATGGGGACGCTCAGCGAAGTTGAGCGGGCGATCGAGACGGTCTACGCCGCAGGGAATCAACAAATCGTGGTCCTCCACTGCGTAGCGCTCTATCCCGCGCCTGTGGAGGACGTCAACCTGCTAGCGATGGCAACGATCCGCGATGCGTTCGACGTCGCGGTCGGCTACTCGGACCACACGCTTGGTAACGCCGTTGCGACAGGAGCGGTGGCACTGGGCGCCACCGTCATAGAAAAACACTTCACGCTGGACAAGAGCATGCCGGGCCCCGACCAGGCGATCTCCGGCGATCCGAAAGATTTCCTTGAGCTTATCCAAGGCATCCGGCTCGTAGAAACGGCCTTGGGCACCCGCGCCAAGCGTCCAGCGCCCCAAGAGCTGGAGATGCGCCGCGCGTTCCGCCGCAGCATCGTTGCCGCGGTCGATATCGAGGAGGGCACGGCTCTCACCACCGAGATGTTGGTTTTCAAGAGGCCGGGGGCCGGCATCTCGCCGGCGAACCTCAGCTGGGTCGTGGGCCGTACCGCCAGCAGAGCCATCGCAGCGGATGCGGCATTGTCGGAAGGGGACCTCATCTAGCGGCAAGCGATGCGCACCGGCATCGTCATACAGTCCCGCATGGGGTCGTCGCGGTTCCCTGGCAAGGTTCTTGCCGCTCTCGGCAGCAGGACCATGCTGCGCGCGCTCCTGAACCGTTTGGCGCGGATCGCTTACGTTGATGAGCTAATCGTGGCCACGTCGGATGCCCGCGATGATGACGCCATCGCCATCGCGTGCGCCTCGGCGGGCGTAAACACCTTCCGAGGCTCCGAGAGTGACGTCCTCCAGCGGTACGCCGACGCAGCCGAGGCCTATCGCCTTGATGTCATCATCCGTGTGTGTGCTGACTCGCCGCTCACCGACCCGGAGGGGATCGCCAAGCTCATGCGTATCCATGCCGAAGGGGACACTCGGTTCGTCTCCAACCGAAGGCCGACCGGCTGGCCGATCGGTACGGCCGCGGACCTGATGACGTACGACGCCCTCCAGGAAGCAGCAGACGAGGCTGAGCAAGCGGATCACCGAGAGCACGTGGTGCCGTTCCTCTTCGCGAACGCCGACCGATTCTCGGTTCGCACCCTCGACGCACCCCCAGAGCTGTACCGGCCTCGGTATTTCCTCGCCGTGGACCACCCGGAGCACCTCGAGGCCCTCAATGTCCTCTCCCGGGAGTTCGGAGAAGCCGAGCTCGAGCGCGCTTCACTGCAAGAGATGCTGGCATTCATCGACACGCATTCAGCGGTCCAAGCGGGGCTACTAAACAATGAGCACTAGGCAGACATGAGCTCCGAGCCTCCCCGTGTAGCTTTCCGGGTTGATGGCGATGCCCACCGTGGGATGGGCCACCTGTCCATGTGCTTCAGCATCGGCAGCCTGCTCCAGCGGGAGCTCAGTGCCCAGATCGATTTCCTGACTCTCGAGACGAGCCTCCACAACAGTTTCGTCGGAGAGATGAGGGACCGGGGATTCACCTTCTCCACCGTCAATGGCGGCGAACCCAGCCGCGAGGACCCAAGCATCACGCAGTCGCACCTCATGAGGCTGCAGCCGTCATTGGTCGTGACCGACCTGCTCACCGTGGACCCCGACGACCAGGATCTGCTCGACAATCCGGATATCGAGATTATGCAGGTGGGAGAGTACATCTCATGGGTGCGCGCTCTGGGCATCCCCGTGCTGAGCGTGACGTATGACACCACAGAGGTTACGTTCGGTCCGGACATCTTGCTCGCGCCACACCCCGCTCAGCTCGACGTGAGCTACCCCGACGACGGCGCGATGAGGCTGTTGGGGCCTGGGTATTTCGTTCTGGGGCCGGATTTCTCGCCCTTCCTCAAGCTTGAGCGGGCAATAGCGGCGGTCCCTCGCAAGGTTGTGGTGATCTTCGGAGGGAGTGACCCTGAGCAGCAGACACTCAAGGCAGGACACGCATTGGCCGGCCTGGACGGGATCGAGATCGTCGCGGTACACGGACTTGGTGCTGCCGAACGGGCGGCCACGCACGCGGCTCTGGGATCGTTGGGAATAAAGACCGTGGCGCCCGTGAGAGACCTCGCGGCGCTGCTCTGGGAAGCCGACTTGGTGGTTACGGCAGGCGGGAATCTGCTCTTCGAGCTTGCCGCCCTCGGTACTCCCGCCGTGGTGTTGAGCACACGCCAACGACAGGCGCGCAATGCGGACTGGTTCGATCGAGCGGGCGCGGTCGTGCACATGGGCCTGGGTTCCGGCGTCAGCGAGGCCGCCCTCCGCGAAGCGGTACTTTCGCTGCTGAGCGACCCGGACCGCCGCCTCGCGCTGAGCGAAGCCGGGAGGTCGGCCGTGAACGGACGAGGATCCGAGCGCGTATGCGCTGAGGTACGCCAGGTGCTGTCGTGAAGCGCGTGCTGGCGATCTCCACCCATCCCGACGACGAAACCCTCGGCGCGGGTGGCACGCTCCTCAAACATCGCAGCCTTGGAGACGAGGTGCACTGGTTCTTGAGCACCGAGGCGTTCGCACCGGCGTACTCAGCGGAGCAGATAGAGCGGCAAAAGGCCTATGTGGACAGGATCGCGGAGATGTACGGGGTGACCAGCCTCCACTGGGCCCATCTCCCCACCACGCGCCTAGCCGATCTCCCCATGGAGGAGATCATCGCCCCTCTGAGGAAGGCCATCGATGAGATCAAGCCCCAATGGATCTACACCACGGGGAGCCACGACGTCCACACGGATCACGGCGTGACGTTCGCCGCGTTGATGACGGCGGTGAAGTCCTTCAACCGCACCGCCGGCCTGGAGCGAATCGTGACGTACGAGGTTATTTCATCGACCGACGTATACCCGGCCTCCAGAGCATCCCATTTCGTGCCGAACGTCTACTCCAACGTCACGGAGTTCATCGACGACAAGCTCGATATCATGTCCGTGCTGACAGACGAGCTGCACCCCGCTCCTTTGCCCCGATCGCTGGAAAGCATCAGGGCGCTCGCAAGATACCGCGGATCGACGATCGGCGTGCCGTATGCCGAGGCGTTCATGCTCCAGTTCGAGGCGTATTGACCATGGGCGAACGAGAAATCATACCCATTGACGCAACCCTGCGGCAGGTGATCGCCACAGTGCTGGATCTCCGGATTCAGGACGTGCGTACCGAGCTGTCGATGGCGTCCTGTGAGAAGTGGGACTCTCTGGGGCAGCTCAACGTGGTCATGGCCGTGGAGGAGGCGTTCGGGCAGCAGTTCACGACCAGCGAAGTTCTCGAGATGGTGAGCTACGAGAGCATCAAGCGAGTGGTGGAGCGCTCGCGGGGAGGTGGCGCGGGAACAGCGCCTGAGGCGGCTGTCGAGCCTCCCTCACGGGCAGCGGCGACACCGACCGAGTCCCAACCGGAGGTCGACCGTTTCGCGGACGTGCCGCAAGTGGACGCCGACTTCCTACGCATCCTGCGGTTCGACGAAGCGTTCCGGGAACTCTCGTCCGAGAGCAAAATCTCTCTCTACCGGGCACACGGCGCCCGGATCGGTGAGGGCGTCGTATTCGCCCAAGGGAGCTGCGTTGCTGCAAGCCGGATCGTCATCGGTAACCACGTTGCTATTGGCGCCTGCTCGGTTCTCGAAGCGGAGCAGTTGAGCCTCGGCGCGGGCATTCGCATCGGTGCCGGCTGCTCGTTCGTCGGACACACCATCGACATCGGAGCGGGCACGGTGGTGACCGATCGCGTGAAGGTCGACGTCGCGGGCCGCGGCGTAACAACTGCCGCCCTTCTCGTGATTGGACAAGGATGCGGCATCTTCGACGAGGTGCTGCTGAACATCGCCCAACCAGTAACGCTGCAGAATCAGGTGGCTATCGGTCCCCGGGCGCAGATCTTCACGCACAGCTATTGGCAATCCGCTCTCGAGGGTTACGCCTCGCACATCCGGGCAGTGCAGCTCGAGCGCGATTCGTGGGTAGGGACCGGCGCCACGGTGATGCCGGGGAGTCGCGTCGGCTCAGGAAGCATAGTGATGCCGAATTCAGTGGTGACCGGCGAGGTACCATCCGACACGCTGGTAGGAGGGATACCTGCCCGGCCGCTTTCGTCCGGGATACGCAAAGAGCTCGGTGCGGCGGAGCAGCAGCAAGTCGTCAAGCAGATCGTGGACGACTTCGTCGTCTACCTCGGCGACTGCGGATGTGCTTGCGAGCCGGTCGATGGCACGGCAACTCCCACGTATAAGGTTGCGCTCCCCAAAGGTGGGACGGAAACGTTGGTCCTCGGTGTGGCGGTCCCGGGAGCGGTCTGCATAGGATTCGGGCTCGCAGAGACGGGGCACCCGGCTCTGGATATGGCAAGCCTCTCCGCCTCCGGACCCGAAACGCTGCTGAGCTCCGAGCTGCGCAACTTCCTCCGGCGGTACGGCATTCGGCTGGCGCCCGCTGATTGGCACTATGATTGGCGACGCGGGATACATGGCATTGGCTGAGCGTGAGGGGTTCGAGCGAGTCACCCCGGAGCGCGTGCGGCAGGTGCTGAGGCCCACCAAGCCTCTGTGGATCCTACTGGCCATCGAGCCCATCGCCACACGACTCGTGGTGGTCATAGCCAATAGGACCTCGATCACGCCCCTGTTCCTGACCCTGAGTGGGTTCGCAGTCAGCCTGGTCGCCGCGGCACTCTTCTTCACCGGCGACTACGTATTGATGGCCGTGGCAGCACTTCTCTACCAGTGGGTGTTCGTCTCAGACGCCATGGACGGCACCCTTGCGCGCCTGAAGGGCAACGGGTCCATCCTCGCGCTGAACATGGATCTCTTCCTGGACAACTGGCGTCTCTTCTTCGGCGTGATGGGCCTGGTCTACGGACAGTACCGGATCACCGGCTCGGTGGACTTTCTCCTATGGGGCATCGCCTTCCTAACGATCTCTCTCGTCGAGTGGCAGATCCCACGCACCATGGCCAAGGTCCACCAGGCCTACGAGGAGTACTACGCGCCCAAGCTGGGACCCGTGGATTACAAGGTGCTCCGCCTCCAAGACTGGCTCGCTAAGAGGAAGCTCAAGGTGATCTGGTTCAACATCCATGAACGCGAGACCCTCGTGCTCCTCGTGGGCCCCCTGACCGGCCTGATCCTGCCCATGCTGGCGGTCTCGACCGCGCTGACGCTGGTGTTCTTCGGACTACGGATCTACTTCGATAGCGTGCTGATCCGACAGGAGCTGCTCAGCGGAGAGAAACAGTATCTCGGCCACACCGCAACTATCTACGGCGAGGTCGGCGTGGAAAGTGGTAAGGAAACGTGAGCGCGGGCCATGTGGTCGTCGTGGGTGCCGGACACCACCAGGTGCCCCTGATCGAGCACGTCCAGGGCCGAGGCTTTGCCGTGATCGCGGTCGACGTCGACCCACGAGCGCCCGGCTTGAGCCTCGCGGAGATCGGCCTGACCCATGACGCCCACGACGCAGAGGGGGTCCTTGCCGAGGTCACCGCATTGGGAGTGACCATCGTCGGCGTCGTGACCAAGGCTGCACGCGGAAGCATCGTCACAGCGGCCCGGCTGGCCCGCGCGCTTAACGTGCCCGGCCTCGATCCGGAGACGGCGGCGCTGTCGATCGACCGCCCTCGTATGAGGCGGCTTCTCGAGGAGCGCGGGCTGGGGGCCATCCCGTACCGCATCGTGGGAGACCAGCAATCGGCCGTGGCCGCCTGCGACGAACTGGGGTTCCCCGTTTGCGTGAAGCCGCAGGATCGCAGTGGAGCCGTCGGCATTACCGTGGCTCGTGACCGCGCCGGCGCCGCGGCGGCCTATACGATAGCCAAAGATGCCGGGATTGCGGCTGGCGTGGTGGTCGAGCGGTTCGTCGATGGACCTGAGCTAGGTGTTTGCTTGCTCGTGAACGCCGGGAATCTCACTCCGGTGGCCATCGTGGACCGTTTCCAGCGCGACGACTTACCCGCTCTCTCCGACCGATGGACGTTGCCTTCGCGGCTCCCGAGCCACGTTCAAGATGCAGCCGTCGATCTGGCTCGCAACGTGGTCATGGCCATCGGCATCGACCTGGGACCCGTGAATGTAGAGATGCGTCTCGACGCAGCGAGCGAGACCCTCCACGTCCTGGAGGTCGAAGCGTCGACGCAATCTCGAATAGCCGAGGTTCTCGTTCCCACGGCTCTCGACTTAGACCTCGTGGGGCTGGCCGCCGACTGTTTCCTCCCCAGCGACGGAAGAGGAGCTCCCCGGGCGGCGCAGCGAACCAAACTCGGCTACTCGGGCTGCGGGTTTGTGTACGCGGAGCCCGGCCGCGTGTCCAACATCACAGGCATCGAGGAGGCTAGGGCGATCCCTCACGTCTTGCGGGTCGACTGCTTGCTTAGCGAGCCCCGCGAGATCACCGCTCGGGACATGAGCAGTGTCGTCGCAGACATCTACGCCCAAGCGTCCGATCCGGATGACATGGACCGTGCCCTGGCGGAGGCAAAACTGGTCGTCGAAGCGGTGCAGTCGCATGGCTGAGCACTTCCCCGTCCCCGTTGAGATTCAAGAAGATGGCCTGGCGGCCCTCTGGCACGAGGAGGGGATGACCGTTCCAGTCTCCTTTTTCGTTGGGCCGGAGCTCCTACCGCCCTTCTTCGACGCCGAGCGCCTGAGGGCGATCGCGTCGCTGCCCGGCGTGGTGGGCCGAGTGGCGATCCTGCCCGACTTCCACTTTACCGCCAAGAATTACGTGCCCGCTGGGATCGCGATGGCGACCACCGATGCAATCTACCCGCGCCTCAGCGGGCCGCCGAACGACGGGATGTGCGCGGTTCAGACCTCGCTGGTTGCCGACGACCTGTCTCCCGGTGCCATCGATGCGACCCTTGCAAGCGTCCGCGAGGCCGTGGCCGTATTCCGTCGGAGCAAGCCCAAGTTCGATAGCGACTTGATTGAAGGCATCCTCGTGGATGGCCCAGCGGAGGTAGCCAAGCAGTGGGGATTCACTGCTGGAGACATGGACCGGCTCGAGTACCAAGGGCGATTCCCGTGGGCTGAAGAGCTCCGCTCGGCTCCGTGGGGGCGCCTATTCCCGAGCGACGCAAACCGGCCATCGACCCTGCCCGGATTCGTCCCGTATCACGATGTGATCACCGCAGGACGCCACAGTCTCGGAGCCATCGATGGCGGAAGCCATTTCTTGGAGCTAGACGCGGTGGATCAGATCGTCGACGGACTTGCTGCGGAGCGGCTCGGCCTATGCGAGGGTCAAGTGCTGATGACGCTGCACGCGGGCTCCGCGGATGTTGGGCTGATCACCCATCACCTGTTCTATCAAGACGACGCGTCCGGCCCTGGGATGGTTCCCATGGGTTCGGCTGCCGGCTACCGGCTCCGTGCCACGCGAGCGGCGGCCACTCAGTTTGCCTGGGCCAACCGTCTCTTCATCATGGCGGCCGGCCGCGACGCACTCGCGGAGGCCGTGGGGCGCGCCGTAGACGTGTCCATCCTCAGCGACGTGTCCCACGATCTGGTGGAGCCTATCGAGTACGGGTCTCAGCCGGCGATCCTCTACCGCAAAGGAGCCGCCCGCGCCCTTCCCGCGTCCGTTCGTCCAGACGACGCCACGCTGGGAGCAGTTGGCCTGCCGTTCTACTTCCCTTCTCACGTGGGCGGCGCGTCGTACGTGCTGTCCCACCCCGAAGGCAACCCGGAGAGCTTCTTCAGCTGTAGCCACGGCGCCGGACGAATGATCGACAAGGACGAGGCGGTAGAGCTGTACTCCGGACAGGATGTGGTCGTGCAGATGCACTACCCCGATGTGCGCATCGTGCGGTACGGATTCTCCGAGTTCTCGGGACAAGCACCGTTGTCGTTCAAGAACATGGGCCAGGTGCTCGACACGCTGCGGGCTCACGATCTGGCCAGGCCGATCGTGCGGCTGCGGCCGCTGGGCGTTTTGAAGCCCTAGGTGGACGGATACGATCGCCGTATGACACGATCGTCCGTTCGGATCTAATGTTTGACTCAGAGCTTGCGCTGTATCTCAAGATGTACACCATCCGGCGAACGGAAGAGACGCTGCTGTCGTTGATCGGTCAGGGCCGGATCGCAGGTACGGTGCACACCTGCCTCGGCCAAGAGGCGTGTGCCGCGGGTGTGGTCGGCGTCCTGAATCCCGCGCGGGATATCGTCGTTTCCAACCATCGCAATCACGGTCACTTCCTCGCGTTCACCGACGATGTCGAGGGCCTCGTTGCCGAAGTGATGGGACGCCGGACCGGTGTGGGCAAGGGCGTAGGAGGCAGCCAGCACCTCCACGCCAAGAATTTCTTCAGCAGCGGTGTGCAGGGGGGCATGATGCCGTTCGCCCTCGGCATGGCCCTCGCCGAGAAGGTCAACGCGACGGGCGGCGTAACGACGGTCATGATCGGTGACGGCACGTTCGGCGAGGGCGTGGTCTACGAGTCCATGAACATCGCCGCCAAGTGGGAAGCTCCGTTGCTGATCGCGGTCGAAGCCAATGGCTTCGCGCAGAGCACACCCACGGACGTGCAGCACGCGGGCGACCTTTCGAGCAGGGCAAGCACCTTCGGGATACCGAGTACCGTCGTGGACGGAAACGACGTTCTTGCCGTCCACGAGATCGCAGCATCGATCGTGGACGAGGTTCGCACCACCCAAACGCCTCGCTTCCTGCTGCTCAACACGTACCGCCTCGGACCGCACAGCAAGGGAGACGACGAGCGCACCGCCGCAGAGCTGGAAGCCCACAGCGGCGCCGACCCACTTCGTAGATCGCGGGACCGCATCGCGATCGAGCTCGAGGAGCAGGTCGCGTTGAGCGAGCGAGCGGTGGACGATCGGATCGAACATGCAGTGGAGGCTGCAGAGCACGCTGAGCCGTGGTCGTACGGGTCGTTCCTGCGGGAGGCCACCGGCCTCGGCGAGGCTGTGGAATGACCCGAACGTACCTTCAAAGCTTGCAGCAGGGGTTGGGGCGCATCATGGAGGCGGACCCCGCCGTGCACGTGATCGGCGAGGACATCGTCGACCCGTACGGCGGGGCGTTCAAGGTCACGAAGGGACTCTCGACGAGCTACCCCGACCGCGTATGGTCCACGCCCATCAGCGAGGGCTCCATCGTCGGGCTCTCAGCAGGCATGGCCTGCCGGGGAGTGCCGGTCATCGTTGAGATCATGTTCGGCGACTTCGTGACCCTGTGCGCCGACCAGGTCGTGAACCACATCTCCAAGTTCCAGGCCATGTATGGCGCGGGATTGGAGATGCCTCTGGTCATCCGAGCGCCGATGGGAGGCGGCAGGGGGTACGGCCCGACCCACAGCCAGAGCCTGGAGCGCCTCTTCTTCGGTCTGCCGCACCTCCAGATCGTCGCGCCTTGTCAGTTCCATGATCCCGGCAAGGAGCTGGAGCGGGCCTTGGCCACCAAGAAACCAACCCTGTTCATCGAGCACAAGCTCCTCTACCCCGCCGACGTGGGCGAAGCTTCCAGCAACCTGTCGATCTCTCCGCCTACGGATGCCAGCATTGGCGCCGCGACCATGGTCAGGAACTTTAGCGGCACCACCCCAGACATCACGATCGTTGCCTATGGCGGTGCAGCGCTGCTGGTTCAAACCGTGCTCGAGCGGATGGTCGCGGAAGAGGTGAAGGTTGCCGCATGCTTCCCGATCGACTTACAGCTTCTCGATATGGACCGCGTCCTGGAGGAATGTCGGGCGAGCCGGCGGGTTCTCGTGGTGGAGGAAGGGTGGCGGTCGTTCGGCTGGGGCTCGGAGGTGGTAGCCGTCCTCCAAGAGGCCCTCTGGCACGAGCTGGAGGCCCCCGTGCGCAGGGTGGGCGCAGCACCCACCGTCATACCCGCCGCGAGGGAGATGGAGAAGGCGATGCTGCCGTCGGTGGAGTCGATAGAACAGGCGTTGATCGAGACGCTGAGTTGATCGGATGAAGCGGATCCTTGTCCCGCAGTTGAACCCGAATGAGGACCAGGTCCTCTTGGTCGAGTGGCTGAAGACAGACGGCGACATGGTCCACGAGGGCGACGTGATCGCGCTCGCCGAGACCTCGAAAGCAGAGATCGAGATCGAGGCGGAGGCGAGCGGGTATCTCCGCACCGTGGTTGCCGCGAACGCTCACGCCACCGTTGGCCACATCATGGCGTTGCTCCTCGATACGGCCGACGAAGAGGTCGATCCAGCGGAGTTGAGCACGGGTTCGCGCGAGCCGGAGCCCGCAGGCAGCACGGGACTGACGCTCGGTGCCCAGTTGGCTGCGCGGCGCCTGGGAATCGACCGCGATACGCTCGATCGGTCAAGCATACGGACCGTCGACGAGATCAACGCCTACGCATCGGCCGTCGAACCTCCAGCGCCGGGCTCATCGATTGTTATCGTCGGGGGCGGAGGCTTCGCTCGCATGTGTATCGAAGCCATCTGGAGCCAAGGGGGATACGAGATCGCCGGTATCGTCGACCCGGCCCTGTCCACGGAAGACACCGTGCTCGGGGTTCCGGTCATCGGAAAGGATGAGGATTTACCGGCGCTGGGTCAGTCAGGCGTCAGCTATGCCTGCAACGCGATCGGAGCGATCGCTGATCCCACAGCTAGGGCGAAGATATTCCGCATGCTCAAGCAGGAAGGGTTCACACTGCCGAACCTCATACACGGCAGTGCGGTGGTGTCGGACTCGGTGGTGTTGGGCGAAGGGAACCTGGTCATGGCCGGGGCCATCGTCGGTCCTAGTGCCGTGCTGGGCGACGGGTGCGTCGTCAACACAGGAGCGGTCGTCTCCCACGACTGCCGACTGGGAAACCACGTTCACATCGCCCCGGGCGCGCTCTTGGCAGGCGGGGTTTCGGTCGGCGACCTGAGCCTGATTGGCATGGGTTGTACCATCTACCTCGGCCTGCATATCGGACGTGGCGTGACCATCTACAACGGGCAGCACATCTTTGGAAATCTCGCAGATGGGGCGGTAGTAAAATAGCCGCAGCACGGTCGGATCAGGAAAATCAGATGCATATCGAGAGTATCCAAACCATGATCGAGGCAGGCGAGCACCGGAAAGCGGTCGCTGCGTTGAGAAGCCTGCTGGATGCCGACCCCGCTCAGGCCAACATGCGGTCCGCCGTCTTCAGTGCAGAGCGGATCGCGGAGCGGGAGCCCGATTCGTTCAAACGATCTCGGCTCGCCATTCTGCCGACGTTCACTGCCGACCCGCTGATCCCCTACGTGCGAGCCCGCGGGTACGTGAGCGGCCTGGATGTCGAAACGTACCTCGGTCCGTTCAATCAGATCCAGCAGCAGGTGTTCGCCGAACAGAGCGGACTCTGGGCTTTCGATCCGGGAATGATCGTGCTCGCATGGCGCAGCGAGGAGTTCGTGCCATCGCTGTTCCATGACTACGTCGGCCTCAGTGGCGACGGAGAGGTCGAGGGCGCTGTCGACGTCGCGTTGCAGGACGTGCGCGCAATCCTCGCCGCGATTCGCGGGCGCACGGCGGCGACCGTCATCGTGCATAACTTCGAGGCCCCCGCCGTCCCCGCGTTCGGCATACTGGACGCTTCGCGGCCCGCGGGCCAAGCAGACGCCTTCGCTCGGCTCAATACGGGCCTGGCGGAGGCGACTCGCGAGCTCCCGGGCGTATATGTGGTCGACTACGCTCAGCTGGTCACCCGGGTGGGTCACCAGGCCTGGCACGACCCACGGACGTGGCTGCTGGCGCGTATGCCGTTGTCCTCACGCGCCCTCCCCGTCTTGGCCGAAACGTACATCTCGTACCTGCGCGCCCTCAGTGGGCTGGGCCGGAAGTGTCTCGTGCTCGACCTCGACGGCGTCATGTGGGGCGGCATCGTTGGCGAAGACGGTCTTGAAGGCATCCAGCTGGGGCAGGACTTCCCGGGCAGCGCCTACGTCGCGCTCCAGCGGGTCGCCCTCGAGATGGAACGGCGCGGGGTGATCCTGGCCTTGAACAGCAAGAACAACGAGGCGGATGCCCTAGAAGTCTTCGACGAGCACCCGGAGATGATCCTCCGGCGTGAGCACCTCTCGGCGACCCGCATCAACTGGCAGGACAAAGCCACGAACATGCGTGAGCTCGCCGAGGAGCTGAACATCGGTTTGGATCAGATGGTGTTCCTGGACGACAGCCCCGTGGAGCGAGAGCTGATCCGGACGCAGACCCCCGAGGTTCTGGTCATCGAGCTGCCCTCGGATCCGACGGGCTACGCCGCCGTCGTCCAGCAGCTCCGCGACTTCGACGGGCTGAGCTGGACTGACGAGGACCGTGAGCGGACGAGGATGTACCAGGCGCAGACCTCCGTGCGAGAGTTCGCCAGCGCCACAGCTTCGCTCGATGAGTTCTACGAAGGTTTGGAGATGCGGGTCACGATAGGCAGACCCGACGCATCGACGGTCGCGCGCGTTGCTCAGCTCACCCAGCGGACGAATCAGTTCAACCTGACGACGCGACGCTACAGCGAGGCGGACATCGCAGACCTGGGCGCGGCTCCAGACGCCGACGCCCTCTGGCTGCGCCTCGAGGACCGCTTCGGCGACAGCGGAATCGTCGGCGTAGCCATCACGCGGGCTCACGGAGATGTGTGGGAGATCGACAGTCTCCTGATGAGCTGCCGCGGCCTCGGACGTACCGTGGAAGACGCATTCCTCGCGTTCATGGCCGACGAAGCTCGAAGCGCCGGGGCGGTCGCACTGCGCGGCGTCTTCGTCCCCACGAAGAAGAATGCCCAAGTGGCGGAATTCTACTCTGAGCGAGGCTTCGTGGCCGAGGATGAGCCTGCGGCCGAGGGGAAGGCTTGGCGGATGGAGCTCTCATCCAGCACCCTGGCTGTCCCTCGGTGGATCGACCTCCGAACCCCGGAGCTAAGCGCGCACCGCTAGTCACCGACCTATGTTTGACACAGTCGAACAACTCTTCATCGAGCCTCATCGATCGATCGCCGAGGCCCTGACCACATTGAATCAGAGCGGCATCGGCTTGGCCCTCGTCGTTGAGCCAGATGCGTCCCTGCTGGGCACGGTTACCGACGGAGACGTGCGTCGTGGGCTGCTGCGGGGACTGGGGACCGAGGACTCGATCGAGCTAGTGATGAATCCGACACCGATCACCGCCATTGCCGGCACTTCGAGGGAGGAGCTCCTCGAGCTGATGCGGGCCAGGAGGAGGCGACAGATACCGCTCCTGGCGAACGGCAAGGTGGTCGGCGTCGAGTGGCAAGACCGGCTGTTGAACGTGTCGCCCATGCCGATACGTACCACTCCGACCGTCATCATGTGCGGAGGCCTGGGCATACGGCTGCGGCCGCTCACCGAACACACACCGAAGTCGCTGCTTCCAGTGGCGGGGAAGCCGGTGTTGGAGCACCTGATCGAGAGCCTTGCACGGTACGAACTCAGGCATATCTGGCTCGCGACCAACTACCGCCGGGAGATCATCGAGGAGCACTTCGGCGACGGGGAACGCTGGGGAGTCGAGCTCGGGTATGCGCGCGAGCCGCAGCCCCTGGGGACGGCTGGGGCACTCGGGCTTCTGCGCGAAGCCTTGACTGAGCCGACGCTCGTACTCAACGGTGATCTGATTACCGGAACCGACTTCGGCAGATTGATCGATTTCCACTTCGAGCGCAAGTTCGACATGACGATCTGCACGAAGCCGTTTCAGTTCGACGTTCCGTACGGTGTCATGCAGGTTGATGAAGACGAGGTGCGCAGTTTCGAAGAGAAACCCTCCTACTCGTTCCATACGAACGCCGGGATCTACGTGCTCAATCCAGAAGTGATCGAGCTGATCCCCGACGATGAGGCGTGCGACATGACTGATGTGATGGGGATGATTCTGGCCAAGGGCGGCCGTATCGGCGCGTTCCCCGTTTACGAGTACTGGCTAGATATCGGAAAGATGGCCGACTACGAGCGCGCCAACGCCCAGCTAAGTCCGCGCGCGTCCGGCGCGGAGCGACCGGGAACCGGATCGGACAGGAGTTAGAGAACCTTGGAATGGAACGGGAAAAGAGTGCTGGTCACGGGCGCCGGCGGTTTCATCGGAAGCCACCTGGCTGAGCGGCTGGTGGAGCTTGGATCCGATGTCCAGGCGTTCGTCCGCTACAACTCCGCGGGGCGCCGGGGCTGGCTCGACTCGTCGGCCGTGAAGAACGAGATGCGCGTGGTCGCCGGCGACATCGCCGACGCGGATAGCGTGCTCGCGGCGGTCCAAGGAACCGACATTGTGTTTCACCTTGCCGCGCTGATCGGTATCCCCTACTCCTACCAGGCGCTCAGCTCGTACGTGTCGACGAATGTGCAAGGTACGATGAACGTTCTCAAGGCGGCGAGGCACGCCGGTGTTGAGCGCATGGTGCATACCTCATCAAGTGAGGTGTACGGCACGGCGCGCTATGTCCCTATCGACGAGGACCACCCACTTCAAGCGCAGTCGCCGTATTCCGCGACGAAGGTTGCCGCGGACAAGATGGCCGAGGCATTCCACCTCTCTTTCGGTTTGCCTGTAGTGACGATCCGGCCATTCAACACCTATGGGGCGCGTCAGTCGGCCCGAGCCGTGATTCCCACAGTCATCATCCAGTGCATGAATGGCGGAGCGGTCAAGCTTGGCAACCTCTCCCCCACGCGAGACCTCGTTCACGTCTCGGATACCGTCGCCGGATTCGTCAGCGCGGGCTCGGCGCCAGACGTGGCCGGGAGCGTGATCAACCTTGGCACCAACACCGAGATATCCATCGGCGATCTAGCAGAAAAGATCGCCGCTCTGATGGGCACACCATTGGCAGTAGAACAGCAGGCAGAACGAGTCCGCCGCGACGGCAGCGAGGTTGAGCGCCTCTTGGCCTCGAACGCCTTGGCCAAAGAGAAGCTAGATTGGTCGCCGCAGCACGGATTGGATGAGGGATTGCCTCCTACCATCGAGTGGTTTAGGACACACATGGACTCGTATCACCCGGATGTGTATGCCGTCTGATCCTGGGGCCCAGGCAAGCGAAGGCATCTCGCTCAGCGTTCCGCAGATCGAAGGGAACGAGTGGGCCTACGTCAAAGAGTGTTTCGACACCGGGTGGGTGTCCTCAGGCGGGGCTTTCGTCGAGCGATTCGAGCGCGAGTTCGCTACTCGTGTGGGCATCGCGAACGCGGTGGCCACATCCAGTGGTACCGCAGCGCTCCATGTGGCGCTTCTTGTGGCCGGCGTCGAGCCTGACGACGAGGTGCTCGTCTCAACGCTGACGTTCATCGCGCCAGTGAATGCGATCCGATACGTGGGTGCCTGGCCCGTCCTCATCGATGCAGAGCCGGACTATTGGCAGATGGATCCAGAAAAGGCTGTCTCTTTCCTCGATAACGAATGTGCATGGCGCGAGGGAGAGTTGCGTAATAGGGCAACCGGGCACCGGGTGAAAGCTATCCTACCGGTGCATGTATTGGGGCATCCGGTGGATTTGGACCCGATCCTCGAGGCTGCGAGAAGGTATGGCCTGAGCGTGATCGAAGACGCCACGGAGAGTCTCGGCGCACGGTACAAGGGCCGGACGGTAGGCACGCTCGCCGATATCGCCTGTTTCAGCTTCAACGGCAACAAGATGATCACCACCGGCGGCGGCGGCATGATCGTGGCCTCAAACGATGCCCGGGCACAGCGCGCCAGACACCTCACCACGCAGGCGAAAGCCGATCCGTTGGAATACGTCCACGACGAGATCGGTTTCAACTATCGGCTGACCAACGTGCAAGCCGCGATCGGGTGCGCGCAGCTGGAACAATTGGACCGTTTTGTCGAAGCAAAACGTGAGGTGGCCGCGATCTACGACGAAGTACTGCGTGAGGTGCCCGGAATCACCCCCATGGCCGAATCACCACACGCCACGAGCGCGTTTTGGATGTACACGATTTCGGTGGATGAACAGCACTACGGTATGGACAGCCGCGAGCTGCTGCGACTGCTGGGTGAGGCGGGCGTGCAAACCCGCCCACTCTGGGAACCCATGCACAAGTCCCTGCCCCATCGCTCAGCGCAAGCATGCGGCGGTGCGGTGGCCGAATCGCTCTACAGAACCTGCCTCAGTCTGCCATGCTCGGTAGGCCTGGCCCAGGACCAGGCACGATGGGTCGCTCGACTCGTGGCCGAGGCCGCAACCAAAGGAAGCACCGGTTGAGTCAGCCGGAAACGCAGCCCTACAACCTCGCTGACATGAGGTCGACGGATGGAGCGAGCCTTCGCTACGAAGTCGAAACCCAGTCCATCGGTCTCGCGCTCTCGATGTTCGGGGACGTGAAGTCGACCGGTGCCTATCAGGCATTGGAGCGGCTTCTGCCGTCTCCGCGCCTTGCATTGTTCTTCGAGCGCACCCTAAAGGATCTCATCCGGCCGGTGGTCCGGTCCGCGAGTGTGGCAAAGTGGCACCTGGAACATGCGGGGCAGCCCACGACCCGACAGGTGCACTGGGTCGACCACGGTGGGCTGGGTCTCGTGCTGGCGCGGCACTGGACAGATCCACAGATCTCGCTGCGCGTTGGACGCGCCACGAGTCTCGGCGCTCGAATGAGATCGGCTCGACGCCGGCTTCGAGCCAGCGGCCGACGATGGGTCCGTCGATTCCGCTGGCTCATGTGGAGGCCGCCAGACGCCGGACTAAGAAGCACTGCCTTGCTCCCCGAGCACGCACACCTGCACAGGGCCGTGGTGCACTTCTCCGACGGGAACGACCCGGACAAACGTTCGGATGTCTTCTGGTTATCGCACTCGGGCTTGGCTCCGGGGCGCATTCTCTACAGTTTCGACCCCCGGCTTAGTTCCAACCCAATGCTGGCTCCCCACACAATCAACGAACACGTTTTGGAGCGTGCGCACTCCCAAGGAATGGCGTGCGTGTGGATGGAAGAGCCGATGCTTAGACGACCCCATCCAAACGCATGGTGGCCGTCGGACGTCAGCGCCTTGGTCCGGCGATTCCGGTCCGCATGCCCACGTAACGATGGCTCGCAGCTCGGTCGATGGGTTAGCAACATGGCCGAAGGATTGCTACGAGAAGTCAGAGTCTGGCAAGCGTTCTACACCGACTTCAACGTGCGCGTTCACTTCGAGAAGGGTGAGGGTGGGGTGCTCACCGTCTACCACAACGTGGCACAAAGCATCGCTGCCGATCTCGTCGGCGGTGTGGAGATCGGCAATCAGCGCTCGGATATGGCGAGCAGCACGGCCGTGCGTTACTGGTTCCACCCCGACCACGTTTTCTTTTCGTGGGGCGCGTACGCGCACGTCGCACTGGAGGGAAGCGGGAACCGCAATGAGAACTTGGTGGTCACGGGGCTCTCATACGATGTCGCGTTCCAGAGAGCGTCTGCGGACGCCGCTGCGATCCGCAAAAGCCTCGTCCCTCAGGGGGCTCGCTTCATCCTGGCGGTGTACGACAATACGTTCAACGCGAACGCGCACCTCTCGCGCGGCATGCTTGAATCCTTCTACACCGCGCTTCTGCAGTGGGTGATCGACGACCCCGAGGTTGGGTTGGTTATCAAGACCAAGAAGGCGGCCGTCCTCGACCAATTGCCCAAGGTGTATGAATCGCTGGCTCGGGCCGAGGCCAGCGGCCGCTGCGCAATCATCGACGACGCAGCCGGGATGCTGCCCGCCGACGCGGCGCACGCCGCCGATTTCACCGTGGGGATCGGTATCTCCACTGCCGTCATAGAGGCCGCGATCGTCGGGAAACGCGGTGTGCACTGCGATCTGCCGCGGCAACAATCGCATCAGTTCTATCAATGGGGATACGAGCAGGTCATCTTCGACGACCTCGACGCGATGATGGCAGCACTGCGCCGCTACAAAGCAGACCCAGCGAGCGAACCCCATCTCGGGGACCACACACCATGCCTCGACCAGCTAGACCCCTTCAGAGACGGACGCGCGGGAGAGCGCGTCGGCTCGTACATCCGATCGCTCCTCGAGGCCTTCGATGCGGGCTGCGACCGCACTGAAGCAATCCGACGGGCCAACGACCAATATGCCCAGCAGTGGGGGGCAGACAAGGTCGTCCGCTTGACTCACGATGCCGGGGAGGTCATAGGCTCTTTTCCGGAGGTGGAACGAGGATGAAATCGCCTGCTCGCGAGGGCGTGGTGTCAATCGCGTTCCCTGTGTGGAACGAGGAAGACAACCTGGAGGAGTTGCACAAGCGGGTCACCGAGGCGCTCGTCGACACCGGGGTCGGCTACGAGCTGATGTTCGTGGACAATGGGAGCACGGATGGCTCGCTGGCAGTCATCAAGAGGTTGCGCGACCGCGATACATGCGTACGCTACGTGAGCCTGTCACGGAACTTCGGCCACCAAGCGGGGCTGTTCGCCGGCATGAGCCATGCAACCGGTGATGCGGTTATCACCATGGATTCTGACCTGCAGCACCCTCCCTCCCTGATTCCTGAGATGGTCCGGCTCTGGAGAGAGGGAAGTGACGTTGTCTACACCACCAAGCGGGGGCACCACTACTCCGGGCTGAAGGGCCTGCAGGTCAAGCTGTTCTACTGGCTGATCTCAAGGGTGTCCGGGCTCAACCTGTCGTTCGGTCAGTCCGACTTCCGACTGCTAGACCGACAGGTCGTTAACACGCTCCTGCGGATGCCAGAATACCGGAAGTTCCTTCGAGGGGCGGTGGACTGGGTGGGTTACCAGCAGGCTGCGCTCGAATACGACGTTGCAGACCGGTACCGTGGCAAGTCGAAGTTCTCGTACAAATCGCTGGTCTCTTTTGCAGTCGATGGGGTACTGGCCTTCTCCACGATGCCTTTGAGGTGGATGCTCGCCACCGGGCTGATCATCGCCTCTGCGTCAGTTGCATACGCCATCGTGGCGGCGACTCTCGGCATCCTGAGTCTGGCTGGAGCGGGCTTGGCCCTGCCACCCGGGTGGGCCACCATCGCGGCCTCCATCTCCTTCTTTGGCGGCGTGCAGTTGATCGCCATCGGGGTAGTCGGGGAGTACATCGGACGCATCTACGAGCAAACGAAGGGCCGTCCCGTGTTCATCGTACGCGACGGATCGGAAAACCGAGGCGAGGGCACGGCGTCGAAGGAACAGGCGCCATGATCGACACGCTAATCCTTTGCGGAGGACGCGGCTTGCGGCTACGGCCGATGACCGACGAGTTGCCCAAGGCCCTCGTAAGTCTGAACGGGAAGCCGATTCTTCAGCACCTGATCGAGGCCTACATCCAGAAAGGGGTGCACCGTTTCGTGCTGTGCATCGGTTACCAAGGGGAACGAATCAGGGAGTTTATCAGCAGCCATCCCTTCGACGCCGAGTTTGAGTTCTCCGAGGCTGGCGAAAACGCCAGCATGCTCCAGCGCCTCTACCATGCCCGCAGCTCCATCACCGACAGAGCATTCGTTGCCTACGGGGACACCCTCATCGACATGGATCTCGAAGCGATGCTGAACGACCACCGCTCGAGCGCCGCTTGGCTCACCATGACCGTAGCAGACGTCAAGAGTCCCTTCGGACTCGTCACGGCGGATGAAGACGGATGGGTGCAGTCGTTCCGGGAGAAGCCCATCCAATCGTACTTCGTCGGACACATGCTCCTAGAGCGAACCGTGTTGGATGGCCTGGAGTCCGAGCTCCTGGATCTAGGCGACGGGCAGGGCCTGGTGAAGTTGTTCGACCGATTGATCGACCAAAAATGCCTGCGCTTGTATTCCTACAACGGACCCCAGATCACGTTCAACACGAGTCAAGAGTTGGATCAGGCGGAGCGCGACTTGATCACCTTTTTCACCCAACGAGAGGAGACGCATGGCACTGCAGGGGAAGCGAGTCCTAGTCACCGGGGGTAGTGGGTTCATCGGTTCTCACCTCACCCGGAGGCTCGTTGAGCTAGGGGCGGATGTCTACGTCCTCGTCAAGTACAACTCGGTCGTCGACAACGTACGGATCGCCGGCCTCTGGGACCGCGTCACGCCCGTTGAGGCTGACATCCGGAACGCCGACTCGCTCCGGCGCCTGCGGGAGATCCGGCCAGAGATTATCTTCCATCTGGCTGCCTACAATCACGTAGGCGATAGTTTCTTCCATGTGTCCGAGGCGGTGGACAGCAACAGCAAGGGGACCGTGAACGTGCTGGAGGCCTATGACGAGTACGACCGGTTCATCTACATCTCCACGTCGGAGGTGTACGGACACCAAGAGAGGCTACCGTTCCAAGAGGACTCCTTCCCACATCCCCGCTCTCCCTACGCGGTGGGGAAGTACGCCGGCGAGATGTACGCACGCATGAAATGGATATCCGAGAGCAAGCCCGTGGTGGTAGTGCGGCCTTTCAATGCGTACGGTCCCTACCAGAGCCCCAGGGCGGTTACCGCCGAGCTCATCATCGCGTGCCTGCGCGGTGATGACGTGATCACGACTGAGGGATACCAGACCCGCGAGTTCAACTTCGTGGGCGATCTGGTCGAGGGCTTCATCTTGGCAGCCGATAGTCCCAACGCAGTGGGCGAGATCATCAACTTGGGGTGTGGCGAGGAGACCCGGATCCGCGACCGAGTCGAGCAAATCCACGAGTTGTCCCAGTCGACCTCGCGCCTCCGTATCGGGGAACTAGCCGGCCGCCCCGGTGAGATCTTACGCATGGTCGCCGACAACTCCAAGGCGGCGGATCTGCTTGGATGGTCTCCGAAAGTTGGGTCCGAGCAGGGGCTGACGACCACCATCGATTGGTATAGGCGGTTCCTCGAGCAGTTCGGAGACGCCAACTCGCCAATCGCCCAGCTGGGTTTGTAGTGCCGCCGTCGAACAAGACCACACGGACCGCCATAGTCACGGGCAGCACGGGATTCATCGGTCGCCGCCTCAGCGCCCGCTTGCAGCTCGATGGGTGGGATACGAGGGCGTGGGAGACGGACGTCAGGGAAATCGCCCGCCACGAAGAGGCGGTCGATGTGGTATTCCACTTAGCCGCCATCTCGCAACACGATCGATTCGTCACCGAGCCCCACGATGCATACGACGTAAACGTCACCGGCACACAGGCGGTCCTCAACTACTGCCAAGCAGTGGGGGCCACCTGCGTGCTCACCTCGACCAGCGGGATCTATCGCTCCGGCCCCGGGACCTCCTGTGTCCAGGAGGACGCGCCCACCGGACCGAGCTTGCCCTACGCGATCAGCAAGTGGCTGGCCGAGAGTCTTTGTCGGCGTCAGGCGGAAGCCAGAGGAGTGCTTTCCGTGGCTCTGCGTCTCTTCAATGTGTACGGGCCCGGCCAACACGCATCTTTCCTGGTACCGCACGTGCTGGATTGCCTGCTTGAGGAACGGGCACTCCACTTGCGCATGCCTGAAGCCATCCGCGACTTCGTCTACGTGGATGACGTCGTGGACGGCCTAGTCAAGGCTTCCGCGTACGAGCACGGGGGGTATGCCGCTTTCAACATCGGCAGCGGTGAGGCGACGCGCGTCATCGACTTGGTCCACCTGGCCGAAGAGGTGTGGGGCAAGACGGCAAGCATCGAAGTTAGTGAGCCACACACAGGTGAGCTCCCATCCATGGCGGCCGATGTGACCCGGGCGAGACAGGAGTTGGGGTGGACCCCTCGGCACGATCTGCGCGCCGGCCTCTTGGCCATGAAGCACTCGCTGGAGACGGCGTCCCCCTTGAGATTGCCGTGAGCTCCGGCCGTACCGGCTCAGCATCGCCCGCGCCGCCGGCGATCACATGCCTTGTCTGCGGAGAGACAGCGTTCGATCCGCTGTACGCGACGCTGCTCCGGTGCAACAGCTGCGGGTTCGTGACCGCGGACATGGCTTCGGCGGATATCGACCCGTACGCTCTGTACGGGCCCGGCTATTTCTCGGGCGAGGAGTACATCGACTATCTCGGTGACAAGCAGGTCATCCAACGCAACGCCCGGCGCTGGCTGGGGATCGTCCGCAAGTACGTCCCGCAAGGGAGACTGGTCGAATTAGGCAGCGCGTACGGTTTCTTCCTGGAACTAGCCCAGCGCTTCTTCGACGTCCTCGGCTACGACGTATCAGAAGAGGGAGTTCGCCACGCCAACGACGTGCTCCGGGTGCGAGCCCGGAACGAAGATTTCATCACCGACACCGAGCCGGCAGCGGGGTCGGTGGACGTGGTCGCCATGTGGGACGTTATCGAGCACCTCGAAACCCCCGATCGATTCGTTGAGCGATCGGCCGAGCTGCTACGCGAAGGCGGGTACCTGTTCTTGACGACGGGTGACATCGAGTCGTGGCTCGCGCGGCGACAAAGGGAGCGTTGGCGGCTGATCCACCCCCCAACGCACCTACATTACTTCTCTCCATCGAGCATCGGCAATCTGCTAAGACGCGTTGGCTTCGAGGTGGAGCGTATCTCGTATCCAGGCTACTCGCGAAGCATCGAGCAGATTCTCTACGGTCTGTTTCGCTTGGGTAGAGCAGGTGAGCCGGGTCCGGTGTACAGGGGCCTGTCGAAGTTGCTTCCCCAGAAGATGGGGGTTTACGTCAACACCCGCGACATCATGCTGGTGGTGGCACGGAAGACGGCGCAGGCGCGGTCGGATGCCTGAGCCGACCAGGCGGATGCTGGTGGTCCATGCGGACGACCTCGGACTGACCACCTCGTTCAACCGAGGGATCCGAGAGGCACATCAGGGCGGTTTCCTCACGAGCACAAGCATCCGAACCAACGGCGCCGCCTTCGACGAGGCGGTCGCCGAAGTGCTCCCCGAGTGCCCGGAGCTGGGCGTCGGAGTACATCTGAATGTGGTGGAAGGCAGGAGCGAACTGCCCGCTGGAGCCCGGTCTCCCCGAGTTTGCGATGCGCATGGAGGTTTTCGGGCCTCCTTCTCATCCCTGATGAAGGCTTACCTCGCAAGGGACAAGGCGACGTTCGACGAGGTGCGGGCGCACTACCGGTCGCAGATCGAGATGGTGCTGGCCCGAGGTGTGCGGATAGACCACCTGAACTCCCACCAGCACTCGCACGCCGTGCCCGGTGTCTTCTCGGTGGTGTGTGAGCTAGCGGCCGAATACGATATCCCGTTCGTGCGGCTTCCACGCGAACGGTTCTCCCTTGGAGAAGGGCTCGCATTCCACCTGGGCGCGTGGTTCCCCATCAACGTCGCCAAGCATCTTGTGCTGAATACGCTGGCCTTCAGAAACGATTCGATCGCGAAGCGCGCGGGTATCCGGACCAACGATCTCTTCGTGGGCATCCTGTACACGGGACACGTGACGGAGGGCACCCTGCGGAACGGGTTACGGGTCCTCTCCTCCGTTCGCTCCACGGTCGCGGAGATACTCGTTCACCCTTGCAAGACGATAGATGGCGAGGCGGAGGAATACGTCGCTCCGTATCTGGACGCGTACGTCCATGACCCGGCGCGCGCCGTCGAGCTGGCGGCAATACTCGCGACCGACATGCGGCGATTCATCGAGTACGAGGGCTGGGCGCTGGTCTCCTACCGGCAACTCGGGCGTACGCTCGGTCTCCCGCTGAGAGGTAGCCAATGACGCTAGGAACCTTCGCGTTCGCTCTGGCCGCCGTCGCCGCTTCAACGGTCGCCCAGGCTATGCTGAAGCACGGGGTCGACCGTGCCGGGGGTGTCAACCTCTTTGGCGGTCAGCTCCTCTCCTCGATCCAAAAGATCGTCATGGAGCCGTTCATCATCGGGGCGCTGGCCCTGATCCTCGTGGCAATTCCTATGTGGCTCCAAGTGCTGTTCCGGCTGCCGCTAAGTGTGGCTTACCCGCTGGTCAGCATGGGGTATCTGTTCGCGCTGGTCATCGGCGTCGTGTTTTTCAGAGAGGCACTTACCCCTCTACGTGTGGCTGGAGTGTCAATCATCATGGTCGGCGTTTTCACGCTTTCGCGGAGCGCTTAGGGCCACCTTGCTCAGCGGAAGCCGGCGGCACTTCTATCTTTGGCTGGCCATCGCGGTATTGGCGGTGGTCCCGATGGCGTATACGCTTCCTCTCGTGGGGCTTGGGCTTGACGACCCCGCTGCCGTGCTCCATTTCTCCGCGGAGGAGCGGCTGTTCTACGACTTCCACGGGCGCTACGGTGAAGGACCGCTCTACGCCCCGGCATTCAACCAGACAAACGTGTACCCGAAGGCGTTCTATAATCTCGCAGGGTTGATCCTGTATCCCTATTCGGCGGTGGCCGACGACAATTTCCGGGTGGTGCTCACGACCTGGCGGGCGCTCAACATGGTGGCCTCGATGGCGGCCGGCGTGTTGCTGTTCTTCATCGGGAGATCGGTGTTCCGCTCATCCACAGTGGCGTTCGCCGGCGCACTCCTGTTCGCCGTCACGCCCGATTTCCTGGAGTGGGCGGCCAGCATGCGGCCCAACTCCCTTGAGACGCTGTTCATCTTCGCCTCGTTGTTGTTTGCCGTACGTCTCGTCCAGCGATTCTCCTACCGAACCTTCCTCCTGGCCGCAACGTTCGCGGCGCTGAGCTTTGCAACGAAGTACGGAGGATGGTCCTTCGTAGGATTGCTCCCAGGGCTGGCTGTGTACCTGATCTGGCGTGAAGGGCGGCCGGACGTGGGTCCGCAGATCGTCCGAGCTCAGGTCCGTCTGTTCAACGCGAGCGTGCCCGTCATCGGCGTGGCCCTCCTAGCCGTCGCCGGCGGGCTCGCCTGGGTGCTATCGACCTATGGCTGGGACCCCGTGGCGATGGTCCTCGGCGTGTCTGGGGGAGCATTCCGGTCCGAGACCCTCGCCAGGGCACCCGAGTACCTCGAAAGGTGGCGGTGGCTCGTTGAGCTGGTGACCTTCGGTGCGCTGGCGTCGGCCGCGGTGGCGATGGCTGCTCTGTTCTGGCTCAGGCGGTCGACCGCCCGCTGGATGGAAAACGCGACGCGATCTCGCGGACTGTACGCCTTTCTGTTCCTCTGGCTGGCAGCCCAGGTCAGCGTCCTGTTCGTGGTCACTTTCGCAGCGGCCGGCCCGGTCTATGTGGCGCGGCCCGATTTCGCGGTCGCTCAGATCGGATTCGCGGTCTACTACACGCTGCTCGGCGGGTCGTATGGGCCAGCGGGGGCCCTTTCGTTCATGGAGAACCTCGCGAAATTCGCGCCGCAATTCCATATCGGTTGGATCGGGTTCGCGCTCGTGCTCGGCTACGCCGGGTTCCGGGAGATCCGAAGGCGAGCCGACGCACGACCGGAACGCGTATTCCTCTGGCTGTTCTGCGGGGTCTCCGTTGCGATTATCGGGGTCTCGGGCAACCTGCAGATCCGTCACGTGCTCCCCGCCATCGGCATCCTGTACCTGTTCGCCGCGGATGCGATCGTGCCGTCGCTGCAACGCGTCAGCCGCGTCGATGCGAAGAGCCTGCGGCTGCTGGGCCCCACGACGGCCCTGGCAGCGCTGGTAGCGTTCGCGGCGCTCAACGTCGACGAGGCCCGGGCGGAATGGCAGGACAAACGCGGGAAGCCGGGAGATATTGGCCTCGCGATCGGGGAGTGGATGCTCGATCGCTATCCAACCGATACGAGAATCATGACAGACTGGTGGACGTTCTACGTCCCGCCGAGGTTCGAGAACACGGCCACCACCGCTCCCGAAGGGCGGCCGGAGATCCGCCTACCCCGCGAGGAATGGGTCGCGATGGTGCGAGACTCGATCGTCGAGTTCGATCCCGACGTGATGGTTGTCTCCCACCCCACAGGCTATGAATCGTTCGTGAACGTTGTGCCGCTGTTGGCCTCGGACGAGATACTGGCAAGCCGTGACTACCGCGTCGCCGCGAGGTTCCGGTACGGCGACACGGAGCCCTCCCTGTACCAATACGAGGAGATCCTGATCTACGAGAAGCCAGACGTGGGCACCCGTTGAGCGGCGCCTCGGCAGGGGGCCGACGATGGTAGCCAAATCGGCCGCCTTGGTCGCCTTGGAGTACCCGGATGAAGTGGACGCCTTCGCGGCCCAGATCGCTTCGGAGCCGTGGATGGAGCACGCCGAAGCTCTGGTCGCTCTGAATCCAAGAACCCGTGCGCACATGCAGCGGCTGGGGTTCTCGGCCGAGAGCACGATCGCGTACCTGGATCCGGCGTCCCGAGACAGGGCATGGCGCCGATCCGCCGAGATCACAGAATGGATCAGGACCCGTTTCGAGTTCGAGGACAGCCTGGGTGTGCGCGCGGGTTACCTGGAGAACCTCGTCTGGTATGTGCGATGGCTAGTTCACGACCTGCTGTGGTCATTGGAGATACTGCACAACCTGGCCAGCCTCCATCCGGGTACGAGTCTCGTCGTCTGTGTCCCCGAAGAGACGCCCCACTTCGGGCCCGCAACGAGCCCCGAAGAGCGCTACTTCGGCGTGATGGCGGCTGCCTTCGCAGCAATCCATGGCATGGGCGTGCATACGATCTCCATGCAGCCCAGGCCTCCGGTTGCGCAGGGCGCGAGCGGCTCGCTTCGGTGGCTCGCCAGGGCCGCCGCTCGGACACCGCTCGTCCAGCGGTGGCATCTTCAAAGAATGCGGAAGGTTGGGCGCAGCAAGCCGGCGCTGTTCACGAGCTCACTCTTTCGCATGGATGCCCTGGCTGTGCGGGTGGTGCGCGAGATCGGCATGGCGACGGCTGTGGCAAGCGA
>Ga0315338_1001511_pt1 | contig 28729 bp, 18 predicted proteins | sample ASW8metaG_FD_204518 | JGI IMG/M metagenome (GOLD analysis project Ga0315338, IMG submission 204518) | Ammonia-oxidizing marine archaeal communities from Monterey Bay, California, United States - ASW #8 | ecosystem: Environmental > Aquatic > Marine > Coastal | place: USA: California | collected... | reverse complement strand
GTTTTCGCGCCCGCTGGACTGCGTTACGGTCCACTTGTGGTCAACCAGACCACGGCGTGGAACGTGCCTTGCCAGCAGACGCGAAAACCAGGTCAAATCGATCCGATATAAAGAGATCATGCTCTAGGCAATACCCGGTTCCACAAACGGCACATCCTGTAACGTTTTGGTAACCATAGTCGTGTGAAGCTCTGCCAAGGTTGCCGAAAACCGCAGCCAAGCGATCGCGAGTATTCAAGCGTAGGTGATTACAATGATTTCAGACAGTAACCCGAATGTTGAACTGGAGCAGCTTCGTCGGATCCTGCTCGGCCCGATGGAAGAGACCAACGAAGCCCGGGACAAGAAGATCCTGGATTTTATCAAGAGCGAAACGGCGGCCAACGCCCAGCGCCTTGACCGGATCGAAGCCCGCCTCAACGAAGTGACCGCAACCGCTGAAGACGACCGGCGCGGCACGCTCGCCGAGATCGGCGATGCCATCGCGGAACTTGGCCAGCATCTCAAGCGGCAATCCGGTGACCGGCAGGATGACTATGAGCAACCGGAACTGCAGAACGTCGCCGCCGGCGGCAATCTCCGCGAATCCGTGGTCAGAATTCTCAAGTAACGCTCGCGCCTGACGGCGCGGCACCGGCTAATCGAAGTTGGCTGCGGCGCCTGCACACGCAACAACTGTCTTCGCCCGGCTTGGCCGGGCGATCCAGTAGCCATTGTTTTTGGTGATTGCGAAAACTGGTCAATCCAACTTCTGATTCTGCTCGCCGTTACACTGCGGTCTATTCCATTTTTGTCCGACAGCCGTCGGATACTGGTTCCCCCGGCCAAGCCGTGGGAAGACATGCGAACAAGATCCAGACGACGCCCTTATGCCGGATACTCGTCGGGCACGGTGATCGGATCGATCTTCGACATGGCAACCGCTGATTCCATGACGATCTGCGCCGACAGTCTGGGGTCAAGGACGTCTCGGGCCATGACGATATATTGCTGCGCCACGATGGCTGCGACCACCGGCCAGTGTTCGATCGCCAGGCTCCGGCCCACAGCGCCTGGCACCTGCATCGAACTGAACAGTTCTCTGGTGCGCGGCCACACCGCATGCAGCGCCTCATAGGGCGTGAAGACGGGCTGGTGGTCGTCGGGTGCGCGCACCCGGCCGAAGTCGTCCGACCCGATGGTGCCCGCTATATGGGCGAAGATTTCCTCGATATCCGGCAACTCGGCCTGCGGCGCCCCGGCCTGCATGGCGCCGGTGGCGACAAACTCCCAGGTCGTATGGCTGCTGCCCGCCTGGGGCAGCAGGATCGCGTTCAGCATATCGCCGGAATAATACGACTTGCCGTCCGCGCCCTGAAGCACATGAAGATCTTTCATGAGCTGCGCCTTGCCCGGCCTGATCAGGGTTTCCCAGATCATATAGGCCGCTGAATAGCCGGCAATGGCGCCGATCGCCACCATAAGGCTTTCGGTGTGCACGCCCTTGTCGTCTTTCATCGCCTCAAGCAGGTTTTCCCGCAGATTGCCGATCACCGAATTGGCAATGATTTCATCATCCGGCCCCCATGGCAGTTCAGCGCTCTGGGTGCCTGTGTCCTTTTCCTTGGATTTCCGTAACCATCCCAAGACCATGTGTGTGCTCCATATGCGGAACCGCGAATGACAACCGGTGGCCGGTTTGTGAAACAGTGCCGGGCAATGGCCCTCCATGGTTGCATGGCGCCAGCCCAAAATCCGCCGTTTACTAACATTTCAGATACAGAGCATGGCAACAAAAGGTAATCATGGGTTTAAGGCGGATGGGGCATTAAGCTTGGGAGTGACGAGCTGAATCTGAACGGCTGTCTGGAGCGGCATGTATATATGTTCTCTGACCAGCAGGCCCGGAACAACGCCACTTCATGACCGACCCCTCCACCCTTGCAGCGATCGCCGCCACATTCGTGCTGGCGGGCATGGTGAAGGGGGTCATCGGGCTCGGCCTGCCGACCATCGCCCTGGCGGTGCTTACAGCACTGATCGGTCTGACCGAGGCCATGGCGTTGATGATCGTGCCCTCGTTTGCCACCAATCTGTGGCAGGCGACAGCCGGCGGCAATGGGCGGGTGCTTGTGCAGCGCCTGTGGCCCTTTCTGATGGCCTCGACACTTGCCGTCTGGTTTGGCGCTCTTGCGCTCACACGGGTCGATCTGGCGCTTCTGGCGGCCTTTCTCGGGGTGATCGTGGTGATCTATGCGGCACTGGGCCTGACGCGCCCGAACTTCACATTGGCGCCGCGCCATGAACCGTGGCTCGGCCCGGTGCTGGGCGTGGTGAACGGCATCTTCACCGGCATGACCGGATCATTCGTCATGCCCGGCGTGCCCTATCTGCAGGCGCTCGGGCTGCCGCGCGACATGCTGATCCAGGCCATGGGCATGCTGTTCTGCACGCTGACCCTGGCGCTCGCGGTAGCGCTTGGCGGTAACGAGCTGATAACCCTGGAACTGGGCGGCCTGTCGGCAGTCGGGCTGGTGCCGGCACTGCTTGGCATGGCGCTCGGCCAGCGGCTGCGCCGGCGGCTCTCCGAAGCGCTGTTCAGGCGGCTGTTCTTTCTCTCCCTGCTTGTGCTCGGGGCCTATATCGTGGTTCAGGCGTTGATGCGATAAGTCTCAAAACATGATCCTGGCCATAACCAGCGCCAGGAACCCGATCATCGGTGCAAGAAACTGCAGCCGGAGCCGGCCATACCAGACCGGCAGGGCGCCCGAGCGAACGCCGGTGATATCCCATAAAACCGACATCAGGAGCCCGGCCATGAGGATCGCACCACCTGCCAGGGGCTGAGGGATGAGTGCAGCCCAGCCGATCAGCGGCAGGATGATGGCAATGGCATAGTCCTGGAAGCCGGGCAGGGCATCTTTGCGCGCAAAGGCAAACCCGCAGCGCACACCGCCCAGAAAGCCCAGCGTCAGCGCCTCATAGGCGATCGATAGCCTGATCCACAGATCCGTATCGCCGGCAAACCACACGGCGGCGGCAAACCACGGCAGCAGCGAAACATTCAAAAGCCCCAGCACCCAGGCGGCCTTGGGCGTCTGGTGGGTGCTTGTGGCGGCATGGAGCAAATGCGCGAGCATGTTTACTCCACGACAACCAGCTCGATCTTTGCCTTATCGAGCCGTTCAACACCGGTTTCGGTGATCAGGAAACTGGCGCCGAACAACAGGCCCTCGCCATGCTCGAAGGATTGCAGCGACGAGTGGATGTAAAACACCATGCCCGGTTGCCACACTTCATCGGTCTCGCACTGGACGGAGATCTGGTTTTCCCAGACCGGCGGATAGGCCGCCGAGGTGCCGACCCCGAACCGCATGAGGCAGGCATCGCGCAGGCCATGGGCCTCGAGTGCTTCGAAATAGGCAATCTCGCTGTCCCCGATGCGTGCACCGGGTTTGATCTCATCGAGCCCCGCATAAAGCCCGTCACGGCCGCCTTCGGCAAGCCTGGTCATGATTTCAGACGGCGCGCCCATGACCAGCGATCCCATGGTTACACACTGATAGCGCCGTGCAGCGCCTGTGAATTCGCAATGGGCGAGGTCGCCGGCGTCGAGCTTCCGGGGGCTGGCCATGCCGTGCTGGCACAGGCTGCGCGGGCCGCTGCCGGTCCAGGTGGGAATGGTGAAATAGTCGCTGCCGGCGGAGCGCATGGCGTATTCGATTTCGGCTGCCAGTTCGATCTCGGACATGCCGATGCGCGCCGTGTTGTAGAATGTGTCGATGCCGATATTCGCATAGCCGGAGGCCTCGCGCACATAGGCGATCTCGGCATCCGACAGAACCGTGCGCAGCATGCCCAGCATGTGGGTGCAGTCTGAGACCTGCGTGCCGTCCAGCGCCTCCATAAGCGCCAGGGTGAGGGCGCCATTGGTGGTCGGCCCGGACAGGTCGATGCCGATCCTGGCGCCGGCCATGCCGGTGTCCCGCGCAGCATCCGCCACCAGATCGCTCAACCGGGCAGCCCCGAACCGGAACGGCCGCACCTCGCCGATCGAGACGGTTTCGTTTGACTGGGCCACATCGCCGTCGCGCAGAAACAGGATCGGTTCGCGTCCATCTGCCGTCAGCACCAGCGCCTGTGCGCCGATTGCCAGATGGGTATGGGCGTCATAGCCGGTGAAGTAATAGAGCAGTTCCGGCGCGGTACAGACCACACCGGCAAGCCCGGCCTCGGTGAGCGCGTGGCGGGCGCGGATGAGGCGTTCTTCATGCTCGGCCTTTGTGAAGGCGCGGTAGTGCCATTCGGTCATGTGGTTCAGCCCTTGATTACGCGGTGCCGGTCATCTCAAGAATGGTCAGAAGATAGATTCGCACCGCATCCGCCAGTTGGCGGGTTTCGACATATTCATTGGTCGTGTGGGCCTGCACCAACGCGCCGGGCCCGCAGATGATGCAGGGAAAGCCCATATTGGGTGCATCGGTGCCGCCGGGAAAGGCATCGATTGGTGCCGGTTTGCCGGTCACCTGTTCAACCGCTTGTGCCAGCGCCCGGACAATTTCGTCATCGGGCGAAATATCGAGCGCCCCGATCCCCACCGTGGGCCCGTCGATCTCATATCTGAAGGTCGGATCCTGCTCGATCAAAGGATCGATACGGGCGCGGTACTCGGCGATGATCTGGTCAAGGGTTTCGCCTGGCACCATGCGGCGATCTGCTTCGAGCTCGCAGAAGTCGGGCACGGCAGATGCAATTGTGCCGCCCTGGATGACGCCCGGCGAAAACCGCCCATGGCCGCACAGCGGATGGGGCGAGCGGGTCGCCAGTTCCGCATTGTAATCATCAAAGGCTGAAATGATCCGGGCCATGCGGACGATGGCGTTTTCGCCCCGTTCCGGCACGCTCGAATGCACCGCTTTGCCGAAGGTCCTGATCAACAGGCATGCCTGCCCTTTGTGAGCTGGACAGACAGCCAGTTCAGTCGGCTCTCCGATAATACCGAAATCCGCATGAGGCCAGTTCGGTCCCCAGTCCTTGGAGCCCAGCATCAGATGTTCTTCATCGCACACGGCGCCGATTAAAAGATCGCCCTGAAGCTCGGTGCCGGTGTCCCGCACCACGCGGGCAACCTCCAGATAGGCCGCAAGTGCTGCCTTCATGTCGCAGGCACCGCGGCCATGAAGCCTGCCGTCTTCGACCCGGGGGGCAAAGGCGCCGTCATAGCCATCCACCCCGACCGTATCCATATGTCCGGTCAGCATGACCGAGCGGCCATTGCCGCACCCCTTAAGCCGGCCGCACACATTGGGCCTCCCGGCGACCACGTCCCGTCGCGTGACCTCAAGGCCCAGCTCTTCCAACCGGCCGCAGAAATAATCGGCGAATTCCTGTTCCCTGCAACCGGGCGAGGGTTGGTCGTCAAACGGATTGACGCTTTCGATCGCGACCATCTCGCCAAGACTTGCAGTAACCGCTGCTTCATCCACCTGGGCGAGCAGCCGGTCTGCGAGGTTCACAGGTGATGTCATGTGACGATGCGGCCTTTGCCACAGCGCGGCACCGGTCTGCCGCCATCCGCCAAGGCCACCACCATGACGATTTCGTCGGGTCGTGGCGCATCGGGCACGCAGATCGACATGGCGTCGAAATGATCGAATGACCAGGCGTCGTCCTTGTGGCCAAGCGGCACGTCGAGGGTCGCGCCGGCGGCTGCCACCTTGCAGCTTGACGGGATCAGTGCTTCGCCGCCGCCGATCGGCTCACGCATCGGCTGGCCGAGCTTTGGATGCAGCAGGGCGTGACCGTTTTCCAGATCGCCATTGACCCCGACAATCGCCGCCTTGCCGTAACTCACAGCCGGGTTGGGCAACAACGGCACAAGCTGCTCCATCAGCCGCTGGCCCAGTTCGGCGCCAACGTCGAAAAGCGATGACAGGTCGTCCTGGAAACGTCCGGCGAACGGGTTGGTGAAAATGGCGCAGCCGGCGGCCCGGGTGACAAGCCGCTCCACGGATGTGCCGCCTTCACTCTCGATGGTTTCGGTGATGGTAACAATTTTTCTGACGTTCATGACGCGGTCTCCCTCGAGCTTTCAAGCACAAGAGTTACACATCAGATGACGTCAATCCAGAGCCCAGATACAGCTCTGAGACTGCTTATCCGCTCGCCTTGAGCCGCAGTGCAGTCAACAGGTTCGGTGTCACCGCGCCGGATACGGGCAAATTGTTTGCCTTCTCGAATTTACGTATCGCCTCGCGGGTGCGGTTGCCCATGAGACCGTCTGCACGCCCGGCGTGATAGCCCAGCTTGTTGAGCAGGTTTTGCGTCTCGGAAATCAGTTCCGCATTGCTCAGGGAGGTTGAATTTGCAGCAGCGTTCGGGCCCTGCCATCCATCGGCAGGCGGGGTCACCACATTGGCCACCCTGTCCGCGCTCTTGACCGACCAGTTCTGGACCTCGAGTTTGGCGGCGATCAGGTCCTGCTGGCTGAGCCGGGACTCCATCTTGAACATGCGCGATTCGGCATCCGAATCGCCCTGTTTCGCGGCCAGCGCAAACCATTTGTAAGCCTGGCCGAGATCCTTGGACACACCCAGGCCGCGTTCATGCAGGATGCCCAGATTGTACTGGCTGTCCTTGAGGCCCAGTTCGGCGGCCTGGCGGAACCAGATACCGGCTTTGTTGAAATTCGGCGTGCCGCGGCTGCCGTCCGCGTAGATCACCGCCAGATTGTGCATCGCCTTGCGATTGCCCTTTTCAGCCGCGCGCTCATACCAGATGCGTGCAGCTGCCAGGTCCTGTGGCACGCCCTTGCCTTTTTCATAGAATGTGGCAAGCCGGTACTGGGCCGGCGCCAGACCGCGGCCGGCGGCTTTTTGATACCACTGTGCAGCGGTACGGAAGTCCTGCTCGACGCTGCCGCCTTCGGTATATTTCGTCGCCACCACGAATTGCGCGACCGGATCTCCCGCAGCCGCCGCGACGCGCAGGCCCATCGGGCCAACTCCGGGTGGCGGCAGGTTCTTCACATTAGGCGTGGCCGGTTGCGAGAGCGGCGGAGTTTTGGTGACCGTTTTGACTGGCGCCGCTGGTGTCCTCGACGCGGTCGTCGAACCGGTGATCTCGGACGTTGTCGGGTTTGTGTTGGCCGGAGCAGTCTGCTTGACTGGCAGCTTGGTCTCGGGCGGGGCGATGCCCGGCAATCCAAACAGCAACGGGTCGGTCGGCGCCACCACCTGATCCGGTGCGATCCGGCGCGATGACTTGATGCTGCCGGTTGTCAGGTCAGGTACATCACCGGCCATTTCCGGTGATCGCGGTGCGTCAGGCGCGGGCGCTTGTTCGAGCGATTGCTTGCCTTGTGTCGGCACCGGAAGGAGCGCGTTCAATGGTTCCTGATCGGACCGTTCCGTGACCTGGGCAGTATTATCGGCGAGCGGGTCGGATTTCTGGCTTTGCTGATCATTCGGTGTCGCAACCGGCGTTTCCGCCGGCGTTGGTGTGTCGCTCGGGACAGCCGTCTCCGCGGTCGGCGCCATGAGCTGTGTCTCAGTCGGTGCCGATGCCTGTTCGGGCTTGGTTGGCGTGCGTTTTCCACCAACCAAGGTGTAGGCCGATGCAGCGCCGATCATGAGCAGGACAATCGCTGCAAGCACCAGCGGACGGCGTCTGCTGTTCCTGGCGTCATCGGATTGATTAGCCCGCTTGCCGCGCCGTTTGCCACGCCGGCGTTTAAACACGGACCCGCCGCTGTTCTGATCGGTATCCTCAGCCACGACCCGGGCCGCAGTGCGCGCCGCGGCAATAAAATCCCCGCGTTTGCTGGTGTCGGCGGGCGCCGCAAGGCCGGCCAGAGAGGCTGCGTCCTGGGGTTCTGCATTCTCTTCCGTGAGCGACAATTCCAATGCTTCAGCGTTGTAAATGTCGTCCGACAGATCCGCTGCGTCATCCGGTTCGTCGTCTTCCTCGTCCCAATCGTCTTCGTCGCCTTCGCTTTCCGGCGTTGCGGTGAAGCCCTGCGGCGACGGCAATGGTGGAATTGGCGGCAAACTCAGATCGCCAAGGTCGGCAGCGTCAGGATCGATCAAACCGGTTTCACCTGCCGGCTCGGTGGCTGCCGGCACCAAATCCTGTAATGGGTCGCTGGGCGCCTGTTCCAGGGCAACCAGCCGTGTAATCACTTTCTCAAGTGTGTCGTGAACCGCTTCCAGGGTTTCCTGGTTGCGCTTGTCCGCTGTTGCAGCGCTTGTTCTGAGCGCCTGCAAACCCTCGTCCAGCGCGGTCAGTGTGGAGGATGCGTCCGGTGCATTCGCCTGGCTGGCGTTCAGTTTTTCGGCCATGCCCGATGCGGACTGCTCGGCCACTTCGCGCGCGAATGTGCGGGTCTGTTCCATGCCTTCGAACAGTTTCGCAATACTGTTTTCGATCGTCTGGATGCCGGCATAATGTTGTTCGGCAGTGCCCATCCGCTGGGACAGCTCCGCGATCTGGCCGCTCAGGGCGCTGGTGGCATCACTGTTCTGGGCGTCGGACTGTACGGTTGCCAGATGGGCGTCGATTGCGTGGATGCGCTGTTCGAGTTCTCCGATTTTCGGATCGGGTTCGCTCGCCTGAGCAGGTTGCTCGAACCGCTGGCTGAGTTCGGCAAGCCGTTGTTCCAACTGGGCAAGGGCGGCATCACTTGAGACTTCGGTAAATCGCTGGTCTATGGAACCGGACAGAGTGTCGAACATGGAACGCAGCGAGCTCACATCCTGCTCCGACGCTGCTTCCAGTTTTATCTGCTGGACGTCCCGAGAAAGATCCGACATCTGGCTCAACAGCTCCGCCGTCGAGCCTGAGGCTTCAGCATCGTCTGCCGGCGGCGCCTGGATCTGCGCAGCCAGTTCCTGCACTTTCGTTTCTATTTCGCGGAAGTCGTCCGTGGCTGACCGTACCGCGGCATTTGCCACCTGGGCAGCGGTCAGTTCGGATTCTCTGCCGACCATTTCGAGCCGTTCGCTGAGATGCTTCAGTCTCTTTTCAAATCCCGCATTCAGGTCCGTCTGTACCTGTTCGGAGTTCTTTTCGGCGGTTTCGATTCTCTGGGTCAGTTCGGTCAGGCGGTTTTCTATGGTTGCCGTGAGATCGTCAGGCGCGTCTTGGCCGGTGCGGTCGATCTGTTCGGCCAAAGCCGACAGCCGGGTTTCGAACTCCTGTTTCAACTGGCTTTGCTCGACCTGGCCGACCTGGTCGACCCGGTGGGCAAGTGCTGTCAGCCTGTGTTCGACATCGCTGAGAATTTTGCGGTTGGCGATCTCGACATTATTTGGGCCTGATGACAGCTCAGCACCCAGGACTTCAAGCTTGCGGTGCAAATCCGCCAGTGTGTCGCGGGTTTCCTTGTCCGTACTCTCGATATGATCAACGACGTTCTCGAGCGCCCTCTCGAACGCTTCCGGTTCGGATGGATGCCATTCCGCCGCTGCGCCGTTGGGCTTGTCCCGGGCCTCGCTGAGTTCCTGCGCCATTGTGCTGACGCGCTCCTGGACCACCGCCATGGTGCGCATGGTGGTTTCTTCGTTGCGGTCGATCCGGTCAAGAATGCGTTGAAGCGTGACATCACCCTGACCGGTGCCGGACCCAAAGCGCAGGCCGACCGCCGTGTCGGTCTGTTCCTGGGTCAGTGTCGTCAGTTGCTGTTCGAGATGATTGATCCGGTCTTGAACAGGGTCGTTGGCCAATTGTGCAATCGAACGCTGTGGCACGAAACGATCAACACCGGCGTCATCGGCGGACCGCTCCGAGCTGTCCAGGATCATGGTTTTGAGCCATTGGCCCATTGTCTGGCCTGATTTGCGTGCCGCCAGTTTGGCCGCTTCGCGAACCTCGGGTTCGATCCCCTTGACGCTCCAGGACATTGCGGAATTCATGGTCGGTTCACTCTCACCACATTGGTCGCAGCAGGCTCAGAACTGATGACAAGACAGCAAGTGATTGACACTCTGCACCCCTGCGCGGATTCGCTCCGGTCTAAAGGTTAAATTTCTAGGTAAATATTCGGTTAATCGCTTTAAGAAAGGAGCTCATCTTACGGTGTGGCAACGGAGAATTGCGGCTCCCTTTTCCCGCCAAGGTGGCTGGGCATGGCCCTTGACAATCATATAACGTTAACGTTAACGTAATGACGACATCCGCCACAACTCTGTGTTTTTCGCCATGAATGAGACCATGACACCGCGCAAGGACACCTATTCGATCACCGAACTGCGCCGTGAATTCGATGTCTCTGCCCGCACATTGAGATTTTACGAAGACAAGGGCCTGTTGTGTCCCGCGCGCGACGGCCAGACCAGACTGTTCAGTTACCGCGACAGGGCCCGCCTCAAATTAATCCTGCGCGGCAAACGGGTTGGATTTTCACTATCCGAGATCAAGGAGATCCTTGACCTCTACAATCTCAAGGACGGCCAGGTTACCCAGTTGCGGGTCAGCCTGCAGAAGGGGCGTGAGAAAATAGCCGAACTGGAACACCAGAAGCTCGACATTGAAGAGGCGGTTGTCGATCTGAGCCGCACATGCGAGATCATTGAGGGGATGCTCAAAGAGCGCATGTCTGCGCCGGCCAATGTCCTGGCGGAATGATCCCGATCCCTATCGTGTTCCAGAGCGTGTCGCACATATTGGAGTAACCGTATCATGTCCGTCTTAGATGCCGCCAAACCTCAATGGATGACCGAGGACCTTGATCTTTTGTCCGACGCCTCGAGAAAGTTTTTCGAGCGTGAATGCCTGCCCCATTACGAGCGCTGGGAAGAACAGGGACTGGTTGACCGGGATGCATGGACCAAGGCTGGAGCGGCCGGTCTGTTATGCGCCGAGATGCCCGAGGAATATGGTGGCGCCGGTGGCACCTTCGCCCATGATGCAGTGATCGCCTATGAGCGCGGCAGGCTCGGTCTGGATGGTTTCGGCTTTCCTTTGCACAGCTCCATCGTTGCGCCCTATATCCTGCATTACGGCTCGGAGGACCAGAAGAAGCGCTGGCTGCCGCGTATGGCGACCGGTGAACTGGTCGGCGCCATCGCCATGTCCGAGCCTGGTGCAGGCTCTGACCTGCAAAGCGTACGCACCACCGCCCTGCGCGATGGCAACCACACCGTGATCAACGGTCAGAAGACCTTCATCACCAACGGCCAGCAGGCCAATCTGATCATCGTTGTCACCAAGACCGATCCGTCGAAGGGGTCAAAGGGCACCAGCCTGTTCGTGGTCGAGACCGACGAGGTGGAGGGTTTTCGCCGGGGCCGGAATCTCGACAAGATCGGGCTTAAATCGAACGACACCTCCGAACTGTTCTTCGACGATGTGCGCGTGCCCGCCGATGCGCTGCTCGGTGCGGAAGAGGGCCAGGGCTTCTATCAGCTCATGGAACAACTGCCCCAGGAGCGCCTCCTGATCGCCATCCAGGCGATCGCCACCATCGAACTCGCTCTGGAACAGACCATCGAATATGTCAATCAGCGCAAGGCGTTCGGCCAGCGCATTGTCGATTTCCAGAACACCCAGATGAAACTCGCGGAATGCAAGACCGAGGCAACCATCGGCAAGGTCTTCGTCAATCACTGCATCGGCTTGCTGCTGGACCGTCAACTGACCGCCGAAACCGCATCCATGGCGAAATACTGGCTGACCGACCTGCAATGCAAGATCGTCGACGAATGCCTCCAGCTTCACGGCGGCTATGGTTTCATGAACGAGTATCCCATAGCGCGGCTCTATCGCGACAGCCGTGTGCAGCGCATTTATGGCGGCACCAACGAAATCATGAAACTGCTAATCGCCCGCTCGCTCACCACATAGAAACCCGCTTATGAGGGAAGATCCAATGACCGACTGCTTGATTTACGACCATGTACGCACCCCGCGCGGACGCGGCAAACCGGATGGTTCGCTGCATGAGGTAACAGCCCTTGAGCTGGCCACCCAGTCGTTGTCGGCCTTGCGTGACCGCAACGAGCTGGACACCGGCGAGATCGATGACGTGGTGCTCGGCTGCGTCGACCCGGTCGGCGAGGCCGGCGGCGATATCGCCCGCGCGGCCGTGATCAATGCCGGTTACGCCCAGACCGTTGCCGGCGTTCAGATCAACCGGTTTTGCGCGTCCGGCCTCGACGCCATCAACTTCGCCGCAATGCATGTCATGTCCGGCCAGCACGACATGGCAGTGGGCGGCGGGGTTGAATCCATGAGCCGTGTCGGGCTTGGCGCATCTGGTGGCGCCTGGCCGGTCGATCCGCAATTGGCGATAGAGTCCTACTATACCCCCCAGGGCATCAGTGCCGACCTGCTTGCCACAAAATACGGCTATTCCCGCGACGATGTGGACGCCTATGCGGTTGAGAGCCAGCGCCGCGCGGCAAAGGCATGGGACGGTGACTATTTTACCGGTTCGGTGGTTCCGGTCACCGATATCAACGGTCTGGACATACTGGACCATGATGAGCATATGCGCCGCGACACCGATATGCAGTCACTCGCCTCCCTCAACCCGGCCTTCGTCAAGATGGGCGATCAGGCGGGCTTCGATGCGGTATCGATCCAGCGCTATCCCGACATTGAATACATCACCCATGTTCATCACGCCGGCAACTCTTCGGGCATCGTCGACGGCGCCGCCGCCACTTTGATGGGCAATGCGGATGCCGGTGAACGCACCGGCCTCAAACCGCGGGCCCGGATCAGGGCGTTTGCCAATATCGGCACCGAGCCGTCGATCATGCTGACCGGCCCGGTTGCGGTGACCGAGAAGGTGCTGGCGCGCGCCGGCATGACGGTTTCCGACATCGACCTGTTCGAAATCAACGAGGCGTTCGCTTCCGTCGTGTTGTTCGCCATGGACCAGCTCGACATCGGTCACGACAAGGTCAATGTCAATGGCGGCGCCATCGCCATGGGCCATCCCCTGGGCGCGACCGGCACCATGCTGCTCGGCACCGTGCTCGACGAACTGGAGCGCCGCGATTTGTCGACAGCACTTGTCACCTTGTGTATCGGCGCCGGAATGGGCACCGCCACCGTCATCGAACGCGTCTAGATAGGGCATCCGTCATGAGTTACGAAAATTTCGCAGTTGAATTCGATGCCGACGGTATCGCGTTGGTCACCTGGGACATGCCCGGCCGCTCCATGAATGTGCTGACGGAAGGATCGATCGCCGACCTTGAAGCCATCATTGAACGCATCGCCGGGGAAGACAGTATACAGGGAGCGGTCATCACCAGCGGAAAGCCAGCTTTCTGCGCCGGTGCGGATCTGTCCATGATGGACCGTTATACCAGGGACTATGCCGAGGCCGCCCAGCAAGGCGAAAAGGCCGCCGTTGCAGCACTGTTTGAACGGGTGCAGACGGTCGGGCGGCTCTACCGGAGGCTCGAGACCTGCGGCAAACCGGTGGCTGCCGCCATTAACGGCACAGCGCTTGGCGGCGGGCTCGAACTGACCCTTGCCTGCCATCACCGGGTGGTCGCCAATGACCCAAAGCTCAAATTGGGGTTGCCGGAATCCAAGGTCGGACTGTTTCCCGGCGCCGGCGGCACGCAGCGCCTGCCGCGCCTGATTGGCGCCTCGGAAGCGCTTCAGCTCATGCTGCTTGGACGCAATGTCGATCCCCAACGCGCGGTCGCCCTTGGCATGGTCCATGCGGTCGCTGAACCGTCGGAACTGGTCGCCACGGCAAAGCGCTGGATTGCCGAGCACGGCTCATCCGTGCAGCCCTGGGACGCAGAGCGGTTCCGTGTCCCGGGCGGTGCGAATTATTCACCGGGCGGCATGATGACCTGGGCCGCCGCCAACGCCATCTACCGGCGTGAAACCTATGACAACTATCCCGCCCAACGGGCTATCATGTCGTGCGTCTATGAAGGGTTGATGGTGCCGATCGATGTCGGCCTGAGGATAGAGGCGCGCTATTTCACGAGTGTGGTGCGCTCGCCCGAGGCCGGCAACATGATCCGCTCCCTGTTCCTGTCGAAGCAGGAGCTGGACAAGCTCGCCCGCCGGCCCGTAGAGCCCGAACCGTTCAAGGTCTCGAAACTCGGCATTCTGGGTGCCGGACTGATGGGCTGCGGCGTCGCCTATGTGTCGGCGCTCGCCGGAATGGAAGTGATATTGGTCGATACCGACCAGGCCGCCGCCGATGCCGGCCGCGACCGCACCGCGGCACTCCTGGAGGGGGCTGCCAAAAAAGGCCGCCTGAGCCCGCGCGCAGCCGAAACCGCCGTGGCCCGCATCACGCCGGCGGTTGGGTATGCGCTTCTCAAGGATTGTGACCTGGTCATCGAAGCGGTGTTTGAAAACCGCGAGATCAAAGCAAAGGTCACGGCCGAAGCGGAAGCCCAATTGGGGGAGGCGGCGGTATTTGGATCCAACACCTCGACCTTGCCAATCACCGGTCTGGCCGAGGCCAGTTCACGGCCTGAGAATTTCATCGGCGTGCACTTCTTCTCGCCGGTCGAAAAGATGCAGCTGGTGGAAATCATTACCGGCGAGAAAACCTCCGATCAGACCCTCGCCAGGGCGCTTGACTACGTCAAGGCGATCAGGAAAACGCCGATCGTGGTCAATGACAGCCGTGGCTTCTTCACCTCGCGCGTGGTCTCGACCTATCTCGCCGAGGGCCACCACATGCTGGGCGAGGGGGTTCCCGCAGCGATGATCGAAAATGCCGGTCGCATGGCCGGCATGCCGGTCGGCCCCTTGGCACTCAACGACGAGGTGGCGCTCGATCTTTCCTGGAAGATTCGCCAGGCCACCAAGGCCGATCTGGGGGATGCCTATGTGGAAGACCGCATGGATATGATCCTTGATGAATTGGTGGTCAAGCGGGAGCGGTTCGGCCGCAAGAACGCCAAGGGCTTTTACGACTACCCAAAAGACGGCCCCAAACGCCTGTGGCCGGGTCTGTCCGAACTCCAGCCGGACAGGCTTGATCCGGACACGCTGGACATCGACGAAATCATGCAACGGCTGCTCACCATCCAGGCACTTGAGACCGCGCGCTGCTTTGAGGAAGGCGTGTTGACCGATGTGCGCGAAGCCGATGTCGGCGCGATTTTCGGCTTCGGCTACGCGCCCTATACAGGTGGGCCGCTAAGCTATATCGATACCCTGGGCGCAGCGGCCTTTGTCGAACACTGTGAGCGCTTCGCCGAGCGCTATGGCGCACGGTTCGCACCCTGCGAACTGCTGCGTGACATGGCCACCAAGGGAGACGGGTTCTATACGCGTTACCAACCGCAGGGATCGCAAAGAAGTGCTGCGTAGGGCGGGCGCATAAACAGGGATGAGGAGTGCCGAAATGGCAGCGAAGCTGGATTATTTTTTCTCGATCGTGTCTCCATGGGCCTATATCGGCCATGACGCATTTCACGATGTCGTGGCGCGCTACGATGTCGAGGTCAACTACCGGCCCATGGCGCTGCTCGATCTGTTTGACCGCACCGGCACGCCGCGGCTGCCGGACCGTCATCAGACACGGCGCGACTACCGCATGATGGAGTTGCAGCGCTGGCGCGAAAAACGTGGCCTGTCCTTCCACCTTCAACCGGCCCATTGGCCGTTCCCGTTTGCCAACGCCGACCGCATGGTGATCGCGGCAACACAGGTGGGACTCAACCCGGCCGGTTTCATGCGCACGGTGTTCAAGGGCATCTGGGAAGACCAGAAGAATTATGCCGAAGAGGCGGAGCTGGTGGCCGCAGCCGACGGTGCGGGTCTGCCGGGCGTTGATTTGCTCGCCGCCGCCAAGGCGGAGCCTACCGAAGCCGTCTACAAGGAAAACACCGAGGCGGTTTTGGCAGCCGGTGGTTTCGGCGCGCCGATCTACCTGCTCAATGGCGAGGTATTCTGGGGGCAGGACCGTATCGACCTGCTGGAAGACGCCCTGAAATCAGGCCGCGGGCCGTTTCTGGCCGCGGGATAGGCGTAATTTTTTCGGAAGACGGTTTGCTTTTCGGGAAACCGACCCTATGTAAAAAGAGGGCAGGGAGGCAGGTTGCCCGCAAAAGTGTGATTGACGAGGGATGTGAGGGCATGATGGCAAGAATGACAGTCGCCGGACTGATCGCCACCGCTTTTCTTTTCGCCGCTCCAGCCATGGCCCAGGATCAGCCCGGCCGTTACACCATGAAAGACATCGAGGACGGTATCCTGCGGCTTGATACCCAGACCGGCGATGTCTCTTACTGCCACAAAAAGAGCGAAAGCTGGGTCTGCGAATTGGCCGCCGACGACCGCTCCGCGCTGCACGACGAAATCACCAGTCTCCTTGAGAAAAACGAGCAGCTTGAAAATCGAATCGCCAAACTTAAGAAAAAACCTGGCATTGGCGAAAAGAATCAGTTGAACATACCCAGCGACGAAGACATGGATCAGATCATGGGCTTCATGGAACGCCTGATGCGGCGGTTCTACGCATTCGCCCGCACGTTGCGCGATCAAATCGGCGAAGAAACATAAATTTGGTAAGTTGTGTATTGTCCCGTTTGCGTGTCGTTAGGGACGCAGACATTACGCGGATGGGACAGCGTAAAAGAGCGAACCCGCCCCCCTCTTACGAGGGAGGCGGGCCAGGCATCGTGTTACTAGGGACGACTTACTTACTTGAGCCACGATGCCTCATGGCCGCCCTGCAAGCACAGGGCATCCGGTTTGCCGTTGCGCACGGAAGGTTGCGAGAGACGCACGCGTCCTTCTCGGGTGCCACGCGACGGCGAATTCGTTGACCGATGAGAGATTTGTCCAGGCGAAATGATCGAGGCTCAGGCGGGCGCTGTGCAGATACACACCGGCATCGCCGGATTCTGCGCTTTTTGTTTTTTTTGCCCATTCCACCAGCTCGGTGATTCCCGGCTGGTTTATAGACGCCTGACCTCTATTGCCAACGGCCATTCAAGTATCCCTCAACTCTCGGTCCCCACGCCGATGACGACAGGGATATCGACGCAGCCGGGCGCTGGCAGGGCGAAAGCACGGCGGAAATCAGGCAATCCATGGGAAATTTAGCGGCATACGGAGCGATATTGCGAAAAACCGCGCAAACCTTATACCTGGGAGAACAGTGAGGGTCCGTTTCAGAATGCCCTGGCCGGCCCTCTCCCCCGGCCCAACCGCCCACAAGGGTACCAATACTGGGTGGTTGGGCCGGGGGAGAGGGCCGGCTACGAAATAGAAATGCGCCTTTTGGCGCATTCTTGAATGGACACTGAGGGACGCCGCGATGCCACAAACGCTTAAGGAACTGACCATCGACACACCGGGGCCGGGCATGACCGATGTTACCCGGCCGATCGCCGGCTGGTTGCGGGCACAGAGTGTGGGCGACGGATTACTTACGATTTTTATTCGTCATACCTCAGCCTCCCTGACCATCCAGGAAAATGCCGATCCTGACGTGCAACATGACCTGGTCGACGCCCTGTCACGCATGGCGCCACAGGATAGCTCCTACCGTCACGGCATCGAGGGCCCAGACGATATGCCAGCCCATATCAAATCCGCCCTGACCGCAACCAGTTTGAGCATTCCGGTAATCTCCGGGGCTATGGTGCTGGGAGCCTGGCAGGGGGTTTATGTAATGGAGCATCGCGCACGCCCCCATCGCCGCAACATCGTCTTGCATTTCGCCGGTGATGTTGTTTGACGGCTGTGCGTGTCGCGCAGGGTGGCCACAGAAAAGGGGCGCAGGCTTTTCGCCCGCGCCCCGTTTCAATGCTGCTTCCGATCTTACCGGCTGAGGGAGGGAGCGCCGGGATCGTCAACAGTCTTGACTACTTCTCGTTCCGGTAAAGGCCCGGTGCTACGCCGAGGTGAGCATGACCGCTGCGTTCAAACACAAACAGTCCGAGACCACGGGACAAACCGTCCAAGAAATCTTTTATCGTCGAGATCATGTTCATAGTCGAATCTCCACACTTAACATTGGATGGTCGCACATGAGGGCCATGCGGCGAGGCTCATGTTCGATTACATTGACACCAATATAATCCCCATGCTGCGTTGCAACAAATGCGAATTCGGCATGACAGACATGCACCCCCCGCATGCCCGGTTACCAGGGAGTTAACGGCCGCCACAGAGGGGGATTGGCGGAACTAGTCTGACGTTCAAGCGAGCATTACTCTGACGTTCAAGCGCCACTAAGGCTGCGCGGGTTTTTTTTAGTGACGTTCAAGCGCCACTAAGGCTGCGCGCCTCAATGGCGCTAGTCGTTCGGAGCTGCGCTCCTCCTCCGGGAACCATGCGGATAGCTCTGATTTAGTGACGTTCAAGCGCCACTAAGGCTGCGCGCCTCAATGGCGCTAGTCGTTCGGAGCTGCGCTCCTCCTCCAGGAGCAATACGGATAGCTCTGTAACCGACCGCAGGGAGGCAAGGCCGACTGGCCGTCGCCCGGTCAGGGCGCCCCCGCGGAGGCCGGCGCAAAGCGCCGAACAGCCGTGAGCGATACACAACGCGAGAAAACCTCAGTCAATGACGGTGATTAGTCCTTCGATGAGGTCACGCTCCTTAAACCCGATCGCCATCGGTTGGCGTACGCCGTTGAGCACGGCGACGTCGTAGAGCTCGACCACCTTGTCATCGAAGCGCATCCAGTGTGCCGTGTTGCCCGTTTCGAGATCGACAATGATCAGTCCACAACGCGCTTGAGCGTCTTTTGCCCCGAGCAGATCGTCCAGCGGCAGACCTTCGAACGTGTGGTTCGGGCGCGGTTTCGACAGGCCGATGACCGCGTAGTTTCCAATGAATGCCAATCCTCTGGCATAGCCCGGGCAGAAACACACCGGCTCGAAGCGGCCTGCGTTCATATCCACATGGCCGAACTCTCCGGTGCCGGAGTTGAGCAGCCACAACTTGTCCCTGTAAAGCCTTGGCGAATGCGGCATTGACAGCCCGTCGGCGATAACCGCGTTATCTCCGACCGATATGACGACACCGCTGTCTGCGCGCTTCTCCCGCCATCCCTCGGCCACATCAGATCTGCTGATGGCGGTGACGAACCGGGGTATGCCGTCCTGCATCGCCAGGCCGTTGAGGTGGCAGCGGTCTTCCGGCGCCAGCTTTGAGATGAAGTCCGGTTTCCAGAGCAGGCGGAAGCTTGCCTTGGTCGAGACCGTGGCGAGACAGGAATACACCGTATTCACAAAAATCGGAGCGCCCCGTTGGCCGACGGCGATATCGTGGATGTCGAGATAACCCGTGACATAGTTCAAACGCGGATAATACAGCCGGTCTGAGCCGGTCGGCGTGTGCGCTGTTTTGGGCGGCAACACATTCCGGAAATGCCACAGTCCGTGGCGCGTGCCGAGCAGAACGGACTGCGTATCGGTCCACAAACCCTGACTCTGTTCGAAAAAACGCTCATGCGCCCACAAGGAGCCGTCGGTGCGGGTGCCAAGGAAGAACAGCCGCCCCGCCTGATAGGTGGTGAAGGCAAGGCTGCATTCCTGCTCGAACAACCATGCAGTAAAGCCTGGCGAAGCCACCAGGATCTTGTCTTGTGTGTCGGGCGGTGCTGCGACGTTCATGAGAGGTCTCACTGATCTAGAGCGTTTCAGGTTCATACGGAACCGTTTGGCCCCATCAAACGGTTCCGTATGAACATGAAGCGCTCTAGGGCAACTGCGCAAGACGGTTGTGTGTGCCAGTACCGTTTAGAGCTCACGGGCGCCTCACGTCGTTCTGGTATCTGTCGCCCATGAGGCTAGGCGGTGCGCGTTAAGAACCGCTTAAGCATAGATCCGTGCCTGAGGGGCAACGGACAAAAAAAGAGGGCGGCCGAAGCCACCCTCAAGTGTGCGTAATCCAGATGGTGTGTTGTTATTTTATTGATGCCATCTTTGCGTCGGTCAGCTCAAAACCCAAGCGGTCACCATTCGATCCGTTCCAGATCGGTAAAGTTGAACTGGCTACCATCCTGCAACGTGACAAAGCCGTCGGTATCCTGGGCAAGCGTGATGGAGTTGGTGTCCACGGTATCGATCGAACCGGAATTGATGGTTACCGTCCAGTCGGTACCGTAGGTCCCGATATCGCTGCCACCGTCAGCATCCATCAACTGCACCGTGTCCATCCACCCGGCACCTGAGCCGCCGTCGGCTGTGTCTGTGCCGTCGCCTTCATGGAACAGGAACATCTCGTTGCCGTCGCCGCCGGTGAGCGTGTCGTCGCCTAGGCCGCCTTCGAGTATGTCGTCGCCCGTGCCACCATCCAGTATGTCGTCGCCTGCGCCGCCGATAAGCGTGTCGTTGCCGAGACCGCCGGTGAGTGTATCGCCGCCCATATTGCTGCCGACAGTGGCACCATTGGTAAGCGTGACATCATTCGAGCCTGCGACATCACTGACCACGCCGCCGCTTTCGCTGTCGAACTGCCAGTTGCTGACAAGACCTTGCTCATTGGCGGGGTCAGCCAGTTGGCTGTCCCAGTTGTCGGCGATTTCCGTTGATGTGCGGACATCGTTGAAAATGCGCACATCGTCGACGGTGCCACGGAAGATCTCATCCGAGTTGAACCCGCCGCCAAGAGAACCCTGGTTCTGGCCGATGAGCAGCGTGCCGCCGCTTTCGATGGTGTTTTCTTCCGCAAATTCATCGCCCGAGGCAACCTGAGCGCCATCGATATAGAATTTATAGGCGCCCTCATCATTGTCCCAGGTAAACGCGACATGATGCGGATCGCCGTCGGTCAGGTTGGTTGACGGCGTAAAGCTCATCGAGCTTCCTTCAATCAATACGGTAATCTTACCGTCACTCTCGACGAAGATTTCGAACTCGTTGGCGTCAGTGCTTGTGGCGTAGGAAACCAGATAGGTTTTCGATGGCACCGGCGTGTCCACCGCATAGGTGCCCTCGAAAGTGATGGAATTCGACGGGAAACCGCTGAAGCCTGTCGCCTCGACATATTGGTCGGTGGCGCCGCCTGAATTTATCGATGCGGAGCCGACGCCGAGGCCGCCAGCGCTTTCGTCACCGCCGATGATAGTGTCATCGCCGGCGCCGCCGTCGAGCGTGTCGTCGCCGCCGAAGCCGTACATAATGTCGTCGTTCGCCGTGCCGGTGATGGTGTCGTCGCCGCTCGTGCCGAATTCAATGCCGATGGTTTCGGTGTAGGTGAGGCCGCCTGAATCGGTGACTTCCACATCGACGGTCTGCGACCCGACGGTCGTGAGGTCGGCGCTTCCGCTGGAGGTGGTGTTCTCGAAATAGTTGACCGAGCCGTCGGAGTCACCGACAAACGCGTCAAGATCACCATCGCCATCGATATCGGAGAGTACGGGTGCGGAACCGGAACCGATATCGACGCCATCGAACGGATTTGCAGCACCTGTCTGTTGTGTGAAGGTCGGGTTCGCAGCTGTACCGGTATTCTCGAAATAGTTGATATTGCCGGAATTCTCTCCGACGAAGGCGTCAAGATCGCCATCGCCGTCCATGTCGGCGAAGGTGGGCGCGGATCTCGATCCGATATCGACGCCATCGAACGGATTTGCAGCACCTGTCTGTTGTGTGAAGGTCGGGTTTGCAGCCGAGCCGGTATTCTCGAAATAGTTGATATTGCCGGAATACTCTCCGACAAAGGCATCGAGATCGCCATCGCCATCGATATCCGCGAAGACGGGGGTGGACCTGGATCCTATATCGACGCCATCGAACGGATTTGCAGCACCTGTCTGTTGTGTGAAAGTCGGGTTCGCAGCCGAGCCGGTATTCTCGAAATAGTTGATATTGCCGGAATACTCTCCGACAAAGGCATCGAGATCGCCGTCGCCATCGATGTCGGAGAAGATGGGCGCGGATCTCGATCCTATATCGACGCCATCGAACGGATTTGCAGCACCGGTCTGTTGTGTGAAGGTCGGGTTCGCAGCCGAGCCGGTATTCTCGAAATAGTTGATATTGCCGGAATACTCTCCGACAAAGGCGTCGAGATCGCCATCGCCGTCGATATCCGCCAACATCACTTTCGAATCAGAACCTATATCGACACCGTCGAACGGGTTGCTGGCGCCGGTCTGCTGAGTGAACTCGGTCGTGGCCCCGGAACTTTGTGCAATCGATATGTCGCCCGTGTTGGCATCGATCGAGAACATGCCGCCCGCGTCGTCGGTAAGGGCATAGGTCAGGGTGTCGCCAACATCCGGGTCGACGCCCGCGGCAGTTCCAATCACCGCGCCGACGTTAACGGTTGTGTTTTCGACAATCGATGCGCCACCATTGAGGGTGAGGTTGTTGCTGCCCGCAACGTCCGACACCTGGCCGCCGTTCTCGGCGGTGAACTGCCAATTGCTGACAAGACCCTGCTCGCCGGTCGGGTCGGCGATTTCGCCCTGCCAGTTATCCGAGATCTCCTGTGTCGTGCGTACATCGTCGAAGATGCGTACTTCGTCGATGGTGCCGGGGAAATACTGATCTGAATCGAAACCGCCGCCGATGGTATCCTGATCCTGGCCGATCACCAGTGTGCCGCCACTGGCGATGGTGGCGCCGGAGGCAACCGTACCGGAATATTGCGACGCCCCGTCGACGAAGATTTCGAGGCCGCCGCCGGAGCTTTCCCAAGTCACCGAAAGCGTATGCTGCGTGCCGTCGAATATGCCGTCAAGCGCAAGCCCCGTGTTGAGGATGTTACCATCGACAGAAACGACGATCTCGTTCGTGTCCTGGCTGCCGAACACCAGGAAGTCGTTGCCGTTGGTCGTGACATCATAGGATATCAGCGGCGCACCGGAGAGCGACTGGGCACCACTTGGGGCGCCGTCCGACGTAAAGCGCATCTCGAAAGTAAGCGCGCTGGATGGGAAGTCTGTGACATTGGCGACGCTTGCATATTCGTAGTCGTTGCTGCTGCTTTCGTTAAGCGTCAAAGACCCGCCGAAGTCCGTACCCGAAATCGTGATGTCCGTCGGCGCTGAATTTTCAACCAGATCGTTGACATTGACCGTAATGACCTCGGAGTAGGTGTTGCCGCCGGCATCCGTCGTTTCGATGGTAATGTCATGGCTCTGGTCGGTCTCGAAGTCGATGGTTGCCCCAGCCGCCACGCGTACCTCGTTGCCGACGATCTCGAAAAAGCCCGAAGGATCGTTGGTGATGGCGTAGGTGTGACTGTCGCCGGCATCCGCATCGACTGTGGAAAGTGTCGCAACCGTTGTCCCGGCAACCGCATCCTCATCGACCGACCCTCCGGTCAGCGTGATATCGGTCGGGTCTTCATCGATCAGATCATTGACCGTGAGGGTAATGACTTCCGAATAGGTGTTGCCGCCGGCATCCGTCACTTCAACCGTGATATCGTGGGTCTGGTCGGTCTCGAAGTCGATGGTGGCGCCGGCTGCGACACGGACTTGGTTGCCGACGATCTCGAAGAAGCCTGATGGATCATTAGTGACGGCATAGGTGTGACTGTCGCCGGCGTCCGCATCGACCGTGGACAGGGTTGCGACCACGGTGCCCTGAGCGGCGTTCTCGTCGACCGCGCCGCCGGTGAGCGTAATATCGGTCGGATCCTCGTCAATCAGGTCGTTGACTGTGAGTGTAATGACTTCCGAATAAGTATTACCGCCGGCATCCGTCACTTCAACCGTAATGTCGTGGGTCTGGTCGGTCTCGAAGTCGATGGTCGCGCCAGCTGCGACACGGACCTCATTACCGACGATCTCGAAAAATCCGGACGGATCATTGGTGATCGCGTAAGTGTGGCTGTCGCCGGCATCGGCGTCCACAGTCGAGAGTGTCGCGACCGTCGTGCCGGCAGCCGCATTCTCGTCAACCGAACCCCCGGTCAGCGTGATATCGGTCGGATTCTCATCGATCAGGTCATTGACCGTAAGCGTGATGACCTCGGAATAGGTATTGCCACCGGCGTCGGTCGTCTCGACCGTGATGTCATGGGTCTGATCGGTCTCGAAGTCGATTGTGGCACCAGCCGCAACGCGGACCTCGTTGCCGACGATCTCGAAGAAGCTCGAAGGATCATTGGTGATCGCATAAGTGTGGCTGTCGCCGGCGTCTGCATCGACCGTGCTCAGAGTGGCAACGGTTGTTCCAGCAGCGGCGTTCTCGTCGACTGATCCGCCGGTCAGTGTGATGTCGGTCGGATTTTCATCGATCAGATCATTGACCGTGAGGGTAATGACCTCACTATACGTGTTGCCCGCAGCATCGGTCGTCTCGACCGTGATGTCATGGGTCTGATCGGTTTCGAAGTCGATGGTTGCGCCCGCCGCAACCCGGACCTCGTTACCAACGATCTCGAAGAAGCCGGAAGGATCATTGGTGATGGCGTATGTGTGGCTGTCGCCCGCATCCGCATCGACCGTGCTCAGCGTGGCAACGGTTGTTCCCGCACCAGCGTTCTCGTCGACTGATCCGCCGGTCAGCGTAATATCGGTCGGGTCCTCGTCGATCAGATCGTTGACCGTCAGCGTGATGACTTCCGAGTAAGTATTGCCGCCGGCATCTGTGGTCTCGACCGTGATGTCGTGGGACTGATCGGTCTCGAAATCTATGGTTGCGCCGGCTGCGACGCGGACCTGATTACCAACGATCTCGAAGAACCCGGACGGGTCATTGGTGATCGCATAGGTGTGGCTGTCGCCGGCGTCCGCATCGACCGTGCTCAAAGTGGCAACAGTTGTTCCATCTGTGGCGTTCTCGTCAACAGAGCCACCGGTGAGCGTAATATCAGTCGGGTTCTCGTCAATCAGGTCGTTGACCGTGAGCGTGATGACTTCCGAGTAAGTATTGCCGCCGGCATCTGTGGTCTCGACCGTAATGTCGTGGCTCTGATCGGTCTCGAAGTCGATGTTCGCGCCGGCTGCAACCCGGACCTGATTACCGACGATCTCAAAGAAGCCGGATGGATCATTGGTGATTGCATAGGTGTGGCTGTCGCCGGCATCCGCGTCGACTGTGCTCAGAGTGGCGACGGTTGTTCCAGCGGCAGCGTTCTCGTCAACAGAGCCGCCGGTAAGCGTGATATCGGTTGGGTTTTCATCGATCAGGTCGTTGACCGTGAGCGTGATGACTTCCGAGTAAGTATTACCAGCCGAATCTGTGGTCTCGACCGTGATGTCATGGCTCTGATCTGTCTCGAAATCGATATTGGCGCCAGCGGCGACCCGTACTTCGTTGCCGACGATTTCGAAGAAGCCCGAGGGATCATTGGTGATTGCGTAGGTATGGCTGTCGCCGGCATCGGCGTCCACAGTCGAGAGTGTCGCGACCGTCGTTCCGGCAGCCGCGTTCTCGTCAACAGAGCCGCCGGTCAGCGTGATGTCAGTCGGATTCTCGTCGATCAGGTCATTGACCGTAAGCGTGATGACCTCTGAATAGGTGTTGCCGCCGGCGTCGGTCGTCTCGACCGTAATGTTATGGGACTGATCAGTCTCAAAGTCGATGGTTGCGCCCGCCGCAACCCGAACTTCGTTGCCGACGATCTCGAAGAAGCCGGATGGATCATTGGTGATCGCATAAGTGTGGCTGTCGCCCGCATCCGCATCGACCGTGCTCAGTGTGGCAACGGTTGTTCCTGCAGCGGCGTTCTCGTCAACAGAGCCACCGGTCAGCGTGATGTCGGTCGGGTTCTCGTCAATCAGGTCGTTGACCGTGAGCGTGATGACTTCCGAGTAAGTATTGCCGCCGGCATCTGTGGTCTCGACCGTGATGTCATGGCTCTGATCGGTCTCAAAGTCGATGGTTGCACCGGCAGCAACCCGTACCTCGTTGCCGACAATCTCGAAGAAGCCGGATGGATCATTGGTGATCGCGTATGTGTGGCTGTCGCCCGCATCCGCATCGACTGTGCTCAGCGTGGCAACGGTTGTTCCAGCGGCGGCGTTCTCGTCAACAGAGCCCCCGGTCAGTGTAATATCGGTCGGATTCTCGTCAATCAGGTCGTTGACTGTGAGTGTAATGACCTCCGAGTAAGTATTGCCACCGGCATCGGTCGTCTCGACCGTGATGTCATGGCTCTGATCGGTCTCGAAGTCGATTGTGGCACCAGCCGCAACGCGGACTTCGTTCCCGACGATCTCGAAGAAGCCCGAAGGATCATTAGTGATCGCATAAGTGTGGCTATCGCCCGCATCCGCGTCGACTGTGCTCAGAGTGGCAACGGTTGTTCCTGCAGCGGCGTTCTCGTCAACAGAGCCGCCGGTCAGTGTAATATCGGTCGGATTTTCATCGATCAGGTCGTTGACCGTGAGCGTAACAACCTCACTATACGTGTTGCCCGCAGCATCGGTCGTCTCAACGGTGATATCGTGTGTCTGATCGGTCTCGAAGTCGATTGTGGCGCCGGTCGCAACCCGCACCTCGTTGCCGACAATCTCGAAGAAGCCGGACGGATCATTGGTGATCGCATAGGAATGGCTATCGCCCGCGTCGGCATCGACTGAGGAAAGGGTCGCCACTGTTGTGCCGGCCGAAGCGTTCTCATCCACAGAATCGCCGGTCAGTGTAATATCGGTCGGGTCCTCGTCGATCAGATCATTGACCGTAAGCGTGATAACCTCGGAGTAGGTATTGCCACCGGCATCTGTGGTCTCAACCGTAATGTCGTGCGTCTGGTCGGTCTCGAAATCGATGTTCGCCCCGGCGGCGACCCGGACCTGATTACCGATGATCTCAAAGAAGCCCGAGGGATCGTTGGTGATTGCATAGGTGTGGCTGTCGCCCGCATCGGCATCGACCGTGCTCAGTGTCGCAACCGTCGTGCCTGCGACCGCATTCTCATCGACCGCGCCACCGCCAACAGTAATATCGGTGGGGTTCTCGTCAATCAGGTCGTTGACTGTAAGCGTGATGACCTCCGAGTAAGTATTGCCGCCGGCATCGGTGGTTTCGACCGTAATGTCATGGCTCTGATCGGTCTCAAAGTCGATGGTTGCGCCCGCCGCAACCCGGACCTCATTGCCGACAATCTCGAAGAAGCCGGATGGATCATTGGTGATCGCATATGTGTGGCTGTCGCCCGCATCCGCATCGACCGTGCTCAGCGTGGCAACAGTTGTTCCAGCTGTGGCGTTCTCGTCAACAGAGCCGCCGGTCAGCGTGATATCGGTCGGGTCCTCGTCGATCAGGTCGTTGACTGTGAGTGTAATGACCTCTGAATAGGTATTGCCGCCGGCATCGGTCGTCTCAACGGTGATATCGTGTGTCTGATCGGTCTCGAAGTCGATTGTGGCGCCGGTCGCAACCCGCACCTCGTTGCCAACGATCTCGAAGAACCCCGAGGGATCATTGGTGATTGCATAGGTGTGGCTGTCACCAGCGTCGGCATCGACTGAGGAAAGGGTCGCCACTGTTGTGCCGGCCGAAGCGTTCTCGTCAACAGAGCCGCCGGTCAGCGTGATATCGGTCGGGTCCTCGTCGATCAGGTCGTTGACTGTGAGTGTAATGACCTCCGAATAGGTATTGCCGCCGGCATCGGTCGTCTCAACGGTGATATCGTGTGTCTGATCGGTCTCGAAGTCGATTGTGGCGCCGGTCGCAACCCGCACCTCGTTGCCAACGATCTCGAAGAACCCCGAGGGATCATTGGTGATTGCATAGGTGTGGCTGTCACCAGCGTCGGCATCGACTGAGGAAAGGGTCGCCACTGTTGTGCCGGCCGAAGCGTTCTCATCCACAGAACCGCCGGTCAGTGTAATATCGGTCGGGTCCTCGTCGATCAGGTCGTTGACCGTAAGCGTGATGACCTCTGAATAGGTGTTGCCGCCGGCGTCGGTCGTCTCGACCGTAATGTCGTGGGACTGATCAGTCTCAAAGTCGATGGTTGCGCCCGCTGCAACCCGCACCTCATTACCTACAATCTCGAAGAAGCCGGAAGGATCATTGGTGATGGCGTATGTGTGGCTATCGCCGGCATCGGCGTCCACAGTCGAGAGTGTCGCGACCGTCGTGCCGGCAGCCGCATTCTCGTCCACCGAACCGCCTGTGAGAGTAATATCTGTGGGATTCTCATCGATCAGGTCGTTGACCGTCAGCGTGACGACTTCCGAGTAGGTGTTTCCAGCAGAATCGGTGGTCTCAACCGTGATGTCATGTGTCTGATCGGTCTCGAAGTCGATGGTTGCGCCGGCAGCGACGCGAACCTGGTTACCGACGATCTCGAAAAAGCCGGACGGATCATTGGTGATGGCGTAGGTATGGCTGTCGCTCGCATCCGCGTCGACCGTGCTCAGCGTGGCAACGGTCGTGCCCGCGGCAGCGTTTTCGTCAACAGAGCCGCCGGTCAGCGTGATATTGGTTGGGTTTTCATCGATCAGATCATTGACCGTAAGCGTGATGACTTCCGAGTAGGTGTTTCCAGCAGAATCGGTGGTCTCAACCGTAATGTCGTGCGTCTGGTCGGTCTCGAAGTCGATGTTCGCCCCGGCGGCGACCCGGACCTGATTACCGACAATCTCGAAGAAGCCGGATGGATCATTGGTGATTGCGTAGGTATGGCTGTCGCCGGCGTCCGCATCAACCGTGGAAAGGGTTGCGACCACGGTGCCTTGAGCGGCGTTCTCGTCCACCGAACCGCCTGTGAGGGTAATATCTGTGGGATTCTCATCGATCAGATCATTGACCGTGAGGGTGATCACCTCTGAATATGTATTGCCACCGGCATCTGTGGTCTCGACCGTGATGTCATGGCTCTGATCGGTCTCGAAGTCGATTGTGGCACCAGCCGCAACCCGCACTTCGTTACCGACGATCTCGAAGA
>Ga0315338_1001508_pt1 | contig 28790 bp, 24 predicted proteins | sample ASW8metaG_FD_204518 | JGI IMG/M metagenome (GOLD analysis project Ga0315338, IMG submission 204518) | Ammonia-oxidizing marine archaeal communities from Monterey Bay, California, United States - ASW #8 | ecosystem: Environmental > Aquatic > Marine > Coastal | place: USA: California | collected... | reverse complement strand
GCTCTCGTCCTTGATCCCGAGATGCTCCTGGGGATCGACCTGGGAGTCCTGCCCCTGCAATGTCATGTAAGCCCAGGCATGGAGCTTCCGGTTGAAGTAGCCGCCGACTGGATCGAGTTCCCCGGTGATGGATACCCAGTTCTTCACGGATGGTACCTGGCTGCCGTAAGACTCTTCGGAAGGTAGGAAGAGTCCGTTCGGATCGGCAGTGGCCATCCACCGGCTTGGAATCAAGCCACTGATTTTTGTACTCACGCTGCGAATGAATTGCACGGGTGAGGCCATGTAGACGACGTTTTCGAACTGGACGCCATGTGTTGCCGGTTGGAGCCCATGGGAAGGGAAACGGGCCGCCGCGTGCACCGCCTCGTAGGTATGAAAACATCCTAGGCTATGGCAGATGATATTGAGCTTTTGTCGCTTCGGGCGGACCCCCGCTTGGATTCCATCGAGGACCATCTGTTTGACCTGGGCGAGATAGGCTTCGCGGATGGCGGTGCGTGCAGACTGGCTCAGAACAGGCCAGACCACATCAGCAGCAAACTCAGCGAACACGTCGGTGAGTGCGTTGCCGACAAGACTCTCCTGCACAAATCCCGTCATCTGCTTGAGCTTGTCGGCGAGGCCTGTCTTCTCGGCGAACCAATCATTGATGGCGTCGTAGAAGAGCTGATAGATGGCGAATTCGCTCGCATCTTCACCAAGCAGTTCTTCGATCCGTGCAACGAGTTTGCGGTAGTCTCCCGGGCGCGCATTCCCGACACCGTGCACAAGAAGAACAGCTCGCTTCCCCGGCCACTTTTTACTTTGGGGTTCAAATGTCATCGCTGCGCAGTGTATCAAGCAGTCGAGTAAGCGGGGAAGGAAGGAATGGAGGTCAAATGCGATTCACGCCGAAGCCCCCTCCGGCCACCAGACGGAGAGGGCTCTTTCCAAGAAACCCAGGGGGGAGGCTTCCGGGATGCGGGGCCGACCGCGCTCAGACGGTCGGCGCTGGGAACGCGGTTCGACTACTTCTTTGTTTTGTTGTCGGAGTCCTTGGTTTTGCCTGGGCCACTCGTCCAACCAGCACGACCCGGGGCGTAGGTCGAGAAGTGATCGAGATTTGTGACCAGCTGCTTCGTATCCGGATCGAAGGTGCCCCCGATGTTGTCCCAACGCTCTTGCTTCTGATTCCACCAGAAAAGCGCGACGTTTTCTCCGAGCCCAGAAGCGATTCTGAGGTCGACGGTCAGGACAACCGGTTTGTCAAAGGTCATCCCGTGAGGTGTGAGATGGACCTGAATGGTCCCGTCGTCAGGGATCTCCACCTTGAACTGGACGTCCCCTTCGACCGAGTTGGCTGGAACATCGACCCGGAAGGGTCCGCGCTCGATAGTGCCTCCGAGGGTGCCATCAATTACTTTGGTTGTCGTGCCGGTTTCGAATGTGCCGAGATAGGGAATTTCGGGGACGTAGCGGCCGTCGTCGGCAGGGGTCAGATCCGGGGATTCGATCGCCACGGGACTTTCAATCTCTTCTGGGAGCGGCTCCAGGTACGGTGGACGTTCGGGCTGGCCCTTGCCAGGTACGGGTGCCGGCTGCGTAGAGAATTCGTCGACCTGTTCGAGAGTGGTCGTCTGAAGATCGGGCCCGGTGGCAGACTCCTGCTCCGAGCAAGAGAACAACACTATCGCGGCCGTTCCGGCCAGGGCTGGAAGGACGCGTGTGAGGGTGCACTTTCCCCATCCTCGAATCATGTTTCTTGGCCTCATGCCTGCGTCCCTTCCCGTCTTGGTGATCCATGTCTTCTCCGCAATTGAACTTCAAAGCTTCGTGCCGAATCAGTCAAAACGTTGTTATGCAGACATATCGGACAATCGGCTTGGAGAGAAAGTGGGTGGTTTGCCCGAAGTGTGGCGAACCGGGTGGCACGCGGTGGACGCAAAGCTAGCTCTGTCAGACCTTTGGGGAGTTGGTTGGAACCCGCCGATTCTGAGGGAGATTTGCGCGGAATTGGGGCGAGACCGCCAACGGTCGAAAGCAGGAGAACTCGATGTGGGCCGATGGGCTGGCGAAATGTCGCGTAATGGGAGTCGAGTCGGGACTTATGCAGGCTTTCTCCCGGAATACCACTCAGGGAGAACCCGTCTGTTGCGAGGATCCTCTCTCTAGGGGGGAATGTGGGCTAGTTTTGGGAAGAGGATCGACGTGGTGCGCTACCCCAGCGCGAGAGTGCCCGCTCCAACTCGACTCTCTTGACGGGCTTGGGGATGTAGTCGTCCATGCCAGCATCGAGGCACTTGGCCTGGTCACCTCGCATGGTGTTGGCGGTCATTGCGACGATGGGGATTCGGCGGGCACTTTCGGACGGTGTAGTCTCGGCTGCCTCCCAGGAGCGGATCCGGCTGGTCGCCTTGAACCCATCCATCTTTGGCATCTGACAGTCCATAAAGAGGATGTCGTAGTGCGATCGTTTTGCCATTTCCACGGCGGCCCGTCCGTCTTTCGCGATCGTAACGTCACACCCCAGATTTTCGAGCATCCGGGTTGCGACTTTCTGATTCACGACGTTGTCTTCGGCGACGAGAATCTGAAGGTGCTCGGTTGGTTTCTCAGTCCGGAGCAGTCCCGAGTCGCCTTCGAGCAACGATTCCAAACCGTCACGAAGTGTCCTCGCCATAATCGGATTGCGCAGGACTATGTCAGCCGGTGACGCGTCTTTCTTCCCGTTGTCGGTCAACCCGGGCGGAACGAGCATGATGATTTTCGTGTCGCGGAGAGTTGGGTCCCCCTGGACTTTCTCCGCGAAGTTCACGGCGTCGACCGGAGATGGTTCTGAGTCCAGCAGGAGAAACTCGATCGGAACCCCTACGGAGGCATGTTGCTGAAGGGACTTGCGTGCTTCCGAGACTCCCTCCGCTTCTTCCACGACGCAATGCCAGGACAGGAGAAAGGCACGTAGCATTTCACGGGCGGACGGTTTCGAGTCCACAACCATGACGTGCTTTCCAGCCAGGCCAATCGCCACTCGTTTCTTGTCGTCGCCGGCTTGTTTCGCTAGCCAAGCAGTGAAGCTGAATTTCGATCCCTGGCCTGCTTCACTCTCGAGCGCGACCTCTCCGCCCATCGATTCGGAAATCTGCTTGACGATGGCGAGGCCCATTCCTGTGCCGCCGACCGCTCGAGTCGTCGATGTGTCGACTCGGGAGAACGTTTGAAACAACTCTTTTTGGGCTGCCGTCGGTATCCCGATTCCTGAATCGGATACTGTGAAAAGAATGCACAGATCCGTTTCCCTTTCGAACTGCAATTCAGCTCGGATGACGAGCTCGCCACGCGTAGTGAACTTGATTGCGTTTTCGGCCAGGTGGTTCAGTGCCTGCTTCAGGCGCCACGGGTCTCCGCAAACTCGTCCGTCTACTGTAGGGTGGAGGTAGCAGACGAAAGACAGGCCTTTCTTGTCGACGCGCCGAACCAACCCATCCGCCAGGTCTTCCATCATGGTTTCAAGGTCGAACTCGACGTTCTCGAGTTGGAGCTTTCCGGCGCTGTTTCGGGAGAAGTCGAGGATGTCGTTGACTATCCCGAGCAGCGTCCCGGCAGAGCCCTGTGCAGTCTCAGCGAACTCGCGCTGTTCGTTGGTGAGCTCCGTTTCGAGCAGTAGTTCCGTCATTCCCACGATACCGTTCAACGGTGTGCGAATCTCGTGGCTCATGTTGGCGAGAAACTCACGCTTCGCGCCGAGAGCGACGCGGGCCTCGTGGCGCGTCTTCTCCAACTCGCTGGTCAACTCGAGGATTCTCTCCTCGAGATCGCGAGATCGCGGCGCGGGTCGTCCGTCGTGATCAGGGGGCATCATGTTTCAGCCCGGCGCGTGCTTGTCGCGAGGCCCGCGTAGAGATATGGCACCGTCAAGGAATTGGCCCCCGAGGTCTGAGACTGCAAACTGCATTGTTGTTGTGCCCGCAGATTGACCTTACTGGAAACAGACAATCAGGCAGAGCGCACCTTTGGTGCAATTCCGGTGCAATTTACGGGGATTTGGTTGGACGAATGAGGGAGTGCAAACGGGGCGCGGTCCAGGTCACGAGTTCGTGCCAGGTCGTCGGGCGACCGGCAAGTCCGGGACGGTCGAGCTCTTGTTCGACCTTATTGAGCAGGTCCGCCAGCTCCTCATCGACGAGCGGGTTTCGCGGGATCTTGGTCGTCTCGCGAAGAAAGTCGATGGCTTGGAAGAGCTCCAAATCGAAAGAGCCGCTGTCCGACAAGACGAGGCCGATGCTATCAAGCGCGTCAGCAAGTCCCTTTGTGTCCCCGATCTCCAAGAAAAGCCGGGTCGACTCGAGGTACGCAGTAGCAGACTTTCGGAACGCCTTGCGCTTGCGTTCGAGGAATCCCCACTGGGTCAGGGCGTAGGCGGATTGCCGGACGTCTTTGAGTTCTGCGACAATCGTGTCGATCTCCCGAATGAAGACCTCCGCGCGGTCGTACTCCTGGAGATGAATCAGAATGCTGCAAAGGTTGTTCAGGGAAACGGCAATTCCCTTCTTGTCAGCCAACTCCCGGCTCAGTCCCAACGCTTCGAGCAACGCGGACTTCGCTTCAAGAAGTCGACCCATTCGTTCGAAGGCCACAGCGAGATTGGTGAGAGCGAGGCCGAGGCGAGGGCGATCGTCCAACTCCCGAAACATGGAAACAGATCCACGGAGACTCTCGAGCGAGCGCTGCGTTTCGCCCTGTTCCAGCTCCACAACCGACAGATTCATCAGCGTCGTCGCGATGGCTGCTCGATCGTCGCTTCCTTCGAGGTTCTTCAACGCACTTCGATAGTGGATCGTGGCTTCGGCATAGTCAGCGAGGTAGCTCGAAAGTACGCCGGCGGTGAGTTCAACTCGCGTGCGCGGCCGGGAAACCTGCGAGCCGGCTGCGTCAAGAAGACGGATACAGTGGTCTCTACCCTCGGACCAGAGGCCTCGAACGATCCAGAACCTGCCTAGAGCGGCGAGAAGGGTGAGGCCAGTCTCCGTGAGCTCGGGTTGGGATGTCGCGAGATCGAGGGCCTCGCGGTAGCTGGATAGATCGCGGTCGATCTCGTCGAATACACCAACTTGGGTGGGCCCGGCAGGATCCGTCTCGAACGCAATAGCGCGTTCGGCGAAGTACTTGACGAACCGCAGCTGGTCCGCGGATCGGATCAGGGCGTGGGCTCGGCGGGCCGCAAAAAGGCGAACGGTTTCGAGCATTCGGTATCGCGATCTGCCCTCACTGTCAGTTTCCACTTCGAGGAGGGATTTGGCCCCGAGCTCCTCACAGAGGTTGCGTGACCTTTCGCTGTCGAGGGGTGGCAGAACAGCCCGAGCTGTTTCTTCGTTGAAACGCCCGGGGAAAATAGCGAGGCGAATCAAATAGGATCGGCTTTCCTCGCGAAGCAGCTCGTGGCTCCACTCGATCATCGTTTGGGTGGAGGCATGATGAGGTGCCATTCCAAGCGGAACTGTGCCCGCGCAGTCGATCAGCTCGAAGACATGCTTCTCCAGCTGCGACAAGGACAACGTCTGCAGCGAGGCGACCGCGAGCTCGATCGCCAGCGGGCTACCTTCGAGCTTTCGACAGAGGCTTGCGATCTGGACAAGCGCATCTTCCTCAAGATGGAGGTTTGGCGAAAAGGCCTTCGCTCGATCGAGAAACAGCCGTACTGCATCGGAATCCGTGAGGCAGGCAAGGGACCCGTCGTCGGACGGAATCTCGAACGGACCAACTCGGTACAAATGCTCGCCACCGACGTTAAGACGTTCGCGACTCGTTGCCAAAACGGTGAGTTGCTCGCAGCGTCGAAGAAGGTCGTAAGCAGTCTGTCGAGAGGATTCAAGAACATGCTCGCAATTGTCGAGGACGAGAAGCGTCGGTTGCCCAGATAGAAACAGAGCAAGCGAATCCTTCAGAGGTTGTCCTGCACTTTCGGAAACATGAACTGTTCCCGCGATGATCTGGCATACATCAGCCTCCCGACCGACCGTGGCAAGTTCCACGATCCAAACCCCGCCAGGATATTCAGCAAGATGCGCCCGAGCGAACTCGGTGGCAAGCCTGGTTTTTCCGGTACCTCCGGCACCAGTGAGAGTAATCAGCGCGGCCCCGTCGACGAGGTTCTTCAGCCCCGAGAGTTCCGCGCTTCGTCCGACGAAAGAGGTTAGGTTTCGACGCAGATTGGTCGGTGGGCGGATGGGGGAAGCAGTGCTCTGCGATGCGGACGTCGTTTGCCGTCCAAACTCGATCTCCTTGGGAGTAGGAAAAACTCTCAACTCGGTAGGATCTATAGCCAATGCTCCCGCGATCAGCCGAAGGGTCGAGGGGCGAGGGACAACGACACCCGCCTCGAGGTTGGCAATGGTTCGCTTGGCCAAGCCCGCGCGTCGAGCTAACTCTTCCTGACTGTAGGAACGCGCCCGTCGGAATCCCCGGAGGGCATCCCGATTGAAGGTCGGGCCGGGGGCGCCCCTGCTCAATTCGGTCTTTCTCGATCTCGTCATCCTGAATCCAAGCTGCCTTCAAAAATGCGATTCGTCCGACTCGTAGGCGTTCGATCGATTGGTGCTAGTTTGCCCCGGCCGGCAAGGGTCGGCTCGGCAATCTGACTCGAGGTGGGAAGTCAGAAATCACGGTGCCCGATGCTGTTGCGACAAGGTTAGTAGATTCGGAGCTTGGTGTCGAGCGGCCCGCTTCTGAATTAGAGCGAGCACTCGTCTGGGAAGTCCCGTACGCTCGAATCAAACCCAGCCCAAGCGAATCCAAATCCTTGGATCTGCCAGAGGAAAACGATGAAGACTGCGCGCAGAGCTGATATTCGAGAGTTGATAAGGGGCCACCGCCCGAGCGATCCACTGGAGGAGAGACATCTCGTTAGTTTGGAGGCGCTCCTCGAGATCGCTGACCACGATCCATTCGATCGTGTTTCTTTTGTGCCCGGACACATCACGGCGAGTGCTTTCGTGGTATCTCCCGATCGACTCGAGCTACTCATGATCTACCATGGGAAACTCCATCGTTGGCTTCAACCGGGGGGACATGTCGAAGTCGACGATCCGACGGTCGAGGCGGCCGCGATTCGTGAAGTTCGAGAAGAGACCGGACTGGTTTTGACGGGCCCGGGGACCCTGTTTGATATCGATGTGCATTCGATCCCTGCGCGAAAAGGCGATCCAGCCCACCGACACTACGATATCCGGTATTCGTTCGAGGCGCCTGTGGCGGGCGCGGTCATGGCGGGGGACGACGCGGTCGATGTCCGCTGGGTACGCCTGGCCGATGTCCCCGAACTTGCGTCGGATGCGAGTGTGCTCAGGCCGCTCCGCAAGATCCTCGGACAGGGACAAAGAAGGAGATGAACAAGAACGCGACCGCCAGAAGACGGTCGCGCGGGACGGTGCTCGGATTGGGTCGGAAGCCTACTTCGAGGGCTTGTCGATAGGAGCCCCGATCAGGTTGCCGTACTCGGTCCAGCTTCCATCGTAGTTGCGAACGTTCTCGTAGCCGAGAAGGTACTTGAGAGCGAACCAGGTGTGGCTCGACCGTTCGCCAATCCGGCAGTATGCGATGGTTGGCTTTCCTCGATCGAGGCTTTGCTGTTCCGTGTAAATAGCCTCCAGCTCAACCCTCGGTTTGAAAGTGCCGTCCGCAGCTACGGCGGTTGCCCAAGGGACGTTGCGCGCACCGGGTATATGACCGCCGCGTTGCGCAGTTTCACTCATCCCGGGAGGCGCGATGACCTTACCGGTGAATTCGTCAACACTCCGTACGTCGACGAGGTTATGAGAACTGCTTTGTGAAGCGGAGAGAACGTCCGGGAGCATGGCTCGCAGGTCCATCTGCTCGGAGGTGACGGTGTAACTGCTCGGCGTCACCACCGTTTCGTCGACCGTAAGATCCTTGTCGTCTTCGTTGAGCCACTTGACCCGGCCACCATTCATGAGTCGGACGTCATCATGTCCGTACATTTTGAAGATCCAAAAAGCGAACGCAGCGAACCAGTTGTTGTTGTCGCCATAGAGAACGACAGTGTCGCCGTTGCTCACGCCGGACTCTTGCATGAGGGCTTCGAACTCTTCCCTTGAGAGTATGTCGCGACGAACTGTGTTATTGAGTTGGGTTTGCCAATCGAACCCAACCGCATCTGGAATGTGTCCTGCTTCGTAGGACTTCGAGTCGACATCGACTTCGATGAGCTTGATTCCAGGCCGTCCCAGGTTGCGACTGACCCAATCAGTTGTGACCAAGACCTCAGGGTGTGCGTATTCGGACATCTGCGACCTCCCTCCGAGACTGTCCTAGGGTTCAAGCCCCTGGCCTAGCTCCGGAATGTGTTTGACCAAGTTGGTCGTGTACTTGAACACATCGTCACAAAAAATCATGACTCCGCGTCCGCTTCCCCCCCGGGATACAAACTGACTGGCTCCCTCGAATATCAGACCCGACGATGGTCCGCCCCGCAAACCATCCTGCCGCAAAAGTTCGACGGAGCGCGTGTAGGCCCGTTCGAAGTCGATTTCCATGATCTCGTCGATGAGGCTCGCATCGAACAGCTTGGTTGCATCGAGCTGACTGACATTACGGAGTCCAGGGACATCGTGGCCGGGCGAGGGCTGAACCGCGATGACCTTGATTTCAGGATTCTTCTCCTTGAGGAACCGTCCCGTTCCCGTGACAGTGCCACAAGTTCCGAGGGACGTGAACAAGTGAGTGATCTTGCCTTCGGTCTGACGCCAGATTTCCGGTCCAGTCGACTGAATGTGCGCTTCGATGTTCTTGAGATTCTCGTATTGATTCGGCATTACGTAGCGAGTCTTCTGGGCTTTGGCGTGAGAACGAGCCAGATTGATCGACCCGTCGCCGAGGCCGGGCGCAGGGCAGAGGTCATCATTGATGACATCCAGTTCTGCACCGGCCATCTTGAGGAGGATCTTCTTTTCTGCGGGAACCTTGTTCGGGACTACCGCGCGGAGATGGTGCCCTCGTACGCTGGCCATGGCCGCGAGGCTAAAACCGGTGTTTCCCGAGGTCGGTTCGACCATCCCCCGGCCATCCCCGATCTCGCCCCGATTTTCGAGGTCCTGAATCATCTGCCAGGCGGCGCGGTCCTTGACCGAACCGAAAGGATTCATCCACTCGAGCTTGGCGTAGAGCTGAAAGTCGCACTCTGCTGGAAGCGAGTTCCTCACCCGGACGAGCGGAGTTGGATTGTCCTCGTCTGGCATCATTTCGAAGATGTTCTCGTAGACGCGGACATCGTGTCGGGCCATGTCGGGAGGAACCTCTCTTCCGGGCGGGTGGGGACTGCTCGATTCTGACCCCAGACTGCCGAACTTCCGTCGGGACTGTCAAGTATGTGAAGGTGCTGACAAATCCACGCGCGAAGAACACGGGACGGGATGCTTCGTTTGGGTGGGCAATTCTAGAAGCGTTCGATCACAGTCATCCCGCTGCGCTCGAACTGATCCATTTTCGGCAGAAGTTCGACCACGTCGGCCAGAGATGCTCTCCGGCCGATGAGGCGACTTGGGTCGAGGCGCCCTGAGTCGATCATCGCGAAGATTTCCGGGTAGGCGTGTGCCTGAATGCCATGACTACCTCGGATTTCGAGTTCCTCGGCGATGACCCGATCCATCGGGACCGCGGGAGCCGAATCGGTACCGATCATGAGTCCTACCTGGATGTGTCGTCCCCTCTTCCGCAAACAACCGATGGAGTGCAGACTTGTCTCCCGCGACCCGAACGCGTCGATCGAGACATGAACTCCTCCGTCCGTACACTCGCGGATTTGGCCGATGACGTCGGAACCCTCGTGAGCACAGAGAAGATGTTCGGCGCCCAGGTCTCGAGCCAGCTCGAGCGCGTCCTCTCGAAGATCGACGGCGATGATACGGGCGCCGATGGCATGAGCGATGGCAACGGCCGAGAGGCCGACGCCTCCACAGCCGTGCACCGCGACCCATTCGTCCTCCGACAACCGTCCCTGTGCGACGACGGCGCGAAACGCAGTTACGAGCCGGCAACCGAGGCTGGCGGCGGTAGGGAAGTCCATCGAGTCGGGCAGTCTGACGAGATTCTCGTCGGCATGACGGAGGCTGACTCGTTCGGCGAACGAACCCCAATGGGTGAAGCCAGGTTGAAACTGATGATCGCAAACCTGTTGGTTGCCACTCTCACACTCGCGGCAGTTTCCGCACCCGGAGACGAACGGAACCGTCACGCGATCGCCTCGTTTCCATCGTTTGACGAGCGAACCTGTCTCTTCGACGAGCCCAGCGAGTTCGTGACCGGGCACATGAGGTAGCCGGATGTCCGGGTCATGCCCGCGCCAACCGTGCCAGTCGCTCAGGCACAGTCCGGTCGCTCGGACGGCAACGACCACACCATCTGCTTCGGGGATGGGGTCAGGGAGATCGACGACTTCGAGTGGGCCGGAGAACTCCGAGTAAGTGACGGCTTTCATGTTGGGATGCTAGCGGGGAAGGGCCGCATTGCCAACTCGAGTCTGGCAAGAGCAGGTTCCTCCAGGGTGAACGTGGGAACGCCTGGGCAGGGACCAGATCCAGTTGCCCTATCGGTAAACGCTCTTGATCCGTCCCCAGGTGTACTTGGTTGTCGGAGTCGGCGCGCACGGGTTGGGATCGCAACTTACATCGTCGCCCTGATACGATCCGTCAGAAGACTCACACGCGTCTCGAGAGGTTACGACGCAACCGTCGTTCTCGAAGCAGCAGGCGCCTAGCGGAACACAAGGGTTGGGATCGCAGACGGTGTCTTCTCCCTGGAACACACCATTCGCATCGAGACAGTCCACTTCGACCAGGATCTGACATTCGATTCCGATACAGCAGGCTCCCGGCTTGGTGCACGGGTCGGGATTACAGTCGGTGCCATCGCCCTGGTAGTTACTTCCTTCATCGATGCACTCCTGCTGAGTCAGGATCCGGCAAACTCCGTCATCACCGCAACAGGCGCCAACCTCTTCCCCCGAGCCTGATGCAACCAATGGGGTGCCTGCGGCAAGGGCCAGACAGAGACTTCCAGAGAGTAACCAGATCAGCTTTGGCATCGGACTCAAACCTCCTCCGAGTCGCGCTTGTGCACTCCTCGGGAACATCGGGATTGGGCTTTACGGCTCTGTTTGTGTTTTCGGCCACGGGGATCCGTCGGCGGAGTGTTTTTCGACATTCTGTGGCGTTGCGGGCCGGCTTGGCGTTTGTTTCGGGGCTTGGGAGCCTGCGGAGGAGGCGGGATCAACAACCTAGGGGGCAGGGTCACCGTCGGAAAAATCTGCCTAGAGAAGAACCTGCTTGTCCTGACGCCAGGCGAGGCGCTTCCGTTGAAAGATGACGATCGCAGGGATGATCGAAACGGTCACGATGGCGAGAAATCCCAATGTCATGCCGAGAGTGCCGAAAAATCTTCCGAGGATGAAGAGCCCGATGGTGGCTGCGAGACCTTCGATGACGGAAAGGTGGAGGTACGGTTCCTCTTTGTGGGCGCGAAGGTAGGCTCCCAGGGCATAACGCAGCTGAAGAATGAAAGCGGCGGCGAGGAGTGCGCCGGCTTCGAGGGGTGGGAGGAAGCGGGTGGCCAGAGTTGCCTCTGATCGGGACAGCGTGTAGAGAATGAGCCAGATACTGAGGGCTCCGATCCCTGCAGCCAACATTGATGAGGTCGCCACTCGTCGGAACAGTTGGTCGAGATCAGTAAACTCGCGTCGTGCGGCGTGCTGAGCCAGCTGGGGGATTTTCGTCGAGAGTAAAGCGTATGAGACGGAAGTGAGCACGTTGACCAGGGCGAGTGTCATTCCCATTTGACCAGCGGCCTCCGCGCTCTGAAAGGCAAAGACAATCGGGGTGAAGAGAGCGAAAAGTAGGTAACCTCCGATCCAGGTCAGGGCGAACTTCCACTGCAGCGGCCAGATCTCTTCCTTCCAGCGGATTTGATCGGAACTGGTGTCGAACTCGGGTACGGACTCGCTTACGGGCTCGGGTCCGGTGCTTCGAAGCAGAGCGCCGAAGAAGCGGTCATATCTGCGAAGAAGAAAGGTACCGGTCAAGAGAAGCCCGGCAATCCGCCCCCCCGCGATGGCCCAGAGACCTCCTCCCCAAAACATCGTGAACCAGGTGACGGCTCGGCCCGCTACTCCCTGGGCGAGTTGGACTCCATAGACGCGAGTGACCTGGTTGCATCCTTCGAGAATTGAGAGGACAGGCGTGAGCAGCATCGTCGCGCCGGTGAGTAGACAAACCGCCAGCCAGGGCCAGAACCAGTTCACGCTCATGCTGTCGCTCTCCGGCGCGAACGTGCTGAAGTAGGCGACTCCGCCCAGAGAAAGTCCAATGACTGCGATGAAACCTGCGATGGCATACCAACGGAATGAGAAACGAGCCAGGCTTCCGAGTCGGCGCCGCGCCCGATCGTCGCCGACGATCTCACCATTTTCACCGAGGGATAAGTGAGCCCACTCGTGGCTGGCAAACTGCTGAATCAGGGTGCCGAAGCCGAGCTCGAGAAAGGTCTGAAACGTTAGTACGCTGCCGAAGGTGTAGTAGAACCCCTGTAACTCGAGCGAAAAATAGCGCGCAATGAACAAGACCGTGACCGAGCCTGAGATGGCGCTGAAGCCACGTGCGCCGATTGCGTATCCGGTTGCCCGGTCGAGAGAGAACAGAGTTGCGAGGGAGAGGAGGTATCTCATTGATGTCGTGCGCCCACGTCGTTCGAACCGTCGGCCCGAGCGTCTCTGAGCAATCTCTCGGCACGTTCGAAAACGAAATCAGCGTTGTAACGGGTGAGGCAGCGAACATCACCATGCAGGCAGGTGGGCTCCATACACGCGCCGCAGGGAAGATCCGACGAGTTCAGGCAGAGAGATCGATCGCCGAGGGGGCGCGACCAGTCAGATCGACTCGAACCGAAGAGGGCGAGAGTTGGAATGCCAGAAACCCAGGCCATGTGCATCAATCCAGAGTCTTCGGTAAGGACAAAACTCGCTTTTTGCAGGATGGCGAACGCTTCGGCCGCTGTTGTCCTGCCGACGAGGTCGATCATCTCTGGGCCTATCTGCTTGCGGAGCAGGTGCGCTTTGGTGGCCAGTCCCTCGAGCCCCAGAACGAGGAACTGAGTCGGAGATCGCCGTTGGCGAAGCCAGAGGTCTGCGAATTCGGCGTAGTTTTCCAAAGGCCAGTTTCGGGTCGAGTGGAAGCCGGCCGGGTTGAGCACGACCAGATGGGAGCTTCCGTCCCAGCCAGAATCTTCGAGTCGATCCCGCCCCAGCGTGGAGTCGATCAGCGTCAGTCCCGGCACGAGATCCGGGCTCCCCAGGCCAAGTCCGGCGATCGTATCTTTGGTGCGGTCGCCGGCGGAAACGGGTGAGTACCGGTCAAACTCGGACCAGGCGAGGGGGCGAAGTGCGCGGCGAATCGCACGACTGATCTCGTTGTTTTGTAAATCAAGCACGACGTCGTACCTTTGTCCAAGCAAGCGTGGAAGCATGGAAAGGGCGTGGAACGCCTGCCTTTTGAAACTCCGCCCGCCCCCGAGGTCGTACACGGAATCGAAGAGGACGAGAGACTTTGGGATTTCGCTGTTCTCACGAAGAGTAAGGAAATCGAGCCCAGTTTCTGGAAGGAGCTTCCGCAGGCTCTGCAGATACGGAAGTGGGATAACGCTGTCGCCCATCGCGTGAAGACGGATCGCGAGGATTCTCTTCGGTGGATGGCTCGATCGCCACGGTTTTGCGCGATGGGGTGGAGACATAGATTTGGAGTCTAGCGCCTCGCGAACCCCACCGCGAGTCCACGGCCTAAGAGTTGGTCAGTTGCTCGACACGGGCTTCGCTTCGTCGACCTGGATCGCCTCGTCGAAGTTTTCGTCCGCGTTGCAGATCCCGGCGAGTTGGGCTCTTCGACCCTTGTCATCCAAGCTCGGATTGAGCATGGGATAATCTTTTCCCAGATAGGGTTCCGGAGCCCAGCGGTACTCCATGTACTCTGCCGTCCGGTCCGCCACGTGTTTCCCCAGGAGACGGGCGACGACATGGAGGGCGCCGTCGATACCTGCCGAGACTCCGGCTGTTGTTACAACCGCGCCGTTGTCGATGAAGCGTCGACCTCGAGAGATCGTCGCTTTCGGAAACGCTTCAGCCAGTCCGTCGATCGCACCGTACCAGGTAGTAACTTCTTTCCCATCGAGTAGCCCGGCGTCACCGAGGACGAAGGCGCCTGTGCAAACGGACAACGCGATTTCTGCGTCTTTTGCCGTGCTGGTACACCAGCTTAGGAAGGACTCGTCCTTTCGAACGGATCCTACTCCACCACCCGGCAGGACAACGATGTCGGGACGGGGAGCATCATCGATGGAGTGGTTCGGAGTGACCTCGATGAACGATTGGCTTGTGATCGGTTCGCGGGTTTTCGACACGGTATAGACGTGGAAGGCAGGGCTGTCGTCGGTGCTACCAAAACTTGCGGCCGCCTGGAAGACCTCGGCCGGTCCACCCCAATCGAGAATCTCAGCCCCATTCCAGAGGACAATGGCGACGTTGCGCGTGTACTTCTTGCCGCTTACCGGGGCACCTGATGATAAGACCATGAGTCGGGTTCCTTTTCTGTAGAGGGTCTTCTGTGAGGATCTCTTGATTGCTCTTCGCTATCGGGCTGCTCGTCCAGCGCTTCGGCGCGCTTCGATCCTGGTATCTCTGAGGGTCGAACCGAGGTGGCTTCGCCAAAGCCGGCGGAGTTGGCGCCCATCCTGAAAGCCACACTTTCGGGCGATCGATTCGATGGTCAGATCGGGGTTCTCAGCCAGATTCTGTGCAACCTGGAGCTTCACCCGGTGACCGAACGCTTTCAGCGTCGTTCCGGTGGATTCCCGGAAGAGCCGCGTCAAGTGGCGCGGACTGAGCGCGGCGACGTCTGCCAGCTCATCGATCGTCGGGCGAAGCTCTGGATGTTCAATGATGTAGTCCTGGACGCGATGGATGGCCGGATGGATGTGCGAACGGTGCTCCAGGTAGATCGACTGCTGGACCGCGTCTCCGCTTCGGCGGATGTAGACGACCAGCTCTCGCGCCACCTGGGCCGCGATCTTTGGCCCCCAGTCCGTGGAGATGAGGTGGAGAGCCATGTCGATTCCGGAGGCGACGCCTGCGCTCGTAATGACATTTTCGTCTTTGACGAAGAGCCTGTTCTCGTGCACGTCTGCCGAAGGAGACCACTGCCTGAGCCGATCGATCATCTGCCAATGGGTCGTGCACTCTCGTCCTTCGAGGATTCCCGCCTTCGCCAGAGTGAAGGCTCCGGAGCAGACCGAGCAGACCCGAGCTCCACGCTCCACGGCATCGCGCAACCAGTCGACCGGGACGTCCAGGGTATCGAGTCGCCCGGAATCGGTTCCCGGCACAAGAATCCAGTCGTCCGGATCTACCTCGGGGAGGCCCTGCAGGTCGGAGAGCTCGAGACCCTGGGCGGATCGCACGGATGACGTCGAACTGACGTAACTCAATTCGTAGTCTGCGCCATAGCAGTTGGCTTCGTAGATGGCCTGGACCGGACCGCCCAGATCGAGGAGGTGGACCTGGTCGGCCACCAGGACGCGAACCCGACGTCGTCGGCTTTGATAGTTCTCATTCCCGTGGAGGGGATTTTGTCGTCTTTGACCCATAACTGATGATACCCTACCGTACTTGGGTACAGTCAGTTAGGACGAATAGCGGACGTTTTAGGCCATTAGAAGAAGCGCGCCAGTTCGATTTGGACGAAGTCGTCGTGGCGGATACCGTAGAGCGGATCGGTCGTCTCGATGTTGATGAATCCACGGTACTCGAGGGAGATCCGCCAGCGATCTCCGACCCGACGGTTGGCTTCGATGCTACTGAGCGTGGAACCGCTTTCACGATCCACGATCACACCGGCGAGACATTCCGTGCTCTGCACATCGTTGAGGACGAGGCGCGCGCCGCCAAAGAGGTCGTCCTGAAAGGGAGTGGTCGCGGAGTCTCCACGATCATCCAAGTGGATCTCGGCGATCAGCCCGAGGTCAAAAACCGAGCCTCCGACTCCGACGAGGGTGTATTCGAAGCCGCCCACTGCCGCCGTAAAGGTGCGGCTCTGCCCTTTGCTCCCAAAGCCGGCGCGACGGATGGTTTCGAGTTTCCAGAGCCATCCCCCGAGTGTTGCTTGTACTTCGATACCTGTTTGATCGATCAGGGGATAGTAAGGAGCGAGAACCGGGCGCTCCTTCGTTCCACCCAGGCCGAAAATGGGCTCCCGGCTCGTCCCTTGGAAATGGGAAAGACCAAAGTCAAACGCACCGAGGTAGTGCGACCAGCGCGCTGCCCAATCGAGATGCCACTCTTCGTCTGAAGATTCGTAGACTCCGTCCCCCACCGGGAGCTTTCCGAGTCTGCCTTCGCGGCCGGGATAGGTCCGTTCCCGAAAGCCGGTCATGAGCGTCAACTCGACGGTTCCAAACGACGGGAGAAGAGTCAGCTCGACCATGGGTTGGCCGAGCTTGTCTTCGCCATCAGGATTCTCGACCTGGTCGGTCTGCCCGAGGATGTCGACGAGGTGTTGCGATTCGGCCACTCCCCAGAACGTCTGTCGCAATCCGGCTCTGACTTCGAACTTGTTCTCCGAATAGAGAAGAAAAGCCTCCCGCAGGTCGAAGTGAGTTCTCTCTTCATCCCCCTGATCGATGCGGGCGAACGGTGAGATGGTGACGGCGAGTTGGCCGGAGTTCCAATCGTGGTACAGCTCCGGTGCGAGAGCAAACGAGCCGTTCGTATCATGTTTATCTGCGGCGATAGCGTCTTGCGGGAAGAAGCGGCCCTCGGCCGCGACCTGGCCAGTCAACTCCCAAGCGGAAGATGGCGAGGCCAGCGTCGAAACGAGGGCGATCGTAAAGGCGAGCTGGCGAAGTGTCATCGTGCCCGCTTGAGGCTGTTTTTCTCGAAGTCGGCCGTGTCGAGATCAGCGACCTGGAACTCATAGTCTGTCCACTCGAGAACGGTGCTCTTGCCGGTCTGGTGATTTTCGACTGCCATGATCCCGGGACGCCAGAAGTCATCGGCAAAGAACTCGTACTCCGTATAGAGCATCGTCTTGAGAAGCGAGTCCTTACGATCATAGAAATCGATCTTCGCGATCATGAACTCGCTTTGGTCATACCAGACGATCTGCCGGGTGTACCCGGAGCGCTCGTTGACGGGAAAGCGTTCGACGACATAGCAGTCTTTGCCGTCGAGCGCTTCCTCGCGAAGGAACTTGTAGGTGTACTTCTCGATTTCCTGGGACGAGATGTCTTCATAAGCGAATTCCGAACCCATAAAGGGACCGGAGCGGTTGTTCGAAGCGATCCGCTTGACTCGCTTGAGAGCGGGGAGGTAGAGCCACTGATCGTCGTTGCCGGTCTTGTGGCTGTAGGTGAGAAAGGCCGTACCTTTCACATCACGCGGATTCTCGAAGATGACCAGGCTCTTGTCGCCGTCCCCGTCGACTTCCAGCGTCTTGACCCGGAGTTCTCGCGAACTCTCCTGTCCGTGTCGGTCCTGTAGGATCATTTTCATGCTCGCCGTAAAGTTGATGAAGCGGTTGTCCCGGTCATCTGACTCCGTCGCGACCGCGATACCCTTCTCTTCATCCGAGCCGCCCGGCAATTCGAAAGAAAACGCCGTGCCCGCGACCGATGTCAGTAGGATGGCGAATGCCACGCCCTTCGTAGCGAGCCCGATGAAGTGCCTTCCCCGTGTGTTGGCATGGAAGTGGATGCCCTGTCCGTCTTGCATTCTGATTCTCCTTAACAGTTTCTAGGACGCGGTCGACGGTGCAATGGTGGCGTTCGGATGAGAAATGGGTGCTGGCTCGTTCTTTTGATCGAGGCGCAGGAGAATGGCCGGCAGGAGCAGAAAGTCCGCAACCAGGGCCACGATGATGGTGATGACCGTAAACCAGCCCATGTTCGAGTTGAGGGCAAAGGCCGACCGGGTCATGATGGCGAACCCAACGACAAGAACAGCCGAAGTGACGATGAGCGCTTTGCCCACCATGCGAAACGCGTAGTCCACGGCCGCCTCCGCTTCGAGTCCCCGCTCCCGTCGACCCCGCAGGTATTTCGAGAGGAAGTGAATCGTATCGTCGGCCACGATTCCCAAACTCATGGCCATGACGTTGGCTAAGCCGAGATTGACCTCCCGGACCGTCAGCCCCCAGAGCCCAAATGTGAGCAGGGCGGGAATCAGATTGGGAATCAAGCTGACCAAGCCGTAGCGCAGGCTCTTGAGAGCGAAGATCAGGCAGATGGAAATGGCAATGAGGGCGACGAAGGTTCCGACGAGCATGCTCTCGACATTTCGCTTCGAAATGTAGGCGAACATGACGATCGGACCGATTCCGTGACTGAACATCGTGTCCGGGGTGTTGTCCTTGAGCCAGAGTTCCGCATCACCGGCCAGCTCACGCATACGCGCCGCGCTCATGTTCTCGAGGGTGAGCGAGAGCTTAGAGGCCGACTTGTCGATATTGATCTGGTTATTCAGATCGAGCCCGTAGGGCAATGACATCTCGTAGAGCAACAGGTACTGCGCGGCCAGCTCTCGGTTCTCCGGAATACGGAAGTACTCCGGATCGTCGCCGTGCAGGTTCTTGTTGAGCCGCTTCATGATGTGACTGAGACTGGAGACCTGTATGACACCTTCCTGTTCGCGGGCCCAGCTGTCGAACTCATCCAGTTTTTGGAGGTAGGTTGGGTCGCTGATACCTCCGGATGACTCTGTTCCGAGACTGAAGTCGATTTGGTACAGCCCTGTCAGGTTGTCGTTGGCAAAATCGGAGTCGACGCGAAAGTCGACGCTGTCATCGAAGTACTCGATGAACTGATCGTCCAGCTGATTCCGCGGGATGAAGGAACAAATCGCGAGGATGACAGCCATACTGCTCCACATGAGGGGACGATGGTTGCGGAGAACAAAGGCACTGATCGAAGCGACGAGTCGGCTCTCTCCCTCGGCGGCTTTCGGTTTTCTCATCGGTACGATCGCGATAAGTGCAGGAAAGAAAGTGGAGGAATAGAACAGAGCGGCCATCACGCCCATGGCAGAGATATTGCCCAAGTCGCGAAACGGAGGCGAATCGCTGAAGTTCAGACTGAGGAATCCAATCGCGGTGGTAAGGCTCGTGATGATGACGGGCTGAAGGTTGACCCGGAGGCTCTCGACGACGGCATCTCTCTTCGCCATCCCGTTGGCCATGTTGCTCAGTGCACTAACCAGGATGTGGATCGAGTCTGCCACCGCCAGGGTCATGATCATGGTCGGAGCGACCGAGGACGGCGGAGTGAGCCCAATCCCGAGCCAGCCAGCGATTCCCAAGCCGGTGGCGGTGGAAAGAGCGATGACGAGAAGGGTTCCGATTGCGCCGATGATCGACCTCAGGAAAAGGACGGAAGCGAGGATCATGGCAGCAAACATGAGGGGCGTCAGCGTCTTCATGTCCTTCTGCGAGTTTTCCGCGAAGGCATTGTTGAGCATGGCCACGCCGGTCAGATGGATTTTGACATCGTGCTTCTGCTCGAACTCCGCGGCGAGCTCTCTTGCTGCCGCTGCTACCTCGGTTACTTCGAAAGGAGACTCTCCCGGAAGTTCGAGGGTCACGTTGACGCCGGCAACGTCGGCGACGTTCGTGATGAGTCTGTTTCGCAGGGCCGGCTCTTCGAGGGCCACAGCCAGGGCGGCGGCCAGATCGGCATCTGTCGACGAGGCGGGATCCCAGACGAGGTCGTCGACGATGAGGTCATCCTCTTCTGCATAGGAGTGCTGGAAGTTCGTCGGCGAATCAACCCGCCGCGCGAAAGGCAACTGCCAGGCTCGGTCGGTCAGCTCTTTGACGATGGCCAGAGTTTCCTGGGAGAATGCTTCTTCGCTGGCGGGATCGAGGACGAAGAGAACGTTGTCGTTTTTTGCATAGACGTTCTCGAGCTCCTCAAACGCGAGGAGTTGAGGGTTGTCAGGTCCAAAGAAAACCCGGTAGCTGTTGTCGAACCGAAGTTTCGACGCTCCAAACCCACAAGCAACGGCGACGAGGAGAGATGCAAGGAGGACGGGCCAGCGCCACCGAACGACCCAGCGTCCGTATTGCTCAGCCTTCGACATTTGTACGGGATCGTTCATGAAAGCGGCTCTCCCTTTTCCATAGGCTTACTGTTGATCTGGTTCTTGTGTGGCGGGGCGAAGTGAATCGAGAAACCGAAGATAGACTGGGAGGGCAGCGTCGAGTGCGGATCGACTCGTCTCGCATCTCAGCAGGCCCGAGAAACCCTGGTTGCAGGCGACGACGAAAGTGGCCGCGCCGATGGGGTCGATATCTGTTCGGACGTGTCCGCTCTGCTGACCGCGAGTGAAGGCGGCGACGAGCGCGTTATGCCAGTCGTGGTAGACCGAATCGATTCGAGCCTGCAGACGGGATCCGGACTCCGACTCCTGGGCAAGTCGGTTGAGGGGGCACCCAAGCTCAGCCTGCTCCTTGGAGATACTGCCCAAGGATCCTGTCAGGGACGAGGCGAGGGCCCCGATCGGGTCCTCTGCCTCGACGACCGGGTCGATCCACATCCGATGGAGATACTCGACGATGACTTCGTCGACGACCGCGAGGACGAGTTCGTCCTTGTTAGGAAAGTGATGGTAGAGCGCTCCCTTGGTCAGCTTGGTTCGAGAGAGGATGCTGTCCAGGCTCGTCGCCCCAACACCGTGCTCGTGCATCTCTTGGAATGCGGCTTCGAGGAGGGCCCCTCGGGTCCCTTCAGCATCTCTTCTCGTCATCACGGAGCTTGATTCCTTGTTTGAACGTCTTTTGCCATCACGCACGGTAACATACCGACTAGTCGGTATGAAGGTCCAGCAATTTTTGAGATCCTCGATAACTCTTTCGATTGCTGAGGTTTGGGGCGCTTCTTGACCCCTTCCGGGTCTCGATCTAGACTCTGTCGTATGACCCTAGAAGACGGAAAGGGCGCCCGCCTCGTCCTGACGACGGTGGCCAGGGCGGACGATGCGCAGAGTCTGGCCCGTGGTGCGGTCGAGGCCGGGCTCGCCGCCTGCGTTTCGATTCTCCCTCAGGTTCGCTCGGTCTATCGGTGGAAGGGCGAGATCGAAGAGGATTCGGAGATTCTGGTTCTTCTCAAGACGACGGTGGAGTGTCTCGTCCCGCTGGAGCAGAGTTTTGGCGAGCTGCACCCGTACGATGTCCCGGAGTTTCTCGTCTTCGACGTGAGCGCTGGATCGAATGCCTATCTGGCATGGTTGATCAGCTCCGTTGACGTCACGTCCTGACAACCATGGGGAGTGCGGCTTTCGTCAGCGCGGTTTGTTTCTCAGCACGATCCGTCTCTACGAAGTAGCAAGCTCTTTGACCATGTAGGTACCTTCAAGCGAATAGCCCCGCGCGGCGTAGTACCCTCGCGTCCCGACCGAAGCGATGATGGCCATGCGGGGGAAACCGTTCGCGCGTGCGATGTCTTCTGCACGCTCGAGGAGCCGTCGACCCAGACCGACATGCTGGGCTGCGCCACTGTCGACATTTCCGAGTTGCTGGGCTTGTCCAAAGACATGAACTTCACGAACGAGAGAAGCGTCCTTCAGCTCATCGATCTCCAGATCAGGGGCGGTTTTACTGGGCAGCGAAAGCCGCAGGTAACCAGCCAGACGATCCGCCGGGGTATCAAACGAGAGAAAGTGCTCCACCCCGTGTTGGGTCGAGTACTGCAAGTCGTTGAAGTCGAGCGATTCGGCGGAGACGTCGTGTCGAACGACCTCGCGACAACGCATGCAGCGACAACTTCTGTTCGTCTCCTCGAGCCGGTCTCGGACCCACTGACGTAAGTTGTTCAGTCTCGTTCCAGCGACGATGTTGTCGGCGGGGATGTCGCGGTAGACCCGGTTGATGCGACAGAATCGCGGAACTCTTGTCTTACAGTCTGCGATCAGATCGATCAGGGTCGGATCGTCGTAGGGTTCGTACTCTCCTCGTTTCCAATAGTCGAAAAGCTCGGCCTTTTCGAGCAGAGAACAAGGGTAGATCTTGATTTCGTCCGGTTGCAGCGAAGGATCATTCCAAAGGCGCTGGAAGTCTACGCGGTCTTTCTCTGGTGACGATCCAAGTAAGTTCGGCATCCAGTGGAGCACGAGCTTGAATCCGGCTCGGCGGAGCAGATCCACGGCCCGTCGAGTCGCGGCGACGTCGTGCCCACGTTGATTGAGACGCAGCACTTCGTCGTCGAGAGACTGAGCTCCCATCTGGATTTTCGTTACGCCCAACCGACGCAGTCGACGGATTTCCCGCGGCCTCACGTGATCGGGGCGCGTTTCGATGACCAGTCCGACGTTACGATGAGGTGCATTCTCGTTGCGGATCTGCGCTTCTTCCAGGGTGGCGGAATCTTCGCCATTCATGGCGTCGAGGCAGCGGAGGAGGAACCAATCCTGGTAGTCGTTCGCATAGGCAGACCAGGTTCCGCCGAGAATAAGCAGCTCGATCTTTTCGACGGGATGTCCGTTCTCGTGCAGAGTGCGGATTCTTGCTGCGACCTGATCAAACGGATCGAAGTCATGCCGTTCGGCCCGCATACAGCCCGGTTCGTCCGGGAGGTAGCTTTTGGGCATCCGCGCGTCTGTCGGGCAGAAGGTACACTTCCCGGGACAGGGATACGGTTTGGTCAGTACGGTTACGGTGGCGACGCCCGACTGGGTTCGTCGCGGCTTGACCCGGAGAGCGCGGAAGAGCTGAGGGTCGGATGGAATGTCCTTCTGATCGACGAGGTCGCGATAGATCGCGATGAGTTCAGTCTTCCGAAAGAGGCGCCCGTTTTTTTTGGGATGACGCCGGAAGAGTCGCCGTAGATTGGACGAGTCCTCTGCGATCTCTCCGAGGAGGGCCCGGGCGATCGTTTCGTCTCGGGGATCGGTCGGTTCGTCCCCAGTATCGGGACGAACGGACGTAGGGCTTTCGGGTAGCTTCGAGTTCATTCGCGAAGTATGGCACAAGGGAGTATCGAGGGGAGAATCGAGTCGTTCGAAGCGCTAAGGTCGTCCTATGCAAGACGAAACGGCCAACCAGCTGAGGCGGCTGAACCGGGAATTCTATGATCAGTACGCCCAACACTTTGCCGAATCGAGGTCCTCGTTTCCCGACGGGATCCTCCGTTCCCTGCAATGGCTGTCCGACGCGCCTTCGTTCCTCGATGTCGGTTGTGGCGATGGCCGGGTTGGTCGTGCACTTCTCCGGCAGCGTGTTCCGAACACCGTGACGCGATATGTTGGCGTCGACTTCAGTCGTGAGCTACTCGAGCAGCCGACCGAAGCGGAGAATCCCTTTCCGGCCGGGTTCGAACTGGAATTGTGCGACCTCGTCTCGACCGAATGGGCAGCAGGCAAAGGTGAAGTCGTGAATCGGGCTGCGGACGAACAGTTCGAGGCGGCGGTGTGTCTGGCTGTGCTCTTCCACATTCCAGGAGAAGCCCGGCGTCGCCGGGTTGTCGATGGCCTCTACCAACGTCTCGTTCCCTCTGGCCGCGCGGTGTTTTCTGTGTGGCAGTTTCTCCATGTGCCGCGCATCCAGCGGAAGATTCTCGATTGGTCCGAGTTGGGCCTTCAGGCCTCCGATCTCGAACCTGGTGATCTTCTGCTCGATTGGTGGCGAGGCGGCCGTGGGCTCCGCTACGTCCATCACTTTGATGAGGCTGAAATCACTCGACTTCTCGAGTCGTCCGGATTTCTCGTCGAAGACACGTTTCGAAGTGACGGCGCAACGGGGGACATGAGCCTGTTTGTGAAAGTCCGTAAGCCGAGTGCACCGTCGACGGGTCTGTAAGTTAGCCGTCGGCCCACTCCGTCCCGGAGAGAACGGCCTCGATCGCGGGTGAGAAGGCTGTGTACTCCGTGACGAATCTTTGCACCGAAATGGGTTCGTAGATTGCCGAGACGATGAGTCGAAAGGCGATTGCCCGCAGGACGTGCTGACGACAATGCTCAGTGGCGGGAAGGAGTTTGAGGGTCCCAACCGGTGCCGCTTCCCAGGCGATGGCGTCCGCCACGAGAATGGCGTCTCCATATTCAGGCGATCCGTAGGCCGGAGAGAAGTCGATGAGGCACGGGTTCAATTCGTCCTGGAACAGAACATTGCCGCAGACGTCTGAGTGGATGATTTCATCGCTTCGGCGAAGTTGGCCGTATTCTGCAAAGAGCGCGTTGATCTTATCGACGACGGAGGGGTGAAGCCCGGCCGGAAGGGGGGCCAGTTGCCAGGCCATTTCGTGCGCTCGACTCCAGCGGTCGTCACGTTCGGGAAGCGGATTTAGGCGTAGCCTCCCGATCTGCCGGTGGAAGCCGCGAGCGGCGAGGAGTTTCTCCCGCCAGAGTCCGGCAACGTGTTCTCCCGGCTCGAAAGTGGCCGCGCTCCAACCCCGATAGACGAACGTTCCGTTGCTGCTTCGACGCGGTTCGGGAACACGGAAGCCGAGCGGTGTTATCTCTTGAAGAAGGGCAGAGGACCAGTTGTAGAGTGGCACATTATCGACCGGTTTGAATACGCAGTCGTCGATGCGAACAGAGGTGCCCTGCCCGCCTTCGAGACGTTGCTCCGGGCCGGCGCATCCGAACGACCGGGCAATCGCAGGATCCAAGATCGAAGTCTCTTCCGCCATAACAGCCTTAGATAGAGTGGTTTGGGCTGATGGACGCCGGTATCAAATCGAAAACGCGCGCTTTTTGCCGCCCAGCCCCGGTAATTAATCCTGGGTTTGACATTTATTTCCTCTATACCGTATAGTTGTCAGACATGTGAGGGTATTTCCGGGTGAGGTGGGGCGGTCCGCATACTTCCTGCTTGGTTTCCCAACGTTCGAGAACTGTGCAAAAGAGCACCCACAGAGGGGGAAGATGATGTTGGGAAGGAAGATAGCCGCAACCGCGACGCTTTCGATTCTGCTGGCGAGCGGAGTCGTCGCCTCGACGCAAGCCGCGAGCTTCATGGTCGAAAGCCGCTTTGCTATCGGCGGATACGAGGACATTTCCGGAATGTACGTTGGCCTCTATGGCGGGACCAACTACGAAAGCTGGGCCACGGGTCTTTTTGGCATGTTCGCCAATGATTCGGCCTCTCTTACCGCGGATGGAGACTACACCACCACCGCTTACACCAGCGCCTATCGAGCCTGGTGGAGCCCCGATTACAATCCTGTTCGGGTGGCAGACTCCTTTACGTTCGACTACGAGGTCACGCTCAAAGACGGCGGTGGCGCGGTCGCCAGTCACGTCTTCGAATGGACGGTAGACCTGAGCCCGGGCGCAACCTCCAGCGACAACGCCACGGTGAATGTCGATCTCGGCGATTCTTCTTTCGACTTCTCGTATCTGGGTGAGGACTACACCTATGAATTCTGGGGTCTGAACAACAGTGCCAACCCCGACTACGGCAACCTCAACCCGGCGGATCGCATCAGTGGCTTCGACTACGATGCCGTTACTGATGACGGTGCCAGTGACTGGCTCTATGTACACGGGTCCTCGACTTGTGCGGTTGCAGGAATCAGTTCCCGTGGAGCGACCGATCCAGTTCCCGAGCCAGCGAGTCTTATTCTTCTCGGCACGGGTCTGATCACGATGGCCGGCGCCCGTCGTCGTCGTCGTTCCGCCTAGATCCTCGAAGTAGTACGCTCGTCCTGCACGCCCCTCGGAGTCGAATCCCGAGGGGCGTTTGCGTTTTTTTTACCGTGCCGCGAACCCACGGGCGAGGTAGACCAGGCCAATCGTCACCACGAGTCCGGTCGTCCAACGACGGAAGCCGACTTCACTCATCCGATCGAGAACCACTTTGCCCAAGCGAGTACCGATCGGTGCAGCGATGAGGACGACGGGAACGGCCGCTGGCGGGATCTGGTCCCAACCGGTACGGAGCAGGGCACCGAAGTAGACTAGCTTGAGAAGGTGGCTGAACGTCTGAGTGAGCGCCTTCGTCGCCACGACCTGGTGACGATTGAGCCCACCGCGGACGAAAAAGACGTCCAGGAGTGGCCCCGCCACACCGGCGAGGAGTTGCACGGAGGTAACGAGAAGCCCACAGGCGAAGGCATGCGCCGGCACCTCGAAGCGTGGAGCCCGCGACTTTGGGAGAAGGAGCGCGAGGAGCGGGATCGATCCAAGAACGAAAAAGAATGTCGCTTTTTCCAGGACGATGCCGAGTGAGGCGAGCAGGGCGAGGGAAATTGCCGAACCCACAGCGAAGTAACCCACCCCGGTCCAGTAGACGTGCTTCCGGAAGATCCAGAAACGGGAACCGTTCGAGCTCATCTGCGTGATTCCGTGTAGCATGATGGCCTGGGGCACGGGAAGGATCGAAGCGTAGATCCCCATCAGGATCATTCCTCCTGCCATTCCAAACATGCCGGAAATCGTCGCCGTCGCCACAACGGAAACTCCGAACCAGAAGACGATTGGCATGATGAGTTCTCCCTTTGATCAGCCGGCCCGATCCACCGCACAAAGACATCTCCGGCGACTCGGGGAAATCATCGGAGAAAGTTATAGAGGACAAAAGAGAATCAATAGCATAGAATAGATGCCAATCTAGAATAGATAGTTCGCGAGACGAACTTATCTCGGTGGGAGACCTCTTTGCTCGCTAATCTCGAAGCACTTCACGCCGTCGCCGATCTCGAAACGATGGGTCAGGCGGCGACCAAGCTGCGGGTCACTCAATCGGCCATCAGTAAGCGCGTGGCAATTCTCGAAGCTGAGCTGGGGGTCTCATTGATCGAGCGGAAGGGGCGCCGCGTCGTTCTGACTGCGGCGGGTAATGCTCTGATCCAGCAGACCCGGTCTCCTTTGGCCGAAATTCGCGGTGCGCTGCGGGCCGGGCCGAGCGAGGAGACATCCCGCCGTCTCGTCCTCGGTGTGTCGGAATCGATCCTCGCCTCCTGGGGGCCACGACTGCTCGACCGGGCGATCCGGGAGAGGCCTCGCTTTGATCTCGTCCTGCACACCCATCGAAGTCCCGTCGCCATTGATGGTGTTCGTTCGGGGGCCTACTCCCTCGCCCTCGTTGCGGGACTCAATGAGCGCATTCCCGATCTATCTGAACAGGTACTGTTCGAGGAACAAATGGTTCTCGTGCAGGGCCGAGGGCAAAAGACCGTCAACCGTTGGTCCGGCGAAGTTCCTGTTATCACGATCGAGCCGGCCTCCGCAACATGGCCGGTGGTGCGACGGAGGCTGCGGAGGCTCGAACGGGCGCACGGCTTTCATATTGAAGTCGTTTCCACGGTCCAATCATTCGCCGCCGTTATCCAAATGGCTCGCTCCGGGTTTGGAAACGGTCTCGTGCCCCACGGAATCGCCCGCGCCATGGCTGTTCCACAGTCTTCCCTCGTGTCTCTACCCGGCGAGGGTCTGAGGCGTCCGATTAGTCTTGTTGCCCGACCCCGCACTCTCGCTACGGAAGACGTTCGCGAGTTCGCCTACCGGATCGTGCGCAGGGCGGCGTCCGTTCCCTCTCTGCGGGAATTCTAGGTGCGAGCTAGCTAGAAACTGATTCCGCGGCGACACGGGACGGAATCCAGCGGTAAGCCGCCGGAATGACGACCAGAGTGAGCAGCGTACTGAAGACCAGACCCGAGGAGACCGTAAGGGCGAGAGGCGCCCGGAGTTCAGCCCCTTCGCCGACCGCCAAAGCCATCGGCAGGAGTCCGAGGACGGTCGTGAGAGTTGTCATGAGAATGGGGCGCAAACGGAGATGGCCAGCCCGAATGACCGCCTCCTCCTTCGGAACTCCCGCGCGTCTCTGTTGATTGATTGCGTCGATCAGGACGATGGCGTTGTTGACGACGATTCCCACAAGCATGATCACGCCGATCAGGACGATAACACTGATGACCGTTCCCGATAGCCAAAGGGCGGCGAGCACACCGGCCAGCGCGAGCGGTATCGTGAAGAGAACCAGGAACGGGTGAATCAGCGACTCGAAGGTCGCTGCCATCACGAGGTAGACGAGAAAGATAGCCAGTGCGATGGCAAAGCGAAGGCTTCCAAACGAGCGATCCATCTCTTCCTTTTGTCCACCGAGCTCGATCGTGATGCCGGTTGGTGGGGGCGAGTCTTCCAGGAGAGCTTCGATCTCGGTCGTGACGTCGCCAAGACTGCGACCAGCGAGATTGGCCGAGAGGAGCGCCGCCCGCTGCTGTTGAACTCGGTGAATCTCGGCAGGTCCGCGTCCCTCGGTAATGTCAGCGACCGTGAGAAGTCGGATCGCTTGTCCATCGGGCCCCGGAACGACAAGGGACTGAACGTCGCGCACCGTCTTGCGGTCGCTTGCCCGGTTGCGAATGCGGATGTCGATCTGTCGATCAGCTTCCTTGAATCGGGTTGGAACGACGCCACGTACTCGTTCCTGCAGAGTCTCGGATAGAGTACGCATGTCCAGCCCGAGACTCGCCAGTTTGGCCCGGTCGAACCGAACCTGGATCTCCGGACTTCCTGCCTCGAGGGAGGAACGAACGTCTACGATCCCATCGATCCGCTTTACCTGTTCGGCCAGAACCAGGGAGTAGTCACGTAACTGATCGATGTCCTCTCCGTACAGTTCGAGTTCGATGGGAGTACTGAGGGAAAAGTAAGTTGGTTTGCCCGACTCGACTTCCAGGTCGGGTATGGCTGAGTAGACCGTCCGCAAGGTTTGCAGAATAGTCTCCTGCCCCAGCTCGTCGGATCGATCGGTGGCTACGAGGTTGATCTA